>Ga0335075_10002815_pt1 | contig 27811 bp, 21 predicted proteins | sample Lox_Sample_24_FD_206723 | JGI IMG/M metagenome (GOLD analysis project Ga0335075, IMG submission 206723) | Soil microbial communities from Loxahatchee National Wildlife Refuge, Florida, United States - Lox_Sample_2.4 | ecosystem: Environmental > Terrestrial > Soil > Wetlands | place: USA...
TCGGCGCGGACCACTTCCACAACCGAGCCAAAGGCAAGCACGTTCTGCGACTCGTCAACCGTTTACAGAACCTCGGATTCGACGTTCAGATTACCCCGCTGGCGGCTTAATCGAGGATTTGTTTCTTATCAGGCTCGGCCTCTGCGTCTGCACAAACCTGTCCTGACCGGCCGTCGGAGCATCAGGCTGTGGTTCAAACCTTGCGTGCGCTCTACACGGGAGCCTCGAAAGATGATTACAGGATGTTTCGCAGCGTTCTTGCCCCGGATTTTCATGCCTTTGACGGCGGCGTGGACTACCCGGGCGTAGCTGTCCTAGATTACGTGAAGAAGAACTTTCAGGACAAAGGCTACGTTTTCGTGTGGACGGTTGTGAATCCGACGGTCCACACAGTCTGCAATATGGCCTGGATCACTTACACCAACATCGGCTCGCTCGCCGATCCGGCGGGAAAGCACGTGCCCCTGAAGTGGCTGGAATCGGCCGTCCTCCAGAAAGAACATGGCCGCTGGCTAATCAGGTTCTTCGATAGCGCCCTCACTCCCGGCTCACAGGAGAGACTCAGAACATTCCTGATGTCGCCGCCCCTGCCAGCAACCGAATCAGCACCGCACCGGTAATTTTCCGGAGTCAGGACACGGTAACCGGGGTCCCGCAGGAACGGCCACTGTATCTGAGCCACAGCCGTGCGTCTCGTCCAGTGCGGTTGAAATTGAAAGGAGCGCCTCCTCCCAGGACATTCCATACGCGCGGCATCCGCGCCTTTCCAGTTGTGCTCCTCGCACCGCCCTGAAGTTCAGGCGCAACCAGCAGGAGTCAATCACTGGTTCGCCATGGTAGCATGGGCATCCAACCCGCCTGGCACACATCGAACGGGTCCCGCGATGGGAAATTTCGGAGGGAACCTATCTATGTCCACCGTTGCCGCAGCCACTGCCGCTGAGATTCGTCGAGCCAGACCCGAGGACGCTGGTACCTGCGGTCCGATCTGCCTGGACGCCTTCAATACGATTGCCGACCAATACCATGCACCGCGCGAAATGCCGCCCGATCCGCAAGTGGTGATCGGCCTGATGACGATGCTGTTTTCGCACCCGAAGTTCTACTGCGTTGTTGCAGAGCACAATGGGCGTATCGTCGGCAGCAACTGCCTCGACGAGCGTGGTCCCATCAGCGGCGTAGGTCCCATCACGGTTGATCCGAAGCTCCAGAATGCGGGTGTGGGCCGGAAGTTAATGGAAGCCGTGGTCGCGCGTTCAAACGAGCAGGGGTTCCCCGGCTGTCGGTTACTGCAGGCCGGGTATCACATGCGTTCGTTGTCGCTGTACACAAAGCTCGGGTTCATTGAGCGCGAAACGGTCGTTCGGCTGCAGGGTCCGTCGATACAAAAGACGATGCCGGGATATTCTTTCCGTAAGGCAACGCCGTCAGATGCCGCCGCATGCGATGCGCTGTGCTTTCGGGTGCATGGGCACGAGCGCTCAGGCGAGTTGGCGGACGCGATCGCGCACGATGGCGTAATCGTCGCCGAATATGACGGCAGGCTGGTTGGCTACTCGACCGGGCTGCATTACTTCGGCCATACCGTGGCCGAGAACAACCGCGACCTGATCGCGATTTTGGCGCACGCTCCATCTTTCGAAGGGGCAGGATTCATGGTGCCGGTGCGCAACCATGAAGTCTTCAGCTGGTGCCTGAATCATGGGTTGCGAGCCCAGCACCTGAATACCCTGATGACCATCGGCTTATACATGGAGCCGCAGGGGGCCTGGCTGCCCTCAATCCTGTACTGAAGGGTGAACGTGCGGCGACAGGAAGCTCAACGCGCAGATTCCGATCTGTTCGTTAACGCCGTTCCGGGGCGCGGCAAGGTCAATCCCGCAGGAACGAATAGGGTCGCCTGAAGTGATCACTTCTTTGGGGTAACGCTCGTTCCTGGCTTTGGTCGGCTGAACCCCGGCAACACGACTCGATTCTGGTCCCGCGCCCTTTGCGGATTGCGATACACTTCCTCCACTCTCCCCAGAGGCTGAAATGGCGCTCGCTGCAGCAAGCCGGCTCGGGCCGTATGAGATTGTCGCGACCCTCGGCGCCGGCGGCATGGGCGAGGTCTGCCGCGCGCGCGACACCAGGCTTGGCCGCGAAGTCGCTGACTCCAGGTCCATTGTCCCGATCACTGTCCGGGGCCGCAGTCGAGAAGAAATCCGGGGAGATCATCACCGACCCTGGTATTCCCTGCCAGCCAGCTGCAGATTGCGATAGACTTCCTCCATTCTCCCAGAGAGCGCAATGGCATTATCCGTGGCAAGCCGGCTCGGGCCGTACGAGATTGTTGCGCCGCTCGGGGCCGGCGGCATGGGCGAGGTGTATCGCGCGCGCGACACGCGCCTGGAGCGCACCGTCGCCATCAAGATTCTCAGCTCCTCCCTGGTCGCGTCGCCGGACCTGAAGGCGCGCTTCGAGCGCGAGGCCCGCATCATCTCCCAGCTTCAGCACCCCAACATCTGCGTCCTGCACGACGTCGGCAGCGAGGACGGCACCGACTTCCTCGTCATGGAGTTCCTGGAAGGCGAATCGCTCGGCGATCGACTGAAGAAGGGCCCGCTGCCCGCGCCGGAGCTGCTGCGCATCGCCATAGAACTGGCCGACGCTCTCGAAAAAGCGCACCGCGCCGGTGTCATCCACCGCGATCTCAAGCCCGGCAATGTCATGCTCACGAAATCCGGCGCCAAGCTGCTCGATTTCGGACTGGCCAAACCATCGCCGACGGCCATGGCTGCAGGCACGGGCTCGGGCAGGTCTGCCTCAGTCTTCGCGGCGCTGACTCAAACCAGCCCAGCACCCTCGCCGGCATCGCCGCTCTCCTCGGCGGGCTCGGTCATCGGCACCGTGCAGTACATGTCGCCGGAACAGATTCAGGGCATGGAGGCCGATGCGCGCTCCGACATCTTTGCCTTTGGTGTCATGCTCTTCGAAATGGCCACCGGCAAGCGCGCCTTCGAAGGCAAAACCCAGGCCAGCATTGTCGGCCAGATCCTCGCCGTCGATCCGCCATCCGTTAGCCAGTTGCAGCCGTCCACGCCGCCTGGGCTGGCTCGGCTCACCCAAATCTGCCTCGAAAAAGATCCCGACGAGCGCGTCCAGTCCGCGCATGACCTCAGGCTCCAGCTGGAGGCCGTCGCCACGGCGCCGGAAATCACGGTCTCGGCTCCGTCCGCCGCTCCCGCGCGCCTGCGCTGGCTCCCCTGGGCCGTGGCCGCCGTGTTCGCCATCGCGGCCGCACTCGTCGGCTGGCTCTGGCTCGCTTCCCGACGCACTCCAACCACCTCCGTCCACTCGTTCATCCTGCCCCCCGACAAATCCAGCCTTGCGATCAACGGCAACAGCGGTGGCTTGCCCGTCCTCTCGCCGGATGGAAAGCGTCTTGCCTTCGTTGCCAGTACTGCGGACGGCCAGCAGATGTTGTGGGTGCAGCCGCTCAATTCGTCCGTAGCGCAACCGCTGGCTGGAACCCAGGGTGCGTCGTACCCGTTCTGGTCGGCCGACAGCCGCTATCTGGCGTTCTTCGCCAATCAGGAACTGAACAGGATCGATGCCAGCGGCGGGCCGCCTCAGGCTCTCTGCCCTGCGCCCAGCGGGCGTGGCGGCGCCTGGAGCATGGAGGGGACGATCATTTTCGCCCCTGCTTCCGATTCGGCCCTCATGCGGGTGGACGCAGGCGGCGGCACCGCATTCCCGCTCACCACCCTGCAGGCGAGGGAGAACTCGCAGCGCTGGCCGCAGTTCCTTCCCGACGGAAAGCACTACTTCTATTTTGCTCATTCCGGCGATGCCAGCGAGACAGGCATCTATCTGGCGGCGCTGGGTTCGAACCAGCGCACGCTGCTCCTCCAGAACGATTCAGGCGCAACCTATGCCGCCGGATATCTCCTCTTTGTCCGCGACAACACTCTGATGGCGCAGCGCTTCGATCCGGGCAAGCTGGCCCTTGAGGGCGATGCCCAGCCGCTCGCCGACCACGTCGCGGTCAATACCGACGTCTGGGCTCCCGTCATGACCGCGTCGCAAACCGGCGAGCTCCTGTATCAGGGCGGCTCCGTCGCCGGAGGCTCGCAGCTCGTCTGGTACGACCGCTCAGGCAGGCAAGGCAGCTCGGTATTTCCGGAGAACGGAAATTTTTTCGTTCCCGCCCTTTCGCCGGACGGCACAAAGCTGGCGCTCACGATCGACAGCGGCGGCATGGGCGACATCTGGGTGGTGGACCTCACGCGCAACACCAGGACTCGGCTCACATTTGGTCCGGCCGACAGCCTGGATCCGGTGTGGTGGCCCGATGGCAAATCGATCGTGTATGCCTCCGGGACCGTTGGTTCTCCCACCGCCCTGGTTCGAAAGAATGCGGATGGAACGGGACCAGCGGAGACGCTGCTGGACACCAGCGCCATCGTCCTGCCGGCTTCCGTGTCGCCCGATGGCCGTTACCTCGTTTTCATGCGCCTCGACCCGAAATCGAAGACCGGCTGGGACATCTTTGCCCTCCCCATGTTCGGCGATAAGAAGCCCTTCCCGCTGGTGCAAACGCAGTTTATCGATGCATCTCCAGCCGTCTCGCCGAATGGAAAATGGCTGGCTTACTCCAACAACGAAAGCGGCCAGATGCAGGTTTATCTTCAGCCCTTCCCCTCCGGCCCGGGCAAATGGCAGGTTTCCGTTGCCGGCGGCTATACGCCTCAATGGCGCCGCGACGGCAGGGAACTCTATTACGCCAACGACCAGCAGTTCATGGCGGTGGAAGTGGCTGAGGATGGTGGAGGCGTCCGGCTTGGAACGCCGCACCTGCTCTTCAAGGCTCCCATGGTCAGCGGACCCTACGGTCCCTATACCGCCTCTGCCGACGGCAAAAAGTTCCTTATCAACCAGTTGGTGGTCCAGGCCAGCACCGAGCCCCTCACCCTGGTCACCAGCTGGCCGGCGGATCTGAAGAAGTAAGCGCGCGATGAGCCTTTCTGCCGGAACGAAACTCGGGCTATACGAAATCCAGTCTCCGCTGGGCGCGGGCGGCATGGGCGAGGTCTACCGCGCCCGCGATACCCGGCTTGGCCGCGAAATCGCTCTCAAAGTCCTGCCCGCCGCCTTCGCCGCCGACGCCGAGCGCATCGGCCGCTTCGAGCGCGAAGCCAAAGTGTTGGCTTCGCTCAACCATCCGAACATCTGCACCATCTACGGCCTCGGCGAGCACGAAGGGCTGCCTTTCATCGCGATGGAGCTGCTGCAGGGCCAGACGCTGAGGGAACACCTGTCAGCCTCCGCTGACCGCACGGGAAAAGCGGCGCCGCCGATCACGATTCCCGTCCTGCTCGATCTGGCCGTCCAGATCGCCGACGCGCTCGCAAGCGCGCACCAGAGGGGCATCACGCATCGCGACGTCAAGCCGGCAAATATCCTTGTCACCGAGCAGGGCCACGCCAAGATCCTCGACTTCGGCCTGGCGAAGTTCGCGCCGGCGAACGGAAGCCCCTTCGCGGCGCCCACGATGGCCGCAACCCCCGAAGAGGCCCTGACCAGCCCCGGAACGGCGATGGGCACCGTCGCTTACATGTCGCCCGAGCAGGCTTTGGGCCAGGAACTCGACGCGCGCACCGACCTGTTCAGCTTCGGGCTGGTGCTCTACGAAGTCGCAACCGGGAAACAGGCCTTTTCCGGACCGACCTCCGCCGCCATCTTCGACGCCATCCTGCACGAAACTCCGCCCCCGCCCGGTCAGCTGAATGCGGCGCTTCCCCAAAAGCTTGGCGAGATCATCGCGAAAGCTCTGGAGAAGGACCGCCAGCTCCGCTACCAGACAGCCGGCGATATGCTGGCGGACCTCAAGCGGCTCAGGCGCGATCTGGATTCAGGCAGCGCAGCGGTGGCGGCGGCGAGCGATGACGTGCCCGGCGAGGAGATGGATGCCATCGCCGTGCTCCCTTTCGAGAACTCCAGCGGCGATCCCGACTCCGAATACCTCAGCGACGGTATCGCCGAGAGCCTGATCAACAGCCTTTCCCAGCTCGGCCGTCTGCGCGTGCTGGCACGCGGCGCCGCGTTCCGCTACAAGGGGCAGACCGGGGATCCGCAGAAGGTCGGACGCGAGCTGAAGGTGCGCGCCGTGCTCACCGGCCGCCTGATGCACCGCGGAGGCACGCTGATCATCAGCGCGGAGCTGACCGACGTTCGCAATGGATGGCAGCTCTGGGGCGAGCGCTACAAGCGCCAGCCCGACGACATCTTTGAGGTGCAGGAAGAAATTGCCAGAGTCATCTTCGAGAAGCTGAAGGTGAAGCTGAGCCCCTCGGAAGAGAAGAAGCTCGCCAGGCGCCATACTGAGAGCCCCGAGGCGTACGAGCTCTACCTCAGGGCCCGCCACGCGGGCGCCCGCGGTGGCCAGGGACTGCTGCAATCCCTGGAGTACTACCGCCAGGCGACCGCCCTCGATCCGGAGTTCGCCGCCGCACAGGCGTGGATCGCGATGCAGTACATCATGTTGCAGGTGTTCGCGTTGCTGCCCACAGGCGAGGCCGCGTACAACGCGAAGGCGTCCGCCATGAAGGCTCTTGCGATCGATCCGGATTTGGCCGACGCCCACGCGGCCCTGGCGTTTGCTTCTGTCTTCGAATGGCAGTGGGAACCAGCCGGTCAGGAGGCTCGCCGCGCTCTCGATCTCGACCCAAACTCCGAAGCTGGACTGTGGGCTTCATGCCACCTGTCCGCGTACCGGGGCAGGTTCGACGACGCCCTGCGCTTCATCGAGCGGGCGCTGGAACTCAACCCTGTCAGCGTCTTCTCGGTTTATTACCGCGCGCTGACCCTTTACTATGCCGGACATCTCGACGAGGCGGTTGCGGGATTCCAGCGCGCCCTCGAACTGGAGCCCGAGTTCGCCCTGGGGCACTTTGTCCTGAGCGTCTGTTACGCCTGGAAGCAGCTTCCGGAAAAAGCCTTCGAAGAGCTGGAGAAAGCGCGCAGCTTCGCGGTCCCCACTGAGGTCGGCCGCGGAATCATCTTTGCCCTGACCGGCAGGCCGGACGAGGCACGCCGCGCCCTTGCGCCTTTCAGGAACGCGCGCGTCACCGGTCCCGCCGCGTTCTTCTTCGGCTGGACCTGCGCTGTGCTCGGCGATAACGATGAGGCCATGCACTGGCTCGAAGAGGCGTATCGGCAGCGCGCCAGCCTCCTGGTCACCCTGGCCATCCGGCCTGGCCTGGAAGGGCTGAAATCCGATCCACGCTTTCAGGACCTGCTGCGGCGCGTCGGACTGTCGCATTCGCCCTTCAGGGCGGGCATCCAGGACACGGCCATTTCATAGAACCGTGCGGAGGCGTGTTGCGCGAGCCGTCCGGACCGTACCGACCGCCACCACCGATGCCGTTGTGGAAGGCTCGATTTTTGTGAGGAGGGATGAACAGCGAATGTGCCTATGATAGGGTTCCGGAGGCACCCTTGAAAGAACCAACGCTGGCCGATGTTCGGTCCATCGCCGATCAGTGTGGGCTCAACCTGTCGGAGGTGGATTCGGAAGGCCACCTCTTCTGGCTGCGGCTCATACTGAGGGGATATTCGGCCATCGACGATTTGCCTGAAAGCTTTCCGGAAGTGCGATACCCCCGACGAAGCAGTTCCGTGGTCAACGGTGACGACAATTCACTGGGGGCGTGGTGGGTCAAAACCCATATCGACAGAGCGCCGTCCGGAAAGCTGCATGGGCGGACGATCGCGATCAAGGACAATGTGTTTGTGGCCGGCGTTCCGCTCATGAACGGCGCGTCGATTCTCAAGGGGTACGTTCCGCCGTTCGACGCGACCATCGTGACGCGCATCCTCGAGGCGGGCGGCGAAATTGTTGGCAAATCTGTCTGCGAAGCCTACTGCTCTTCCGGGGGCAGTCATACAAGTCAATCGGGTCCTGTTCAGAATCCGCATCGCCGTGGATACTCCTCCGGCGGCTCGTCGTCGGGAAGCGGTGCGCTGGTCGCCGCAGGTGAAGTAGACATGGCGATAGGTTGTGACCAGGCTGGGTCCATCCGGATTCCATCCTCCTGGTGCGGGATCTGTGGCATGAAGCCGACAACCGGTTTGGTCCCCTACACTGGAATCCTGGGATTCGATCCGGTCCTTGACCATGCGGGACCGATGACCTCGAATGTCGAAGACAATGCGCTCTTTCTCGAGGTGCTGGCGGGTCCCGACGGTCTCGACCCCCGGCAGCTCAGCCCGCGAGTCGACGCTTACACGCGGGCGCTCGGCCAGGGAGTCAGTGGGCTGCGGATCGGAGTCTTATCGGAAGGCTTCGGTCGTGAAGAGTCGGAGGCGGACGTCGATGCCAGCGTTCGCTCCGCCGCGCACAGACTCCAGGCGCTTGGCGCCGTGATTGAGGAGGTTTCGGTGCCGCTTCATGCACTTGGTGGTGCGCTCATGTTTGGAACAGTCCAGTCGATTGCCCATTCGGTGCTCACCACAGACGGGTTCGGTACGGGCCGCGACGACGTTATGGTGCCCAGCTACATGGAGATCCAGAGCGGTTGGCGCCAACGCCCGAACGATCTTCCGGTCACGCTGCAGAACTCACTTCTGCTTTGTGAGTTCCTGCGGCGCGAGCGCGGGTATCAGGTCTACGCGAAGGCCACGAACGCGATTCGCCAGCTACGAGCGGACTATGATCAGGCACTGACTCGCGTTGACTTGCTCTTGTTGCCGACGACGCCGATGAAGGCCCAGCCGTTGCCGACTCGTGATGCCCCGGTTGGTGCGCAGATCGGCGCGGCCTACATGAACCTGGGCAACACCAGTCCCTTTGACGTGAGCCATCATCCCGCCATGTCTGTACCCTGCGGGATGATCGACAAGTTACCGGTGGGAATGATGCTGGTGGGGCGGCAGTGGGAAGAAGCGACAATTTACCGCGCGGCTCATGCGCTGCAGGAGTCCGGAGACTGGCGGGATTGGTAGACCGCTGCAGAGGAGTGCCGACCGCTGGGCGTGGCACGATCGGATGCGTGATTCCGGACGCCAACTTGGAAATCACTCTTGGGCTAACAGATCATATGCGTCGGGAAGCAGAAGTGCGTCTCGCATCATGCTAACTTCGCCGCGTGCTCATTGAGCTCGACTGAGCAGTGCTCAAAAAGTGGCAGCGACAAACAGGTTTCGGCTTACTGACCTCTCAATTCGCGTCGAATGGCCGCGACAAACAGAAAGCTCTTTCGAAGCGGGTCATGCACGAAACGCGAACATTCGTACGGCCGACAACAGCCCGGAGTGTCCCCAATGGTGCTGACAGTCTGGTCGACATCAGACCTGGCCGCGAACAATGCGCGAACATCGTACGAACGAATTCAGCCCAGATCATCCCAGGTCAATCCAAACGCGGGATTCCATAACATTCCCGCTTTCAACCGCTTGCTCTGATCGCGAACCACTTCGCGTTATCGGTGGGCGGCCCTGAAAAGGCCGGCGTCGGCGGTTCGATCCCGTCCCTGGCCACCATTCTTCCATTCTGAATTCCGCTGATCCGCCAATCAATCACCCCGGCGGTCACGCCGCGGCATACAAGCGCGCGTCGGCCAGGGCATAATGGCGTGGTCTCGCAACCAACTCCGGGGATCGAGGCGACCGCGAGGCGGAGCCGGAAGGCATGTTTGCGCCCACAACATTTCACGCTGCGCTGCTGATGACGATAACGAGCACCGTCTGCTGGGGCTCCTTCGCCAACACGTTCAAGGGAACGAAGAATTACCGCTTCGAGCTGTACTACTGGGATTACGCTTTCGGGATTTTCCTGGCTGCGGTGCTGCTGGCTTTCACCATGGGCAGCAAAGGCGGAGGGCCAACGGCGTTTCTCGCCAATCTGCACTCGGCGGACGACATTAACCTGTTCTATGCGGCGCTGGGCGGGTTCATCTTCAACATTGCCAACACGCTGCTGGTCGCCGGCATCGAGATGGTGGGCCTGGCCATCGCGTTTCCGGTTTCGATCGGGATTGCGCTGGTGGAAGGCGTGGTACTGAGCTACGCGCTCGAGCCGCGCGGGAGCGCCATGCTGCTGGGGGCGGGGATCGCGATGGCGGTGGTGGCGCTGGTGCTGGTGGGCAAGGCCTACGGGGCGCTGCGCACCGGAACGGGCGCGGTTTCGCGGCGGGGCGCAGTGGTGTGCGTCATCTCGGGGCTGCTGATGGGGATCTTCGCGCCGTTTGTGACGCGAGCGATGACCCGCGGGGCCACGCTGACGCCGTACACCACGGCAGTGTTTCTGACGCTGGGCGCCGTAATCTGCTGCTTCTTCTTCAATCCCCTGCTGATGCGGCGTCCGATTGTGGGCACGCCGGTGGCGATGGGCGAGTACCTCCGCGCTCCGGCCTCGTATCACGGGCTCGGATTGCTGGGCGGAGGGATCTGGGGGTTGGGCACGGTGTTTAACTTTGTGGCGGCGTCGCTGGTGGGGGTGGCGATCTCCTACGCGATCGGGCAGGCGTCGCCGATGGTAGCGTGCCTGTGGGGCGTTTTCGCCTGGAAGGAGTTTCGCGGCGCCAACGCGCGCGCCAGGGGATATCTGGCGGCCATGTTCGCGGCGTATGTGCTGGCGCTGGTGCTGATTGCGCGGGCGTATATAAGCTGAAATCCGCCCGCCGCTGACTGAATCAATCAATATGAAATTGCGACTGATACATATCCAGAGAACCGAGGAACAATGGGCAAGCCACTGGTGACCGTGATGGGGAGTTACGTGACGGATCTGGCGTTCCTCACCGACAAGCTGCCGGCGTGGGGCGAAACCTACATGGGCAGCGGGTTCCGCATGGGGCCGGGCGGCAAGGGATCGAACCAGGCCGTGGCCGCGGCGCGCGCCGGAGCGCGGGTAAGCTTTATCAGCAAGCTCGGGCGCGACCTCTTCGGCGACCTGGCGCGCAAGACCTACCGGGACGAAGGCATCGAAACCACGCATCTGCTGGAGACAGATACGCCCACGGGAGCGGCCTCCATCGTGATCGACGCCAAACGCGGAGAGAATTCCATCGTGGTGGTTCCGGGCGCGTGTTTCGAGCTGACCCCGGAAGAAGTGGCGCAGGCGCGAGAGCTGATCGCGGGTTCGGCGGTGTTTGTGACGCAACTGGAGCTGGCGGTGCCGGCGGTCGAGTTCGGGCTGGAACTGGCGCACTCGCTGGGCGTGCTGACGATCCTGAATCCGGCACCGGGGCGCGCGCTGCCGGCGTCGATCTTTCCGCACTGCGACTACGTGACACCGAACGAGACGGAGGCGGAGATCATTACCGGGGTGCGCGTGACTTCGCTGGCCGATGCGGAACGCGCGGCCGATGCGCTGCTGGCACGCGGCGCGCGCAACGCGGTCATCACGCTGGGGGCTCAGGGCGCGCTGGTGAAGAACGCTGCACTCAGCGAGCATGTGCCGGCTTGCCGCGTGGGCGATGTGGTGGACACGACGGGCGCGGGCGACGCGTTCAACGGCGGATTTGCCGTGGCGCTGGCGGAAGGACGTGGGATCGTGGGCGCCGCATGCTTCGGCTGCGCGGTGGCGGGGATTTCCGTGACGCGTCCGGGAACAGCGCCGTCGATGCCGCAGCGCTGCGAGGTGGATGCACTGCTCCGGGGAAACCGCTAAGCTGCTACGCCTCGACGGGCTCAACGTAGAACATTTCGTTCGTACCACGAAATCCGTTGGCTTCGTAGAGGCGGCGGCCCTCTTCGGTGGAGTGGAGCGCGACGACGCGAATGCGGCGGTGGCGAGCCTCGGCCAGAGCCAGATCGATCAGGTTGCTGGCCAGGCGGCGGCGGCGATATTCAGGCTCGACGTAAACGTTGAGGAGATACCCGCGCTGCGTGGATCGCGGATCGAGCGGATGCGGCGGCCAGTCCAGCAGGAAGAGGCCTGCGCCGGCGACAGGCTTCCCGTCGTCTTCGGTAATCCAGCCCAGATAGCGCTCCGCGGCGATTTCCCTGGCGACCCAGGGCTCATGGGCGTCGGCCATAACGTCGAGCACCTGATTGTCGGCGCGTCCCGCGTCCACAAACATACGGCGGCGATGGCGCGTGATGAGGGCCGCATCGGAGGCGGCAGCCGGTCTGGTCTTCAGCATGATGAGCAGTATAGAGCGAACCAGCGACGATATACCTCCGAGCCCCGGGGCCCTGACGCGGCTTTCTGTTGAGGAAAGCCGCACCGAGCCGATTTCGAAAGGGTACCGTATCGCTGGTTTCGCCCGAGGACGTAGCATGAAGGCGTGACAGCGGCGCCTTATCTGGAGCGGAGCCTGCTGCGCGCCGGGATGCGCGTGGTGGTCGCGGTGTCGGGCGGCGCGGATTCGGTGGGCTTGCTGCGCGCGCTGGGCCAGGCTGCGCCGGAAATGGGGCTGGCGCTCTCAGTGGCGCACCTGCACCACGGCATTCGCGGCGCGGAAGCCGACGCGGACGAGCAGTTTGTGACGGAGCTGGCCGATCGCCTGGGACTGCCGCTCAATCGGCGGCGCGTCAATGCCCCGACGACGGCAAAGACGGAGAAGAAGACGCTTGAGGAGGCAGCGCGGCACCTGCGCTATGCATGGTTTCGCGAACTGCTGGCGCAGGGACGAGCCGACGCAGTGGCGACCGCGCATACGCTGGACGATCAGGCAGAGACGGTGCTGCATCGGCTGATCCGGGGCGCTTGGACGGAGGGGCTGGGCGGGATTCATCCGGTGGTCGCCTGCCCGGGCGGAGCGGTTCTGCGGCCGTTTCTGAAGACGAGTCGGGCGGAGATCCTGGCGTGGCTGCGGGTGACCGGACAGCCGTGGCGGGAAGATGCCTCGAACCAGGATCCCGCGTTCACCCGGAGCCGCATTCGGCATGAGCTGCTGCCGCAACTGGCGGAGTTCAATCCGCGGATCGCGGAGCAGTTGGCACGGCTGGCGACGATTGCGCGCGACGAGGAGAGCTGGTGGGATACGGAGCTGTCGCGGCTGCTGCCGCAACTGGCGCTGCCGGGACGTCCGGTGCGCGGCGGAGGGCGCGCTGTTTCCACGCAGCCGGGCGAAGGCAGCGTGGGTCTGGAGCTGTCGCGGGTGCGCGCCCTGGCCCCGGCATTGCGGCGGCGCGTGCTGCGGGCAGCGGCGTTGCAGCTGGGCTGCGCGCTGAATTTCGGGCAGACTGAACGGCTGATGGCGATGTGCGAGGCTGATGGCAGCCGGCGGCAGCAGCTTACCGGGGAAGTGCGGGCGGCGCGCAGCGCGCGCGAGCTGCGCCTGGTACGCGAGGCGCCACGCGGCGCTGACGCGGAGAGTGCGTTGACGTATGAACTGCCGATTCCTGGGGAAGTTTCGGCGCTGGGCCTCACGCTGAGGGCGAGGCTGCGGCGGGGGACGCGGGAAGCAGAGCCAGTTCCGGCGGCGATTCTGCGCACGCCGCGACCAGGGGATCGCGTGCGGCTGCGCTATTCGCGCGCGGCGCGGTCCCTGAAAGACGTCTTCAGCCGGTTGGGCGACGGGACTGACGCGGAGGCGCGCAAAACCTGGCCGGTGCTGGAATGGCAGGGTCGCATTGTGTGGATGAAGGGCGCGGTGCTGGAGCCGGAGGCGGAGACGCCTTTCGACGTGGAGATTGCCGCCGACCAGTGAGCACTGATCCTGCGCACGGCAACTGAGATCCGGCTGTCCGCCGTCAGTGAACGAGACGGCAGACCTGGACCGCGCGGTTGTGCCAGGGACAGGGCAGATGCGTGAGAGCCGAGGGGCTGAGCAGGATCCAGCTGGCACCCAGCGGGCGCAGCAGGGCGAGGCGCTGCGCGTCGGTCATGGTGCCGATGTGCTGCTCGGCCCGAATATCGCGCAGCGCGCGAACGGCGAGGCGCGGAAGGAGCACCGCAACACCGGCGTCCTTATAATCGGCCAGCTGATCGCGCTCGCTGATGGCGCGGAAACCCTGCTCGTCCTCGCCGCGCAGCAGGACCATCTGCGGACTGAAGGCAAAGACCGCATTGCCGGGAGTGTTCGCGCGAATCCAGAGAAACGCCCGCTCCCAGGGATTGACCGGCTGGGTGCCGGGAAGCTCCAGCAGCCCCGAAGCGCCCCAGGTGACGCGCTGCACCCCGAACATCAGCAGGAAGACGAGACCCAGAAGGGCGGCCGGCACGAACCAGGAGCGGGGACGCAGGGTGTTGAGCCATCCACCGAGCTGAAGCACGCCGAGCAGGTAGATGAGCTGAAAACTGCGCAGCACCTGAAGCGGGACCAGGAGGTACGGGCCCGAAACGGGGACGAAGAACGCGGACACCAGAACACTGCTGACGCCGAGCAGAATGCAGGCCAGGCAGACCGATCCCCTGCGGGTGGATGAGCCCAGTCGCCAGACGGCGATGGCCAGAAGAAGCAGGGGCAAGGCGAGGCCGAGTTGCTCATACCAGTGCCAGCGAGCGAGAAAGAGAAAGCGGCGCAGGGACAGGATCTGCCGATAGGCGGGAGGGCTGGGCAGGAAATGCGCTGCGAGGAAGGCCGCGCCGAAACCGGCGCATCCGGCGGCGCACAGCATGAGCGCAGAACGGACGCGGCCCACAGCGATCAGCGACTGGAGCAGAACGAAGGCGACCACAAAGGAGCCCATCAGTGGATGCATGAGAAGAGCCATCAGCAGCAGCAGGACGGTGCGGGTCCAGGCACGGTCGAGACAGGCCGCAACGGCAAAGAGCGCGATGGGTGTGGAGAAGGAACGCGCCGTCACGTAAGGATCCATCAGGAAGAGCGCCGTTCCGGCCGCGGGGATCGTGAAGCAGACAGCGGCAGCGCAGACCGCGGACACCTGGGCGATTTCCGAAGCGAAGAGCCTTGAAGCCACGGCCTGGCATCCGGCCAGGAAGACCACCACCGACAGCAGGTAGGCGGCGAAGAGAATCCAGGCCAGGGGCAGATGCGTGGCCCACACGACGCCGGCCATCAGCCAGGGAAGGACAGACCCGTGCGTCTGCGCGGTGACGAAGGCGCTGTTGCGCGGATAGAGGGTGGGATGGAGAATCCTGCGCAGGCCCGCGACGTAGAGGCCGGCGTCATCGGCGTAAGGATGATAGCCGTGATCGAGGAGAATGACGGGAATGAGCAGCGCCACCTGCCAGACTCGGGAAAACAGGAATGGCCGGCTGTCCGGGCGATGCGGCTGATGGATCGGGACATCCGCCTGGCGAATCAACTGCGCCAACGAAACACCTCAGCGGGACCGGGCTGCGCCAGCATCCCCCCTGAATCATCTTATTGGTTGTTCCTGAACGCGCTCGAACGGATGTCTGATGGCCGATTCAGAGGCGGCAAACCGCAACGGCCCGGTTCCGGTAAGGACATTCGAGCCCGGCGACCCCAGGGCCGCGAATAAGAATCCAGGTCACGCCGAATTCGTGCTGGAGGCGCAGGAAGTCGGCCTTTTGAAAATGCTGCCAGCCGGCCACGGCCTGAGTCTGCTGTTCCCAAAGAGGTGCCAGTTCGGGAACCTGGGTGGCCACGGCTGCATCCTTGACCGCGTCGGCGAGCTCGCTGCGCTCTGCGAGCGCGCGGAAGCTGTGATAATCCTCGTCCGGCAACTGCATGTAATGGGGATTGAGCGCGAAGTAGGCGTCCGCAGGCGTGTTTTTGCGCACCCAGGCAAAGGCCTCAAGCCAGGGATTGCGCGAGGCGACCCAGGGTAGCTCGACGTGCGCCGTTCCCGGAAACAGAGCGCGCTGGCCGAGGAACATCCCCAGGCACAGGGGCACAAAGAGGGCAAGCCAGCGCCAGGCACGGTTGCGGAGCAGATTCTCGCCGAGCAGGCCACCGGCGAGAATGGCCATCAGGATATACACCAGATGCAGGTAGCGCATGGGCTGCATGGGCGTCAGGCGTATCAGCGCGGGCGTGAGAAGCACGAAACAACCTATGACCATCTGAAAGAACGCGAAAACAGCCGTGCAGCGGGCGAGCCGCGCCATGACGGGGCGATTCGTACGGCGGGCATAGCGGGCCATCAACCACAGGATGACGATGGGACCAAGGACGCCCAGCCATTCATACCAGGTCCAGCGGCGAACAAAGTAGTAATTGCGGGTATTCAGCGCCTGGCGCCATGCGGAGGAGGTCCCCTCGAAGATCCACATGGGAAGGAGGCTGAACGCCACGGCGACCTCCTCCCGCACGGGGTGGGCAGTTGTGCGTTTCTCGAGCCAGGCGGCAATCCATAAGATGGCGCAGTAAGAGACGCCGAACACGCCCATGATCGGGTGAATAACCACCGCGGCAGCCAGCAGGAGGCCGGCTCGCGCGATGCGGCGATCGAGGACGGCCAGAATGGCCCCGAGGATGAGCGCGGCGGCAATCGCCCGGGGATGGAGATACTGATCGAAAATGTAAAGGGCTGTGCCGGCTACGGGGAGGGTGAAGAGCGCTCCGACCAGAGCTGTGGCCGCCCATTGCCCTGCTTCGCTCCGGAAGCATCGCCGCGCCAGAGCCCAGCAGCCCCACAGAAAAAAAAACGCGGCCAGGCACTGGCCCAGGAGCTCCGAATACGGAACGGGCAAGTGCGTGATGCGGACCCAGGCCGCCGTCAGACGGTCGAAGATACTGGCCTGCATCTGCAGGGTGAACCAACGGAAATCATGCGGATAGAGCCGGGGATTCAGGCGGTACCGAATCGCAGAAAGATAAACCGCGTCATCTTCCACGCCGGGATGGTATCCTTCGACCAACAAAGCCACGAGGGAAATCAGGGCAAGCAGGAAGAGATTTTTGTTTGGGCGGGAGATTCGCAAGTTTTCAGGCGCCATTCGGGACATCAACGTATGGATTCACACGAAACGAGGCTACCGGCTCGGGGGAATAAAAAGGATTCTTCCACAGGTATTTCCCGCCGCCCTGCCAGACTTGCACTCGTCATTCCCACGCTGCGCGAAGCCCGCAATATCGAACCGTTGCTCCGCCGCGTACGAATCGCCCTGGACAGCTGCGCCGTCGCGTATGAAGTCATTGTAGTCGATGACGAGAGCGGAGACGGAATCGAAGAGATCGTTGCCGGCATTTCCGCAGGAGACCCTCGGGTACGGCTGATTGTTCGGCACGGCGAGCGCGGGTTGGCAGGAGCGGTGCTGCGCGGCTGGGCCGAAACCGAGGCGAAGTATCTGGCCGTCATGGATGCCGACCTGCAGCACCCGCCGGAACTGCTGCCGCAGCTGTGGGCGGAAATGCAGGCGGGGGCCGACCTTGCGGTATGCAGCCGCTACGCAAGCGGCGGCAGCCTGGGCGGATGGAAGGCATGGCGGCATCTGATCTCGCGCGTTGCGATCTGGATGACGCTGCGGGTCCAGCGTACCGGACTGCGCGCACTCGATCCGATGTCAGGCTTTTTCATGGTGCGCCGCGCCTGTATTGAGCGGGTGAAGCTCCAGAAAGCCGGCTTCAAGATTCTGCTGGAAATCCTGGCCCGCGCCGATCTTCACAACGTGGTGGAGGTCCCGTTTACGTTCGGCCGGCGCTATGCCGGGACGAGTAAAGCCAGCCCCAGAGTTGCGTTCGATTATCTGCTGCTGCTGCTCCGGCTGTACCGGCGGAAAGGACCTGCGCCCGCGAAGACCGAATACGACAGCGCGCGCGGCGCGGTGGATATCCATCATGAGGTCATCGGGAACTAAGAACCGCCCGCTGCGCATTCCGGCCTGAGCCGTCCGTTCGCTGATGTCCCAACTGCGATACCCTGCGAAGAGAGGCATCGTTCATGAGTTCCCCCGCATCCGAAGCTGCTCCGGGGCGGATTTCCGCTCTCCTGTCACCATCGTGGAACCCCGCCGGGACCGGCTCCGTCGACCCGCATAACCTGGAGGCCTGGGTGGAGGAGCGGCTGGCGCGGCACCGCGAGGCGCTGAATCGTCTGACGGCGGCGGCGCCACGCACGCTCCACAACACCCTGCGCGCTTATGACGACGCCATCGCGGAACTGGCTGTTGCGGGCGCGGAAACCGGCCTGCTGCACAGCGTGTGCGAGGAAAAATCAGTGCGCGATGCGGCGGAGGAGCTGCTGCAGAAGATCGCCCAGGCGGGCGTGGAGCTTTCGCTGAACCGGGATGTCTATCAGGCGCTAACGCGGGTGGATGCGAGCGGCGCCGAGGGCGCGGCGCGGCATTATCTGGACCGCACGCTGCTGCAGTACCGTCTGGCGGGCGTGGACAGGGACGACGCAACGCGGGCGCGCATCAGGGAACTGCAGGACCAGGCCACGCTGCTGAGCCTGACTTTCGCGCGCAACGTGCAGGAGGGCGGCCAGCGCGTGGCGGCAGAGGACCCATCGGAACTGGACGGGCTGCCGCCGGATTTTCTGGCTGCGCATCGGCCGGGCGGAGACGGGAAGATCGTGCTGACGACAGATTTTCCGGATTATTTGCCGGTGATGACCTTTGCGCGTTCCGGCGATTTGCGGCGACGGATGTTTCTGGCGTATCAGACGCGGGCCTATCCGGCGAACCGGCAGGTGCTGCTGGACCTGCTGAAGGTGCGGCAGGAGATAGCGGCGATTCTGGGCTTTGCGCACTGGGCGGATCTGGCGACGGCGGACCAGATGATGGAGTCGGCGGCCAACATGCAGACGTTCCTCGACGATCTGGACGAGGCGAGCCGGGCCGGCGCGGAGAAGGAATACGCGATGCTGCTCCAGTTCGCGCGGACGATCGAGCCGGAGCTGCAGCAGATCGACGTCGCCAGCCGCGGTTACTGGCTGGAGCAGTACCGGCGGTCGGCGTTCGCCTTCGATTCGCAGTCCGTGCGGCCGTATTTCCCCTACGCGCGCGTGGAAGCCGGGGTGCTGGAGACGGCGGAGAAGCTGTTCCAGGTGAAATTCCGGCGCATCGAGAAGCCGGACGTGTGGCATGCTTCTGTAAACGCCTGGGAGGTGTGGGACGGGACGGAGCTGGCCGGGCGCTTCTACCTGGACATGCATCCGCGCGAAGGCAAGGACAAATGGTTCTCCGCACACCCGCTGGTGCCGGGGATTCGAGGGCGGCAATTGCCGGAAGCGGCCCTGATCTGCAACTTCCCGGAGCCGAAAGAGGGGAATCCCGGGCTGATGCAGTACTCCGACGTGGTGACGTTCTTCCACGAATTCGGACACCTGATGCATGCGCTGCTGGGCGGCCGGCAGGAGTGGGCGGGGATCAGCGGCATCTCGACAGAAGGCGACTTTATCGAGGTTCCCTCGCAGATGCTGGAGGAGTTCTTCCGCGATCCGCGGCTGCTGGCGGGTTTTGCGCACCACTACGAGACGGACGAGCCGATTCCGGCCGAGCTGGTGCTGAAGATGAATCGCGCGGGAGCCTTCGGCCGCGCGGACTGGGTGAGGACGCAGCTCTTCTACACGACTTACTCGCTGAAGACGCACGTGGTCGATCCGGCGACGCTGAATCCGGACGAGCTGCTGCGCAGCCTCTACGGGCGCTTCCTGCCGTATGCGTGGATCGATGGCAACCGCATGTACGCCAGCTTTACGCACCTGACCGGCTACTCGTCCAACTACTATACCTATCTCTACGACAAGGTCATCGCGCTGGATTTCTTCAGCCAGTTCCCGCGCGAGGCGCTCCTGGATTCACCGGTGGCGATGCGCTATCGCAGGGCGGTGCTGGAGCCCGGCGGCGCGATGCCGGGCCAGGAGATCGTGCGGGAATTCCTGGGCCGCAGCCAGTCCAGCGACGCGTTTACGGCGTGGGTGGGCGAGGAATTCCAGCCCATGAGCGCAGCCTGCGCTTGGAAGGCAGCCAGCAGGGCATAGCGTTAAAGGCGGTGAGGCGGAATGCCGGCGGGCGGCCCAGGCCATCGCGTGGCATTTTTGCAGTAAATTGAGTCTGTGCCGCAGTCCGGCCCGTCTCCATCTTCCGAACGCATTCCCAGTGAACCCGGCTCGTAAGCTCTGTATGGTTCTGGTGTTCGCGGCAACCAGTCTGTGGGCGCAGAAGCCGCCGGCCTCACCCGCGTTAACCCCCAACCGCGCCGCCGCCCCGCCTGCCGCGCTCACCTTCACCGTCGAGGTCACCGACAAGGCCGGCCATCCCGTCCCCGGCCTCCCGCAAAGTGATTTCACCCTGCTCGACGACGATTCGCCCTCGCCGATTGAGGCCTTTGCCGCGCATACACCCGGGCCGCGCAGCCCGGAGACGGCCATCGTCGCAGTCGACATGGTGAACCTGGGATTCGGCGCCGACGCCATCGCTGACACCCAGATCATGGATTTTTTGCCGAAGCGCGATGGCCGCCGGTTTACCTCATGTCGCTGGTGTTGATCACCGACTCCGGGATCCAGGAGCTGGGAAAAGTTTCCGACAATCTCAGGACTCTGCTGGCAGCGCTGGACGCTCAGGATAGCCAGTTACAGGATGTGAGGCGGTCGATGGCCTGGGGCGCGAACGAGCGCTTGCAGATGTCCGTCGGATCACTGGGCATGCTTGCGCGCGCCATGGCGAAAATGCCCGGCAGAAAGCTGCTGGTCTGGGTCGGCCCCGGGTGGCCGATCTTCGACACCGTCAATACCTGCGATACCAATAGCGAGTTACACAGGATTTTCGCCGAGGCCGTGACCTTGTCGAACGAGATGACGCAGGCCCGGGTCACTCTCTACGCCCTGGATCCTATGGGTATCCGGGACGCCGGCAACATCCGCACCATCCTCCGGGAGAGCTACACCAAACCCCTGCGGAGCTGGTGTAAGGCACTGCCCGTCAATCTGGCGCTGCAGGTGCTCGCGGTGCAAAGCGGCGGCCTCGTGCTGAACAGCAGCAATGATGTGGCGGAGGAAGTCAACACCTGCGTTCAGGATGGCTCCGCCTGGTACACCATTACCTTCGCGCCGGGGACCTCAGTAAAGCCGGACACCTGGCACCCGGTGGAGGTGAAGCTGGACCGGCCCGGACTCACCGTCCGCACCCGGCCCGGATATTATGCGCAGCCGCAGCGGCGAGGCGACCGCCGGCGCGTACAATTGCAGCCGGAGTGCATATTTTCCGCTGTGAATGAGACCGCGGCGCCTGCTGACGCGTCCTCCGCTGCGGGGGTATCCCGATGAACGCTGCTCGTAAGCTCGGTATGGTTCTGGTGTTCGCGGCAACCAGTCTGTGGGCGCAGAAGCCGCCGGCCTCACCCGCGCCGCCGCCCAGTCGCGCTGCGACCCCGCCCGCCGCGCTTACCTTCACCATCGAGGTCACCGACAAGGCCGGCCATCGCATCCCCGGCCTGCAGCAAAGCGACTTCACCCTGCTCGACGACAAATCACCCTCGCCCATTCAGGCCTTTGCGGCGCATTCGCCCGGCCCGCGCAGTCCGGAGACGGCCGTCGTGGTGGTCGACACGGTGAATATGGGATTCGTCGGCGACAGCGTCGCCCGCGGCCAGATTATTGATTTTCTCCGCAAATCCCATGGCCCCCTGGCGTATGGCATGTCCCTGCTCGTGCTCACCGACAGCGGCATCAGCGAACTGGGAACGACCTCCGACGATCCGGCGACCCTGCTGGCGGAGCTGAACACTCAGCAGGGCCAGTTGCGCGACATTGGGCGTTCCGCGGGCTTCTGGGGCGCTGAGGAGCGCGAAGAGGCGGCCATTAACTCCCTGAGCCTGGTGGCGCGCACCATGGGGAGAATGCGCGGCCGGAAACTTCTGATCTGGATCGGCCCTGGCTGGCCGATCTTCGACAACCCTGCCATGACCTATACCGACAGCGAGCTGCACCAGATCTTCGCCGAGGTCGTCACCCTGTCCCGCGAGATGACGGAGGCCAGGGTTACCCTCTACGACGTGGATCCTCTGGGAACCTGGGACGCCGGCACTTTCCGCACTTTTCTCTGGCAGTCCTTCAGCAAGCCCGTACGCCGGTGGGATCAGGCACTGCCCGGCAATCTGGCTCTGCAGGTGCTGGCCACCCAGAGCGGCGGCCTGGTGCTGAACAGCAGCAATGACGTGGCAGGCGAGCTAAACACCTGTTCCCAGGACGGCGCCGCCTGGTACACCATCTCCTTCGCTCCCCAAACCTCCGAAAAGCCGGACACCTGGCACTCAGTGAAAGTGAAGCTCGACAAACCCGGCCTCATCGTCCGCACGCGACCCGGTTATTATGCCGAGCCGTAATCCCCAGACCCGCTCCGCATGATCGAAGGCCGCCGCAGCGCGACCGCGGAGCGGGTGGCCATGCGCCGCGCTGCCCACCAGCTTTATGACCGGCCGCTGGTCTTTGAGGATCCGCTGGCCCTTCGCATCCTCAGCGATGAAGCGGCAGCCGAGGTCCGCGACACCTCCCGCCCGGAAATTACCAATGCCTGGGCCGTGGGCCTGCGTGCTTTCGTCGCCGCCCGCAGCCGCTTTGCCGAAGAGGAACTCGCCCGCGCCTTCGCCGCCGGGATGCGGCAGTATGTCGTTCTCGGCGCCGGTCTCGACACCTTTGCCTGCCGCAATCCCTTCGCCGGACTCGCGGTCTTCGAAGTGGACTTTCCTGACACCCAGGCGTGGAAGCGCGCGCGCCTCCGGCACGCCGCCATTCCCATCCCCGACTCGCTGCGCTTTGCCCCCGTCGATTTTGAGCGCCACTCGCTTGCCGACGGCCTCGATGAAGCCGGTTTCCACCGCGATCAGCCGGCTTTCTTCTCCTGGCTCGGCGTCGTCCCCTACCTCACCCGCGAAGCGGCCTTCGCTACCTTGCGCTACATCGCCGGCCTGCCCCGCGGCTCCGGCGTCGTCTTCGACTATCCCATTCCCCCGGAAAGCATGGGCGATAGAGAGCGGGCCGTTTTTATGGAGATGGCTGCGCGCACCGCTCGCGCAGGCGAGCCGTTCCGGCTCTCCTTCGAACCGCCGCGGCTGGAATCGGAACTGCGCGCCCTCGGCTTCTGCTCCATCGAGGATCTGGACTACGCCGCTATCCGCGCTCGCTGGTTTGGCGCCGACGCTGAACAACTCCGCCCGCACGGCCGCGCCGGTCATCTCCTCTGCGCCTGGCTGTGACGAAACCGCGCCTCACCAGACGCCCGGCAGCAATCGCCAGCGCGTGACGGCTGCGTAATCCCGATAGCCGGCGAGCTCGCCCTGCAGCGTGCGGTCCACCAGCGCTGTCCTCAGCACTACCAGCACCTCGATCAGCCCCCCAATGGCCAGCGCCGCCATCGATCCCAGCACCACGGCGGCAGCCGGATACAGTGTCAGGCCCCCCAAACACATCGGATGGCGCACCCAGCGGTAAGGACCCCTGCGCACAACCTGCTGTTTGCGGTCCCGCTGGATGCGCACCGTCGACTCGGCCCATGGGTTCACGCACAGGGCCCACCCCACCAGCCTCATGCCGGACAGAAACACAGCCAGAGCCCGGAAAACCGTCCGGAAGGGCATCGCCGACCAGTGAAAACGCACCGTATCCAGCCCGGCAAGCGCCGGCAGAAGCAGCGGGAGCGGAAGGAAAGCCTGGAGGATAAACTTGTCGAATCGGCGGGTATCATTGTGCCGCCAGGATGCCCGCGCCGCAAACAGCTCAGAATTGCGCCGGTGCACAATCCCGCCCAGCGCAAGCATGGTCCCGGAGCAGGTTACTGCGCAGATCCAGCCCCGCACCCAGTGCGCCGTGCCGGCGCAAATGAAGAAAACCGCGATCCACGCCACCATGAACGCCAGGCCCGGCAGCGGCCACGCGGTTTCTTTCCCGGATCTGCAGCGTTTTCCGGCGGCGCTGGTTTCGGATGCCGGGGGGCATCGATCGGCCCTCCTTCGCATCCCGGGCGATCCGGAGCGCAGAAGCCGGAAGGCCGGACCGCTGCCATCATCCTGATCCGAATCAGCAGGCCCGTCACTGATGCCAGTCACGGGAGGGCAAAGCTGCCTTACATATTCGTATGTCCGGCCCGCATCTCTTCGTTGAAGCTCGGCCGCGTGACGGCGAGCGCCGCATCGCGTTTCGCGTGATACTCGTCCGCGCGCGCCATCAGCGTGGGCGTCGCCGATGCGTACTCGCTGTCAATCGCAAGCGCCCCCTGCCGCGACAGCTCCGCCGCCATCCGCGCCAGTTCCTCGGCGGTCGTGTTCAGATACTGCGCATCGCGCGGATCCGCGATCCACACCGGTCGTCCTGAGCCCAGCACCCCGGACAGCCAGAACGCCTTCAGCGCCAGAAATTCCATGCGGCTCCTGTTGTCCGTGTCCGTGAAGAAGAACTTCTTCTGCCACCGACTGTAGTAGCGCGTCGTCACTGGAACCGGCTGCCGGTTCCCGCTCTTCAGGAGCTCCAGTTGCCCCCGGTCCAGCGTCTTGCGCACTGCGTTGTAAATGAATGTCTCCGCGTACGGCTGCTCCGGCGCCGGCACAATCTCCGCGAACGTCACCGTCATGCTGGCCGATACCAGAGCGTGCATGGGCGAGTCCGTCCCGTCCTCCAGGTGCACCGTCCCATGCACGATGTACGTGTCCGATCCCGAGGTCGACCGGTGGAATGGCCACCCAAACCGGCTGAAGCGTACAGGCAGCCCCGCCAGGGTCACGTAGGCGTCCGGCCGCGGATTCTTCAGCCGCTGTGCCGCCTCCCGCAGGTAGCTGGTCATTTCCGGCAGCAGCTCCGATTTGTGGAAGTCGAACGCCTCGCTGAGCTCCAGCAGCAGCGTGCGCTCCGCAGCAGCTTCCGGCGACGCCGCCAGCTGGAACCGGGTCGTGGGATGCCCGTTAAAGTCCGTGCCCGCATCGATGGAGAGCACAGACAGACCGGCCGCGCGTGCGGCCGACTGCAAATTCATGATGAGCGTGGATTCCGGTTGAACGGTCATGGTGATTCCAGCAATCGATTGTAGCGGCTGGGGCCCATGGCGGCGAAACGTTCCCAGCGGCACCCCCGCCCCCTCAGGCTCATCCTGTGTTGGAATCCATCGCCGCCTTCAGGCTCCTTTGAAAATGCCCTCAGGCTGCTTCGAGTGAAGGTTCTACCGTGACCTTGAATCCGAGTTTTTGCAGGCGCTTCGTGAAATAGCGCTGGAGTTGGTCCTTGTTGATCTGTTCCAGGTAGTTACCTCCGAGTTCACGATAGCCTCGGCCGGTCTTCAACATGTGATAGCCAATCACGAGCATGGTATGAGCAACCGCCATCAAGGCCCGCTTGGGGCCTCGCCGGGCAGCGATGCGCTTGAACTGCGATGAGAGGTAGCAGTCCTTCTTTCTGCTGACGGCCCAGGCCGCCTGACAAAGCGTACGCCGCAGCCACTTGTTGCCATCGCGGGTTTTCCCCGATTTCCGCTTGCCTGCGCTTTCGTGATTGCCAGGGCAGATTGCTGCCCACGAGGCCAAATGCTGCGCCGTGGGGAACTGATTCATGTTGACCCCGATCTCCGCCACCAAGCTACAGGCCGTCACATGATCGATGCCAGGCATGGTTTGCCACAAAGCCAGGGCCTGCTCAAAAGGGCCGATCTGCTTGTCGATCTCGGCCTCCAGGCGCTCGATTCTCCGCTGGAACCAGTCCCACTCCTCCAGAAACTCGGCCAGGAGAAAGCGATGGTGATCTCGTACCCGTCCTTCCAGCGCTTGCACCAGCTGCGGGATCTTGTTCTTTAGCTTTCCCCGCGCCAACTGCGCCAGTTGCTCCGGCTTGTCTTCGCCAGTGACGATTGCCTCCAGCATCTGACGTCCCGATACGCCGAGCGCATTGGACGCGACGGAGCTGAGCTTGAGATTGGCCTGCTCCAGAAGTTTCTGGATGCGATTGGCCACCCGGCTCTGGCTCTGGCGCAATTCCACGCGATAGCGGGTCAGATCGCGCAGATCCTGGATGGGGGTTGGCGGTACAAAGCTTCCCTTGAGCAGCCCGTGCTGCAGCAGATCGGCGATCCACTCGCAGTCCTTGGCGTCGGTCTTGCGTCCAGGCACGGCCTTGATATGCTGCGGGTTGACCAGAAGCTGCTCGAACTGCCCTTCCAATACGGCCCACACCGGACGCCAATACACCCCGGTAGCTTCCATCGCCACATGGGTGACACCTTGCTCCCGCAACCAGTCGGCCAGTCCCAACAGATCGCCGGTGAAGCTACCGAAAGCCTTAACCTGTTTGCGCTTCTTGCCGTCCGGCTCACAAACCTGCACGCAGGCGCTCACCGTCTTCTGGTGTACATCCAGCCCAGCACAACGTGCATAAACTACTTGCATGGCTCTACCTCCTGGACCGCCTCTGGAGGAAGCCTTCTCTCGTGAGAGTCTCCTTTGCGTGCTCACTGCCCAGGCAGCGGCGACAATTCCTTGTTCCTCCAGGCTTCCAGGCCAGACTCATCTGCGGGCTTATCGGCACCACTGCCTGAAACGGCCTTCGGCCCAGAGGTAGCCCAAATCTACGCTACTCCGGGCGGCCTCCATTTTCATCCCCCCTTGTGACCGGCACGGTCATGAACGACTCATCTTGTATTGGAAAAGACTCCCGGCAGACAAGCGTTGCTCAAGCCGGTATCATGGAGGGAAGCATCTTCCAGACGGCCTGGCTCCCTCCCCGGCGGCTGCAACTTTTCCTGTGGGGGCACGTCTGAAATTTGCTTCCCCCAAAACGGCTCTCTGGTCGTCGGGATTCTCGACAAAGGACTTCCCAGATAACGATGTTGCTTGCGGCTTCTGTCTATACCACCCAAAATGAGCGCCTTCGGGCGCGCTGGAAGCTGGAAGGCGGTTTACCTCCGGTTCCCGGCCAGAAAGTCAACAACAGCCGCACTACCGGCGATGCCCACGCACCCACGCCCCTCACCTGGCTGAAGGAAGACTATCGCTTCCTTCCCAATGAGCATCTCGGTCCCACCATGGACGACCGCGCCGACTACCCCGGCGTCTTCGTCATCTACGACTGGGAACGCCGCGAGCGCATCTGGCAGTCGGACTGGGGCATGGTCCTTGGCAATCCTGCCGGTTATTGTTTCGCCGACGGCCTCATCTACATGAACGACTTCGAAGCCGGCAACATCTTCTGCATCGGGATCAGGCCGGAACCTGGCAGGCTGCTCAAGCGCATCTCCCATCCTTACTTCAACGACCTGCACAGCCTGGAGCGCACGAAGCGCGGTCTGATGGCGGCCTGCTCCGGCACCGACCTCATTGCCGAAGTCGATTTACAGGGCAACATTCTCTGGGAGTGGTGGGCCGCCGAGTACGGCTACACTGAAACGCCCTCCGGTGAACCTCGCCCCAGCGGCCGCGGCGGCGAGCATCGCAATCGCTACTACCACACCCGCTATCAGGCCACGCACCTCAATTGCGCCACCATGCGCGATGCCGAGGAGCGCTTCGTGCTCTGCCTGCTCTTCCACCAGGGCCAGCTTCTCCAGATCGACCGCAGCCTGCCTCCGCACCATCAGAAAGGCGAGCTCATCCTCGACGGCCTGGCCCGTCCGCACAGCCTCGAGAAGATTCCTGGCGGCTGGGTCTTCTGCAACAGCCTTGCCAAGGAACTGCTGCTGCTCGACGACGACCTGAAGATCAGCGGCAGAATCCCCTACGACGGGGGCTGGATTCAGGACTGCACTCGCCTGCCCGACGGCAATATCGTCCTGAACGACGTGGACAAGACTGTCCTGGTCGAGTTCGCCGCGCCCAACTGGGAAATCGTCAGCACCACGCCGTATCCCCATACGTGGCGCATGGGCGAGCTGGTCGTCGTCCCGCCCGAATACGAGCCGGCGTTCCTCCCTGCGCAGTCGGTGATGGCATAGCAGCTATCGCCACTGCACCCCCGGATACAGGCTTCCCAGCCGTTCCGTGCGGTAGAGGTTCGTCTCGCTCACGTGCACGTGCCACACCGTCCGCGGATT
>Ga0335075_10002817_pt1 | contig 27796 bp, 21 predicted proteins | sample Lox_Sample_24_FD_206723 | JGI IMG/M metagenome (GOLD analysis project Ga0335075, IMG submission 206723) | Soil microbial communities from Loxahatchee National Wildlife Refuge, Florida, United States - Lox_Sample_2.4 | ecosystem: Environmental > Terrestrial > Soil > Wetlands | place: USA...
AACTTCTCCTCGCCCGCCCTCGCGCTCGCACTCGACGGAGCCGCGATCGCCTGCGCGCAGGTCGCGCACACGATCGCCGAGCGCCAGGCGCGACTCAAGGAGACACGGCTGAGCGGACTGCCCTCCAACCTCGTCGAGGTGGACCCCGACCGCGCCGCCAGCCGTTCCGGTGTGGCACCGCTGTCCAAGACGGCGGCGGCGCTGGTGCTGGAGATCCGCCATCTGGCGGCGCCGATCGCGATCCTGCAGGAGGTGACCGCCGACGGGGTGGAGGACGACATGACCGGGGCGCTTCAGGGCGCGCTGCGCCTGCGCGAGCAGCTGATGCGATTGCGGTTGCTCATCGCGCTCGAATTGCTCGTCGCCGCCCAGGCGGTCGACATCGCGCACCCCTCCCGGACACCGAACGGCGGGGAGGTCGCGCAGCTGGGCGCGGGCACCGGCGCCGCCCATCGTGCCGTGCGCGAACTCATCCCGCCACTGCGAGAGGACCGCGCGCTCGGGCCCGAGGTCGAACGCCTGGAGCGCAACCTGCTCGCGAGCGGCGCACTCAGCGACCGGGTGGCAGCCACGGACGCCGCGGCATGAGTCTCGAGCTCACCTACCTCAGCGGTCCCGCGGTCGCGCAGCTCGCCCTCGCCGACCAGGAGATCCTGGACGCCGTGCGCGCGGTGCTCGCCGCCCAGGGACGCGGGGAGACCGTGGGCGAGCCGCGCACCCATCTGTTCCCGCACGGCGCCGAGGGCCACTTCAACGTGTTGCGCGGGGCCACGCCCCGATTCGCCGGGGTCAAGGTCGTCGGCGACTTCGTCGAGAATCACCGGCTCGGGTTGCCGTCGGAGCTCGGCATGCTGCTGCTGATGGACCCGATGACCGGCGTGCCGCGCGCGGTGATCGACGCGACCGCGATCACCGAGATGCGGACCGGCGCGGTCACGGCGATCGGCGCCGAGACGCTGGCGCGGCGGGACGCGCGCGTGCTCGGCCACATCGGAGCGCGGGGAACGGCGTACTGGAACGTGCGCCTGTGCTGCGCGGTGCTCCCCGATCTTGAACAGGTGCGCGTCCATTCCCGCCGCCCCGAGAGCCGCGCGGCGTTCGCGGCGCAACTGCGCCGCGATCTCGACGTCGAGATCGTCGTGACCGAGGACTGGGAATCGTGCGTTCGCGGCGCCGATGTCGTGATCGAGGCCAGTCGCCTGACCGAGCCGCAGCCGCTGCTGCGGACCGAGTGGATCTCACCGGGCGCGCTCGTCGTGCCCTACGGCACGGTGAGCGCGGTCGAGCTATCGCTCACCGAGGCGATGGACAAGGTCGTGGTCGATGACTGGGTGCAGGCGCAGGCGGGGCCGCTCGGAGCGCTGCGCGTCCATGTCGACTCCGGCCGAGTGACCGCCGAGTCGCTGCACGCCGAACTCGGTCAGATCGTCGCCGGCCTGCGGCCGGGGCGCGAACGCGACGAGGAGACGATCCTGTTCTGGCACCGCGGCCTGTCGATCACCGACGTCGCCCTCGGCGAGGCCCTCCTCGACAAGGCCGAGGCGTCGGGCGTGGGCGCGACGCTGCCGTATCGCGAGTGAGCCGCCCGCTCAACCGTTCATCCGTCCGGAATACGGTGCGCCGCATACAGCAGCGAGAGTGTCCGGCCGAGAACCGAGGGGATGTCTCGTGCCCGCACGCTCCTCGGCGCCGCGCTCATGACGCTGGCGACGTGTTCGACGCCGGCGTCCGCGCAGGCCCGGCCGACTCCATCGGTCCCCTCAGCGGGCGTCGTCCGCGGGACTGTCGTGTCGCTCGACTGGTCCGAGCTCACCGTGCAGCGCTCCGGCGCCCGGATGTCGGTCATCGGCGCGCTCACGCACGCCGCGAACGTGGTGGCAGCGGGCGACTACCCGTACGTCTGGGGCGGCGGCCATGCGTTCGCGGGAACCGCGAGCATCGGGGAGCGCGGTGGGCCGGGCTACAACGGGCGGCGGATCGGTTTCGACTGCTCGGGATCGGTGGCCGCGGTGCTCGCGGGCGCCGGCCTGTGGGCGCCTGGAACCGGCGTGCCGGGAGACTCCGGGGTGATCAAGCAGCTGCGCCAGGCGCACGTGCTCGCCCGCGGTGCCGGTGTCGGACCTCGCTCGGTGACGCTCTGGGATGACCCCGGAGTCCATATCTTCATCCAGATCGGGGACCGTTTCTTCGGCACCACGGACGGAGGCCCGCCGAGCCCGCAGAATCCGCGCGGCGGCCCGGCCTGGCTCGACGACGGCGCTCCGGACACGCTCGATCGTCACTATCGCCCCTGGCATCTGCTGCCCGCGGCGCTCGGCGGCCGGGTGAACACCGGTCGGTCGGTCACCGTGGGGCTCGGCGGCCCGCTCGCCGACGCGGTCGGGGAGCTCGCGGTCGGCGACCGCGTGGGGGTTCGGTACGCGACGCGCCGCCGCGCGCTCGTCGCGGTCGCGGTCGACCCGCTCGGCGAGCCGACCGTTCCCGTTCAGTGAAAGCTCTGCCATCAGGTGATACATTCCGGCCGTGCCCCGAGGAGCCGACCGCCCTGGCGATCCTGCCGCCCCCGCGACCCGCACGGTCGAGCGCGCGCTCGATCTGCTCGAAGCGGCCGCATCGGCGTCCGACGGGCTGACCCTCACCGAGCTGGCGCAGCAGACCGAGCTGTCGGCGAGCACCGCATCGCGCCTGCTGTCGACGCTGCAGCTTCACCGGTTTCTGGCGCGCACTCCGGACGGTCGCTTCGGCGCCGGACCGCGGCTGCGCCAGCTCGCCGTGTCAGCGATGCGGGAGGACCCCCTGTACGAGCTTGCCGGGCCGCACCTTGCGGCCCTCGCGCGGGAGACCCAGGAGACCGCGAATGTGGGGATCGCGCTCGACGACACCCGCGTGCTCTACCTGCGCCAGCACTCCAGCCCGCAATTCGTGCGCGTCGCCGGCTGGACGGGTCGGACGATCCCGCGGCACGACACCGCGATGGGTGCGGCGCTCGACGGCGACACCGGTCCCGACGGGTTCGTGGTGCGCCGCAGCTCGGTCGAGCCCGACGTGACGTCGATCGCCGCGCCGATCCATGGCGACGGAGGTGCGATCGTCGGCGCGTTGAGCGTGCTGGCGCCGCGGTACCGGACCACGGAGGCCCAGGAGCAGATATACGGCCGGCATGTCGTCGGACACGCCCGGGAGCTCTCTGCGCGGGTGGGACTCGAGAGTGCTGGAGAACTGAACGACGAGATCGAGGAGGTGGCGTGATGAGCGTCAGCGCGGTTGACCTGGAATGTCGCGGCTGGCAGCAGGAGGCAGCGCTGCGCATGCTGCGCAACAACCTGCATCCCGACGTCGCCGAGAATCCCTCGGAGCTCGTCGTCTACGGCGGGATCGGCAAGGCCGCCCGGAACTGGGAGAGCTACTACACGATCGAGCGAGAGCTCAAGCGGCTCGGCGACGAGCAGACGCTGCTCGTCCAGTCCGGAAAGCCCGTCGCCGTGTTCGACACCCATGAACGGGCGCCGCGAGTGCTGATCGCCAACTCCAACCTGGTGGGCAACTGGGCCAACTGGGAGACGTTCCGGGAGCTCGACGCCGCCGGGCTGATGATGTACGGCCAGATGACCGCAGGGTCCTGGATCTACATCGGATCGCAGGGGATCCTGCAGGGCACCTACGAGACATTCGCGGCGGCCGCCCGCAAGCGGTTCGACGGGACTCTGGCCGGGCGGCTGGTGGTCACCGCGGGGCTCGGCGGGATGGGCGGGGCTCAGCCATTGGCGATCACCATGCTCGACGGCGCAGCGCTGTGCATCGAGATCGACATCTCGCGGATCGAGAAGCGCATCCAGACCGGATACCTCGACGAGCGAGCCGGGGATCTCGACGACGCCCTCGCCCGCCTGGGCAGGGCGCGGGCCGAGAAGCGCGGGCTGTCGATCGGCCTGGCAGGCAACGCCGCCGAGATCCTGCCCGAGCTGGTCAGGCGGGGCATCGAAGTCGACGTCGTCACCGACCAGACCTCCGCGCACGACCCGCTCAACGGCTACGTGCCGGCCGGACTGACGCTCGAGCAGGCGGTGGCGCTGCGGAGCTCCGATCCCGACGACTACATGAGGCGCGTCGGCGAGTCCGCGGTCGCCCACGTGTCGGCGATTCGCGCGCTGCAGCAGGCCGGATCGGAGGCGTTCGACTACGGCAACGCGCTGCGCGGACTGGCCAAGGAGCACGGTGACGAGGATGCGTTCTCCTATCCGGGGTTCGTTCCGGCCTACATCCGCCCGCTGTTCTGCGAGGGCAAGGGCCCGTTCCGGTGGGTGGCGCTCTCCGGCGACCCGGCCGACATCCACGCCACCGACCGGGCGATCCTCGATCTGTTCGGCGATCAGGAGCACATCGCGCGCTGGATCGAGCTCGCCTCCGAACGGGTCCACTTCCAGGGACTGCCGGCGCGGATCTGCTGGCTCGGCTACGGCGAGCGGGAGCGTGCGGGCATGCGGTTCAACGAGATGGTCGCCTCGGGTGAGCTCAAAGGCCCGATCGTGATCGGCCGCGATCACCTCGACACCGGTTCGGTCGCCTCGCCCGAGCGGGAGACCGAGGCGATGATGGACGGTTCAGACCCGATCGCCGACTGGCCGCTGCTCAACGCGATGCTGATGACCGCGTGCGGCGCGAGCTGGGTGTCGATCCACCACGGCGGCGGGGTGGGCATGGGCAAGTCGATCCATGCCGGCCAGGTGACGGTGGCCGACGGCACCGAGCTTGGCGCCGAGCGGGTCCACCGAGCGCTCACGGCCGACCCCGGCCTCGGGGTGGTGCGCCACGCCGACGCCGGTTACGAGCTGGCGCTGGACACGGCTCGCCAGCGTGGAATCGCGATGCCGATGCTCGATCCGGCCGGTGAGTGAAGCGCCTGACACCCACCCCGCCAGGCCCGGCGGTCTCCCGTCCGTCGCGCTCCGCGGCGCGGCGCAGGTACTGCTGCCGCCCAAGCCCGGACTCGCGCACCTGCGCGGCGCGCAGCTGAACGCGCAGACACTCGAGCCCGGTTCGCTGTCGGTGCGCGATGGCCGGATCGCGGCGTTGGCGGACGACCCGATCGCCGAACTCGCGATCGACTGCTCGGACTGCGCGGTGCTGCCGGGGTTCGTCGACTGCCACACGCACCTGCCGTTCGCCGGCTGGCGAGAGCGCGAGTATGAGCAGAAGCTGACCGGCGTGCCCTACGAGGAGATCGCGCGCTCGGGCGGGGGGATCCGGTCCTCGTCCCGGGCGCTGCGGGAGTCCACCGACGAGCAGGTGCTGGCCCAGGCCACCGATCTTGCTGCGGAGATGCTCGCCCACGGCACGACGACGTTCGAGTGCAAGTCAGGCTACGGGCTCTCGCGCGAGGCGGAGATGCGGGCGCTCACGCTCGCCCGCGAGCTGGAGATCGCGGTGCCGCAGACGACGACCTCGACGGCGCTGCTCGCCCACGCCGTGCCCGACGGCTTCAGCGCCGATGAGTGGATGGGCGTGGTGAGCGAGATGATGGGGGAGGTGCTGTCGGCGGGCAGCGTCACCGCGCTCGACATCTTCGTCGAGTCGATCGCGTTCAATCTGCACCATCTGGAGCAGATGGGTGAAATCGCGGCGGCCTCCGGACTGATGCTGCGAACCCATCTGGAGCAGCTGTCGTGCATGCGTGCGATCCCGGTCGCGCTCGCCGCCGGGGCGCGGTCGGCCGATCATCTCTCCCAGATCCACCTCGACGACATCCCGCTGCTCGCCGAGGCGCCGTGCGCTGCGGTCCTGCTCCCCGCGGCGGAGTTCCTCGGCGCCGAGCAGCGCGCCCCCGGCCGAGAGATCGTCGACGCCGGCGCGATCATGGTGCTCGCCACCGACGCCAACCCCGGGACCGCGCCGGTGGTGTCGATGCCCATCGTGCTCGGCCTCGCGGCGCGGATGTACGGCTTCTCGGTGCGCGAGCTGCTCGGCGCGGCGACGCTCAACGCCGCCTGGACGCTCGACCTGCATCACGATCGCGGCTCGATCGAGGTCGGCAAGCGCGCCGATCTGCTCGTGCTCGACGGTCCCGCCGAACGGATCCCGTACCGCTTCGGCCACAATCCGGTGCAGATCGCGCTGATCGGCGGCGAGGTCGTCTACGTGCGGGATGAGGCGGCTGCGGAAAGGCTCGGAGATGTCTGAACGGCGGAGGCGGATCCCCGCGATGGTCAACGCGCACTCACACGCGTTCCAGCTTGACCTGCGCGGCGTGGGTGAGCGGGTCAGTCGCGGTGGAGGCGACGATTTCTGGAGCTGGCGGAACGAGATGTACCGCCTGGCGGGCATGCACGACCCCGATTCGATGCACGGCGCGGGCGGACGCGTCTACCGGATGATGGCCGCTGCCGGCTACGGCGCGGTCGGGGAGTTCCATTACGTCCACCATCAACCCGACGGCACGCCCTACCCGGAGCCGAACGCGATGGCGATCGCGCTCGCCGAGGCGGCGCTCGCCGCGGGTCTGCAGATCACGCTGCTGCCGGCGGCCTACCACCGCGCCGGGTGGGCGAACGGGGCAGACATCCCGGCGAGCGAGGGCCAGCGGCGATTCTGCGACCCGAGCGTCGAGGCCTATCTGGAGCGCGTCGACGGTCTGCGCGCCTGGGCCGCGGATCACGCGGGGGTGTCCGTCGGGGTCGCCGCGCACTCCGTTCGCGCCGTCGACGCGGCCTGGCTGCGCGAGATCGCGGCCTACGCCGACCGTCACGGGCTCGTGCGCCACGTTCATGCCGCCGAGCAGCGTCGCGAGCTGGCCGAGTGCGAGTCGGAGCACGGGTGCTCGCCGATCGAGCTGCTGCACCGGACCGGTTTCCTGGGCCCGCGCACCTCGGTCGTGCACGCGATTCACGTCAGCGACGCCGATGTCGCACGGCTCGCCGACAGCAACTCGATCGTGGTCACCTGCCCCACCACCGAGGGAAACCTCGGCGACGGGATCCTGCCCGGGCTGCGCTACCGCGACGCAGCGGTCCGGCTGGCGATCGGCACCGACGAGCAGACGCGGATCGACCCGTTCGAGGAGCTGCGCGAGATGGAGACGCTGGCGCGGCGCGAGGGTCAGACGCGCGACGCCCTGCTCGCCGCCGCCGGAGGCGAGCTGTGGGACGTGACCGTCAGCACCGGCCGGGCCTCGCTCGGGCTCGACGCGGTCGCGGAGATCGAGATCGACCTCGAGCATCCCGAGCTCGCGTCGGTCGCCGAGGAGAACCTCGGTTGGGCGCTCGCCACCTGCGCGTCCGCGGCCGTCGTGCGCGCGGACGTCCGGACGCTGCGCGAGCGCGGCATACACCCTGGGGAGTAGTCAAAGACACATCCCGGAGGCGATTGTCACGGTGGTCCGGCGCGACCAGAATCGGCGCCATGCTCTCGACGCTCGCGCACCACCTCAGCCGCCGTCCTCGTCGCACCCTGCTCGCTGTCCTCGTCTTCGTGATCCTCGCCGGAGTGATCGGCGGGCCGGTCGCCGGCTCCCTGCGGAGCTCGGGCGGCTTCCAGCCGGCGGGCGCCGGGTCGCAGCTGGCGATCCGTCAGATCGAACGGGCCACCGGTGCCGAGCCGGCGGCGGGAGTCGTCCTGCTCGTGCGCACGCCGCAGGGGGCTCGCAGCGCCGCCGGCCACGCCGCGCTGACCGGCGCGAGCAGTCGGCTCGCCCGCGTCGACGGGATCGCGCACACCGAGATCGCCGGTATCGCACCCAGCGGGCGGGAGGGCTTCGTCGCGGGGACGATCCGCGCCTCGGCCTCGGACGGGAACGTCGCCTCCGCGGCGATGCACACGTTCGCCGCGGACCGGTCGGTGTCGGTGGGCGGCAGCGCCGTCGCCGCCAAGCAGGTCGGCTCGACGATCACCAAGGACCTCGGGTTCGCCGAGGCGCTCGCGGCGCCCCTGCTCATCATCCTGTCGATCCTGCTCTTCCGCGGCCGCGCCGCGCTGATGCCGGTCGTCGTCGGGGTCACCACGGTGCTCGGCACGTTCCTCGTGATGCGCGGCGTCAACCAGCTCTACGGGCTCTCGATCTACGCCCTGAACCTCGTGATCGGTCTCGGGCTGGGGCTCGCCGTCGACTACACCCTGTTCATCGTCACCCGGTTCCGCGAGGAGCTGGCCACCGGGCGTGAGACGGCGGCGGCGATCGCGGAGACGATGCGCCACGCCGGCCGAACCGTGCTGTTCAGTGCCCTCACCGTCGCCGCGGCCCTCTCCACGCTGATCCTGTTCCCGCTCGAGTTCCTCAAGTCGATGGGGATCGCGGGCGCGATCTGCGCGCTCGTCGCGGCGACCGTCGCGGTCTGCGTCTCGCCGGCCCTGCTGGGCCTGTGGGGCCGCAAGCTGGTGCGCAGCGACACGGCCCGGACCGCGCGCGGCGACGGCCGGTGGTACCGGCTCGCACATGCAGTGATGCGCCGGCCGGGTCCGGTCGCGCTGCTCACGGCCGCGGTGATGGCCGCCGCCGCAGTGCCGGCGCTGTCGGTCAAGTGGTCGCCGTCCAACGACCCGTCCGTCGTGCCCACCAGCCAGAGCGCGCGGGTGGTCTCCGACGCGTTGACCCGCGACTTCGGGGCCACCACCGACGCACCGATCACGGTCGCGATCTCGGCACCGAGCTCGGAGTCCGCGCAGGTTCACGCCTTCGCCCGCCGGGTCGGAGCGATCGCCGGCATCCACGGCCGTCCGACGCTGCGCGACCTCGGGCACTCCACCTGGGAGCTGGTTTCGCAGGTCCACGGCGACTCCAGCGGTCCGCTCGCCCAGCGCGTCGTCCATGAGATCCGCGCGACGCCGCGGCCGTTCACCGCCCGGGTGAGCGGCGACGCCGCGGAGTTCATCGATCAGCAACAGGCGATCGGCTCGCAGCTGCCGCTCACCCTCGGGCTGCTTGCGGCGCTCACGTTCCTCATCCTGTGGCTGATGACCGGATCGTTCGTGCTGCCGCTCAAGGCGATCGTGATGAACCTGCTCACCGTGGGCGCCGCGCTCTCGGCGGTCGTCGTGGTCTACCAGCATGGGCGGCTCACCGGCCTTCTGCACTACACGCCCGACGGTGGCGTGGAGCCGACCGACTTCGTCGTCTCCGCGACCGTCGTGTTCGCACTCTCGACCGACTACGGCGTGTTCCTGCTCGCTCGGATCCGCGAGGCGCGCGAGCGGTTGCTCGTGGCCCGTCCCGGAGACGAGCCGCTCACCTCCGCGCAGGAGCGGGAGGCCGTGGCCACCGGCCTGGGCGCGACCGGGCGCGTCGTCACCGGGGCTGCGATCCTGCTGGCCGTTGCGATCGGCGCATTCTCCACAAGTGAGATCTCCTTCATCCAGCAGATCGGCGTCGCCGTCGCAGTCGGCGTCCTGCTCGACGCGTTCGTGGTGCGCTCGCTGCTCGTCCCCTCGCTGATGGCCCTGCTCGGGCGACTGAACTGGTGGGCTCCGATGAAGCGCCGGGGTCCGCGGGGGAGCATCATCACTGCATGAGCGCGGCTCGGCGGGCCCTGCCGCAGTGGGCGATTGACTGGGCACCGGTGGTCGTGCTGCCGCCGGTATTCGCGCTCGACGCCGTGATCTCCGCCAACGGAAAGCAGCTGACCCCGCTGAACATCATCTGCGCGGTCGTCGTCTGCGTGCCGCTGGCGTTCCGGCACCGGCTCGCCATCGCGCCGATGGTCGGGCTCGTCATCGCGGGGGTCCTGCTCGTCATGTGGCAGCTTCACCCGGGCAACACTGTCGCGCTGCTGCCGATGGTCGCCGTCTACGAGCTCGCCAGGCGCTACAACCGCCGCCGGGCGCTGCAGATCGCAGTGATCTGCGTTCCCGGCGTTCTCGCCGGCGTGCTCCCGTTCGCCGATGGCTTCGAGCACACCCTCGACCTGATCGCCCGCAACCTCATCCTCTGCCTCGGCGCCGTCGCAGCGGGCGACTCGGTCCGCGCCCGTCGCGAAGCGAGCGAGCGGGCCGCCGACCTGCGTGAGCAGGAGACGCTGCGTCGCTTCACCGACGAGCGGCTGCGGATCGCCCACGAGATCCACGACGTCGTCGCCCACGGCATGACCGCGATCAACGTCCAGGCGGGGGTCGCCGCCCACCTGCTGGAGCGCGACCCCGACCAGGCGCACCGCGCGCTGCGCGACATCAAGCGCGTCAGCGGCGAGGCGCTCACGGAGCTGCGCTCAACCCTGGCCGCGCTGCGCGACCCCTCGGAGTCGGCGCCGCTGGCACCGACCGGCGGCCTGCGCGATCTCGACCGACTGCTCGACGGCGTGCGCGGCGCCGGGATGGCGATCGAACTCGACGTGCAGGACGTCGATGCGGTGCCGGCGGCGGTCGATCACGCCTCCTACCGCATCGTCCAGGAGGCGGTCACGAACATCGCCCGCCACAGCGGCGCGACTCACGCCCGGATATCGGTCGCCCGTCACGACGGAACGCTGTTCCTCGAGATCGCCGACGACGGCCGGGGCGTGGGTTCAGGCACCGGCGATCCGCCCGGCAACGGACTGCAGGGGATGCGCGAGCGGGCCCGCGCGCTCGGCGGGACGCTCGAGGCGGGCGACGGACCCAGCGGTGGGTTCACCGTCCGCGCACGGATGCCCGTCCCCGACTCGGCGATGGCGCCGTGATCACGGTTGCCATCGCCGACGACCAGACGCTCGTGCGGGCGGGCTTCCGGGCGTTGCTGGACTCCGAACCGGATATCGGGGTCGTGGCCGAGGCGGCCGACGGCGACACAGCGGTGGCGCTCGTCCGCGAGCACCGGCCCGACGTCGTCCTGATGGACATCCGGATGCCGGAGCTCGACGGGCTGCAGGCGACCGCCCGGATCACGGCCGATCCGGAACTGTCGCACACCCGGGTCGTCGTGCTCACGACCTTCGAGCTCGACGAGTACGTGTTCGGCGCGCTGCGGGCGGGAGCGTCGGGTTTTCTGCTGAAGGATCTCGAGCCCGCCGACCTGCTGTCTGCGGTGCGCGTGGTCGCCGCCGGCGAGGCGCTGCTGGCTCCGCGGCTCACCCGCCGGCTGATCGAGGCGTTCGTGGCCGGGGGCGGCGCGGGATCGCTCGCCGGTGGGGAGGCGGCGGAGCAGATCACGACGCTGACCCCGCGCGAGCGGGAGGTGCTCGCGCTCGTCGGGCGCGGAGCATCCAACGCTGAGATCGCGCAGGCGCTGGTCGTCTCGCCGCTCACCGCCAAGACCCACGTGGCTCGTCTGTTCGCCAAGCTGGGCGCGCGCGACCGGGCCCAGCTCGTGGTGATCGCCTACGAGTCGGGGACGGTCGTGCCGGGCATCTCGCCGTGACCGGGGGGTCGGAAGCGCAGCGGCGCGTCGGCGACGTCCTCGTAGAGCCGCAGCGCGCTGATCTCTCCCGCGGCGTCGCCGTAGACGAGGCGCGCGCGGCGGTGGATCTGCTCGACGAGGCCCAGCAGCTCCACCGGCACCCCGGAGTCGCGGGCCAACTCGACGGCGAGGCCGAGGTCCTTGGTGACGAGCTTCATCGCAAAGCCCTCGTCATAGTCGCCGTCGTCGAGCACCATCCGCACGTCGCGCTCCAGGAAGACGGAGTTGGCGGGGGAGTTGACCAGCGCGGTGTGCAGGCGGTCGAGCGGCACCCCGGCCTTGACACCGACGGTGAGCGTCTCGGCGGTGGCGACGGCATGCATGAACCACAGCTGGTTGAGCAGCAGCTTGACCGCATAGCCGGTGCCGCTCGGCCCCATGTGCAGGATGCGCTGCGAGTCGCCCATCGTCTCCAGCAGCGGCAGCGCTCGCCGAAATGCCCGCCGGGTGCCGCCGGCGTAGATCGCGAGCGTCCCCGCCTCGGCGCCGATCGTCTGCCCGGCGACCGGCGCGTCGACGAACTCGGCGCCGTGGGCGCGCGCCGTGGTCAGGACCACGCGTCCCACCTCGCGTGAGCTCGTGCTCATGTCGATGACGAGCCCGCCGGGATCGAGGTGGGCGATCGCGCCCTCCGCCCCGCAGAGCACGGCCTGGACCTGGGGCGGGCCCGGCAAGCTGGTGATCAGCACCTCCGCGCTCGCCACGCAATCCGCGATCGACCGCGCCGGGCGGGCGCCGTCACGGCGGGCGGCGCGCAGCGCCCTGGGGTTGAGATCGAACGCCGACACCTCGTGGCCGGCCATGCAGACGTGGCGGCACATGTGGCTGCCCATGTGACCAAGGCCGATGAAGGCCACCCTGCGCGTCTTCACCACGACACCTCCCGCGCGGCGACGGCCGCGTCGTCGAGAACGATTCCCAGCCCCGGCCGATCTGGGATCACGAGCATCCCGTCACGATCGATCGTCACCGGTTCGGCGAGCATGAAGTCGCGCCGGTCGGGGGTCCACCCCGGAGGGTCGTACGGGAACTCGACGAACGGCCCGCCACCGACCCCGCAGACGACATGCAGGTTGGCGAGCAGCCCGATGCCGTTCGTCCAGGTGTGCGGCGTGAACCATCGGTTGGATCGCAGCGCGAGCTCCCCGAGCGTCCGTGCCCCGCTGATCCCGAGCGCGAGCACGACGTCGGGTTGGACGACGTCGAACGCGTCGGCGTCGAGTGCGCGGCGAAGCTCGCCGAAGCCGCTTGCCATCTCGCCGCCGGCGATCCGCCGCCCGGTCGAGTGGCGCAGCATCCGCAGGCCGGCGAGATCCTCGGAGGCGAGCGGCTCCTCGACCCAGAGCACATCGAGCTCCGCCAGCTCATCGATCACGGCGCGCGCCGCCTGCGGGCCGAGCCCCGGCGCGATGTCACCTGCCATTCGCCAGCCCTGGTTGAGGTCGACCATGATCTCGAGCGCATCGCCGATGGCGTCGCGGATCGCCCGCACGACGGCGATCCCCTCGGGGATCCGGTCCCGGGCGATCCGTACCTTGACCGCCCGAAAGCCGGTCTCCAGCAGCGCCCGCGCGTCGTCGGCGCGCGCCGCGGGGGAGCGCAGCTCGCCAAGTGAGGCGTAGGCGGGCAGACGGTTGCAGGCACCGCCGAGCAGGGTTGCGACCGGCGCTCCGAGCGCCTGTCCGGCGATGTCCCACAGCGCGGCCTCCAGCGGCCAGCAGCGCCCGGCATGGAACGCGATCGTCTCGAGCGTGCGGGCATGCGCGGCGAGCGCGAGCGGATCGCGGCCCAGGAACAGGTGCTCGTAGCCGGCGAGGCCGGCCATCGCGTCTCCGCTGGCGATCCCGGTGATGCCCTCGTCGGTGTCGACGCGGACGATCGCAGCGTCGAACCTCGTGCGGGGGGAGGGGTCCCAGGCCGCGAGGAACGGGGGGTCGAGCTCCAGGGTCAGGTGCTGGACCGAGATCCGGGTGATCTTCACGGCCGACCGCCATAGAACGGGCTCGTGACCGAATCCCGCCGCTCCACGAGCGCGCGGGCGGCCTCCGGGTCACGGCCCTGGCTCGCCACCCGCACGGCCTTGAGCGTCGCCGCGCGCGCGGCGCGCCGCACGGCGGTCTCGTCGTCGGCGGCCGGATCGATGTAGATGGCGATGAACACCAGAATGTCGCCGGTGCAGGGGATCAACTCGTCCGCGACGGCGTCGAGCACTCCCTGGGCGATGCCGAGCTGTCCCGCCCCCCAGGTGATCGTCTGGTGGCGCTCCTCCAGCGCGGTCGCCTTGTTCATCATGATCGTCGGCGGCCACACCGGCTCGTAGTGATCCTTGTCCTCGCCGACGACGACCAGGATCGGTGTGTGGCCGGGTGTCGGCGCGGTCAGCGTGCCCACCAGGGCCGCGTGGGTCGGAGATCCTCGCTCGGCAAGCACCAGGTTGACGTGCGCGCCGTCGGGGTCGGTGCCGCTCCATCCCTCGCCGATCCGGCCGTCGAACATCGTCCGACTCATCATCGTGCCTCCTCGTGGTGCGGAATCTCGCCGATCGCCTCGATGCCGGCGATCTCGGGGTCCATGACGATCACCGAGCGGCCACCCTCCCCGGTGCGCAAACGCTCCAGCGCGCTCGGGAGATCCGGCAGCTCGATCAGGTGCGAGACGACGCCGGCGAGCTCGAGCCGGCCGGCGCGGACGAGCTCGACCAGGCCGGGGAGCGTCTCGGCCGGATCGGCGGAGCCGTAGTAGCTGCCGACCAGCTTCTTCTCGGAGAGCAGCTCGATCGCCGGCAGCGAGACCTCGACGCCGGCCGGCACAAGGCCGACCACGACCGCGGTTCCGCCCGGAGCCAGCGTGTCCCAGGCCAGGCGGATCGTCGCCGGTGCTCCGACCACCTCGAACGCGTGCTCGACACCGCCGGTGATCGCGATCACCTCTCGTGCGGCGTCCCCGGAGCTCGCGTCGACCGCATGGGTCGCACCGCGCGCGAGCGCCCGCTGCAGCTTGTCCGCGCGGCGGTCGACGGCCACGATCGTGCCCGCACCCGCCAGCCGGGCCGCCGCGATCACCTGCAAGCCGACGCCGCCACAGCCCACGACGCACACCGGCTCGCCGATCTTCAGCCTGGCGGCGTGCGTGACCGCCCCAAAGCCGGTGAGCACGCCGCAGCCGAGCAGCGCCGCCTGCCACAGCGGCACGTCGGAGGGGATCGGGATCGCTCCGGCGGCGCCCACCACCGCGTGCTCGGCGAAGCACGCGACCGTGAACCCATGCTGCAGCGTCGTCCCGTCCTGCGCGGTGAGCCGCGAGGTGCCGTCGCCGAGCATCCCGGCGACCCCGCGGATCGCGGCCGGCCCGCACAGCGTGCGCCGCCCGGCGCGGCATGCCGGGCAGGAGCCGCACGGCGATACCAGACTGAACACGACGTGATCGCCGGGGGAGACGTGGCTGACGCCCTCGCCGACGGCCTCGACCACGCCAGCTCCCTCGTGCCCGGGGACCAGCGGCCAGCGCCCGCTGCCCAGCGCCCCGTCGATGAGATGCAGATCCGAGTGGCAGACGCCAGCGGCGGCGATCCGCACCCGCAGCTCTCCGGCGCGGGGCGGCGCCAGCGTGACGGTCTCTATCCCGAGGCGCCCGGGCTCGCGCATGACGTACGCCTGCATCGTGAGCGTGGCGTCGGCCGCGGGCGGTGAGGAGACGGCGGTCATGGGCTCAGGCTCCGTACTGGGTGCGGACGGAATCCATCAGGGTCACCGCGACCAGGCTGAGGTCGCGGTGGCGCGGCAGGCAGAGTGCGATCGTTCGCGGCAACAGGATCTCCTTGGGCTCCAACCAGGTGAGTGAGGGCTCGACCACTCCGGTCGCGCCAAGACGGTCCAGGCAGGCATGGCCGAAGCCGGCCGCCACCAGCCGCTGGAGCGCCAGGTTGTCGTCGGTGCGAAAGACGACGTTGGGGCGGATCGCCCGCCGCCGCCACGCCTCCTCCAGCTCGATCTGGGTGCGCCAGCGCCGGTTGTAGGCGACGACGTCGACGCCATCGAGCAGGTCGAAGGTCGGCTCCTGCGCGGAGGCGAGCTCCGAGTCGCGGCGGGTGACGATCACCCACGGGTCGTCGAGCAGCGGGACCGACCGGATCCGCTCGTCGGGGACCGGGTTGACCAGGAACGCGACGTCGAGCTCGCCGGCGGCGAGCTCGTCGTAGGCGCGGGAGTTGGTCTGGAGCTCGGAGAGGATGACCTCGACGTCGGGCCAGTGGTCCCGGAGGTCACGCAGCGCAGGGGGCAGCAGCTCGGTGGTCGCGGTCTGGAAGGTCCCGATGCGCAGCGTCTGGCGCTCTCCCGTCTGCAGCGAGGCGACGTCGGCGCCGAGCGTCTCCACCTCGCCGAGCACCCGCAGCGCGCGGCGGTAGACGACCTCGCCTGCCGGGGTGAGGGTGATCGCGCCGCGGCCGCCGGGCCGGGTGAACAGCGCCGCGTCCAGGCCGCGCTCGAGCGTGGCGATCTGGTGGGAGACCGCGGACTGCGTGTACCCCAGCGTGCGCGCAGCGCCCCGGAACGAGTTCTCGTCGGCGACAGCCACGAGCGCTCGGAGGCTCTTGAGGTCAATCGCGTTTTGATCCATTGAGTCGATCGTAACTGCTCGAAACCGTCATGTAACACCCGGTCGTTCCGATCGTATCTTGTTTGACCGTCACAGACCAACTCCCGCCGATCCGCCACTCATCCACCTGACCCGATGTCACTCTCCGCCCTCATCCCCACCCGACCCCGCCGCCCCCTGCCCGGTGGGGTCATCGGCGTCGCGCTCATCGTCGACGCGCTGTTCTTCGTTTCCGGTCTGAACCAGACCGCGATCGTGCCGCTGCTGCCACGGATGTCGGCCGAGTTCGGCCTCAGCGCATCAGGGTCGGCGTTCGTGCTCTCGCTGCCCGCACTCGCGACGGTCGCCGCCTCGATGCCCGCGGGGATGCTCGCCGACCGGTTCGGCGCTCGCCTGGTGACGATCGCGTCCGGTGTGCTGCTCATCGCCGGCTGCCTGCTCAGTTGCGGCGGCACTCTGAGCGCGCTCCTCGTCGGTCGAGCGGTGTACGGCGTGTCGTTCGGCATGCTGTGGACCGCCGGAGCCGCGTGGCTGGCCGAGCTCGGAGGCCCGCGCCGCATCGGGCCTGCGGTCATCGTCTCCTCGGTGGGAACCATGGTCGGCCCGACTCTCGGCGGCCTGCTCGTGGCGGGCGCCTCGCGGGCAGTGCCGTTCACGCTCATCGCCCTCCTGGCGGGGACGGTGACGATCGCGCTGGTGCTGTCGCCCGGCCCGGCGAGCAGCTCGGACCGGGTGGGCGCGCCCGATGGCGAGCGCGCACCGCGGGTCCCGGTGATGAGGCTGCTGCGAGACCGGTGGGTGATCGCGGGCGCGGGGTCGCTCATCGTCTCCGGTGCGCTCAGCGGGGTGACCCAGCTGCTGATCGCGAGCGGCCTGCACCACGACGGAGTGTCGACCGGCGCGATCGGCCTCGTCTTCTCCGCCTGCGCGATCGGCTACATCGTGGTGAGCACCACGTTCGTCGCGGTCGGCGCCCGCAGCCACACGCCATTGATCAACGTCGTCGTCACCGGACTCGGCGCGATCGCGCTCACCCCGGCGCTCCTCAGCTCCGCGCCGGTCGTCCTCGTCGCAGCCTTGATGTTCACCGCCGCACCGCGCGGGGCGATCAGCGTCGTTGCGTACAGCGTCGCCGGCTCGGGTCGTGGGCGCAGGTCGGGCGGCGGTGGCGCTGTGTTCGGGCTGCTCGGCGGTGCCTGGGCGGGCGCGAACGTGCTCACGCCGCTGACCGCGGGGGCACTCTCCCAGGACGCCGGCCCGCACGTCGCCTACCTTGCGGCGATCGTCCCGTCGATCCTGATCACAATCGGGCTGGCGGTCGCGCTGCCGCGGCGGACGCGGGAGACCTGCCCGTCCGAGGGGAGGACGCGGTCGGTGGTCGGCCTACGCCGTGGGCGAGCCCGGAGCCGCGGGGCCCTCGGAGGCACCCGCGCTCGCGCCGTTGGCGCCGTTGGCGCTCTGCAGCCTGCGCAGCTCCTCCAGCGGTATGTGACAGCGGATCCCGTGCCCCGGCTCCTCCTCCCGGAGCTCCGGCTCGGTCGTCTCGCAGATCTCACCGATCTTGCGCGGACAGCGCGTCTGGAACGGGCAGCCCGACGGCGGGTTCGCCGCGCTGGGGATCTCGCCCTCCAGGCGGATGCGGAGCCGGTCGACATCGTCGAGGGTCGGCACGGCTGAGAGCAGCGCCTCGGTGTAGGGGTTGTGGGGGCCGGCGAACACCTTCTCGGCGGGCCCGACCTCCATCACTCGCCCGAGGTACAGGACCACGATGCGGTCGGCGAGGTAGCGCACCACGCCGAGATCGTGGCTGATGAACAGATAGGCGACGCGCTGGGAGCGCTGCAGCTCGGTGAGCAGGTTGAGGATCGCTGCCTGGACGGAGACGTCAAGCGCGGACGTCGGCTCGTCGCAGACGACCACGCGGGGCTCGCCCGCGAACGCCCGCGCGATCGCGACCCGCTGCTTCAGCCCGCCCGAGAGCTGTTGCGGGCGCATCGGCAGGTAGCGCTCAGGCAGCCGCACCGCCGCCACGAGCTCTCGCAGTCGCGCCTCGAGCCGCTCCCCGCTCAGGCCGGCGAGCTTGGAGAGTGAGCGGCCGATCAGACCGCGAACCGAGTGGCGGCGGTTGAGCGCTGAGTCCGGGTTCTGGAAGACGAGCTGCAGCGCCTTCTGATCCTCAGAGGAGCGCTTGGTCGCCAGCGGGGCCAGGGGCCGGCCGTCGAGCGAGAGCTCGGCTCCCTCGTCAGGTCCGATGAGGCCCATGATCACTCGAGCGAGCGTCGTCTTGCCGCTGCCCGACTCGCCGACCAGACCGACCGTCTCGCCGGCGGCGAGGTCGAGGTCGACGTCCTTGAGCCCGCGGATCAGCTCGCCGTCCTGACGGAACGTCTTGGAGGCGCCGCGGACCCGGACGACCGGGCCCTCGCCGGTCGCGGTTGCGCCGGCGGGGGCGAGCTCTGGCTCGGCGTCGTCCTCGCCGGGCTCGCGGTCGGTGGTGACCACCGGCACTGTCTGGGCACGCTCGTGGAAGTGGCAGCGCGATCCGCGACCACCGCCGAGCTCATACATCGGCGGTGCCTCGTCGCGGCAGCGCTGCTCGGCCAGGCCGCAGCGGTCGGCGAAGATGCAGCCGCTGATCACCGAACCGGGGGCGGGCAGCGAGCCAGGAATCGTGGCCAGCGCCGGCCGCTTCGCGGTGGCCGTGCCCGGCCGGTCGTCGACCGGCTCCCGGCGGGGGATCGACCGCAGCAGACCGACCGTGTAGGGGTGACGCGGCGAGCGGAAGACCTCGCCTGCCTCGCCCTCCTCGACGAGCTCACCGGCGTACAGGACGCCGACCCGGTCGCACATGCGCGCGATCACGCCGAGGTTGTGGCTGATGAACAGCAGGGAGGTGCCGGTCTCCTCACGCAGGGTGCGGATGAGCTCGAGCACCTCCGCCTCGACGGTCGCGTCCAGCGCCGTCGTCGGCTCGTCGAGGATGAGCAGCGAGGGCTCGGCGGCGAGCGCCATCGCGATCACCACCCGCTGCAGCATCCCGCCGGAGAGCTGATGCGGGTAGCGGCCCATGACCGAGGCTGCGTCGGCGATGCGCACTCGCTGGAGCACGTCCAGCGCCCGCTCCTTGGCGACGTCGCGGCTGGCGCCCGCAACCTCGTAGACCTCGGCCACCTGCCGCCCGATGACGATCGACGGGTTCAGCGCCCGGCCGGGCTCCTGGTAGACCATCGAGACTTTGCGAGCACGCAACCGCCGCAGTCCCTCGCCACTGAGGGAGAGAACGTCCTCGCCGTCGATCTCGATTCGCCCGTCGGTGACGCGTCCGTTGCGGGCGAGATACCGCACGATCGCCATCGCGATCGTCGATTTACCGCAGCCCGACTCGCCGACCAGCCCAACGGACTCGCCGCGCGCGACGTGCAGGGACACGTCCCGGACGATGCGCTGCATGTTCCCGCGGACGCGGTACCCGATCTCGAGGTGGTCGAGCGTGAGCGCGTCAGGCGCCTCGGCGGTTGCCGTGGATCCGGACGGCGCGGGATCGGGCTCGGGATCGGTGTCCAACGCGTCGCTCATGAGGCGTCCAGGGCCGACTCGACCGAGGTGGCGAACATGTTGATCCCGATCACCAGGGTCGCGATGGCGAGTGCATCGAACAGCGACTCCCACCAGTAGCCGGTGGTGATCAGCGTGTAGTTGGTGGAGATGTCAGCTCCCCAGTTGGGCGACGGCGGCTGGAGCCCGAAGCCGAGGAACGAGAGCGTGACGATCGTGAACACCGCGTAGCCGACCCGCACCGTGAACTCGACCATGATCGGGGCGAGCACGTTGGGCAGGATCTCGGCGAACATGATGTAGAGCGAGCTCTCGCCCCGCAGACGGGCGGCCGCGACGTAGTCCAGGTCCTGCTCCCCAAGGACGGCAGCGCGGACGGTGCGCGCGATCAGCGGTGTGAACACGATGCCGATGACGATGATCAGCGTGAGGTTCGAGCCGCCGAGCGCGATCACGCCGAGGATTCCGGTGACGACGAGTGGCAGCGCGAGGAACGCCTCGACGATTCGCCCGACGACGTCATCGAACAGCCCGCGGAGGTAGCCCATGAACAGGCCCAGGATCGTGCCGCACACGGTCCCCAGCAGCGTCGCGAGCGGCGCGATGATGAGCACGTCGCGGGAGCCCACGATGACCCGAGCGAACATGTCGCGGCCGAGCTGATCGGTGCCGAACCAGTGCGCTCCGGACGGCCCTTTGTTGATCGACAGGAGGTTCTGGGCGTACGGATTCCCCGCGAACAGCGACCCGAAGATCGCCGAGATGATCCAGAACAGGATGATCGCGGAGCCGACCATGAACGCCGGCTGGCGCACCAGTGAGCGCAGGAACTCGCGGCGCAGGTCCGGCGCACCCTGCGCGGCGCCGAGCGCGGCCGATGACTCGACGGGAACCGAGGAGATGCTCATTCGACCGCCGCCACCCGGATACGCGGATTGAGCAGGGAATAGAGCACGTCGGCCAGCAGCGTCACGATCATGTAGGCGGCGCCGATCACCAGCACGCCCGCCTCGAGCATCGGAAAGTCCTTCTTGGTCGCCGCGTTGTAGAGCAGCGAGCCGATGCCGTTCCAGCGGAACAGCTCCTCGACCAGCACCAGGCCACCGATCAGATATCCCGTCTGGCTCGCGATCACGGTGATCGTCGGCAGCAGCGAGTTACGCAGGATGTGCCGCCAGATGACGGTGCGCCGCGGCAGCCCCTTGAGTGTTGCCGTTCTCGCATAATCGGAGTTCAACGCCTCGATGGTCCCGGCGCGTGCCATCTGCTGGATGTAGCCGAACAGGATGAGGACGAGCGGGATCGCGGGCAGGATCAGGTGGTAGATCGTGCCGCCGAACCCACTGCCGCCGGTCGCCTGAACGGGGAGGATGTTCAGCCACAACCCGAACACCGCGATCAGGATGATCCCCGACACGACCTCGGGGATCACCGTCGCCGACAGGCCGAACACGCTGATCACACGATCGACCCGGGTGCCGTAGCGCAGGGCGGCGACGACGCCCCCGAGAATCCCGAGCGGCACGACGATCACGAACGCGAGCGCCGCCAGCTTGAGCGAGTTGACGAGAGCCTTGCCGAGGATCGGGCCGATCGCCGACTGGTACTGCGTCGAGGTACCGAAGTTCCCGGTGACGATGTGTCCGAGCCAGGTCCCGTACTGGTCGATCACCGGCCGGTTGGTCCCAAGTTGCTTGTCGAGCGCCTGGACCGCCGACTTGGCCGCGAGCGGCCCCAACACCTCCCGGGCGGGATCGCCCGGGAGCACCTGCGCCGCGAAGAACACGATCAAGCTGAGGATGAACAGCGTGACGATCGCCAGCGCGATCCGTTTGGCAAGGAAGCCGAGCACGGTGGGTCCCTGGTCCGCTCGCTCCTAGGCCGAGATCGACGCCTTGTGCAGGAAGATCTGTGAGATCGACGTCGGCTCGACCCCGCTCACCTTCTTCGTCGTGGCGCACAGCCCGTCGATGAAGTAAGGGATGACGAGCGGAGTCTGGGCGAGCAGCAGCGTCTCGATCTTCCCCGCGAGCGATTTCTGCGTGGACAGGTCGACCGCTGCCACGTACTGCTTGACCAGGTTGTCGTACTGGGCGTTCTTGAAGTGCGCCGCGTTCCACGGACCGCCTGAGGTGAGCGGCGCCTCCAGGAACACGTTGGGCACGCCACGATCGCCGTAGTCGACGAGGCTCATCTGGCCGTCGAGCCAGTCGGACTGTCCGAACGTCGCCTTGCCGTAGTAGGCCGTCTGCGTCTCGACCTTGAGCTTGATGTCGACGCCGATCTTCGAGGCCGACTGCTGGATCACCTGGGCGAGCGCGGGGATCTCCTCGTACTGCTCGGTGTACAGCGTCGTGGAGATGTGCGAATGACCGGCGGCGGACAGCAACTGCTTGGCCTTCGACAGGTCCTGGACGCGCTGCGGCACGCTCGTGTTCGTCGAGGGGAACTTCGGCGCGAACGGGCTGTCGTTGCCGACCTGGCCGAGGCCCTGGAGCAGCGCGCTCACCATCGCCGGGCGGTCCAGGCTGAGCGCCACCGCCTCACGCACCCGGGGGTCGGTGAACGGCGCCTGGTCGCACCGCATCGACAGCTCGCGGTGGTTGGAGGACTTCAGCTTGATGATGTTGTAGCTCGAGCCGCTGGTGAGCGCCTGGGCCCCCTGGGCGACGAACTGGACGATCACATCGACATCGCCGCCCGACAGCGCCGTGATCTGCGGCGCCTGGCTGGCATAGAAGCTGAACTGGGCGCTGTCGAGGTTCGGCTTGCCCCCCCAGTAGTCCGGGTTGGCCACGAACGAGGCACCCTGGTTCTGGGTGTAGCTGCCGAGCTTGAACGGGCCGGTGCCGACGAACGTCTTCTGCCACTTGCCCCAGTCCGTGCCCTTGGGCACGATGACCGCGTTGTAGTTGTCGGAGGAGACCAGGTAGGGGAAGTTGCCGTTCGCGGCCTCGAGGTGGAACTCGACCGTGTGGCTGTCGACCGCACGCACACCCGCCGGCGTGATGACGCCCTCGAACGTGGAGAGCGCGTTGGAGGCGTTCTTCTTGTCGGCGAGCTGCTGGATCGTCCACACGACGTCGTCGGCGGTGAGCGGGCTGCCGTCGTGGAACTTCACGCCCGGGCGGATCTTGAACGTCCAGACCTTGCCGCCGGCGCTCGCCTTCCAGCTGGTGGCGAGCATCGGCTGCAGCTGCAGCGCCTGGTTGTTGTCGTAGGCGAGGAACTCGCCGGTCATCGCGAGCATGCACAGCCCGCCTGCGTCGGACACCGTGAGCGGGTTGATCGCGCCCGACGGTGTCTGACTGGCCAGCTTCATCGTCCCGCCCTTGGTGGCGGGAGTGGTGCTCGCGCCGGCCGAGGTCGAGCTGCCGGTCGCCGCACCGCCGGTCTTGTTCGCCCCGCCGCAGGCAGAGAGGACCGCGCCCATGACGCCGGCCGACATCCCCAGTGCGGCGCCGCGGCGCAGGAACTCGCGCCTGCCCAGACGGCCGGCGACGAGCTCGTCGATGTAGTGGTTCTCGAGTTCCGACCGGCCCTCACGGGCCGCGTCGAGACGACGGGAATCGATACGCATCCTCAGTCCACCTCTCGGACGGGCAGCCGCCACCGGCCACCGCATGATCTGGCACCCGACTCCCCAGTCGAGCCCACTGGTCGAATGGCGTGCACTTCCTCCCTCACCGCATCTCGCAACAAGGGCTGCATCATGACAGGAACGGCGGCGTTTGGTGAGGTTCGTTCTGAGTTAGTTGATCGAATTGGTCCGCATGACTTCGATGACGACGTCCGCGGCCGCGAGGACGTCGCTCATGTCGGCGTCTTCCTGCGGGGTGTGGCTCTGTCCGCGGCGCAGTGGGACGAACACGAGCAGCGCCGGAGCGTACGCGGCGATGTGCTGGACATCGTGGCCCGCCCCCGACCAGGTCTCGCCGGCCGCGATCCCGCGATCGGAGGCGGCGGCGAGCGCCCGCGCGGCCAGCTCGGGGTCGAGCGCGACGGGTGTCCCGCCGCGAGTGAGCGTCGTGCGGGTCTCGACACCGCGCTGGACGCCGGTCGCGCCGACGGCCTCGCGGATTGCCGCTTCGAGCCGGTCGAGCGGCTCCGGCTCGACTCCGCGCATGTCGACGCCCAGCCGCACCTCGCCGGGGATCACGCTGACCGCGCCGGGCGAGACAGTGAGCGTCCCGACCGTGGCGACGGTCGGACGCGGCTCGGCGCGCGCGGCCCGCTCGACGGCGAGCACGATCTCGGCGCCGGCGGCGAGCGCGTCGCGTCGCTCGTCCATCCCGATCTCGCCCGCGTGGCCCGCCTCGCCCCGGACGATGATCTCCAACCGGCGCGGGGAGGCGACCCGGGTGACGACGCCGAGCTCGTCAGGGCCCGCGCGCAGCGCGACGTGCACCTCCGCGTGCGCGCGAATCCGGTCGAGCGGGGGCCGATCCAGGCGGGGGAGATCGGCGAGCACGGCCAGGTACTCCTCGCGGGCTTGAGCGGCGCTCACCCCGTCGACGTCGTGCAGCTCGCCGAGCTCTGCGATGGACAGCGAGCCCGTGAGCAGGCGGGAGCCGATAGTCCCCGCGCCGAAGCGGGGCGCCTCCTCGGCGGCACAGACGAGAAGCGCCGGGCGTGCGCCTGACGCGTGCCCCCGGGAGCTCAGCTCCGCCGCGAGTTCGAGCGCGAGCACGGTCCCCAGCGCGCCGTCGTACCGACCGCCGTCCGGCACCGTGTCAACGTGTGATCCGGAGGTGAGCAGCGGGCCGTCGTGGTCCGGCGGCAGCGCCCAGAGGTTTCCGGAGGGATCGATCGCCGCCCGCAGGCCGAGCTCGTCCGCCCAGCGGCCGACCAGCCGCATCGCCTGGGCCTCCGCCTCCGAATACGCGGGCCGGTCGGCTCCACCCGCCGGGCCTCGCGCGATCTGCCAGAGCTGCTCCAGGCGGTCGGCGATGCGCTCCGGGTCGGCCACGCCTCCGCTCAGACCGCCGCGGCGCCGAGCACCGGCGCCTCCCACGGGGCGGTCGGCGGGTCCGGCCACCCGAGCGCCTCGGTGGGCAGCATGCGGTCCAGCAGTTCGATCGAGGAGTCGGCGAGCGACTGCAGCGTCGGACCGAGCGCCGTGCGCAGCCCTTCACGGCCAGCGAGCCGGCCGCACACGTCGTCGTCGCGCAGCCGGCGTACGGCGACTGCCGCCGCGTCCCCCGCGAGCGACCGCGCGCCGGCGCGGGCCCGGTCACCATCCTGCTCCCCGATGCCGAGCCGCGCAGCGGCCCACACCGCCGCACCGGCACACGCCCAGGCCGCCTCGCGCCCGGTGCGACCCAGCGTCACCTGGGCCGCCCAGCTCGTGACCGGATTTCCGACGTTCGCAAAGGCGGCGGCCCGTGACCGCCGGGCCGCGGCTCGCGCCTGCTCGAGCGGCTCCATCGCCGTTCGCAACGGCTCCGGGCCAGTGATCGCCGGGCCGCTCGCCAGCCGCTCGGCCTCCTCATCGAGCGACACGATCGACAGCCAGCGCGGTGCGTAGGTCCGGATCAGCCAGTCCATCGCCAGCCACGCGCGCTGCTCGTCCAGACCGTCCCCGGCGGTCCCGATCGTCCGCGTCAGATACGGCCGCAGCCGCTGACGCGGTCCGGGGGGCAAGCCGTCGTTGAGCGCGATGCACAGCGCCCGCAGGACCGGGCTGACGCAGGCGGGGGAGTCCGAGTGCTCTTCGCCGGCCAGGTAGCTGACCCACTCCATCGCACAGCGGCCTTCCTCGGGGGTCGCGTGTGTCCCATGGGAGAGCGTGTAATCCGCCGTCATGTCGGGTGCTCCTCGTCGGTCGCCGATCAGGTCCTTGAGTCTTACCCGATTGTCGCGGGCGAAAGCGCGGGTGTCGAGTGTGGGGCTCCGGTGGGGGTGGGTGGTTCGTGACCCTGGGGGGTGGGTGGTAGCGCAAGGTGCGCCCCGGCCTTGGACCGGTGATCGGTCGTGGTGGGGCGTTTTGCGCACTGTGAGCGCGTTGGGGGGCGTGGTGGCCCTTGATGCGCTCCGAGTGGGAGTCCCCGGACGGGCGTGCGAGATGAGTGCACCGCCAGGACGAAAACATCGCATCCGCGCCCGTGGGGCCGTCAAGAGTCCCCGTTGGCCCGTGCTCGGGCAGGCGGAGTGGGCCCGAGATCAGTGCCAATTGCATGACGGGGCGACGGCTGTCAAGCAGCGCCACTGACGCAACAGGGACCCCAACAGAACTGCGGGCGCTGCTTGACAGACGGCGACACGGCATGCCACCCAGCCAACGCCTCGAGCAGGGGACGCGGACGCGTCGCTACAGCGCGATCTGGGACCCGCTCAAGACCGTCCGGTTTCCCGGCAGCCCGAAGTGATCGATCGGGCTCGAGGAGTTGCGCGCCATCAGCACGAAGAGCTTCTTGCGCCAGCGGGGCATGCCCGGGTCGTTCTCGGGCTTGATGGTCATGCGGGAGATGAAGTAGGAGGCGTGCTCGAGGTCGAGGTTGCGGTCGAGCAGGCCGCGCTTGCGAGCAAGCGTGAGCTGGTCGGGGATGTTCTGGCGATCGCGGTAGCCGACGTGGATCGTGAGGTGGGAGATCTTGAACAGGCCCTTGCCGACGCGTTCGACGCTGAAGCGATCCTCCTTGTCGACGTGGGGGATGGCGACGGTGTCGAGGGAGACGATCACCACCTTCTCCTGGAAGGCGTGGTAGTGCTCGACCTGAGCGCGGAGCGCGAGCGGCGTGGTCGCCTTGCTCGGGGCGAGGAAGATCGCCGTGCCGGGCAGGCGCACGACCTTCGGGGTCCCGGCCTCGCACAGACCCTCCAGGAACTCCTGGAGCGAGCCCTCGGCCTGGTTGCGCCGGCGGGTGATGAGCTCACGCCCCATCTGCCACGTGTACATGACCTGGGCGATGATCAGCCCGACGAGCAGCGGGATCCACGAGCCGTGGGGGAGCTTGGTGAGGTTGGAGGTGAAGAAGGACAACTCGACGACGTAGAACAGCGCGGCCAGGCAGGCGAGCTTCCACGGCTTGGTCTGCCAGAGCGCATGGGCCACGGCGATGAAGAGGGTGGTGTCCAGGACGAACGTGCCGGTCACCGCCATGCCGTACAGATCGGTCAGGCGGGTTGAGGAGCGGAAGACCAGCACGAGCACGACGACGCCGATCATCAGCGCCCAGTTGACCGTGGGGACGAAGATCTGCCCCTCGGTCTCGGAGGTGTGCACGACGCGCACCCGGGGCAGGAAACCGAGCTGGACCGCCTGGCGCACGACGGAGAACGCGCCGCTGATCACCGACTGGGACGCGATCACGGATGCGGCCGTGGCCAGCACGACGAGCGGCAGCTGAGCCCACTCGGGCGCGAGCAGGAAGAACGGGTTGCGGGCGTCGTTGTGGTGGCCGAGGATCAGCGCGCCCTGTCCCAGGTAGCTGAGCATGACGCAGGGGAGGACCAGGGCGAACCAGGCGATGCGGATCGGGCCGGCGCCGAAGTGGCCGCGGTCAGCGTAGAGAGCCTCGGCGCCGGTCACGCACAGGACCACTGCCCCGAGGGTGAGCCAGGCGTGGACACCGTGATCGAGGATGAAGCGCGCGCCCCAGGTGGGGGAGAGCGCCTGGAGCACGTCCGGGTGGGCGACGACCTGTCCGGCCCCGAGCAGTCCGATCGCGAGGAACCAGAGCACGAGCACCGGTCCGAACAGCCAGCCGACGGCGCCGGTGCCGAACTTCTGTACCAGGAACAGCCCGATCAGGATGACCAGCGCGATCGGGACGACGAGGTGCGAGATGCCCGGGGTGGCGACCGTGAGGCCTTCCACCGCCGAGGTGACAGTGATCGCCGGGGTGATCATGCCGTCGCCGAGGAACAGACCGGCGCCGAGCAGACCGAGTGCAACCAGCAGCGCCGTGCGCGGAACCCGCTTTCGCCGGATGAGCGCGGCGAGCGCCATCACACCTCCGTCCCCGCGGTTGTGGGCCCGCATGATCACCCCTGCGTACTTGACCGAGGCGATGACGATCAGTGCCCAGAAGACGAGCGAGGTGACGCCGTACACGCCGACCGGCGTCTTGTGGACGGTGTCGCGGTACTGGTGGCTGAACAGCGTCTGCACCGTGTACAGAGGGCTGGTGCCCAGGTCGCCGTAGACAACCCCGAGCGCGCCGAGGGCAAGCACCAGCTTGCCGGCGTGCGCGACGACATCACGGTCGTCATCGGTCGCCGCGCGGAAGGCGTCGGACGGGCCGCGCTCCTGGCGGCGTGGGGCGGGACCGACCGCGATATGGCCGA
>Ga0335075_10002819_pt1 | contig 27785 bp, 25 predicted proteins | sample Lox_Sample_24_FD_206723 | JGI IMG/M metagenome (GOLD analysis project Ga0335075, IMG submission 206723) | Soil microbial communities from Loxahatchee National Wildlife Refuge, Florida, United States - Lox_Sample_2.4 | ecosystem: Environmental > Terrestrial > Soil > Wetlands | place: USA...
CAACCCTGCCCCCCTGCCCAACCTCACCAAACTCCTCCGCCTCGTCCAGATCCTCCTCACCTACGGCCGCCACCTCGTCGACACCTTCGACCAGCGCTCGCTCGCCCCTGGCTTCCATCTCATCGCCCGCGCCTTCGGCACCGGCCGCCCCGCCATCATCCTGGCCCATCTCCGCCGCGGCATCCTGCGCGCCGCCGCCCTCGAGCGCGTATTGCTCGACCGCGCCGCCACCGGCCGCGACCTCACCCCGCCGCCGTTGCGCCTCCGCACCACGCGCCCGCCGCAACCAGCCGCGACACAGCCCCCCGAATCCCCGCCCGCCCGCAAGCCACCCCCGCGCCCCTCCTGGCGCGACGACTGGCTGGACAACGTCGACGACCCGCTCGACCCCCGCCACCTGCCGACCTTCGAGCACTTGCTCCAGCAAGCCCGCCGCCGCCCGCTCGGGCGCAGCCTCGGCGACATCTACAGCGATCTCGGCATCGCCCCGGCGCTCTGCCAGGCGGCGTTCTGGAACGACCTGTTCATGACGATGATGCAATACGACGGCAGCCCCGCGATCTACGATCTGCGCCGCTGGCGGCGGGAACAGCAGTTCGAGCAAGAGCAGGAGCGGTCGCCGACGCTGGATCTGACCTGGCCGCAAATCCGGCCCGGCGGCGGCCGCAGCCACATCGTGCAGGTGCTGGGCTTCTTCATCGGCGAGCCGCCGGTCGAGCCGCCCGCCCTCCTGCCGCGAGAACCCGCGCTGTCCGCGCCACCCGCACCGGCCTCCGCGCGCCCGCAGCCCGCATGGGCCACGCCGCGCCTGGCCACCGGCCCGCCATGAGCGCCCCTCTGTTAGCAACACCAACGAACGGGGCCGGCACCCTGCCAGCCCCGCCGTCCTGATTCGTCCTGCTGTCGTTACGGTCCCCATGTCATCAATTCCAACTGCCATTCCAACCGGCGCGAGCGCCCTCGCCATGCATCCAGACCTATCATCGCCCGACCCCGCCACGCCGCTGCCCGGCATCGTCTGCCGCGCCATGATCCGCGACCTGTCGCTGAGCCTGCCGGACCCGGTCGAGGACACGCCGGACGCCCGCGCCGACCGCGACCACGCCGCCATCGCCGAGGTCACCGCGCTCGCCCCCGCCGATGCCGGCGAGCTGCGCATCGCCATCCGCTGCGTCACCGCCGACGCCTGGACGCACGCGTTCCTGCGCTTGCTCAACACGCACGCCGACGACATCCCGGCCCTGCTGCGCCTCTCGGCGCAGGCCGCCGCGGTCGGACGCGTCGCCAACGCCAACCGTGCCCTGCTGCAACGCGTGCAGGCCGAGCGCCGCCGCCGGCGGCCCGACGCGACCGCCGATGCGGACGAGCGGGCCGAGCGCCACGCGCGGACCATGCTGATGCAGGCGTGGGACGAGCAAGAGCAGCACCTCGCCACCCCCCTGCCCAAGGCCCCGCCCGTGGCCGCGCCCGCCCGCGCCGCCGGCTCGCCCCGCGGCCGGACCGCCGAGGACGCCCGCTGGGAGCAGATCGTCGCCAAGCGCCGCCGCCAGTACGAAGAAGCGATGGCCGCCGGCGGCCCCGAGCCCGACTGGCTGACGCCAGCCTGGCGCCTCTCCCTCGGCCTGCCCGAGCCACCCCCGCCCACCGAGGAAGAAAAGCAGCGCCGCCGCGTGCTCAACGACGCCGACCGTTATGCGATCATCCACCCGCTGCGCTCGCGGCTGATCCGCCGCCTCGGCAACCTGCCCCCCGATTGCGGCATCGAGCCGCCGGCTCCCGATCTGCTGGAAGCGATCCGCACCGGCAAGGAGACCAACCAGCTCTGGGCCGACCGCCTCACCCCCGAGCAAGCCAAGCTGAACGCCGGCCGCGACCGCGACCTGCTCTGGCGCTACGAGGAGGAGGCCTCGGCCCAGGCGGGTAACCCAGGATGAACATGGGTCCGTCCGCCTACGAAAGCCTCAAAAGGAAAGTTGTTACACAACAACATTCCGTCGCCGGCATTGGAAATGGGGAATTCGCTCTCCAGCACCTCCAATGAACGGGATCGGACCCGCTACACGGCCTCTATCTCCAACGGAAACAGCGCGTCCGGATCGGCGACGTGCAGCAGGTGATAGACGCTGAACCGATAGGCGGCACCCAGCGACACCTCCGGCGGGGTGAACGGAAATGCGAGGTTGCCGGCGGTGGACAGCCGTCCCGGATAGCCATGATGCAGCAGGTATTGCTTGCACGTGCGCACCACTTCGGCCGCGCGCTCGGCAGTGGGAGCGATGCATTCGCCCATCACGAACACTTCCCCCGGCGGTGCTTCATGCTCCGGCACCGCCATGCGCACGCCGTCGACGCCATAGACCCGGAACCGCAACGTATAATCCTGCGGCTGATCCTCGCACACCAGCTCGCGCACCACCTCGGAAACCGCCGCCAGAATCTCCCGATGCCCGGCGATGAAGCGCGGATCGGCCGCGCCCGCCAGCAACACCGCCCGCTCGCCGATGCGACATGCGCCTTCGATCTTCACGCAGGGATCGGCGGACGTCTCCCAGCGAGCGCCGCTAACGCGGGTGCGGCGCTCGTCCACAGCAACGTACTCCGCGGCGCTCAGATCCAACCGCCCTTCCGGTTCGTACACGGTGAACGGATCGGCTTGCTCGTACAGGCTATGCGCCGCAACCGAGGTCGGCGTGGCACGGCGTTGCGGGTTCATGCTTTCCAGCACGAAGCCGTCGTCATCCAGCTCGGCAAGAATCGAATCCCGCCCGCCCGGCACACAGCACAGCGACGCGCATTCGATGATCTTCGCCATATGCACCGCGAGGCCGGTTGGAAAATCCAGCATGGTCGGCAGCGAGGCAAAGATCGCCGTATCGCAGGCGCGGCCTGCGACGATGACATCGACACCCGCCGCCAGCGCGCGGCGGAACGGCCCCATCCCCATCTGGCCGACGATGTGTGCGGCGTCGCGCACGTCGTCCTCGGTCAGTGCCGGCATGTCGTCGATGCCACGCACGCGGCCGTCGAGCACGGCCTGTGTCAGCAACGACCGCGGCAGGTCCGATCGTATCACGCCAAGGCGAAAGTGCAGCCCGTCGCTGCGCGCGATCTCGCGCACAATGGCAAGCGTCGCGTCCAGATGCGGCGCCGCGCCGGCGGACCCGGCCGAGCCGATCACCAGCGGCACATTCAGCCCTCGCGCACCGTGCAGCAGCTTGCGCAGGTCGCGCCGCGTGGCGGCGGGCGCGGTCGCCATCTCGCCCTTGCCGAGATAGGTCGGGCCGATATCGATCGAGCCCATGTCGGCGCCGATCAGGTCCGGCCGCCGCGCGAGCGCCGCCTCAAAAGCCGGCGTCGGCACGCCATAGCCAAGCTGCCCGGAAGCGCCCACCAGCCGCATCGGCCGCCGTGCGCGGCGAAGCGAGTCCAGAATGCGCGCAGAGGCGGTCATAGCCATGAATCCCGGTTCGCTGCGATCATATCTCGACCCCCAGCAGTGCGATCATATCTCGACCCCCAGCAGTGGCGCGTGCTGCTGTGCGCCGTAGACATCGACGTCGCCCGGATCGCCGGCCATGACCCGGCGTGCCAGCACGATCTTGATGGCGCGGCCGACAGGATACGGGATCACCGTCACGTCCTCCCGCGCCACCCGGTACAACGCGGCGATCTGCTCGCGTCCCAGCGCGGGCGACTGCGCGACGCGCTGATAATCCGCGTCGGTCGCAAACATCACATCCAGCGTCAGCCGGCGGGGACCGGCGTTCTTGCTGCGAATCACCTGCGCGATTTCGGACAGGCGCATCGTTCGGTACCCTCCCTGGTCATCGCTCAACCCGGCAACTTCTGTCGTTCCATGATCAGTGGGCCGCGAGTCACCCCACCCCAACCCATGTCATTGCGAGGAGCGAAGCGACGAAGCAACCTCATTCGATGCAGTACCCCAACCGTCCGTGCACCCGCTCAACCAAGACTGATCGCCGCTGGCACTTCTCGCAATGACAGCAATTCCCCACCGGCCCCGCGATCATCGCACAGTGCCGCATGGTTGTCGTGCCGCGCCAGCGCGGCAACAATCCCAGCCCGCGCGGAGGGCACCATGACCGATCCACAGCTTCTCAAAGCCACCATCAAGGTCTGCATGTTCGACCAGTACGGCACCGTGGTGGACATGCAGTCGGGCCTGACCGACGCCGTGACTCCGTTCCTGAAGACCAGGAACTGGCCGGGCAATCCCAGCACTTTCGTAACCTGGTGGCGGCGGACGCATTTCGAGAATTCGATGATCGACGCCTTGCTTGAGCAAGACCACACCCCATATCGCGAGATCGGCGAGCGTGCCGTAGCGTTCGTAATGGACCGCGCCGGCATTTCCTACACGCAGGACGACGTCCGCTTCCTTGTCGCCGCCATTGAACGCCTGAAGCCATTTCCGGAAGTGCCTGCCGCACTCGATCGCCTGCGCACGCGCTACAAGCTGGCCGTGCTGTCGAACGGCGACCCCGACATGCTGGAGACCGCGCGTGCCTATCACGGCATCGCCTTCGACCGCATCATCTCCGTCGCGGCGGCGAATGCCTTCAAGCCGCATCACCGCACCTATGAAACGGCGGCATCGCTGATGGGCGTCGCCCGCGAAGAAATATTGTTCATCGCCAACCACGCCTTCGACTGCATCGGCGCCAAGGCGACCGGCATGCGCACCGCCTTCATCGACCGCCGGCGCCGCCCGTTCGGTGCCACGCCGCACCAGCCCGACCTGATCGTGCCCAGCATGACGGAGCTGGCAACGCTTCTGGCCTGACCCCCGCGCTCCGCCGCGCGGCCCCGGCCACCCAAACGGGTTTGACCCGCCCAACGATCTCTGACTAAAGTCAGAGACATGGACTGCTCCGCAATCCCGCTGATCCGCGCCTTCAACCGCACCGCCGCCGAGCGGATCGGCGTCCTGACCGACCAGTTCCTCGGCCGCGCGCGACCGTTGGGTGAAACGCGCGCGCTGTGGGAGATCGGGCCCGACGGGCTGGAGGTGCGCGCGCTGCGGACGCGGCTCGGCCTCGATTCGGGCTACGCCAGCCGCGTGCTGCGCGCTCTGGAACGGCAGGGGCTGGTGACCGTCGCACCAAGTCCGGATGATGGGCGCGTCCGCTGCGCGCGGCTGACCGCGGCGGGCCTCGCCGAATATGCCGAGATCGACCGCCGTTCCAACGGGGTGGCGGAGAGTTTCCTGGAACCGCTGAACGAGCGCCAGCGCGGCCGGCTGGTCGCAGCGATGACCGAGGTGGAACAGTTGCTGCGCGCGTCCATGATCGTGCTGGCCGTGGAACATCCGGCCACACCCGACGCGCAGCACTGCCTGACGCGGTATTTCACCGAACTGAACGAGCGCTTCGAAACAGGGTTCGATGCGGCGGAGGCGCTGGAGGCGGCGCTGCACGATCTCGCGCCACCGGCGGGCCTGCTGCTCGTAGCCCGCCTGCGCGGCGAGCCGATCGGCTGCGCCGGGCTGATCCTGTATCCCGATGCGCCGCTGATAAAACGCATGTGGGTCGCCCCGGAGGCGCGCGGTCTCGGCCTGGGCCGGCGGCTGCTGGGCGAACTGGAGCGGCTGGCGCGCGAGACCGGCGCGCGCGCGATCCGGCTCGATACCAACCGCGTGCTTGCGGAGGCGATCACGCTCTACCGCAGCGCCGGGTATCAGGAAGTGCCGCGGTTCAGCGACGAACGCTACGCGCACCATTGGTTTCAGAAGGCGCTGTAGGCGCGCGCGATATGAGTGATCCGACAGGTACCACCAAGGCAACCTTCTGCAATCCGGTCATACCGAAACGGGGGGCAATACCCCAGCACTCCAGAGCGTTTTCGGCCTGACTGGAAATGCCAGCAATCACATGTCATTGCGAGGAGCGAAGCGACGAAGCAACCTCGATCGTGTGGCGCACGGATCGTCCATGCTCTACCCCGCACGAGATTGCTTCGTTGCTTCGTTCCTCGCAATGACATGTGATGGCACGGCATCGACGATTCAGCCGGAAATGCGCTACGTCGGGCTTGGCTCCTCCAAAACCCAGAGCACTGGCCCTGGCATGGAACTCCAACTGCACGGCAGGCCGGTCTTTGCATGTGGATAGTCTGGGCTCGTCGATAGGCCAACGCTGTCGTGTCTCGATCCGTAGTGTATTTCCAATGCCCAAGCGTTGGCATATTCCGCCAGAATATTTGTCGATTTGGTCAGGCCAACCCTCGGTTCCAGCCATGGAACTGCTCAGCGCAACAGAGCGCGGAGACTACAACGGTCAGCCACGTTTCCCCTCGCCGCCACGCTGTCCCGACGCTCCAACCATTTCCAAGCTTTTTCTAACCCTCTCCCCCGTCACCGGCGTCTCATTCACCTCCCCCTCCAGCCCCGCCGCGGCAAACGCGTCCCGCACCGCATTGGCAATCGCCGCCGGAGGCGCCACCGCGCCGCCTTCGCCCATCCCCTTCATCCCATATTCCGTCGCCGTCGCCGCCGTGTGCAGATGACCGATCTTGATCGCCGGCAGCTCCCCCGCCCACGGCACGTGATAGTCCAGTAACGTCGCCGCCAGCGGCTGACCCTCGACATCATACGGGATCGCCTCGCACAGCGCCGTGCCGATCCCCTGCACCACGCCGCCGCGGATCTGCCCCTCCACCAGCATCGGATTGACCATCGTCCCGCAATCCTCGGCCACCGCGAAATCGAGCAATTCCACCGCACCGGTCTCGCCATCCACCGCCACCACCGCGCCGTGCGTCGCGTACGAATAGACGCCCGTGCTCACCGCAGGCTCGTATGTGACGACCGCCTCCAGCAGCGGTTCCACCCCCGGCGGCAGCTCGTGCATGCGCAAATGCGCCACCGCCGCGATCTCGGCGATCGACACGGACCCCGCCGGCCCCACCACCGCGCCGCCCTCGCACCGCGCCTCCGCCGGGTCGCATTGCAGCAGATGGGCGCCGATCCGCACCAGCTTCTCCCGCAGCACCCGCGACGCCCGCGCCACCGCGCCCCCCGCCATCACCATGCTGCGCGAGGCAAACGTGCCGAAGCCGAACGCCGTACTCTCGGTATCGCCGTGCCGCACCGACACGCGCGACGGATCGATCCCCAGCTCCTCGCACACGATCTGCGACAGTGCCGTCTCCAGCCCCTGCCCGTGCGACTGGATGCCGACCATCAGCACCACGCTGCCGTCTGTCAGGATGCGCGCGGTGCAGCTTTCAAATCCCGGAATGACCGAGGCGCCCCGCTGCGCGAACTCCGCCGCGCCATGCGCCGTTTGCTCGGTAAAGCTCGCAAACCCGATCCCGATCAGCCGCCCATCCTGCTCCCCGCGCCGCTGCCGTTCGCGCACCGCCGCCAGTTCCAGCAGCGAGGCACACAGCCGCACGCTGGCCGCATAGTCGCCGTTGTCATACCGCATGCCCGTCGCCGAAACGTACGGCATTTGCTCCGGCCGGATCATGTTGTCGATCCGCACCTCCACCGGATCCCGGCCGACGGCGCGGGCAACTTCGTCGATCGTGCGTTCGATGGCGTAACACGCGCCGGGGCGGCCGACGCCGCGATACGGGCCCAGCGGCGCCTTGTTGGTCGCCACCGTCCAGGTGCGCGCGCGGTAATGCGGGATCGTGTACGGCCCCGGCAGGCAGCGCGCCGCCATGTTGGCTTCCTGGTACGGCCCTTGCGGCCACAGCCCGTAAGCGCCGGCATCCACGGTGATGTCGCAATCGATGCCCAGGATGCGCCCCGCCGCATCGGCATAGGCCGTGACGACGTAATGATGATCGCGGCAATGCGCGGCGGTCAGCAGATGTTCGTTCCGGTCCTCGATCCAGCGCACCGGATGGTCCAGCTTCATCGCCAGTGCCGCCAGCACCACCTCCTCCGGATACAGCCGCGCCTTCGGCCCGAACCCGCCCCCCACGTCGGGCGCCACCACCCGAATGCGGCGTTGCTCGATCCCCAGCAGCTCGCCGAGCGCGACCCGCATCGTGTGCGGCGTCTGGGTGGAGGCATACACCACGACCTCGTCCAGCCGGTGGTCGCGGCACGCGAGCACGCCGCGGCACTCCATCGGCGCGCCGGACTGGCGATGCATCCGGTATTCGCGCCGCACCGTCACGGCGGCGGCCCGCGCGGCGGCGTCGATGTCGCCCGCGGCAATGGTTCGCTCCAAGAACAGATTGTCGCCGAAGGAGTCGTGTACCAGGGAAGCGCTGGTGCGCTGGCGGACCGCATCCACCACGGCGGGCAGCGGTTCATACGCCACGGCAACCGCGGCCGCGGCATCCAACGCCTCGGCGCGCGTCGGCGCAACGCAGGCGGCCACCGCTTCGCCGACGAAGCGCACCTTGTCCGTCGCCAGCACCGGCCAGGCCGGCGAGCGCGCGCCCGCCGCCTGCGTCACCACGCGGATCGGCTTGATGTCTGGCAGATCGGCCGCGGTGAAGACGCGTGCCCGTACCCCCGCCGGCACGCTGACCGAACGGACCAAAGCGTGGGCATGCGGGCTGCGCACGAACACCACCTCCTGCGTGCCGCGCAGCTCGATGTCGGCCACGAACTGCCCGCGCCCGCGCAGGTGACGGTCATCCTCCTTGCGCCGCAACGATGCGCCGATGCCGCGATGTCCGCCCGTCCCGCCATCTGCCATGGCCCGTCTCCTCGGCTCCCCCGGCGCGGAGTATCGCACGGCGGCGGGGTTTCTCGCGATGAACGAATGCCGACACGGTCGGCCCCAGTGGGAGGCCAGTGCGGCGCCAATAGGACGCGGGTGGGGCGTCGGTGGGGGCGCCGGTGGGGCGCGGGCGAACCGGAACGGGCCGCCTCCCGCCGCAACCGCGTGGCCCAGCCTGGCCGCGGGTCAATTCCGCGGCAGCCTGCCTATCGTTACGCAGCAGGGTTCCTCGGCGTTTTTTTGCATTTCCCTTGCGTCTGGGGCACGCTACGCCGCCGCCCTGGGAGCGGCGCTCAGCAATCACAGCAAAAACGGGGGCAGTTCAGACGATGCATCGCCGGGAGTCTTGCGGCATGGCGCTTGCACTGCCGAGTTGCGCATCACATCGGCAGGACCCGCCCTAGACCATGCTCGCCTACACCGTCCGCCGCGTCCTCACCACCATCCCCGTCATGCTGGTAGTCGCCTTCTTCGTCTTCAGCTTGCTCTACATCGCGCCCGGCGATCCCGCCGCGATCATCGCCGGCGACCAGGCCACGCCGGCCGACGTGGAGCGCATCCGCCAGTCGCTCGGCCTGAACCGCCCCTTCCTCGAACGTTTCGGCGAGTGGCTGTGGCAGATCCTGCACGGCAACCTCGGCACCTCGATCTTCACCAACCTGCCGGTCTCCCACATGATCGCGCAGCGCATCGAGCCGACACTGTCGCTGATGGTGCTGACCATCATCTTCTCCATCGTCATTGCGATCCCGTTGGGCGTGGTGGCCGCCTGGAAGCACGGCTCCTGGATCGATCGCGGCGTGATGATGATCGCGGTATTCGGCTTCTCCACGCCCGTCTTCGTCGTCGGCTACCTGCTGGCCTACATCTTTGCGTTGCAGCTCGATTGGCTGCCGGTGCAGGGCTTCAACCCGATCAGCGACGGGCTATGGCCGTTCCTGCGCACACTGATCCTGCCCACCATTGCGCTGGGATTGATCTATGTCGCGCTGCTGGCACGCATCACCCGCGCCACCATGCTGGATGTGCTGAACCAGGACTACGTGCGCACCGCCAAGGCCAAAGGCGTCGGCCAGCACGCCATCCTGTTCGTCCACGCGCTGAAGAACGCGGCGGTGCCGATCACCACCATCATCGGCAACGGCGTCGCGCTGCTGATCGGCGGCGCCGTGGTAACGGAGAGCGTGTTTGCCATCCCCGGCCTCGGCCGGCTGACCGTGGATGCAATCCTGCGCCGCGACTACCCCGTGATTCAGGGCGTCGTGCTGTTGTTCAGCATGACCTACGTGCTGGTGAATCTTGCGGTTGACCTGCTGTACACCGTCTTCGATCCGAGGATCCGCTATTGAGTACGATCACCACCCCGCACCGCGGCTACGCGGAAGCGCCGGCGCTGCCGGATGTCCTGCCGCCGGTGAAGCAGCGCGGCCGGGTCGGCACCTTCGTCCATCGCCATCCCACCATCGTGCTCGGCGGTTCCCTGGTGGGGGTGATGATCGCCATCGGGATCTTTGCACCCTGGCTGGGCACGGTTGACCCCACCGCCATCGCGCCCGCGATGCGGCTGCGCGAGCCTTCGGCGCAATACTGGTTCGGCACCGACATGCTGGGCCGCGACGTCTATTCGCGCGTCATCTACGGCTCCCGCATTTCGCTGATCATCGGCTTCTCCGTCGCCTTCTGCGCGTCCGCGGCGGGCACGCTGGTGGGCGTGATCGCCGGCTTCATCCGCGGGCTGGACGCGCTCCTGATGCGGATCATGGACGGGCTGATGTCGATCCCGCCGCTGCTGCTGGCGATCGCGCTGATGGCGCTGACCCGCGCCTCCGTCCACAACGTCATCATCGCCATCAGCGTCGCCGAGTTCCCCCGCGTCTCCCGCCTGATCCGCGGCGTCGTGCTGTCGCTGCGCGAGCAACCCTATGTCGAGGCGGCCATCGCCTCCGGCACCCGCGTGCCGATGATCATCTGGCGCCACATCATTCCCAATACCCTGGCGCCGCTGATGGTGAATGCAACCTTCATCTGCGCCTCGGCCATGATCACCGAATCGATCCTGTCCTTCATCGGCGCCGGCACGCCGCCGACAGTGCCGAGTTGGGGCAACATCATGGCGGAAGGCCGCGCGCTGTGGGAGATCAAGCCCTACATCGTGTTCTTCCCCGCCGTGTTCCTCTGCATCACCGTGCTGGCGGTGAACCTGCTCGGTGACGGCCTGCGCGACGCGCTCGATCCGCGGCTGGCGAAGCGGCTGTAACCATGGCGCTGCTTGAAGTCGAGAACCTGCAGACGCATTTCAACACGCCGGATGGCGTGGTGCGCGCGGTCGAGGGCGTGTCGCTGCACGTGAACGCCGGCGAGACGCTGGCGGTGGTGGGCGAATCCGGCTGCGGCAAGTCGGTCACCGCGATGTCGATCCTGCGTCTGGTGCAGGAACCGCCCGGCAAAATCAAAGGCAGCATCCGCTTCGAAGGCCGCGACTTGCTCGCTTTGTCCGAGCAGGAGATGCGGGACATCCGGGGCAATGCGATCTCGATGATTTTTCAGGAGCCGATGACCAGCCTGAACCCGGTGCTGACGGTGGGGCGGCAGATCGGCGAGACCGTGCGACTGCACCAGGGCCTGAACGCCCGGGATGCGGAGCAGAAGGCGGTCGATATGCTGACGCTGGTCGGCATTCCTGCGCCGACGCGGCGGGTGCGCGAGTATCCGCACCAGTTGTCGGGCGGCATGCGGCAGCGGGTGATGATCGCGATGGCGCTGGCGTGCAATCCCAGGCTGCTGATCGCGGACGAACCGACCACCGCGTTGGACGTCACGATCCAGGCGCAGATCCTGGACCTGATGCGCGAGCTGAAACAACGGGTCGGCGCCGCGATCATGCTGATCACGCATGACCTCGGCGTGGTGGCGGAAATGGCCGAGCGCGTGGTGGTGATGTACGCCGGGCGCAAGGTGGAGGAAGCGCCGGTCGGCGAAATCTTCGCCAATCCGCTGCATCCTTACACACGCGGATTGCTCGGGTCGGTGCCGAAGCTTGGTTCCTCGCTGTCCGATGGCGGGCGCGGCAAGCTGGCGGAGATCGCAGGCCTGGTGCCGAGCTTGCGATCTCGGATCATCGGCTGTCCGTTCGCGGGGCGCTGTCCGATGGCGACCGAACTGTGCCGCGAAGTGGCGCCGGCATTCGAGACCAAGGCACCGGCGCACCAGGCTGCCTGCCATTACGCCGAGCACGCGATGGTGCCGGCGTGAGGGCAATAGCGCTCTCCTCCTCCGCCGGTGGGAGGGGGATGGGGCGAGGGGCACCCTTGGCCGCCTGTATCCCCGCCCTACGCACCCCTCCCCCCGGCCCCCACCCACGGGGGGAGCGGGAGCTCGAAGGTCGCGCGCCATGACCGCGGCCCACCCACTTCTCGAAGTGAACGGCCTGAAGAAGCACTTCCCGATCCATGGCGGCCTGCTTGGCCAGGAAACGGCCAAGGTCTACGCCGTCGATGGCGTCACGTTCGACATCAAGCGCGGCGAGACGCTGTCACTGGTTGGCGAGTCCGGTTGCGGCAAGTCCACCGTCGGCAAGGCGATCCTTCGCCTCTACGCGATCACCGCCGGCGAGGTGTATCTGGACGGCGAGCGCATCGACAACATGCCCGCCCCGCGGCTGCGTCCGCTGCGGCGGCGCGTGCAGGTGGTGTTCCAGGATCCGTTTTCCAGCCTCAATCCGCGCATGAAGGTGCGCGAGATTCTGGCAGAGCCGATCAGCAATTTTGGCATCGCGCACAGCCGCGCCGAAATGGACCGGCGCATCGGCGAGCTGATCGACAAGGTGCGGCTGCCGCGCGATTCGGTCGGCCGCTATCCGCACGAATTTTCCGGCGGCCAGCGCCAGCGCATCGGCATCGCGCGCGCCCTGGCGCCCGGCGCGGACCTGATCATCTGCGACGAGGCCGTGTCCGCGCTGGACGTCTCGGTAAAGGCGCAGATCGTCAACCTGCTGGTCGATCTGCAAGACGAACTCGGCCTCGCGCTATTGTTCATCAGCCACGACCTGGCAACGGTCGAGCACCTGACCCACCGCGTCGCCGTGATGTATCTGGGCAAGATCGTCGAACTGGCCGACCGCCGCACGTTGTTTGCAAAATCGCACCACCCGTATACGCGCGCGCTGCTATCGGCGGTGCCGGTGCCCGATCCGACGGCAAAGCGGCAGCGCATCATCCTGACCGGCGACGTGCCAAGCCCGATCAATCCGCCCAGCGGCTGCCGGTTCCACACGCGCTGCCCGTTCGTGTTCGATCGCTGCCGCGTGGAAGAGCCGAAGCTGCGGCCGGTCGGGGACGGGCATGTCTCGGCGTGCCACCTGGACCATGTGCCGGGCGGGCAGGTGGTGCCGATGGCGGCGTGAGTCCATGACCGGTCTATCGGCTGGCGCGGGCGCACGGCGGTGGGATTCGTAATCGCTGAAGCCTATGGCGCGTTCGTTTCGGCGAGACGCCAAAGGATATCATAGTATGCGCGGCGGCGGATGGTGCCACTTCCCGAACCGCCCGCCACTCGGCCTATCCGAACACCCCGCTGTCCATGTCCGCTGCCATGGTGACGATCCACTCGGCCCCTTGAGGGCCGCAGAAGCCCGGCCGCGCGATGTACGCCCGTTCGGCATTGTTGCGTGTAGAACGGAACATGACACGCCATGCTGGGTAGATTGGTGGAAATACTGACTCGGACCCAAGCGTGTCGGCTGGAGCGTGGGTCGGTTGCGGTGTAACCGTGACATCAAATTCCGCCAGCGACCAGCCGCGTTGCCGCAGCATGGTTTCGCAGTCCTCCGCGTCAGCGCGGAGCATGTGGGGAAATGGCATAAGCGTCGCCTTTTGATGATGCCGATCCGATTCCCGACTCGGGGTGGACCGCATAGGGGGCATGACCAGGCGACGCGCCTTTCCACCACATGGAGAGCGAAGGGGTGGACCGCAAGAGGGACGGCGGCGGGCTGGAATGCTGCGCGACGGCCGCCTATCCTCTCTCCATGGACACCGTGGCCCCCCGCGCACCGCTGACCGACGAAGCCGTCGCGTCGCGCGCCCGGCGGCTTGCCGCCGGGCGGTTGCAGGAGATCGAAGGCAACCCGCTCGACGCCGACGACCTCGCCATGTTCGAGATGTTCGAGCGCGAAGGCTGGTCGCACGAGCGCCGCCGCGCCTACATCCTTGCCGGGGCCGCCAAGTTGGCGGCGGAGTGAACGAAACCGACCCTTACACCTATCCCGGCTCGACCGTCCTACGGAACAAGCTGGGGATCACCGACGCGGCGCGGCTTGACCGCCTGGAGCGGCAGCTTGTCACCCAGCGAGCCGCCGAAGGCATCCCGGCCGGAGGCTTCGACCTTGCCCACCTTCGCGCCATCCACCGGCATTTGTTCCAAGACGTTTACGATTCGCTCTTATCGCGAAACCTGTTGGTCCCACCCTTGGCGCCAACTCTTCGCGGGGCCGCGCCAGTAGGAAGAAAGCATTCAGCCGCAGATGCACGCCGATTCACGCAGATAGGCATGAGCCCGGCATGCGGGTTCGCAACGCAACTCGTTCCACCCGCCAACGGGAGTCGCGCCAATCCGTCCCGCAAAAATCCCATCTGCGTGCATCCGCGTGCATCTGCGGCTCAGAATTCTTGATTGCCGCCCACAGGTTCCGGGCCGTGGCGGTTCCCAACACACTTCGCCATAAGCGCCTTACGATTGGGCGGGCGAGCTTCGCACCGTGGAGATCGCCAAGGGCGGGCATCAATTCCCGTTCCGTCGGTTCATCGGCACCGGCATGCAGGACGTTCACCAGCGGCTTAGCCCGCGCCGCCTTCCTGCAAGGCTTGAGCCGGACGGACTTCGCCACGGCGGCCGGGCGGATCATGGGCGACGTGAACTATGTTCACCCCTTCCGCGAAGGGAACGGACGCACCCAGCTTTTCTATCTGGCGCAACTGGCAGCGCAGGCCGGGCATCCGCTCGACCTCGCCCGGCTTGACCCGGAAGGCTGGCTTGCCGCATCCCGTGCCGCCCATGCGGGCGATTACGGACCCATGGCTGCCGAGATCGCCCGCGCCCTCGCCGGTCCATAGCGGGGCCGCAGCAGAAGCGCCGCCGAATCCGGGCTCGCTACACCATCGGTCCAAAGCTGCACGCTAAGGCAGCGGGAGCGGAGGGGAGGCTATCCAGCCTTCACCTGTAAGCTATGAGGTCAATTCGTCTCTCACCAATCCAACGGCCTTGCTCCTGTGCCTGACCCAACATACGCCCACTGCTTCCTTCCTGGCACGGATACCATCGATGCGCCGCTTGTTCTGCTGCATGGCCCTGGCGGCAACGAATTCGGCCTCATGCCTTTGGCCTCCGAATTGGCACCTGCGGCGGCAAAGCTCGGCATTCGTGGCACGGTTGCCGTAGAGGAAGGGTATGCCTTCTTCCATCGCTTGCCAGATCGCCGGGTGGATGAGGCTGACATTGAGGCCAGAGCGCCTGTGCTGGCGGAATTCATCGAAGCATCCTGCGCCCGCCACAACTTCGCCAGACGGTCCATGGCTATCGGCCTCTCCAACGGTGCGATCATGGCGGCAGCCGTGTTGCTGGCCCATCCTGGTCTACCGGCGGGGGCGATCCTGTTCCGCCCGCTCTCCTCGTTCACTCACGATGTTCCGCGCCGCCTGGACAGTACGCCGGTGCCGATCACCGACAGTGAGCAGGACAGTCGCAGACCGCCCGGCGATGGTTTGCGACTGGCTGAGCAGTTGGTTCGTGCCGGAGCATTGGTGACCCATCATGTGCTGCCGGTTGGCCACTCGATTACCGCCGAGGACAAGCGGATTGCGAGTGCGTGGCTTGGGGCGATTCTGCATTGAATGATTCCGGCCGGTTGGAGGCAACGCCTCTCCTCCGCTCCCGCTGCCTTAGTACTCTGTTCCATAAATACGGTGACGTATACCGTTAACCCAATTCGCGTGCTGGTCGCATACAGTAATTTTGCCGCAGATGCACGCGGATGAACGCAGATAGATCGTGCGGCAGGAATTATCCGCGTGTATCCGCGTGCATCTGCGGCAAAATTCATGTTTCTTGCTTACGGCACAACATTCCGGGCTACGGGATACGTCGCTGAAATTATGAAAAGCAGTGTGAGACGCAAAAAGCCCCGTGCTTATACTGGGAAGTTCTTGCTGCGTACGTCACCGTAATTACGAATCGCAGTACTTAGCGTGCGGTTTTGGACAGATAGTGTGGTGAGCCCTAGGTCGGCTTCATCCTCACACGGCAAAGAACAATCCCGCAATCGCCACCCAAGCCAGCACCAGCACCGACATCGTATACGCCGCGTTCCACGCCGTGCTGACCGTCCACGGCGACACCCGCGCCCAGCGCGCGGTGGTGATGGCCGAGGCCGACATCGGCGTCATGCCCACGCCGAGTCCCCAGCCCAGCATGCAGGCGAACGCCAGCACCGCGGGCGGCACGCCGAACGCCGCAGGGTCCGGCATCGCCGCCCCGAGCAACGCCACCACCGCCACCGGGTTCAGGCCGATCTGGCCGGTGGCGATCAGCAACACCGGCACCAGCAGCGGCACGGCGATCGGCGGCAGATGCGCCAGCAACGGCGCGACTCCGCTGCCCGACAGCGCGCCGCCGACCGCGACACCCATGAAGCCGGAACCGGCCAGCACCGTCGCTTCGCCGCGGAAATTCGGCACGCGATGCAGGAAACGAACCCAGCGGCGCTGCAGCACCGTGCCCAGCCCGGCGCGCGACCGCAACATCAGGGCGCGCGACTGCACTGCCACCCACGCCGCGCCGGCCAGCGGCACCACCAGCGTCACGCAGGCCACCAGGGAAATCCGCAGCAGGTCGCTGCCGGCTTCCGCCAGGACCATGATGCCGGCGACCAGCGCAATGATGCGCAGATGGACGCTCCAGCGCTCCGAGGTTTCCGGGCGCACGGCTGACCGCGTCGCGGCGCGGGCGGCAGAGATCCGGTCCTCCAGCCAGCCCAGGGCCGCCATGCCGACCGAGACCGCGAACGCCGCGGGCAGCAGCAGGCGCATCGGCGCCGCCGGCACCGCGGTGGAGACCACCGCCGTCATCAGGTTGATCGGGTTCCAGCAGTTCATCACGCAGAAGCCGCGATAGATCGCCATCAGCATCCGCCGGGTCCGCAGCGCCTGCACCTGGAGCGAGCCGCCGGCCGCTTCCAGCGTGTTGGCGCGCGTCACCATCGCCGCCAGCAATTCGATCGCGCCGTAGGACAGGATGATGCCGAAGACATGGCCGCCGGCGGTCAGCGCGGCGTAGCGTCGGCCCGGCGGCTGCGCCACCAGGTGGCGGCCGCAGCGCCGCACCAGCGGCGAGGTCTCGGCGGCGTCGCGCAGCGTGGTAAGGGCGAAGAAGAACGCGCCATAGGCCGCTCCGCGGCGCCAGCCGGCAAGGAACACGGCGCCTGGGTCAGCGGCTCGGACCAGCCCGAGCATGCCGATGCCGACCAATGCGCAGAACAACACTTGTGCGTAACGGCGCTGGTTGCGGAATTCGAGCAACAGGAACAGCAGCATGGCCATGCCGGCGGCGTCGCCCAATGGTTGCAGATGCAACAAGGCGTCGGCCAGCGTGGCGGCCCAGGCGAAGGCGTAGCACCACGCGCTTGGCGCAACAGGGGCGGAACGGGCGACGGCGAACGACACGGGCGTAATTGGTGCCTGCAGACGGGTGGGCGAAAACGGGCGGGTATTGTGCCGCGGCGGAAGCCCTCAGCACACGGGCGGTCTGGACAGGTGCGTGGCCGCCGCGTAACGCTCGCCGCTTCGCCATGCAAGCACCGCAAGGGACCGCCATGCTGTTCGATGTCGTCGGAACGCCAAACGAGAACGTGTATAAATTGCTGGTCGCGACCATCGGCCCGCGCCCGATCGCCTGGGTCACCACGCAGGATGTCGACGGCACGCTGAACGCCGCTCCGTTTTCCTTCTTCAACGCGATGTCCGGCAATCCGCCTGTGGTGGGCATCGGCATCGGCGGGCGCGGGCCGGGCGACGTGAAGGACACCGGCGGCAACATCCGCCGCACCGGACAGTTCGTGGTGAACCTGGTCAGCTACAAGTTGGCGCAGCAGATGAACGTCACGGCCATCGACTTTCCCAAGTCGGTGAACGAGCTGGCGGAAGCGGGCCTGGCCACTGCTCCGTCCACGCGGGTGAAGCCGCCGCGCATCGCCGAGGCGCCGGTCGCAATGGAATGCGAGCGCTTGGTGATCGTCGAGGTCGGCGTGGACCGTGCGGTGATCCTGGGCAAGGTGGTCGCGTTCCACGTCCAGGACGATTGCGTGCTGGACAAGGATCGTTGCTATATCGATACGCCGAAACTGGACCTGATCGGGCGCATGCACGGATCGGGCTGGTATGCGCGCACGACCGACCGGTTCGAGATGCCACGGATCAACGTGAACGACTGGCCGCTGCGCAAGGCGGCGGAATAGGTCCACACAGCAGGACGATTCCCGCGGCGGCCGACTGACGGCGGCCGCATGTCTCGCGCCCCACGGATGCCGAGCATTAAAACTGCATCTCCACGCAGACCGGCACGTGGTCCGACGCCTGCGGCCAGTCGCGCGCATCTTTCAGAATGACATGGCGCCGCAATGCCGCCTGCAGATCCGGCGTCACCCAGATATGGTCCAGCCGCCGCCCGCGATCCGACGCACGCCAATCGCGGTTCCGATACGACCACCACGTATAAAGCTTCTGGTCCGCCGGCACGAAATGCCGCACCGCATCGACGAAGCCTGTGTTCAGCCACTCGGTCAGCCCCGCGGTTTCCGGCGGCGTGTGGCTGACCACGTTCAGCAACTGCCTGTGGCTCCAGACGTCATGCTCCAGCGGCGCGATGTTCAAATCGCCAACCAGCACGGAACGCGACAGTCCCGTGCGTGCCGCGAACCAGTTCCGGGTTTCGGCGATGAAGTCCAGCTTATGGCCGAATTTGACGTTCTGCGTCCGGTCGGGAATGTCGCCGCCGGCGGGCACGTAGAAATCATGCAGCTCGATCGGCCCGCCTTTCGCATCCACCGTCACCGCAATGTGGCGGCAGTCACCCTTGGAACACCAGTCGGGCGCGATGTCGTGCAGCAGGATGGGCCGGCGCGACAGGATCGCCACGCCGTTATAGCCCTTCATGCCGCGGAACACCGCGTGCGGATAGCCCAGCAGCCCCGGCGCGTCGGCCGGGAACAAGTCGTCCGGGACCTTGGTCTCCTGCAGGCAGATCACGTCCGGATCGAGCGCCGCCGCCAACTCCTTCAGCAGCGTCAGCCGCAGGCGGAGCGAATTGATGTTCCAGGTTGCGACCCTGAACGTCTCCCCCGTGGTCTTCCCCCTTATGGCCGCCATCAGACGATGCGGGTACGCACCGTGCCGACGCCCTCCACCACGCCGTCCAGCACGTCGCCGCGCTGCACTGCCGCGACGCCTTCCGGCGTGCCGGTGAAGATCAGGTCGCCCGGCGCCAGCTTCACCAGCCGCGACAGGTAGGCGATCGTTTCGGGAATGTCCCAGATCATCTTCGCGAGGTCGGACGTCTGCCGCACCGCCCCATTCACTTTCAGCTCGATCAGGCCTTTGGCCGGGTGGCCGATCTTCGCGGCAGGCACCATCAGGCCGATCGGGGCCGAGGCGTCGAAGCCCTTGCCCATATCCCAGGGCTTTCCCTCTTTCTTCGCCTGGTTCTGCAAGTCGCGGCGGGTCATGTCGAGCCCCGCGGCATAGCCCCAGACGTGGCGCAGCGCGTCGGCTTCCTGGATGTCGGCGCCGCCTTCGCCCAAAGCGACGACCAGCTCCATCTCATGGTGCAGGCTGTTCGATTGCGGCGGGTACGGCATGTCGGCGCCATCGACCAGCAGCGCGTCGGCCGGCTTCATGAAAAAGAACGGCGGCTCGCGGTCCGGGTCGCTGCCCATTTCCCGCGCATGCTCTGCGTAGTTGCGGCCGACACAGAAGACGCGGCGGACAGGAAAGGCGCCGCCGCCGGCAACCGGCACCGACGCGATCGCCGGCGGCGGGATAACGAAATCGGGCATGGGTGTCTCCAACAAACCTCTCCCGCGTATAGCGGCAGAGGTCGCCGGCTGAAAAGCCGGCGGGTGAGGGTGATCGGGTCGGTACGCAGCATTCTCAACGTAGCGTACCGACCCGATCACCCTCACCCTCGACGCTTCGCGTCTCGACCTCTCCCGCGCAGCGCGAATAGCGCTGCGCGGGAGAGGTTTCGGATCACTCCATCGCATGCACCTCCGCCGGTGCCGCGGCCGTCCTCCGCGGCCGCCGCATCAGCAGCAGCAACAGCAGCGACGGCAGCGTGGTGAAGATCATCATGCGGTAGTCGTCGATATATGCCGTAATCTGCGCCTGCTGGTTGATGATCTGGTCCAGCAGCGACGCACCGTGCACCGTCGCCGGGTTCCACATATGGCTGATGGCGCCCCCGGTTTGCAGCGCGCGATTGAACGGGTTCACCGCCGCCCCGATCTCCGCGTGCAGCGCCTGCGCGTTATGCGCCAGCATCGCCGACGTCACGGACACGCCCAGCGCCGCGCCGATATTGCGGAACAAGGAGAACAGCGCGGTGCCGTCGGTGCGCATCTGGCTGGGCAGCGTGGCGAAGGCCAGCACCTGCAGCGGCGTGAACAGCAGGCCGAGCCCGCCGCCCTGCGCGGCGATGGTCAGCGAGATGTGCCATTGCGACACGTCGGGCGTCCACGTCGTCATGTCCCACAGCGACCAGGTCAGCAGCAGCACGCCGAACCCCATGACCTTGCGCGGATCGGCGCGCGAGGACAGGCGCCCGCCGATCATCATCGCCACCATGGTGCCGATGCCGCGGGGCGCCATGATCAGGCCCGCGGTCTCCACCGGATAGTTCGCCAGTCCTTGCAGCCACGGCGCCATCAGCGAGGAGCTGGACACCAGGATGGTGCCGGTTGCAAACATGACCAGAAGCCCGGTGGAGAAATTGCGGTCGCGAAAGATCGCCGGCGGGATGAACGGTTTCTTCGCCGTCAGCATGTGGACAAAGAACAGATAGGCGCCGAGACAGCCGAGCACGGCCTCGGTGATGATCTCGCGGGAACTGAACCAATCCTGGTCCTGGCCTCGGTCCAGCATCATTTGCAGGCCGCCGATCGCGAGTGCCAGCACGCCGAAGCCGATCCAGTCGAACTTCATGTTGAAGTTCGGATGCGAGCGCGGCATGAAAATCAGCAGTCCGGCGGTGGCCAGGATGCCGAACGGCAGGTTGATGTAGAAGACGTAGCGCCAGTTGTACATCTCAGTCAGGTAGCCGCCGAGCGTCGGCCCGAGGATCGGCCCCACCATCACGCCCATGCCCCAGATCGCCATCGCCTGGCCGCGTTGCTCGACCGGGTAGATGTCCAGCATGGTGGCCTGCGACAGCGGCACCAGCGCGGCGCCGAACACGCCTTGCAGGATGCGGAACATCACCATCTGGTTCAGCGATTCCGCGGCGCCGCACAGCATCGATGTGATGGTGAAGCCCACAAGGCACGTCACGAACAAGTACTTGCGGCCGAACCGCGCGGCGAGCCAGCCCACGGGCGCGGTCATGATCGCCGCGGCGGTGATGTAGGACGTCAGGACCCAGGTGATCTCGTCATACGTCGCCGACAGGCTGCCCTGCATATAGGGCAGCGCGACGTTCGCGATGGTCTGGTCGAGCGCCTGCATCAGCGTGGCACCCACGGTGCACAGCGTGATGATCAGGCGATAGGGAACGTGCGTGGGATCGCTGGAAGATGGCGGCACGGAGGGGACTCGTAGGACGAAAGGAAACTGGTTCGATCATCATTCAGGTTCCCCCCCGCGTGGGATGGGGATCGAGCGAGGGGTGCCAGCCGCGACGGCTGTTATTTGAATGCACCCTCCGCCGATAACCCCCCGCAGCGGCAAGGGGCATCCTCGTACAATTACGGAAGCAGGTCGCGCCAGGTGCGCTGGTGGCCGGTGTCGATGTCGGCTTCCACGCTCATGCCGGCGCGCAGGTCGGGATCACCCGGCTTGCGGTCGACGCGAATGCGCACCGGAATGCGCTGCACCACCTTCACCCAGTTCCCCGACGTATTCTGGGCCGGCAGTACCGAAAACTCCGATCCACTGTTCGGCGCAATGCTCTCGACTTCACCCTTCCAGGTCCGGTCCGGATAGGTGTCCACCGTGACGTCCACCGGATCGCCCGGCTTCACCCAGGTGAGTTCCGTTTCCTTCGGATTCGCCTCCACCCAGACATGCTCTGTGGAGATGATGCCGAACGCAGCCGTGGACGCGGCGAGATACATGCCCCGCTGCACGGTATCGACCTGCGTCACGATGCCATCGAACGGCGCGTAGATCACCGTGTGATCCAGCTCGCGCTGCGCCTCCGCCAGCTTCGCCTTCGCCATCAGGTAGTCCGACATCGTGTGCACATCGACATCGGCGCTGCCGAGCTTCGCCAACTGCACCTGTGCCGCCATCTTCAATGCATCCAAGGCCTGCTTGTCGGCGGCAAGTTGATATTTCGCATTGTCGTACTCGGCCCGCGTGACGCCGCCGGACCTTACCAGATTGGCGAAGCGGTCGAAATTCGCCTGGTCGGACTCCACCTGCGCCTGCTTCACATCGGCATCGCGCAACATGCGGCGATAATTGAGTTTCTCCGCCACCAGGTCGGAAACCACGCCCGCCAGGTTGGCACGCGCCGAATCAACCGCAATCTTGTACTGTAGCGGATCGAGCCGCAGCAGCACCTGACCCTGCTTGACGAACTGGCCTTCGTGCACCGGCACGTCCGCGACGATGCCGGTCACGTCCGTTGCCAGCGATTCCTTTGCCGCGCGCACATAGGCGTCGTCGATATCAACGTAACGCCCGCCGGTGATCCACCAGGTGGCGGCGCCGACGGCGACGACCAGGATGCCACCCAGCATCAGGATGGGACGCAGCGCCGCACGGGAGATGCGGCGGCGCGCCGGGGCCTCGGCGACGCGAGGCGAAGCGGGAGCGGACGCGCCCGCGGTCGTGGCGGCTTGCGACATCAGGCGAGCTCCGTCGCGGCTTCGTTACGCGATTCGGCTGGCTCGCCGCCACGGCGGGCGGCGTGCGCCTCTTGTACCAATGTGAGTTTCATGCGCAGCAGGGCTTCGGTGATGGTGTCGATGGTGTCCTCGTCGAGGCCGACGGTGACCATGCGGGTGATTTCAGCGCGCTGGCTGGCGATATCGGCCAGCACGGGGCGGGCGGCCGGGCGCAGGTGCAGGCGCCAGATGCGGCGGTCCCGCGGGTCCGGGCGGCGTTCCACCATGCCGCGCGCCTCCAGCCGGTCGATCAGGCGCGCGACCGTGATCGGCTCCACTTCCAGGAGTTCGGAGAGTTCCTTCTGGGAGATGCCGGGCTGGCGCTCCAGCCAGATCAGGATGCCCCATTGGGCACGCGTCATGTCGTGCTGGCGGGCACGCTTGTCCGCGTCCACGCGGAGCAAGCGGGCGACGTCGTGCAGCAGGAACAGCAGGTCGCGCTGAAATTCGGCCAAGGGAGGGGCGTCTCCTCGGATGCTTTTGACCGGCGTGACTATAAGGCAGCTTATGATATCCTTGCCAGATCGTGGGGTATGCTATGGATGCAAGGCGGGGTTGCAGAGCATTGGGGGCCGCGCTGCCTCCACGCGCAGCCCCAGATGGACCTGCATCGCTCGACACCGCGGTCGTCGTGCCGCAGGTCGCGCCCCTGGTCTATGCAATGCCTCACGCATGGCGTCACCCTGCGCACGGCATCCAGATCTCCCTCCCAATCCAATTCCGGCGAGATCCATGCCGGCGCGACAGTGTCGATGCAGCCGCACCGTCGGCCGCTGATAGACATTTCGGCGGACCACAATGGTCGGCGGGAAGCCGCGCGCGCCGGCCGTCTCGCGTGATCGCGCGCCGCGCCGCTTCTATACCGTCCGGTGCCGCGTCACCCTCGCGGCTTCCTTGCCCCCTTCGTCCCAGGAGACCGTCGCCATGCCCTTCAAGGTCCAGGTAGGCCCGCCGCAGATCGCCATCCACCAGGCGATGACCGTGCTGGTGACGGAGCCGGACGGCGAGGTGCGCTGGCCCACCGACAAGGGCCTGTATTTCTTCGACACCCGCCTGATCTCGGCCTGGAACGTCTATGCCAACGGGGCATCCTGGGACCTGCTCAGCGGCGGCGCGGTCAACTACGATGCCGCCCGCATCTTCCTCACCAACCAGGCCTTCCTCACCGAGGACGGCGCCATCCCCGCGCATTCCCTGTCCTTCGTCATCAGCCGCGCCATCGACGGCGGGCTGCACGAGGACCTGGACATCACCAACCGTGGCCAGCGGCCCGTGCGGTTCAACCTGGAAATCGCCATCCGCTCCGACTTCGCCGACATCTTCGATGTGAAGGCCGGCCGCTCCGTGCGGCGCGGCCGCATCAGCACCGAATGGTCGGAGTCGCATCAGCGGCTGCGCACCGTCTATCGCAACCGCGATTTCCTGCGCGCCGTGTCGGTGTCGGTGGGCGATGCAACGACCCACGCCGCCTATGCCAACGGGCGCCTCAGCTTCGAAGTGGCGCTTGGTCCCGCCGCGACCTGGCACGCCTGCTTGCTCTACGAGCTGTCCGACGGCGACCGCCACTATCACGCGCCACGTGCCTGTGCCCTGCAAGCCGACGGCTCGCGCCACGTCGCCGCCCAGCACTCGTGGCAGCAGGCGGTGCTGAAGGTGCGCACCAGCAACGAAGAATTCTATCGCTTCTACCACCAGGCGATCGAGGACATGGCGGCGTTGCGCCTGCCGATCGAGGGCACCGACCACATGGTGTTCGTCCCCGGCGCCGGGCTGCCGTGGTTCAATGCGCCGTTCGGCCGCGACAGCCTGATCGTGTCGCTGCAGAACATCCTGGTCTATCCCGAATTCGCCCGCGGTTCGCTGGACGTGCTGGGCCGCTGGCAGGCAACGGAACGCGACGACTATCGCGACGCCGAGCCGGGCAAGATCATGCACGAGCTGCGCTATGGCGAGCTGGCGCATTTCAAGCTGATCCCGCACACCCCGTATTACGGCACCGCCGACGCCACGCCGCTGTATCTCATCACGCTGCACGCCGCCTGGCGCGCCACCGGCGACATCAGCTTGCTCCGCCGCCACCTGTCCAATGCCGAGGCCGCGCTGCGCTGGATCGATGAATGCGGCGATCGCGACGGCGACGGGTTCCAGGAATTCAAGACGCGCTCGCCGGTCGGCTACGAGAACATGGATTGGAAGGATGCCGGCGATTCGATGATGAATCCCGATGGCTCGCCGGTGAAGGGGCCGAAGGCGCTGTGCGAACTGCAAGGCTATGTCTACGACGCCTGGCTGCGCATGGCGGAAGCGCTCGACGCGCTGGATCGCCCGGACCGCGCCGCTGCGCTGCGCGACAAGGCCGCCACGCTGTATCGCCGCTTCGACGAGGCGTTCTGGGACGAAGCGAGCGGCTTCTATGCCTATATGCTGGACGGCGACAAGCGGAAGGTGCTGACCGTGGCTTCGAACCCCGGGCACCTGCTGTGGTCCGGCCTGGTGCCGCCAGAGCATGCGGCGAAGGTGGTGGCGCGGCTGATGGCGCCGGACATGAACACCGGCTGGGGCATCCGCACCCTGTCGGCGGACAATCCGGCATACAATCCGTATTCGTACCAGAACGGCTCCGTCTGGCCGCACGACAACAGCCTGATCGCGCTGGGCTTCAAGCGCTACGGATTCGTCGACGAAGTGGGACAGATCGCGCGCGGCATTTCCGAAGCCGCCAGCCATTTCCTGCTGAACCAGTTGCCGGAGCTGTACGCCGGCATCGAACGCAGCGAGGGATCGTTCCCGGTGCAGTATCTCGGCGCCAACGTGCCGCAGGCCTGGGCGGCGGGGTCGGCCTTCGCACTGTTGCAGGCGATTCTCGGCATCTGGCCCGATGCGCCGCGCGAGAAACTGTATGTCGATCCGCTGCTGCCGCACTGGCTGCCGGACATCACGCTATCGGATCTGCGGCTCGGGCGGCGGCATTTCGACATCCGTTTCTGGCGTGAGGGTGACGCGACCGAGTTCGAAGTGCTGCGCGGCGACCGGCATCTGGTGCAGCGGCGTGCAACGACGGAGGTTTTCGAAATGCTTCGCGCGGGGAAGGCTGCATAAACGCATTCGTCTAGGCGGCAACGCACCCGTCATGGCCTGGCTCGACCCGGCCATCTACTCGTATCAGCACCTAGGTCTTGACAGGTCGGATGCCGGGCTGCCCCGGACTGCCTGCCCGCCGAGATGAGGGTTGGCGCGGCAAGGCCGGTTCCGACCCGGAGCGGACATTGGCGTGGCAACTCGAAAAGCTCGTCCGGTTCCATCGCTCTCATCCCCGGCCGTGTCCGCCCGCCTCTTGATAGCGCGGGGTGGCTAAGGTGCCGTGTCCCGTGATTCGTGTCGAGAACATCGTGAGAAACGGCGGAAAGACTCACGTCCAGCGTGTCGCAAACGCCCCGCTTCTCGCCGCCGGAGCCTTTTCTTTGCCCTCGGAAATCCGCCGCCGCCGTGCTAGGATGCTGGTATGACACAAGCCCACACAGACACCGGAAACCTGCCGCAGCCCGCCAATCTGATCGGGACATGGCGGCGCTTCGGCCCGGTCGGCCCGGTCTATGAGATCATCGCCACAGGCGACGAACTGCCCGGCGGTGATCGCCGCATGCGTGTGCGCGTGGTCGAGACCGGCGAGGAACTGGATTACCGGCTCGCCGAAATTCTGGACGATCCCCGCGAGCGCTGATGTTCGCTATCGCTTTCGATCTTGTGGTCGCCGACACCGCGCAGCACCATCCCAAAGGGGTGTCGCAAGCCTATGCCGACATCGGCAGTACGCTTGCGAATTTCGGATTCAACCGTGTGCAAGGCAGTCTCTACACCACGCCATCGGAAGACCTCGCCAATCTGTTCGGCGCGATCATGGCGCTCAAGGCGTTGCCGTGGCTGCCCGCGTCAGTGCGCGACATTCGCGCCTTCCGCGTCGAGCAATGGTCTGACTTCACAAAGTTGGTGAAGTCGTGATGACCGTCAACGAGATCGAAACTGCTATGTCCGATAATCTCGAAAACTTTCGATCTTGGTTCGTCCGGGTACTGGAGGGTCTTTATCCGCAGCCTGAAGCCGGGTTTGCAATCGTGATGATTGCATTCCCATTGCTAGAGAGATATTTGCGCCTGAAGGTGAATCTCGCACCTAACGTCGTTCTAAACGATAGCTTCTTCAGGGAGCTAATCAGGCTCTTCCCACAATTAGACACACCAGACACGAAGATAGCCCGCGACTTCTGGAGCGTGTATCGGAACGGCGCATTGCATCAGGTGACGTTTTCGAGTGAGACAAAAAATAGAAGGCCGCTGCCTGCCGGAGCCTTCAGCGGTGTCCCCGGTCTATACGTTGCGCCTGATGGCGGATTCTTCCTGCATCCTGCCGATTTTGCAAAACGTGTAACTCAAGAAATCGAAGCCGATTTTGCGACCCTTGAGGGTGCTGCGAGTGGTGCGCCGCCTTTGGCCACACCGGGGGCCATTCCACTAGATGCGGCTGTGCTCCAAACCGTACCGGTCTTATCCATTCACGCCACTACCGCTCCACAAGCTGGTTTAGGCGGATATATTTGGGGAACGTCGGCTAAACCGTCCGAAATCGACGGCGTGGCCGTAGGATCACTGGCCTGCTCGGTTTCGTGAACGCCTCATGTGTTCGTGACGCGCGGCCATGTGATGTCAAAGCCGGATAATCGGCTTTATGGTAAGACGAACTTCGCCAGACACGCCAGCTCGCCGGGAATGGCGCTCATAATTACGCCCACGACAAGCAACACAACGCCAGCTAAGTACCCAGATTCGCAATTACGGTGACGTATTACGGTGTAGCAACCTCCCAGTATAAGCGCGGTGCTTTTTCAGCTTGACGAGGAGCCCATGCAAGTCGCGGCGCGTGAAGGTCCACTTGAA
>Ga0335075_10002820_pt1 | contig 27780 bp, 24 predicted proteins | sample Lox_Sample_24_FD_206723 | JGI IMG/M metagenome (GOLD analysis project Ga0335075, IMG submission 206723) | Soil microbial communities from Loxahatchee National Wildlife Refuge, Florida, United States - Lox_Sample_2.4 | ecosystem: Environmental > Terrestrial > Soil > Wetlands | place: USA...
TGGGTCTGCGCCCCCCAGTACCGGTCCGCCGGCACCTCGACGTCGCCCAGGCTGTCGAATTCTTTCCGCATCCCGGTGGCGTCCAGCCCGATCGGCAGGTCGAGGATCTTCGGCGCTTCATCGTGCGCGGTTGTCATGGCCGTACTCTCCTAACGCATTTTCCTGTTGGTTGTCGCCATCACGACACCGAGTCGGGGTAGACCGGCTGCCATATCGCGTCCTGGACGGCCTGCACCAGGTCATCGGACTTCGTGGTGGCCACGCCGTCATCGGCCGCGGCCCGGGCCACGGCGACCGCCGTGGTGGCCGAGGAGGCGCGCAGGTTCTCCACCGCGGGCAGCAAGGAGGCGCCCGGCGCGCTGACGTCGGCCTGGCCGGCCACCGCTTCGGCCGCCGCCAGCAGCATCCCGTCGGTCACCGTGGACGCGCCGGACACGATCGTGCCGAGGCCGAGCCCGGGGTAGAGCAGGGCGTTGTTGGCCTGGCCGAACTCATACCGCTGGCCGCCGTACTCCAGGGGCGGGATCGGCAGACCGGTGGCCACCAGCGCTGTGCCCTTCGACCAGGCGATGATGTCGGCCGGCATGGCCTCGATCTGCGAGGTCGGGTTGGAGATCGGGAAGATCACCGGCCGCTCGACGCCGGCGCTCATTGTCTCGACGGCCTGCTGGGTAAACGCCCCGTGCGCGGTGGAGGACCCGATCAGGACCGTCGGCTTGACGTGTGAGATCACGGTCTCGAGGGTGATGACGCCCGAGGCGGCCCGGGCTTTGCGCAGCGCGGCCATCTGCGGCCAGCGCTCGACCGTGGACGGGTCGACCTGGACCGGTGTCTTGGCCCAGGCGGCCGCCTCGGCGGCCGGGCGGGCGTAGGGACGCTGATAGTCCAGCAGGCCGTCGCCCATGTCGTCGGTGAGCAGGCCGGGCAGGTCCACGATCCAGATCTGCCGGGCGGCCTGGGCCTCATCCAGCCCGTCGCGGCTCATCTGCGCGCGGATCTGATCGGCGATGCCTACTCCGGCGGTGCCGCCGCCGAACACGACGACCCGCTGGTCGCGCCACCGGGTGCCGGTGACCTTCAGCGCGTTGAACAGCCCCGCCATGACCACCGCGCCGGTGCCCTGCATGTCGTCGTTGAAGATCCGGTAGGTGTCCCGGTAGGCGACCAGGATCCGGCGGGCGTTGTTGGCGCCGAAGTCCTCAAAATGCAGCAGTGCGCCCGGGAACAGCCGGGACGCGACCTGCAGGTATTTCCCGATGAACGCGTCGTAGGCGGCGCCGCGGACCCGCGCGTGCCGGTTGCCCAGGTACAGCGGATCGTTCAGCAGCCCCTCGTTGTCGGTGCCCACGTCCAGCGATACCGGGATCACCCGGCGCGGGTCGATCCCGGCCGCGGCGCTGTAGACGGCCAGCTTGCCGACCGAGATCTGGATGCCGCCCACGCCCCAGTCACCGATGCCAAGGATCTCCTCGGCGTCGGTGCAGACGATCAAGTCCACGTCGCCGGGGCCGAGACCGAGGGTGGCGAAGGCCTTCTCGATGTCGTCCGGCTGATCGATGGACAGGTAGATCCCGCGCGGCCGCCGGTACTCGTGGGAGTACCGCTCGATCGCCTCCCCGACGGTCGGGTCGTACACCACCGGCAGCAGCTCGGCCAGGTGGTCGGCCAGCACCTTGTAGTACAGGACCTCGTTGCGGTCGTGCAGCTGCTCCAGGTACACGTTCTTGGCCAGGTCGGTCGGCTGCCGCCGCAGCTGCTCATAGACGCGCCGCGCCTGCTCTTCCAGGGTCAGCACCGCCGACGGTAGCCGCCCGGTCAGGCCCAGCGCCTCCCGCTCCGCTACGGTGAACGCTGCCCCGCGATTGAGAAGCGGGTCCTCAAGGACGCTGGGAGTGTGCTCGGTGTGCTCGGTCACGGTAGGTTCACCTTTCTTTGTGCACGGGCGTGACGGCGGATTTCTGCGAGGGAAAGAAGAGAACTTGACCGCCGATGTGCTGCCGGTAACGCCTGCATGCAGCAAGCGTCGGCGTCATCCTGGTGAGCCGGCATCACATCATCATGTGATTTGGCGCCCGATGTACCTGCCTCGCGCAGTCCAGGCGCGAACTCGACGGATCACGCGAACATGTGACGCGTCCTCACCAGGCCGGAGACGAGGCTGAAGAACGGCAACGATAAGGGCCCACTCGCCAGCCGAAAGAGATGCGCCATGTCAGATAGCCCGGATCCGCAGGCGACGGAGGCCGCCGCCGGTCTTCCGGACAGCGCTCAGCCGGACAACCGCGTCCTGCTGATCCTGGCCGCTGACCATCGCGACAGCCTGGAGCGCGGTCTATATCGACTGACCGCGCCGCCGACGCCAGCTCAAGCGGCCCGGATCAGCGCCGACAAGCTGCTGGTCTACCAGGCGCTGGTGGACGCCACAGCATGGCTTCCCGCCGAGATCCAGCCGGGGGTGCTGATCGACGAGCAGTACGGGGCGAGCGTCGCGGAGCTGGCGTCGCACTCCGCCGGCGCCGTCAGCTTGTGCATGCCGCTGGAGGCGAGCGGCCAGGAGTGGTTCCGCTTCGCCTACGGCGACGACTGGCAGCGGCACGCCGAGTCCTTCGCGGCCGGGCACGCGAAGGTTCTCGTGCGAGACAATCCCGGCCTGGATCCTGCCCGCCGCGAACAGCAAGCGAGGCAGCTCGGCCAGGTCTCGGCGTGGGCGGCGAGGGCCGGCCGGTCCTTGATCCTGGAGCTCCAGGTGCCCGCCACCGACGCCGACAAGAACGCGACCGGGGGCGACATCGACCGCTACGACGACGAGCTGCGGCCCGCGCACACCCTCCAGGTCATGGAATATCTGCAGGACCACGGCGTGGAGCCAGCGCTCTGGACGGTTGAGGGCCTGGACCGGCACGACGACGCCGTCGCGGTGGCCGCGATGGCACAACGCGGCGGACGGCAGGCACGCTGCCTCACGGGCGGCAGGCACGCCCCGTCCGACACGCTCAAGCACTGGCTGCAGGTCGCCGCCCCCATTCCGGGCTGGGCCGGGTTCGCGATCGGCCGCGGCATCTGGTGGGATCCGCTGCGCGCTCACCTGCGCCACCTGTCTACCGCCGGGGAGGCCCGGCGCCGCATGAGCGCCGTCTACGTGGACTACGCCCGCTACTACCTCAGGGCCCGGGAGGGGACGCTGCCCGCCGAGCCCGATGTGGCGCTGTGACGAGCACACCGTGCCTCAGGCCGGCCCCGTCACGGCCGAGGGCGGGCTCCCGCGCAGTCGCCACGTGTCCGTTCGGCATGATGATTTTTTTTATTCCGAACGGGCCCGTGGTGTCTCTTGACGGGAGGTGACGGCCCCGCCGTCGCGACCGCGATCAAGGTCAGCGGAGCGACACGATAAACACGACGAGGCCCGCCAGCAGGGCGATCCCCAGGAATATAAGGGCAAGAATGACGAGAGCAACGACTATCGCACCGAAAGTTTCCATTATTTCCCTATCGTGATTACGCCCATCGAACGGTCAGTGATAGAGGGGACCGGTCACGAAGACCGGCGAGGCCGGCATCTGGATCTCGGGGCGCTGCCAGCTGACGGTGAACGACGAGCCGTTGCCCGAAAGAGCGCCGGGCGACGCGTCCGCCTGCGCCGCCGTGGCGTACAGGCGGCCGAAGCCGGGGTTGGCCTCGAGCGTGAGCGCAGTGACCGGGGCGAGGCCGCTGGTGATCGAGCCCGCCTTGCCTCCAGCGGACGCGGACGCGCCGGTGAACGTGACGCTGCCGAAGTCGGCCAGCGACAGGATGTGGCAGTCCTGGCTCGACGCTGACTCGCATCGCGACGGCGCTTCGGCGATCCACTCGGCCGAGGAGACGGTGGGGCCGCTCATTGTCAGCTGCTTGCTGAACGTGACGTGCCGGGTCAGGTCGCTGATCGAGATGCTGACCTTATCGCCGCTGACGGCGACGCGCGCGCTGAGCTTGTCGCCGGGCTGTACCGTCATCGTCACTGGCGCCTGGGCGGCCGGGACGAGCTCGTACCAGACCGAGTAGGTGGCCTGTCCGCTCGCGGAGCAGTCGGCGGACGTCCCGGTTTGCTCCAGGTGCGTGCCGGTGTAGCCACCGATGCCGACCCAGAAGGCCGAGTGCGACGGGGAGCCGGACGCGCAGTCCGCCGCCGACTGGGTCCAGCTGCCGGAGACGCTGGAAAAGCTGGTCCCGGCCGTGGTCGTGGCTGTGGTCGTCGTGGGGTTGCTCCCGATGACGTAACCGGCCCAGTTGGAGTCTTCCTGGGCCGTCACCGAGACCGTGCTGGCCGCCGAGTCGCGCGCCGGACTCGTGGTGGTTGCCGCCGGGGGGTGGCTGCTTGCGCCGCCACTGCAGGCCGTGAGCAGCAACGCGGCTAGTCCCGCGGCCGCCGGCAGCGCGATGGCGTAGTTCCTGATATCCATGCGGCAAGCGTCGGCGCCATCTTGATGAGCCGGCATCACATCACCTGGTGATTTGGCGCCCGATGTGCCCGCCGCCCTCAGTCCACGCGCGAACGTGACGGGTCACCAGACCATGTGACATCTGCCCGCCACGATGTCGCGCAAGATCCGAGAGCAGTTCGAGCAGTCCTGAAGACTCCGAATAGACGGAGCCTATGTCGCGAGAGCCGCTGTCACCTTTCCCGCTGCCAACTCTCCTGGTGGACTGCCGCTAGCGGCAATTCGACGTCAGGCCGCGCCCGGAAGGACAGGCGACGTGAGGAACTCGGTCTCGTCTCGCCGAGGATAGAGAATATTTTCGCGAACAGTTCCGAGAACGACGCACAAACCGATTTCACAGGAGGCTCGGCATGCCTACGATCACTACAAACGACGGCACCAGCATCTTCTACAAGGACTGGGGCTCGGGGCAGCCGGTCGTGTTCAGCCACGGCTGGCCGCTGAACGCTGACGTCTGGGACGGCCAGACGTTCCTGGTCGCCTCCAGCGGGTACCGCGCCATCGCCCATGACCGCCGCGGCCACGGCCGCTCCAGCCAGACCTGGGCCGGCAACGACATGGACACCTACGCCGACGACCTCGCCGCGCTCATCGAGGCCCTCGACCTGCGCGACGCGGTGCTGGTCGGGCACTCCACCGGCGGCGGCGAGGTCGCCCGCTACATCGGCCGCCACGGGACCGCCCGCGTCGCCAAGGCCGTCTTGCTGGCCGCGGTCCCGCCGCTGATGCTCAAGACCGCCGCCAACCCCGGCGGGCTGCCGATCGAGACCTTCGACGCGCTGCGGGACGGCCTGACCAAGGACCGGTCCCAGTTCTACCGGGACCTGAGCGTGCCGTTCTTCGGCGCCAACCGGCCCGGCGCCGCCGTCTCCCAGGGGCTGCGCGACTGGTTCTGGCTGCTGGGCATGCAAGTCGGCATGAAGGGCGCCTATGACTGCGTCAAGGCGTTCTCAGAGACCGACTTCACCGCGGACCTGCAGAAGATCGACGTCCCGACGCTGATCGCCCAGGGCGACGATGACCAGATCGTGCCGTTCGACGACGCCTCGGCGCTGTCGGCGCAGATCGTCAAGGACGCGACCCTGAAGGTCTACCCCGGCGCCCCGCACGGCCTGGCGAACACCACCGCCTACCAGGACGCCTTCAACACCGACCTGCTGAACTTCCTCAAGTCCTGAGCGAGCGGATATCACTGGCCTGTCCCCGGTGGGGTGGTGTCACCGCCCGGTCTTACCGCAGCAGGTCGGCGATGGCGGCGATGCCCTCTGTGATCGCTCCTTCGGTGAGGTTGCCGAAGCCGAGGACGAGCTGGGCGGGTTCGGTGGCGCCGTCGAAGCGGTAGGTGCTCATGCCGTGCAGGCCGACGGAGCGCGTGCGGGCGGTGGCTACGACAGTGCGCTCGTCGGCGCGGCCGGGCAGGCTGGCGACGGCGTGGAAACCGGCGGCCAGGCCGCTGATCCGGATCCTGGGGGCGTGGGCGCGCAGCGCCTGAACGAGGGCTTCGCGCCGGGCCGCGTAGCGGGGACGCATGCGGCGCAGGTGCCGGTCGAAGCGGCCGGAGTCGAGCAGCGCGGCCAGCGCGAGCTGGTCCAGGGTCGGGCAGCCGCGGTCGTCGTAGCGTTTTTCGCGGGCGATAGGCGCGGCGAGCCCCCGGGGGCAGGCGATCCAGCCGAGCCGCAGGGCCGGGGCCAGGGATTTGCTGACGCTGCCGAGCAGTGCGACCCGGTCCGGGGCCAGGCCTTGCAGGGTGCCGATGGGCTCGCGGTCGTACCGGAATTCGGAGTCGTAGTCGTCTTCGATCACGATGGCGTCGTGGTCGCGGGCCCACGCCAGCAGGGCGTGCCGCCGTTCGGGGGTCATGACGACACCGGTGGGTGTCTGGTGGGCGGGGGTGACAACGACGGCGGCGGCGCCGGCGGCGGCGAGCGCGTCCACGTTGATGCCGTGTTCATCGACGGGGACCGGGACGGCCTCGATGCGCGCGCGGCTGGCGACGATCTCGCGGTAGGCGGGCCCGGGTTCCTCTACGGCGACGCGGTGAGCTCCCGCGGCTCCCAGCGCCCGCAGGACGAGCCCGAGCCCTTGGGCGTACCCGGCGCAGATCACCATCCGCTCCGGGTCGGCCGCCGCTCCCCGTACCCGGCGCAGGTAGGAGGCGAGTACGTGCCGCAAGACGGCGCTGCCCCGCGGATCGCCGTAGGTGAGATCGTCCTTCGGGGCGGTGCGGCACGCCTCGCCCAGAGCCCAGAGCCAGTCGCGGCGGGGGAAGCTGGTCAGGTCCGGCACGCCGGGCCGGAACTCGACGCGCGGGCCGGCGGCCGGCGCCGGCGCCTGCTCGGGTGAAGGTAGCGGCCTGGCGTCGATGGCTACCCGGGTCGCCGACCCGACGTGGCTGGCGAGGTAGCCCTCCGCGGCGAGCTGGGCGTAGCAGTCGACCACGAGCGCGCGGGAGACGCCCAGGTCCGCGGCCAGCCGTCGCGACGGCGGCAGCAAGTCTCCGGCGGCGAGGCGGCCGGACTGGATACGGCCGCGCAGGGCCTGCTCGAGCTGGGCGCGCAGTGGCACCGGAGAGTCCCGGTCCAGCCGTAGCAGCAGCCCCGAGCCCGAATTGGTCCACTCAGCGGCCATGTCATTGGACCTTACACCAGACCGCCTGCCAGGCGGAGAGTCAGAGAAGTCAGAGCAGGAGGCATTCGCCGGGAAGGAGCACTCAGATGGCGGCCAGGCAGGCAACCGGGCTGGAACCGGCTGATGTCCGTGGCGCAGGCAAGGTGTTCATTCATTTCACGATGTCGGTCGATGGCTTCATCGCCGATGCCGGCGGCAGGCTGGACTGGGCGTTCGCGTTCGCCGGGCCATCACAGGCGGCCGTCAGGAAAATCACCGATCCGATCGGGGCCGTGCTGGCCGGCCGGCACGGCTACGACCTCGGCATGATGCGCGGCGCCATGAAGGTCTACGGCGGCGCGTGGAGCGGCCCGCAGTTCGTCCTCACCCACCGGCCCGGCGACATGCCGGCTGATCCGTCGATCACGTTCTTGTCTTGTGGCATCGCCGAGGCCGTCAGCACGGCTCTCGCCGCCGCGGGCGGCAAAGACGTCGTGGTGATGGGCGCCAGCATCGCCCGGCAGTGCCTGGCCGAGGGCCTGACCGACGAGATCCTGCTGCACGTGGTGCCGGTCGTGCTCGGGGATGGCATCCGGCTGTTTTCAGGCCCCCTGCGACAGCCGATAACCCTGCGGACGGTGAGCCTCGGGCAGTCCGGCGAACTGATCGACATCCGCTTCAACGTCAACGCGCATCAGCTGGCGTTACGTCACCCCGAGCACCTCCCGGCGTTCCTCGCGCTTGCTTCAGCGCAGAGTGCGGAACGCCGCGCGCAGCTCTCCGGAAAGAACGTCCGGTTGTTCCCAGGCGGCGAAGTGGCCGCCGCGCTCGGCTTCGTTGAAGTAGATCAGCTTGTGGTAGGCCTGCTCGGTCCAGCTGCGCGGCGCCGTGACGTACTCGTCAGGGAACACCGTGACCGCGGCCGGGAGCGAAACGTTGGCGGCGGCGTAGAAGTTCTTGCCAGTCACGGCTTGCTGCCAGTACAGCCGCGCCGCGGACGTCGCGGTGTTCGTGAGCCAGTACAGCGAGGTGTTGTCGAGCCAGTCGTCGCGCGTGATCGCGCCGTAGGGGTGTCCGGCGAAGAGCCGGGCGAGGTGTCCGTAGGTGGTCTCGTCGTGGTCAAGAAGCCAGGCCGCGAGGCCGACGGGGGTGTCGGCCAGGCTGTAGCCGATCGTTTGCGGGCGGGTGCCCTGGATCACGCCGTAGCCGCGGTGATAGGTCGCGTACGCGACTTGGCCGTAGGCACGCTTTTCCGCGTCCGAGAGGTCGGACGGCGGTGGGTCGCCGTTGCGGATGTGACCGAGGATGTCCGGCGGAACGTTCTGCGCGAAGTTGACGTGGATGCCGAGCAGCCCGGCGGGCTCCTGGCGCGCCATCGCGGCCGCGACCGCGGTGCCCCAGTCGCCGCCCTGGGCGACGTAGCGGGTGTATCCGAGTCGCCGCATCAGCACCGCCCACGCGCGTGCGATGCGCTCGGGGTCCCAGCCGGTGGCGGCGGGCTTGCCGGAGAACCCGTAGCCCGGCAGCGACGGGATCACCACATCGAACGCGTCTGACGCGCTCCCGCCGTGCCCGGTGGGGTCGGTGAGCGGCTCGATGATCTTCAGCTGCTCGATGACCGAGCCGGGCCAGCCGTGCGTGACGATCAGGGGCAGCGCGCCCTCATGCGGCGACCTGACGTGGATGAAGTGAATATCGAGGCCGTCGATCTCGGTCATGAACTGCGGCAGCGCGTTCAGCTTCGCCTCGCAGCGGCGCCAGTCGTAGCCCGTCGCCCAGTAGTTCGCGAGGTCGTGCACCGTCGCGAGCTGCACCCCCTGGGACTGGTCATCGACGGGCTCCCGCTCGGGCGCCCGCCACGCCGCGATCCGCCGCCGCAGGTCGGCGACCGCCTCTTCCGCCATCTCGACGTGGAACGGCCGGACGGCTGGATCCGTGCTCGTTGTGCCGGTGTCGGTGCTCATGATCTGTGTCCCTTCTCGCGCTAGCGGAGCGGCCGGAAGCTCGCGCGTACCTCTTCTGTGAACAGCTGCGGCTCTTCCCAGGCCGCGAAGTGGCCGCCCCTGGCGGCCTCGTGGAAGTAGATGAGGTGGGGGTAGACCTTCTCGGCCCAGCTGCGCGGGGCCGGGAAGATCTCGCCGGGGAACGCCGTGACGCCGGCCGGGAGCTTCATCTCGGGACGAGGCTTCCCGGCCGCGGCGGCCGCGGCCTGACCGCCCTCCCAGTACAACCGGGCCGCTGAGGCCCCGGTGCCTGTCAGCCAGTACAGCGTGATGTTGTCCAGGATGTGGTCCCGGGTCAGGTTGCCCGCGGGCTGGCCGTCGACAAACGCGCGCGAGATCTTGTAGTAGCTGTCGGTGTCGTGGTCGAGCATCCAGGCCGCCAGCGCGACCGGTGAATCCAGCAGGGCGTAGCCGATCGTCTGCGGCCGCGTGGCCTGCTCCTGGAAGTACGCGGAGCCGCTCGCGGCGAAGGTCTTGATCGCGGCGAGCGCGGCGCGTTCCTCCGGAGAGTCCGCGGGCATGCCGCCGCTGTTGGCCAGCGCCTCCCGGAGGAAGTTCAGGTGGATGCCGAGCAGCCCGGCGGGCGCCTGGCGGCCCATCGCGTCGGTGACGGCGGCGCCCTGATCGCCGCCTTGGGCGACGTACCGGGTGTACCCGAGGCGGCGCATGAGCTCCGCCCAGGCGCGCGCGATGCGGCCGGGGTCCCAGCCGTCCTCGGCCGGGTCGCCGGAGAAGCCGTAGCCCGGCAGCGAGGGCAGCACCAGGTCGAACGCGTCCCCGGCGGCGCCGCCGTGCGCGGTGGGATCGGTGAGCGGACCGACGACCTCGAGCAGCTCGATCACCGAGCCGGGCCAGCCGTGCGTGATGATCAGCGGCAGCGCGTCCGCGTGCGGCGACCTGACGTGGATGAAGTGGATGCTCTCGCCGTCGATCGTGGTCGTGAACTGCGGGAGCGCGTTCAGCCTCGCTTCGCAGGCGCGCCAGTCGTACTCGGCCGTCCAATAGCGGGCGAGCTCCTGGATCGTCGCCAGCTGCACGCCCTGAGACCGGTCTTTGACCAGCTCCCTGGCGGGCCAGCGGGTCGCGGCGATGCGCCGCCGAAGCTCGGCGATCGCCTCGTCGGGCGTGTCGATGCGGAACGGATGGATGTCAGTTTGGTCGGACATGGGAAATCCCCTCACACGTGGTATTTCCCACGATCGCACAGCGGCCGGCGCGCCGAACCGGTCACAGTCCCTGGCGGCCTATCCTTGCCTTTCCCTGGCCGTACCCTGGCCGTACCCTGGCCCGCCCCGACTACGATGGCTGACCGTCGTGCCCAGGCCGCGCCATCGCGGCGGACAACTCCCGGCGGGAGCTGACGCCGAGCTTGGTGAAGAGCTTGCGCAGGTGCCATTCAACTGTGCGCGCGGACAGGATCAGCTGGGCGCCGATCTCGGGGTTGGTCCGGCCGTCGCGGGCTAGCCGGGCGATGTAGGCCTCCTGCGCGGTTAGCGTGGTAGCGGTTTCGACGCCGCGCTTGCGCGGCGCCTCGCCGGTGGCGACCAGCTCCTGCCGCGGCCAAGCGGAACGCGCACGTCCCGGAACGCCGTATACGACCCGCGTTATGAGCGTGTGAGCAGTGTGCGTATGCGCGTAACGATCGTCTGGTTCTGCGCACGGTCAGCTGACATGTGGATGCCGCGGGTGGTTGCGAGACCGCTTCCATGCCCGCTGATCCGCGGCGTCTCGCGGACGGGCCGACCCGTGGAAGTCGGGACCAGCCGCCCTGGGCGATTACTGCGGTGGCGGGCAGGTCCGGTGGTGTCAGGATCGGAAGTTCCAGGGGGTGGCGACGGGAGTCGCCCCGTTCGCCACTATGTGCAGTTAGCCGAGCAAGCCCGGACGACCCGGGCAACGTGGTGCTCGGTGCGGTCGAGGGCGGCCTGGCCGGGGCGGTGGCCGTGGGCGCGGCCCGCGGTGTGCCCGTCGATCCGCGTCGCGCACCTCACCCCGGCCGAGGCCCTCGCGGCGGCACTCTGAGGTCCACCGACGGTGGCGTATCGTGATGCTGAGATTCCCTAGCTGGCCGCGGGGACCTGGGTGAACCCGGCCGGGATCTGCGGGTGGTTGATGAGCCTCGTCAGCGCCGGGGTGCGCCGTACCCAGATGTAGTCGCTGGTCGCGGAAGCCGGGTGGGCTGAGTCCGGGGCGAACACCCTGACCAGCCGGACAACCTGGAAGGTCTGGCTGTCGACGTAGAGGTACATGGTTTCCGCCTTGCCCTGCTTGCCCAGCGAGATCGAGAGCTCGACGGTGCGGTGGCCGTCGGCGACCGGGTGGCCCACGATCGTGACGTTGCCCTGGGCGAGCATGTTCTTGGCCTCCGTGGCCGGAATGTAGGTTATGCCGTTCACCGGCGTCGTCGGCGCAGGGCCGGACCAGGGCTCGCTGAATTTCTCAGTGCGGTACGACCATGTGCGCGGGCCGTAGTCCACCTCGGTGTCATCCAGGTTGACCACCCGCTGGCTATCGAGATACTGGTGCTGCCAGGTCGTGACCTTGCCGCCAGCACTGACCCACGACAGCATCTCGTTGACGGTGGCCGGGTCGGTCCAGACGGTTTGCGCCGGATTGCTGGCATCGATGGCGCTCTGCTTCATCTCGACCACGCTGTTGGCCGGGTCGTGCGCCGCGCCGACCTGCTGCCGCACGTAGGCGACATTGTCGAGCTGCGACTCCGTGGTACTCGTCGGCTGCCCCGATGCGGTCTTGGTCGGGGCGACGGCGACGGGCGCCGCGCCGGCCGCGCCGGGGTGCCGAAAGGCGATCAGCGAGCCGGCCGTGGCGATCCCCACGACGCCCACGGCCGCCAGGCTGCGGAGCGCGACGGCGCGCCGCTGCTCACGAAGCCCGCGCCGCTCGACGTCATCCAGGTCCGGGGCCGGCGCACCCGTCTGCACGATGTGCCGCAGGTCGTCAGCGAGCTGGGTTTCCTCAGCAGAGTTCATGATCGTGATTCCGTCCTGTCCAGGTACTTACGCAAAGTGGCCAGCGCCCGGGAACTCTGGCTCTTAACCGTGCCCTCACTGCACCCGAGCACCTGCGCCGTCTCCACCTGCGACAGGCCCTCCAGGTAGCGCAGGACCACCGTGGCCCGCTGCTGGTGCGGCAGCTCAACCAGTGCCCGCAGCAGCCGGTCGCGGCGGGCGATGTCGTCGGCCGCGTCGGGAACGGCCGGCACCGTCGGAGCGGCTCCGACGTCCGCCACCGGCACGGCCTTATCCCGGCGCCGCCATCGGTCGCGCGCCTCGTTGATCAGGATGCGCCGGACGTACGCGTCGGGACTGTCGGCTCGCGTGACGCGCGACCAGTGCCGGTACACCTTGACCAGGGTGTCCTGGACAAGGTCGTGGGCGAGATGCCAGTCACCGCACAGCAGGTAGGCGCTTTGATGCAGCCGCAGACTGCGGTCAAGCGCAAAGGCGCGGAATTCTTCCGACCGGCCCGTCAACGCGACCCTCTCCTTGGTCCCATATCTAGGTAGACCGGCGCACCGGACAGATCGTTGTCGGGCACCAGGAATAAGTCCGCGGCTCCCGTTCCCTGCCCCCGCCCCCGTCCCCGGGACACACTCACCAGCGCGCGCGGGCCTCGGGACGAGCCAGTGCATGTGCTCACGCGTCCTGCGGCTGCCCCTCCCCGAGGCGGTTCCGCGCTCGCCGCTCTGGTTACGCCTGGTGTGACCGCGCTGGCTCATGCCGTCGTCCGGCGTCGCGGGCCGGACCACATCGGTGCACGGACCGAGGTCACCGGGCTGCTCCGGCGATGGACGCGGCGGCCATGTACGTCACGTACCGGTAGCGGCCCAGGCTGGTGCGGGCGCGGTCGTATGGCTTACAGCGACAAGAGGTGCGCGAGCACTGCGGCGTTCGGTCATGGCAGGATCTGTCGCCGTCTTCCAGCCGGAAGGACCCGCCGATGACTGCCAGGCATTCCCCGCTCACCGCCGCAGAGGTCATCGCCAAGGGCGGATGGCATCCCCGCGACGCCCGCGTGATCGCCCTGGCCAGCGATGACGGCTACGGCTTCGCGCTCGCAGACGGCAACGGCGACGGAAGCGAACTGGAAGCCGGAGCCTGGACCTGGCGTGACGGCGCCTGGCAAGGGTCGGCCACCTCCGGCGCGGGCCAGCTCGACGGCATCGGGCCGATCAGCACTGGCCGCCAGATCGGCGAAAACGCCTGGTTCGCCGACGGCAGCGTCCTCAGCCGGGACACTGTCACGATCGCGTTCGACGGCAAACTCCACCTAGTACCCGTCGGGGAGCACGGTGTGCGGGCGTTTATCGCCGTCCGCCCAAGCCGAGCCGACCGGGACGCCCCCGTCCTCGCGGGCTGACAAGAGCACCAGATATGCGCGGCAGCCTAAGCACCAGACCAGGCTGCCCAATTCGCGTCTCAAGCAGGCGGATACAGCGCTGGTGAGATCTCATGACCGACGCACCGGTGGTGACGCTGCGCCAGGCAGTGTCAGGCGTTCGCTCAGAGGCCCAGGTAGAGACGGACGGCTTCTTCCAAGGGCATCAACTCACGTGGATGGAGTCTCCCTCGCCGGCGGCGCAGTCGCGACTTGTCGATCGAGTGCAGGTCAGTCGCGTTGACATAACTGACGTCGTAACCCGTGAGGCCGGCATCGCGGTCCAGGGGGATGTGGGTCTGCGGCGGCCCTTCGGTTCCGGTAACGACGGCGATCGTCACCGCGCTGAGGCGCTGGATCAGCACATTGATCGCCAGCACCACGACCGGATGCTCCCCTGCCCTCGGCAGCCGGGCATCCCAGACATCGCCACGGAGGGGATCCACAGACTAGTCGGCGTCGCCAGTAGCCACACCGTCCGGGAGCGGAGCCGCCTGACCTCCGTAGAACTCATCGTAGGCGGCCGCCACGTCCATCTCCTGGGCGCGCCGGTGCACCAGTCGCAGGCCTTCCCGGACTAGGTCCGAAGGACCTTCAAGACCAAGGACGGCGGCATCGTGGGTCACCAGCTCGTGGGCGAAGCTGGTGTCGATCCTTGCCTGCATGGTCACAGTCCCGCCTGCTGCCCGGCGCTTAGAACGGGCACGGCCGGTACCGCGGGTCATCGCCGCTTCCGGAGCCGCAGAGGAGAAGCGTGCAGTCATGTATTGAGTTCGTCATACAAATCGGCGGAAGTCCAAAGCCTGCGCAACAGGCGGCACGCCACGACTTGGTACGGACCTCGCGCGTACCAAATGGTGCTCTATCAGAAGTACTGCAAGTCGCCCGGCCGCGCCAGCCGACGAGACCAGCCGCCGGTCGGCAATTCGTAACAGAAAGTGATCGCATCGCGAGCGCGCCGATCTAAACAAGTTGCCGATTCTGAGACATCGAGGACACCCCGAACCCTCGTTAGGGTTCGGGGTTTTTGCGTCGGCGGGCGGGCGTGGTGTTCCGGGCGGGGGTCCTGGCGGCCGGCCGGTGGGCTGGTAGTTCCTGGCGGGGTCGGTGATCAGCTCGCGGATCAGTTCACCGTCCGAGCGGGCACCTGCCCGCTGACTAGCTGAACGGGGGATGCGCGCGAGCCGCCACCCCCGGCAGTATTTCCTGAGTGAGGACAGAGGACAACGGCGAATGGAGGCGATGACCTTCGGTATCGCCGCGACCGCCCTTCCGGCGCCCGCCTCATGAGCCTGACGCTTCGCCGCCGCCAGCAGGCCACCCAGATCAGCGCCGCGGCACGGACGATCACCCAGCGCACGCCGGTCACCTTGACCCTGGCGCGGCACCGGGCCCAGCCAACGGCGGCGACCATCGTCCGGCTGACCGCCTGCGCGGTCTTCGCCTACCTGATCGCCTTGCCGGTGCCCGAGACCTCGCCTCCCGTGCTCGCGCCGCTGACGGCGTTGCTCGTCCTGCAGGTCAGCATCTACCAGACGCTGTTCAGCGCGGTGCGCAGAGTCGCCGCCGTGGTGACAGGCGTCCTGATAGCGCTCGGGCTATCCAGATGGATCGGGTTCACGTGGTGGAGTCTCGGACTCACAGTCGCGCTCGGGCTCGCCGCGGGATACGCGCTGCGGCTGCGCGATACCGTCCTCGAGGTCCCGATCAGCGCGATGCTCATCCTGTCGGTCGGCAGCAAGGCAGCGGCGACCAGCAGGATAACCGAGACATTGATCGGCACGGCCGCGGGGCTGGTCGCCGGCTTCGTCCTGACGGCGCCGCAGGTAGAGCCGGCCCAGGAAGCGGTCGCGGAGCTCGGCCGCACGATGGCCGACCTGCTGGACAGGATGTCAGCCGGGCTCAACGACGGACCCGTTAACGACTCGGCGCGGGCCTGGCTCGAGCAGGCGCGCGCTCTCGGCGGCGAGATCAGGCGGGTGGACGAGGCGCTCCAGCATGCCGAGGAGAGCACCAAGCTCAACCCGCGCAGCATGCGGTTGCCGTACAGCACAATAACGCTGCGCCAGAGCCTGGAAATCCTGGAGCGCTCGGCGATCACGGTCCGCATCCTCGCCCGGTCGCTAACCGATGCCACCCGGCTCGCCGACGACGACAACCCCCTCGACGACCCAGACGTGCGCGCCGGGGTCGCCGGCACGCTGGGGGAGCTGTCCGCCGCCGTGCGGACCTACAGCAGCCTGGCGACCGAGTTGGACTCGCACGGTCATGACGTGCTGAAATCTGAGCTGGAGCGTCACCTGGCCGCGGCCCGCGACCAGCAAGACCGGCTCAGCGGACTGCTGGCTCCCTCAGCAGCGCGCCCGGCCGGATGGCCGTTGCGGGGCGAGCTGATCAGTCATCTCGACCGGCTCAGGTCCGAACTTGACGCGGGCACAGAGGGTGGCCGTGCTCGGCGGCGTAACCGTTCCCGGCGCTCGCCGCGGCTGAGCCGGCAGCGAGTGCCGCCCGCGCTGCGCCGACTCATGAGGTGACCCCCACGGCACACTGCGAAGTTCTGCCGCGCCGTCACTACGTGATCGCTGTCTCCACCCATTTGCGCAGGTCGGCGGCAGGCGCGGCGCCTGCCCGGCGGGCCGCTACCTGCCCATTACGAAGCACCATGAGCGTCGGGATGGCCTGCACGCCGAAGCGCTGCTGAATCGTGGGCGATTCGTCCACGTTGACCTTGACCAGCTTGACCCGGCCGGCCAAGTCGGCGGCGACCTGCGCGAGCGCCGGGCTCACCATGCGGCACGGGCCGCACCACGGCGCCCACAGGTCGACGACGACCGGTACCGGCGCGGCCGCGGCCACCTCGGCGAACGTGTCATCCCCGGCGTCGGCGATCCACGGCAGCGGCTGATGACAGTTGCCGCAGCGCGGGATGCCCGGAGCGGCGGCCGGTACCCGGTTCCGGCGGCCGCAATTCGGGCAGGTGATGATTTCAGCGGGCGCAGCTGGGGCGGTCATGCGTCAGGCGGCATTCTGGTGGGCCGGGTTTTCGTAGCCGACGGTAAGCTCTCCGTCGGCGTATCCGATGCGGATGACCGCGCCGTCGAGGATATCGCCGGTGAGCAGGGCGCGCCCAATCCGGGTCTCGACCTCGCGGCTGATGAACCTGCGCAGCGGCCGCGCCCCGTATACCGGGTCGTAGCCCTGCTGTGCGATGAAGCGCCGGGCGTCGTCGGTGATCTCCAGCTTCATCTGCCGCTCGCCGAGCCGGGCCCGCAGATCATCGAGCATGAGGTCGACGATGCGCTCGATCTCGGCCTGGGTCAGGGGCTTGAACAGCACGATGTCGTCGAGGCGGTTCAGGAACTCGGGCCGGAAGTGCAGGCGCATCTCCGCCAGCACGCGTTCGCGCACGTCCGGCTTGATCTCGCCGTCCGAAGTCGCGTCCCCGACCAGGTATTCCGAGCCGATGTTGGAGGTCATGATGATGACCGTGTTGCGGAAGTCAACCGTGCGGCCCTGCGCGTCGGTGAGCCGCCCGTCGTCCAGTACCTGCAGCAGCGTGTTGAACACATCCGGGTGAGCCTTTTCCACCTCGTCGAATAGCACCACCGAGTACGGCTTGCGGCGGACCGCCTCCGTCAGCTGCCCGCCCTCCTGGTAGCCCACGTATCCGGGCGGCGCGCCGACCAGACGGCTGACGGTATGGCGCTCCTGGTACTCGCTGACGTCGATCCGGATCATGTTCTCCTCGGTGTCGAACAGGGCGGCCGCCAGCGTCTTGGCCAGTTCGGTTTTTCCCACCCCGGTGGGCCCGAGGAAGATGAACGACCCGATCGGCCGGCGCGGGTCCTTGATCCCCGACCTGGCCCGGATGATGGCGTCGGCGACCACCCGGACGGCCTCGTCCTGGCCCACGATCCGCTCGTGCAGGATCTGATCCAGGCGCAGGACCTTCTCCCGTTCTCCTTCCTGCAGGCGGCTGACCGGGATGCCCGTCCAGCGGGAGACGATCACGGCGATCTCGTCGCTGGTGACCGTCTCGCGCAGCAGCCGTGCGCCGCCCTGCTTGGCCGCGAGCCGCTCTTCCTCGGCATCGAGCCGCCGCTGCAGCTCCGGGAGCCTGCCGAGGCGCAGTTCCGCCGCCTTGGTCAGGTCGTACTCGCGCTCGGCCTGGTCGGCGTCGCGCCGCACCTGCTCCATCTCCTCGCGGAGCGCCTGTACCCGGCGCAGCGCCTGGCGCTCGGCTTCCCACTGGGTCCGCAGCGCGTCAGCCTGCGCTCGCAGGTCCGCGAGTTCCTTGCGCAGGTCCGCCAGGCGCGCCTTGCTCGCCTGGTCGTTCTCCTTGGCGAGCGCGGCTTCCTCGATCTCCAGCCGCATCACCCGGCGGGTGAGCTCGTCCAGTTCGGCCGGCATGGAGTCGATCTCGGTGCGGATCATCGCGCAGGCCTCGTCGACCAGATCGATCGCCTTGTCCGGCAGGTACCGGTCGGAGATGTACCGGTGGCTGAGCATGACTGCGGACACCAGGGCGCTGTCGGCGATCTTCACGCCGTGGAATACCTCGAGCCGCTCACGCAGGCCGCGCAGGATGGAAATGGCGTCCTCCACCGATGGCTCGTCGACCATGACCGGCTGGAACCGGCGCTCGAACGCCGCGTCCTTCTCTATGCGCTTGCGGTACTCGTCCACAGTCGTCGCGCCGATCATGTGCAGCTCACCGCGGGCCAGCATAGGCTTGAGCATGTTGCCCGCGTCCATGGCTCCCTCGGCGGCACCCGCCCCGACGACCGTGTGCAGCTCGTCCACGAACAGCAGGATGCGTCCGGCAGCGGCCGTGACCTCGGTGAGGACGGCCTGGAGCCGTTCCTCGAACTCGCCGCGGTACTTGGCGCCGGCGACCAGGGAACCCATGTCGAGGCTGAAGATCGTCTTGTCGCGCAGGCCCTCGGGGACATCACCGCGGGTGATGCGCTGGGCCAGGCCCTCCACAATGGCCGTCTTGCCCACGCCGGGATCGCCGATCAGGACCGGGTTGTTCTTCGTCTTCCTGGACAGGATCTGGATGACGCGCCTGATCTCGGCGTCCCGGCCGATGACCGGGTCGAGTTTGCCGCTGGCCGCATCGGCGACCAGGTCCCGGCCGTACTTGGCCAGGGCTTCGTAGGCCGATTCCGGCAGAGCGGAGGTGACCCGCTGGTTGCCGCGGATCGTGGTCAGTGCCTGCAGGAAACCGTCCCTGGTCACGCCCTCTTGCTGGAGCAGGCGGCCGGCGGGAGTCGCCGGCCCTTCGGCGAGCAGCGCCATGAGCAGATGCTCGACTGAGACGTAGTCGTCCTTGAGCCTGCGCGCCTCCTGTTCGGCCGCATCGAGCAGGCGGGCCAACCGCTGCGTGACACGGATCTCGCCGGGGTTCACGCCCGGGCCGGTGACCCGGGGACGCCTGGCGAGCTCGGCCTCCAGTGCGGTCCGGAGCCGGTCCGGGTCCGCGCCGGCCTGGTTGAGCAGCCGCGGAGCGATCCCTTCTGGCTGGTCGAGCAGCGCGAGGAGCAGGTGCTCGCCGTCTACCTCGGTGTGCCCGAAACGGAGTGCCTTTGTCTGTGCGTCGTGCAGCGCCTCCTGCGATTTCTGCGTCAGGCGGTTCGGGTCCATGGTCACCTTCCTGGGTGTCGGGCGGCCCGCCCCCGCAGGGCCGCTTCCAGTACCGCGATCCGGTCGAGCAGGTCGGTGACGAGCCCGATGGCCGCGTAATTGAGCGCGAAGCCCGTGCGCAGGCGCTGCACCCGCGCCACCGCGGCGAGCTCGCCGCGGGAGAACCAGAGCTCACCCGCCGTGTCGCGATCGGCGTCGATGAGCCCGAGGGCGACGAGCCTGCGGATCAGATCCGGGTGCAGGCCTGACAGCAGGGCGAACTCCTCCAGGCTGAGGCGCGCGGCGCGGACGATGGCGTAGTTCACCCCTGTCTCCTCGGGTCGAAGTCGGATTCGGCGGCCAGCTGCTCGAAAAGGCGGCGCTCCGCGCGCGACGGATGCTGCGGCACCATGATCCTGGCCTCCGCGAACAGGTCGCCGGCCTTGCCCTTCGGGCTGGGCAGGCCGCGGCCGCGCAGCCGGATCTGCCTGCCGCTCGACGTGCCCGCGGGGACCTTGACCTTGACCTCGCCGCCCGGGGTGTCGACGGGGACCGACGTGCCGAGCGCGGCTTCCCAGGGGGTGAGCCGCAGCTCAACGTGAAGATCGCGCCCCTCGAGGCGGTACCTCGGGTGCGGCGCGATCCGGACGACGAGATACAGGTCGCCGTTACGCGCCCCGTCGCCGCCGCGGCCGCCCTGTCCGGCCAGCCGGATCCGCTGGCCGTCCGTTACCCCAGCCGGCACCGTGACCTCCAAGGACCGGCGCGTACCGTCGCCGCTCAGCGTGACGGTCCGGCGCGTGCCCCGGTAGGCCTCTTCGACGGTGAGCTCGAGCTCGGCCTCCTGGTCGGCGCCGGGAATAGGCCCCCAGCGCCGCCCGCCCCGGCCGCCGAAGATGCTGCCCAGGAAATCGTCGAGATCTACGTCGCCGCCGCCGAAGCTGACCCCGCCATCGCCGAAGCCACCGCCCCCGAAGCCGCCGCGAGTCTGACCGGCGCCGGCGCCAGCCCCGGCGCGGGCCCGGCTGCGCCGCCACTCATCCGGGTCGACGTCTTCGGGAACCTGACGGAAATCGGCCCCGAACGCGTCGTAGCGGCGCCGTGTCTCCGGGTCGGACAGGACGTCGTAGGCCTCCGAAACCTCCTTGAACCGGTCCTCGGCCGCCGGGTCGGAGTTCACGTCCGGGTGGTAAGTGCGGGCCAGCTTCCGGTAGGCGCGCTGGATCTCGTCCTGGTCGGCGTTCCTCGGCACGCCCAGGACCTGGTAGAAGTCCTGGCTTGCCATCAGCCCGGCCTGGCCACCACCACCTGCGCGGGCCGCAGCTGGTGGTCTCCTTCGCCGTAGCCCGGCCGGACGACCTCGGCGACCAGGTCCGCCTCGGTGCCGGGGCCGGGCCGGGTCGCGACCGCCTCGTGCCGGGCGGGGTCGAATCTGGCGCCGCGGTCGTCGCGGCGGGGGAAACCCAGTCGGGCCAGCACGCCGAGGGCCTGTTCGCGGACCGCCTTGATCCCGTCGATGATGGTGGCCGGGTCGCTCGTGGCGTGCGCGAGCGCGAGATCGAGGCTGTCGATGACGGGCAGCCACTGCCTTGCGACGGCGGCAGTGGTCTCCTCTTCGGCGCGGTGAATCTGCGCGGCACATCGCTTGCGCAGGTTGTCGAGGTCAGCCATGGCGCGCAGGCGCGAGTCCTCGAGCTCGGCAATCCGGGCCGCCTGATCGGCGACCGTGTCGGCGTCGCCGACGACTTCCGGTCGCGTGGTCTCGGCGCCCGCGACCTTCCGCGGACCGGCGGCCGGGCCGGCGGCGCCTGGGCTAGGCCCCGCGCCGCCGTTTCGAGCCGTGCCGTCTTCTGGCGTCTGGTCCACCGGCGGCCTCATTCGCTGGGGGTGAACTCGGCGTCGATCACGTCATCCTCGTTACCGCCGCCCGCCGGGCCGCCTTGCGGGCCGGGGCCGGGGCCGCCCTGCGGGCCGGTACCCGCCGCGGCGAGTTCCTGGCTGACCTGCCGCAGTTCGGTGGTCAGGTTCCGGAGCCGGTCGAGTGACGCCTCTTCCTTGAGCGCCTGCCTGGCATCGGCGGCCGCGTTTTCCGCCCGTGCCTTCACGTGCACCGGGAGCAGCTCCCCGCCCTCGGACAGCTGATGCTCGACCTGGTGTGTGGCGCTGTCCAGGTTGTTGCGGGCATCGGTGAGCTCCCGCAGCCGCCGGTCCTCTTCGCGGTGCCGCTCGGCGTCGGCGATCATCCGCTCGACCTCGGCCTGGTCCAGGTTGGAGCTCTCGGTGATCGTGATCCGCTGCTCGGTCCCGGTGTCTTTGTCCCGGGCGGAGACGTTCAGGATCCCGTTCGCGTCGATGTCGAACGTGACTTCGATCTGCGGGACGCCGCGCGGCGCGGGGCGGATGTTCTCCAGCCGGAACCGGCCGAGCACCCGGTTGTCCGCGGCCCGTTCCCGCTCCCCCTGGAGGACCACGACATCGACGGCTGACTGGTTGTCCTCGGCGGTGCTGAAGACCTCGGTCCGGCGGGCCGGGATCGTGGTGTTGCGCTCGATGACCTTGGTCATGACCCCGCCGAGCGTCTCGATGCCCAGCGACAACGGCGTCACGTCAAGCAGCAGGACATCCCGGACCTCGCCCTTGAGCACGGCCGCCTGCACCGCCGCGCCGACGGCGACGACCTCGTCCGGGTTCACGGTCATGTTGGGGTCCTTGCCGCCGGTCAGCCGGCGGACCAGGTTCTGCACGGCCGGGATCCGGGTGGCGCCGCCGACCAAGATCACCTCGTCGATATCGGCGTCCGTCAGCTTGGCGTCGGACATCGCCTGCCGGACCGGTCCCGTCGTGCGCTCGACCAGGTCCCTGGTGATCTCTTCGAATGTCGAGCGCATTAGCGTCGTGTTGAGATGCTTGGGCCCGGAGGCGTCAGCGGTGATGAACGGCAGGCTGATGGTGGTCTGGGTGACCGCGGACAGCTCCACTTTCGCCTTCTCGGCCGCCTCGAAGAGGCGCTGCAGGGCCTGCGGGTCGGCCCGCAGGTCGATGCCGTTGTCGCGCTGGAACTCGTCGGCCAGGTAGTCGACGATGCGGCGGTCGAAGTCGTCCCCGCCCAGATGGGTGTCGCCCGCGGTCGCCCGTACCTCGACCACGCCCTCGCCGATGTCGAGGATGCTCACGTCGAAGGTTCCGCCGCCCAGGTCGAAGACCAGGACCGTCTCGTTGCTCTTCTTGTCCAGGCCGTAGGCCAGCGCCGCCGCCGTGGGCTCGTTGATGATGCGGAGCACCTCCAGGCCGGCGATGCGGCCGGCGTCCCTGGTCGCCTGGCGCTGGGCGTCGTTGAAGTACGCCGGCACCGTGATGACCGCCTCGGTGACCCGTTCGCCGAGGAATTTCGACGCGTCCTCGGCGAGCTTGCGGAGCACGAGCGCGGAGATTTCCTCGGGCGCGTACAGCTTGCCCTGGACCTGGAACCGGGCGGCGCCGTCCGGCCCGGCGACCACGTCGAACGACACGGCGTTCACCTCGCTGGCGACCTCGTCGTAACGCCGCCCGATGAACCGCTTCGCTGAGTAGATCGTCCCTTTGGGGTTCAGGATCGCCTGCCGCCGGGCGATCTGCCCCACCAGGCGCTCGCCCTGCGGCGTAAAGGCGACCACCGAGGGAGTCGTCCGCGATCCCTCGGCGTTCGGTATCACGGTTGGCTGGCCGTCCACCGTCGCCGCGATCACGGAGTTGGTGGTGCCAAGGTCGATGCCGACTGCGACTGCCATCGCTACCTCCTGTTAGAGCTTGCGGCCCGCGGCGCGCCCGCCATCGTGGCGCCGCGGGCACGCGAAAACCGTGCGGGGCCGGTCAGCCGCTGACCTCGATGTGGCGCGGCTTGGCCGCCTCTGACTTCGGAATGGTCACCGTCAGCACCCCTTCGGAGAGCTGCGCGCTCACCGCGTCGGCGTTGACGTCCCCGGGCAGGTAGGTGCGGAACTCGAACCGGCCAGTGCGGCGCGAGCGGCGATGCGCGCGGCCCTCCTGCTCGGACTCGGGGATTTCGCCGGTGACGACCAGCTCCCGGTCCTGGAGCTGGATGTCGATCTGGTCCTTGTGTACACCGGGTACATCGAGCTCGACCTGGTAGGCGTTGTCGGTCTCGGAAATATCGGCGAGCGGGGCCCACGCCCCGTCCGCCCCGTCGATGGGGTTCATTCCGAAGGCGAGGTTCATCAGCTGACCCATGCGGTCGTAGATGTCCTCGAACTCGCGGGACGGGTTGACGACGGTGAGATTCCGTCCACCGCTGCGGCGGACCGGGAGCATTGCCATGGCTAGCCCTCCTGTGGCTGAGAACGTGGCTGTCGGATGCCGTCCGTCACTACGGTTCCTGGTCGCCGGGAAGGGCACATCCTTCAACCTGGTAGTCCTGAGACATCGGGACGCCCGGCGTTCAGATCAGCAGCCGGAAAAGGCTGAAGGTGCGCTCCCATTCCGCGCTGTGCACGGCCTTGATCTCCGCGTCAAGGAGTTTGAAGGTCCTGGCCAGAGCCACGCTGATGCCGCCGAACAGCTCCGGAAGCCGGGCCTGCGTCGCCTCGCTGAGCGCGTAGTCCAGCGGCGGCCGGGCCGCCAGGGATTCGAGGATCGGCCCGAGCTCGATCTCCTCGTCAAGGCGCGCGAACACGTGCGTGCTTTCCTGCAGGCCCTTAGTTACCGGCAGGTCCCGGGGCTCGATGACGTCGCGGGCGTTGGCCTTAGCGGTGGCCTGTCCCATGAGCAGCAGGTCGTAGATCACGTCGTTGACGAAATCGAGGTAGCGCTTTACATCGTCCCGGTCGACGGTCACGCCGCCCGCAGCCCGGAAAAAGCGCTCGAATCTAGTGAAGCCCATCACCGGCATGGCATTGCCTCCTCCACAAGCCTCGACGGCCTACGCTGGCCGGGTTCTCTCGAAGGCGAACCGGATCGCCATCGCGCCCTCGCCGACGGCCGCGGCGACCCGCTTGGCCGAGCCGCTGCGGACATCGCCAACGGCGAAGACGCCGGGACTGGTGGTCTCCAGCAGCAAGGCCCCTGTTCCGGCCGGGCCGGCGCCCGGACCGGGCAGCGCGCTGGCCCCGGTGCGGACGAAGCCCTGACTGTCGAGGTCCACCAGGGTGCCTAGCCAGCCCGTGCACGGCGCGACGCCGATGAAGACGAAGAGCGCGCGGGCCGGAAGGACGCGCCGCGTGCCGGTATGGCTGTCGGCGACCGCGATCGCCTCGAGCGCCTGGCCGCCGTGCAGTTCCCGCACCTCGGTATGCACCATGACGTGCACGTTCGGGAGCCGCGTGACCTGCTCGATGAGGTAGCGCGACATGTGCTCGCCCAGATCATCCTCGCGAACTATCAGCGTGACGTCGGCGGCGTGCGCGGACAGGAAGACGGAGGCCTGCCCCGCTGAGTTGCCGCCGCCGACGATCGCAACTGGGTCGCCGCGGCACATCAGCGCCTCAGCCTGCGATGCCGCGTAGTAGACGCTCATCTTCTCGAAATAGTCGAGGCGCGGCACATCAAGCCGGCGGTACCGGGCACCGGTGGCGATGACCACGGACGCACTCGTCAGCGAGGTGCCGTCGGCAAGGTGAACACGGTAATCACCGCCGTCCTGCTCGATGGAGGTGGCCTCGGCTGGCACGGCGAACCGGGCACCGAACTTCTCCGCCTGGAGCACCGCCCGGTCCGCGAGCTCGGCGCCGGAGATGCCCGACGGGAACCCGAGGTAGTTCTCGATCCGCGATGAGGTCCCCGCCTGGCCCCCGGTGGCCACGCCGTCCAGGGCGGTCACTCGCATGCCTTCGGAGGCGGCATACACGGCAGCGGACAGGCCCGCCGGCCCGGACCCGACCACTAGCATGTCGCAGCCGGCGGCCTGCGTGCCCGGCGCGGGGAGCCCGATCACGGCGGCCAGCGCGGCATTACTGGGGTTGCGGAGCTGCCGCCCATAGACGATCACGATCGGAGTGTCATCGGGTGTCACGCCGAACTGCGTGAGCATGGCCTCGGCCGCCGGATCGGTCTCCAGGTCAAGCCACCGAACCGGGATCCGGTTCCTTGCCGCGAAGTCGCGGACCCGCCGGGTATCCGGTGAGTACCGCGAGCCGATGACCCGCAGGCCAACGCCGAGCCCGATCAGGATCGACCGGCGGAGCAGGTAGGCGCGCAGGATCAGGTCGCCGAACGCGGGATCGCTGGCGATCAGTCCCCTGAGCCGGGCGACGGATACCGCGAGGACCTCGCCGGCGTCCAGCGCCAGGGCGGTGTACAACGACCCCTCGCCGGTCAGCAGGCTGAGCTCGCCGAGGAACCGGCCGGGGCCGTGCACGCTGATGATGCGCTCCTCGCGTGTCCCGTGCCCCTCGACAGAACCTACGTGTCCGGCCAGCACAACATAGAAGTCGAAGTTCCTGTCGCCTTCCCTGAACAGGATCTCCCCGCGCCGGGTATCGCGGCGGTCACTCCCGTCGGCCAGCGCGGCGATCTGGGCATCGCTCAGCCGCGGATAGGCCCCCTGCAGGTCAGGGGTTTCCGCGATGTCCCCGAGCACGGTCGACGACGGATCCTGAGCGCGGGTCAGGTCCTGGGAGCCGGCCTGGCCGCAGGGATCAGACGTAGGCTTCGTGGACATAGCACCAGCGCCAAGACTCGCCTGGCTCGAACGACTGGACGATCGCGTGCCCGGCCGCGAAGGCGTGCGCGCGGGCGTGCCGGAGCGGCGAGGAATCGCAGCAGCCTACGTGACCGCAGGTCAGACAGAGGCGCAGGTGCACCCACGGGGAACCGAGCGCCAGGCACTCCTCGCAGCCCTCCGGCGTCCGCGGTGTCACCGCGCGGACCAGGCTCAGATGCGGATCGGTCGCTATCGTCATGCTCGCCGTCCTCTCGCGCCCGTCGTGCAATGCGTGTCTCCATGCTTTCCGGGGACGGCGGACGGCACATCATGAAACCAGGTAGTTCCCGGGCACCACACCGCCAGAACGGCTAGTCCCTAGCCAACGGTCCGCTGTCGGGCGACCGTTCCGCCGGGCACCGGCGGTGCGAGACCAGATGATCCAGGCGAGGGCCGGGCTCGGGGCGGAACCGGGCGTCCAGCGGACCGAGGCTGAAGGGGCCGATGCGACGCTGGCCCACTGACGTCCGCCACCGTCGTCACCTGGTCAGGCGGGCCGCCGAGCTATGCGGTTGGGGGATGTCGGCCGACACCCGGCCTGGCTACCGTCCATGAACATACGGTGGGCCTGCGCTGCGGGGCCGCTGACCGAATGTCGCGGGAGGTGCTCAATGGCAACCGTCACCGGGCGACCACAGCAGCCGATCCGCAGTACCATCCCGGCCCGGCTCGACCGGCTCCGCTGGACGCCTTTCCACACCCGCCTGGTTCTCGGTCTCGGCACCGCCTGGGTGCTCGACGGCCTGTCCGTCACGATCGCAAGCTCGGTCACGAGCAAACTGACCCAGGCCAACACGCTGGGCCTGAGCACGGCGCAGGCTGCCTCGATCGGCACCGTCTACCTGGTCGGCGAGGTGATCGGGGCGCTGGTGTTCGGGAGGCTGTCCGACAGCCTTGGCCGCCGCAGGCTGTTCGTCTGGACTCTCGCGGTCTACCTGTTCGGTACCGCCCTGACGGCCGCCACTCAGAAGGGCGGCGGCTGGATCGTCTATCTCTACGCGACCCGGGTCATCGCCGGCATGGGCATCGGCGGCGAGTACTCGGCGATCAACTCGGCGATCGACGAGATGATGCCCGCACGGTACCGCGGACGGACTGACGTCTGGATCAACGGCACCTACTGGCTCGGCGCGATCATCGGCACTTTCGCGACGTTCCTGCTGCTCAGCTCGGTGCGAACGGGCGCCGGGTGGCGCATCGCCTGGCTGGTCGGCCCGGCCCTCGCGTTCGTGATCCTCTTCGTGCGGCGCAATCTGCCGGAAAGCCCGCGGTGGCTCATGACTCACGGCCGGGAGCGAGAGGCCGAGGAGGCGATCCGCCGCATCGAGGATGCCGCGATCAGAGACGGCCAGCATCTCGATCCGGTCCCCGAGAGCGCCGCCATCAGCATCGTGCCCGAGAAGCGCTACGGATACCTGACGCTGCTGCGCGTCGCATTCCGCTACTACCCTCAGCGAGCCGTCCTTGGCGCGACGCTGATGATCACGCAGTCGTTCCTGTACAACGCGATCTTCTTCACCTACGCGCTGGTGCTCACGAAGTTCTACCACGTCAGCAACGACACGGTCCCGCTGTACGGCCTCGCGTTCGCGGTCGGCAACCTAGCCGGCCCGCTGCTGCTCGGCCATTTGTTCGACACCGTCGGGCGCAAGAAGATGATTTCCGGTACGTACGTGATATCAGGCGCCATGCTCGCCTTCAGCGCCTGGCTGTTCGCCGCGGGGATCCTGTCGGCCGCGGGGCAGACCTTCATCTGGATTGTCATCTTCTTCTTCGCCTCCGCGGGAGCGAGCGCCGGCTACCTGACGGTCAGCGAGATCTTCCCGATCGAGATCAGGGCCGAAGCTCTCGCGGTGTTCTTCGCAATCGCCCAGATCGTCGGAGCCATCGGGCCGGCTTTCTACGGCGCGCTGATCGGCAACGGCTCTAACCGGGCCAACCTGGCCATCGGATACCTGGTCGGCGGCGGCATCATGAT
>Ga0335075_10002821_pt1 | contig 27768 bp, 31 predicted proteins | sample Lox_Sample_24_FD_206723 | JGI IMG/M metagenome (GOLD analysis project Ga0335075, IMG submission 206723) | Soil microbial communities from Loxahatchee National Wildlife Refuge, Florida, United States - Lox_Sample_2.4 | ecosystem: Environmental > Terrestrial > Soil > Wetlands | place: USA...
ACACCGCCTGGCTGCTCGACCAGGGCGCCCGCGGCGGCACCGAATCCTCGATCGCCAAGGTGCTGTGCTCCGAGGCGATCTGGCGCGTCGCCGATCGCTCGGTGCAGATCATGGGCGGCCAGGGCGTCACGGGTGAAACACTGGTGGAGCGAATCTTCTGTGAGGTACGCGGCTTCCGCATCTACGATGGACCGTCGGAAGTCCATCGCTGGAGCCTGGCACGGAAGATCCTGCGCGATGGGCCGAACTGGTGAGCTCGCCGTTGTTCGATCTGACCGGCAAGGTTGCGGTGGTAACCGGCGCCGGGCGTGGCATTGGCCGCGGCATCGCCGAAGCGCTGGCCGCCGCCGGTGCTTATGTGATGCTCGCCGGCCGCACGCACGCAACGCTGGATGCTGCGGCCTCTGCCATCGGCGCGACCGCGCTCCCGCAGGTCGCCGACGTGGCGCGCGAGGCCGACGTGCTCGCCCTGCGCGACGCGGCCTTGGCGCGGTTCGGACACATCGACGCGCTGGTCAACAACGCCGGCATCAATCCGATCTGGCGCACGATCGAGAAAACCACGCTTGCCGATTGGCAGGCGATCATCGACGTGAACCTGACCGGCACCTTTCTGTGCTGCAAGCATATCGGCAGCGCGATGGCGGCACGCGGCACGGGTTCGGTGATCAATCTCAGCTCCGTCGGCGGGCACGTCGGGCTGATACGATCAGCGCCGTACTGTGCGTCAAAAGGCGGCGTTGAGATGCTGACCAAGGCGTTGGCGCTCGAATGGGCCACGCGCGGCGTGCGGGTGAACTGCATCGCACCCGGCTATGTCGATACCGATCTCACATCGTCGCTGCTGCACCACGAAACCCTCGGCAAGCCGTTCCTCGACCACACGCCCATGGGCCGCTTCGGCGAGCCGCGAGACCTCGCCGGCGCCGCGGTATTTCTGGCTTCGGATGCCTCCGCCTACATGACCGGCCAGAGCCTCGTCATCGACGGCGGCTGGACCGCCCACTGAGCCCGTTTACGTCATGGCCGGCCTTGTGCCGGTCATCCCCCGCCAGTTTGGTACGATCGCGGAAACCGGCAGGAGATGACCGGCACAAGGCCGGCCATGACGTATCGTATCAAACCCGCTTCCGCACAGTCCGCTGCTCGATCTGCTTGTTGATCGTCTGCAACGGGACGATCCGCTGCACGAAGATCCCCGGCGTGATGATCTGGTCCGGATCGAGCCGACCATTTTCCACCAGATGCTCGACTTCGGCCACCGTCACCTTGGCGGCGGTGGCCATCACCGGATTGAAGTTCCGCGCCGTCTTTCGATAGATCAGGTTGCCTTCGTGATCAGCCTTCCACGCATGGACGATTGCCAGGTCCCCGAACAGCGCGCGTTCCATTACATAGGTCTTGCCGTCGAATTCCTTGGTCTCCTTGCCCTCAGCAATCGTCGTGCCGGCGCCGGTCGCGGTATAGAAGGCCGGGATCCCAGCCCCCCCGGCGCGAATGCGCTCGGCCAACGTGCCCTGCGGGTTGAACTCGATCTCCAGCTCCCCGGCGAGGTACTGCCGCGCAAAGGTCGCGTTCTCGCCGACATAGGAGCTGATCATCTTGCTGATCTGGCGCGTCCGCAGCAGCAGGCCGAGGCCGCCGTCGTCGATCCCGGCATTGTTGGACACAACGGTGAGCCGTTTCACACCCGAATCGCGGACGGCTTCGATCAGCACGGTCGGGATGCCGCACAGCCCGAACCCGCCGGAAAGGATCGTCATGCCGTCATACAGCAAGTCGGCCAGGGCTTTCTGCGCGTCGGGATAGACCTTGTTCACTGCCATGGGTACCTCCCAGAGGGCTGCCAGAATAGCGTGTATGGCCCGCGGGTGCAGCCCGCTGGTTACCGGGCCTTAACCGGCGGCTGTGAAGAAGAAAGCAAGGCTTACCGCAAAGGACGCAGAGATATGTGCGCCGACTCCCAGGATGGGATCGTGCTGCTGCTCGAACGCGCGCGCCGGCTCGCCGCCCGTGCGGAAGATGCAGAGGCGAAACAGGCCTATATCGACGTGCTGCGCCGTGACCCCACGCATCTGGCGGCGCTCAAGGAGCTTGGTGCACTGGCTCATGCGAGCGGCCATCGCTCCGCGGCGCGCACCGCCTGGCGGCAAGCTGTGCACTGCCATCCAGGCGACCCGGCGGCACGCATAAGTCTTGGTAACCTGCTTTACGCGGATGGAGAATTCGCCGCCGCCCGCGCACAATATCAGGCCGCGCTCGCCGTCCAGGTCGAGCTTGCGGAAGCGCATCAGGGCCTCGCGCGCGTGCTGACCCGTATCGGCGAAACCGCCGCCGCCGCCCCGCATTGGCAGAAGGGTTTCGTCAGACATGAAGTTGTGGTGCAACGCTATCGCGGCACTTCGCCCCCAATCCCAGTTCTTCTGTTGGTGTCGGTCGAGGATGGGAATATCCCGACCAGGCAGCTCCTCGACGATCGTGTATTCGCGGTCACCGCACTTTATACCGAATTCTACGATCCGGCACGGACGCTGACGCCGCACGTATTCGTTTTCAACGCAATCGGCGATGCCGATCTCTGCGCAACAGCACTGTCACGCGCCGAAGCCGTGGTTGCACGGACGGCCGCACCGGTGATCAACCCGCCGACCCAGGTGCGAATGACCGGTCGGCTCGCCAATGCGCAGCGACTGGCGAAGGTGCCGGGCGTCAGAACGGCAGAGACGCGCACGATGACTCGTGTGGCCCTGCAAAACGCCGAGGATTTGCGGTTTCCGCTGCTCCTGCGCGCGCCCGGCTTTCACACCGGCCGGCATTTCCTGCGCATCGAACGTCAGCAGGATCTGGCGCCCGCTATTGCCGATCTGCCTGGCAACGAGCTACTGGTTATCGAATATCTCGATGCACGTGGCGCCGACGGCATGGCGCGCAAGTACCGCGTGATGATCATCGATGGCATCCTATACCCGCTGCACCTGGCGATCTCCGCCAACTGGAAGGTGCACTATTTTACTGCCGACATGGCTGCAAACGCCGCCGGTCGCGCGGAGGAGCAACGCTTCCTCGACGACATGCCGACGGTTCTGGGCTCGCGCGCGATGGCAGCCCTGCGGGGGATCGGCGAAACGCTGGGTCTTGATTATGCCGGAGTCGATTTCGCTCTGGCCGCGGACGGCTCAATCCTGTTGTTCGAAGCCAATGCAACCATGGTCATCAACCCACCCGACCCGGATCCGATCTGGGACTATCGCCGCGCACCGATCCAGCGCGCGCTGGATGCAGTGCGGCAAATGCTGCTGTCTGCTGCCGACCGGCAGAAGAGCCAACAGTGCTTCGTCTTATAGAGACCGTGGTGAATCCTAAACACGCTCGATACTGAACCGATCGCCATTTTCCAACCCGTACATCGGGGTAACGTCAGCTTTCAGATCCAGCCACGTCGCCCAGTCCCGATGCCGAAGAATCACCGGCTGCCGGTTGTGAAGCTGGTCCAGCGGGGGAGCCGGATCGCGCATCAGGATAGTAAAGCTCTCAACCGTTCCGGCATCCGTCGTCTCGCACCGATCCCAAATTCCGCCGAGGCACACAGGTGCGGCGGCGGGAACACCAGCGGGGATCTTTATCTGCGAAAACTCCCTGGCATAGTCCTGAACCCCCCGCCGCCGCAGATATTCATTGCACATCGCACCACCGAATCTGCGCCCCCCGACCACGCAGGGCCATGTAGGGCGGAAAAGCGAAGCGCATTCCGCCACATCCCCCGCCGCAACGCCCATCGCTTCTCCACCCCACGCAGTCAGCCGCCGCCACCACCCTTCGGCGCCGCCGGCCCGAGTCCCGCCGCCACACCGAATTCTCCCGGCAAAGCCCCTTTCGCGAACAGCCGCGTGACATGCCCCATCTTGCGGTGTGGCCGCGCCACGGCCTTGCCATAGAGATGCGGGATGAGCCCCGGCGTGGCGAGGATCTCCGGCCACAGCGCCAGCTCCTCGGGCCCGACGAGGTTCTTCATCACCGCATCGGAATGCCGCACCGCCGGCGGCAGCGGCAGACCGGCAATGGCACGGATATGCAGCTCGAATTGGCTCGCCGGGCAGGCGTCGATCGTCCAGTGACCTGAATTGTGGGGCCGCGGTGCAATCTCGTTTGCAAGCACCCGACCATCGGCATCAACGAACATCTCGACCGACAGCAAGCCGACCAGATCGAGCGCCGCGGCGATCCGGCAGGCGATCGCCTGCGCCCGCTCGGCAACCACCAGCGGCACCCGGGCCGGAGCAAGCGTAAGGTCCAGGATCCCATCGCGGTGCCGGTTCTCCACAGCGTCGAACATCGAGACCGCACCGTCCGCTCCGCGCGCCACCACCACGCTGATCTCGACGGCGAAATCGACGAAGCCCTCCAGTATCAGCGGCTTGGGCTCCAGCGCGGCGAAGGCGGGCGCAAGGTCCGCCGCACCGCGCAGCCGGGCCTGTCCCTTCCCGTCATAGCCGTAGCGCGTCGTCTTCAGCACGGCAGGCAGCCCTATACGCGCGACCGCCCGTTCAAGCTCGGCAACGGTCTCCACCTCGGCCCACGCCGTTGTCGCGACACCGGCCCCGTTTAGAAACCGCTTCTCCGCCACCCGGTCCTGGCTGATCCGCAGCACCGCCGGCGCCGGACGCACCGGCTTGAGCGAGGCCAACAACTCCAGCCCGTCGGCGCTGACGTTCTCGAACTCGAAGCTGATTACATCGACCGCCGCGGCGAAGGCCCGCAGCGAGACGGGATCGGCGTAGTCGCTGATCGTCACCCCGGCCGAGACCTGGGTTGCCGGGCTATCAGGCTCGCGCGTCAGGACGTGGCAGCGATAACCAAGCCGGGCCGCCGCCAGCGCCGACATCCGGCCGAGCTGACCGCCCCCGACCAGCCCGATCGTGGCGTTCGGCGGCAGCGGAAACGTCACGTCTCGTCCTGCGGCTCGGTCGGAACCGAATCGGTCTGCTCGGCGCGGAACGCCTCCAGCCGGCCAGCCAGCGCGGCGTCGCTGCTCGCCAGCATGGCCGCCGCCAGCAGCGCCGCGTTCGCCGCCCCAGGCGCGCCGATCGCCAGCGTGCCGACCGGCACGCCGGCCGGCATCTGCACGATCGACAGCAGGCTGTCCAAGCCCTTCAGGCTGGCTGACTCGATCGGCACGCCGAGCACCGGCAGCGAGGTCCACGCCGCGCACATGCCCGGCAAATGCGCCGCTCCGCCGGCGCCGGCAATGATCACCCGCAGCCCGCGCTCCCGCGCCGACTGAGCGTAGTTCCGCAACCGGTCGGGCGTACGGTGCGCAGACACCACGCGCGCCTCATGCGCGATCTCGAGCTTCGTCAGGATATCCGCGGCGCGCTTCAAGGTCGGCCAGTCCGAACGGCTGCCCATGATGATGCCGACCAGTGCGCCCATCCGTCAGCCCCGTTCCGTCAGGCGATGTCGTCGGGGATCAGCCGGCTTTCCAGCCAGGCGATCTCGTCCTTCAGCATCAGCTTGCGCTTCTTGAGCCGCTGTAGGTGAATCTGGTCGACCGCCGTCTGATCGACCAGCCGGGCAATGACAGTGTCGAGGTCGCGATGCTCGCTCCGCAGCTCGTGCAGCTTGCGGAGCAGCGAATCCCGATCGGTCAGCATGGCGACGCGGACATAGCACGGCCGCACGCAACGAACCCAGCACGCAATGTCTCCCCCTCCCCTTGCGGGAGGGGGTTGGGGGGAGGGAGCGGTCGCGCAGAGGCACACGCCCGACATCCCACCCGTTGCGGGAGCGGGACGCGGGGAGGAAGCAGTCGCGCGGATGCACGCGCCCGGGATGCGACAACTTGCGTTCCCTCACGACGTTGGGGGCGTGCATTGTCCGGCTTGCCAGACGGGGTCGCAACGGCGTTACGATGGACTGCCGCGGCCGTCGCCGGGGCCGAGGTCGGGCGCGGCAGAGAAAGAACCTGCGGCCAAGGAGGGCACATGACCCTGCAATCCCGTCTCGACTCCCTCAAGGAGCGCCACGCCGCTCTGGAGGCGCGGATCGCCGACGAAGACCAGCGGCCGCGTCCCGACAGCGACACCCTGACGCGCCTGAAGATCGAGAAGCTGCGGGTGAAGGAGGAGATCGAGCGCCTCCGCGCGCAAGAACAATAACGGCTCCAGGCCGCGAGCGAAGACCGATCAGGCGGCTTCCTCCGCCTCCGACGGCGGAGGAGGCGGAGGCACCGCGCGGCCCTCCCGCTCCAGCCGCTCGTTGGCGGCGGCGATCGCGTCGTTCAGGTCCGCCTGCGTGCACAGACCCAGGATCACCGGATCGCGCGGCTTGATGTTGGCGCTGTTCCAGTGCGTCCGTTCCCGCACCTTCTGGATCGTCTCTTTCGTGGTGCCGAGCAGCTTGGCGATCTGCAATTCGGTGATCTGCGGGTAGTTGCGCAGCAGGAAAGCGATCGCGTCGGGCCGATCGTTGCGCTTCGCGACCGGAGTATAGCGCGCGCCGCGCAGCCGCTTGGGCACCGGCAGCGTGGTCGGCAGCATCTTCAGCCGCGCGTTCGGATCGGCCTCGCAGCGGCGGATTTCTTCCATCGAAAGCTGGCCGTTCGCCACCGGATCATAGCCGACAATGCCCTGGGCAACCTCGCCGTCGGCGATGGCCTGGACTTCCAGTGGGTGCATGCCGCAGAGCTCGGCGATCTGGGTAAACGTGAGCGCCGTCTTCTCGATCAGCCACACGGCGGTGGCCTTCGGCATCAGCGGCAGTTGCATGGTCTGTGTCACCTTCAGGCCCGCGCGATCACTGCGATCCGTCCCTCGTTCCGGGACATGGACGCGTCGCAAGCACGGGGGGACACCCGATATGACGTTCGGGCCGGAACCGGTCAAGGGCGCGTCCCGGCTTTATGACGGAGGCTGCGATGGCGGCGGAAGACGAAGAACTGCCCAGGAAACAGGCTCGCTTCGAGCGGCCGGTGCTGGATAGCTGGGGCATTGAGGAGCTGCGCTCTTATATCGGCGAGTTGCGCGAGGAGATCACCCGGGCGGAGGCAGAGATCGACCGCAAGTCGGGCCATCGCAGTGCCGCCGACGCCTTCTTCCGACGACCGTAACATTTCTGCGGAAGAGGGCGGTTCGCGAAGCGGACTGGGCGAGGGCCTCGCCCAGGGCACCCTCACCCGCCGCGTTGCGCGCAGCGACCTCTCCCCCAACGCCGGAGCGGTGATCTCTGCGGTCACCCTCGGCGGGGCAACCGCGCAGCAATCGCGATCGGCATCGCTCGATAGGAACTGAGGGTGCGGCCGGGTGGTGCCGGCTGGCCCGGCTGGCCAGCGGGGATGATCCGCCCCCCGGCGGCCAGTCGCGGAACCATGAGGGTGCCTGGCCGGATCAGCCCGAACGGGCTGCCAACGCTGAACGTGGCGCCCCAGGAGGCTGCCAGCGGGCTGTCGCCCGTCTCGCCCCAAGCCGCCAGTACCTTTCGCTTGTAGTCCGCGGCCAGGGCCGGAGTCGCCGAGTGATACTGGGCCGCGGCTTCCGCCCAGTCATTCGTCTGAGCGTAGAGCCGACGCAGGAAGCCTGCCGCATAGTCGGCGTTGGCGGCCGGGTCGAAGGCCTGGTCCAGGTTGGCGAAGGCGTCCGGGTGGTGCAGCAGGCTGATCTGCATGCAGCCGACATCGATCGATCGCGCGCCGCCGGCTCGCAGGGCACGGACGGCGGCGATTGCCTGCGCTTTGGTGTCGTAGAAGGACCCTTGGCCGTCGGCGTCCACCGTCCACGGCCAGGGAAGCCAGGCGCCGGTCTGCGGGTCGCGCCGGCCGCTTTCGACCCGGCCGATCGCCGCGAGCAAAGCGCCCGGAACGGCGTGCGCCTGTGCCGCGGCGGCGATCGCCTGACGGCACGCCGCCGCAGGGCTGTCCGTGAACGCCGTGAGCGTGTCGGCGAAGGCAGGGCCGGAGAGCCAGCCGAGGACGGCCGCGGCGAGGAGAAAATGGCGCATTCGTCCGAGGTTAGGGGAACATGCTTAGCAAACCGTTGCCGCTCGGCCACTGAAATGCTGCGTTGCAAAAAAAAGCTTGATGCCAGGGTGCGCCGGCGCTACATGGTGCGTCGCAGCAATGCGGCTTCGGCCGCGCTGTCTGCTTTCTTGGACGTTTCCTCCCTAAACTTGGCGGGGCCGCAAAGCCCCGCCATTTTTTCGCCTTCGGCCCGCTTGCCGGCCATCGGTTCAATTCTGCGGCTGCTTGCACTCGTCGGTCTGATAGGTCTGGTAGGCGCAAATGTCGGGCACGGGCTGGTCCGATTCGCCGGCGAAGTGGGCGCCGTCGGAGTTGGCTTCGCCGAAGTTCGGCGGTGCGTACGGCATGATTCTAGGTGCGGCTGCCGCAGCGGGGGCCGGAGCCGCCGAGGTCTGATCCTGCTGCGAATTCAGGTCCTGCACTCCCGCGACGCAGCAGCATACAGCGATGAAAAAAGCGATAAGGGCCGCGCAGGTTTGCCAGGAGAAATGAAACAGCCTGTTTTCTTCCTCGGCACACCATTGTAGGCAAAAATCCCTGGTCGGGAACGGCTCTTCGAAGACTATGTCGTAGACGATATCGTTTGGCTGGCCGGGCCGTTTTTGCAACTCCGCCTTTACCCAGTCCTTGCCCCTGGCTTTCAAGGCCTCTCGCCACGCGGCCTCAGCGAACTCGTTCATTCCGATATCTCCAACAGAAGCGCGCCGGGCTTCCTTCGCCGAGCCTGCCGGACAGGCCGGTCACCGCACGATAATCTCTGGTTCAAGCACACTTCAACAACCTTGGGTTGGGCGCTTCCTGGTGCTTCCTCGGCACACGGATCTCGGGGCGTGATCGCGAGACCCACACACCCAATCTTATATCATCCGCGCTCATGGCCCGCCTCCCCAATCGTCATCGCCGGCCTTGTGCTGCACAAGGCCGGCGATGACGCGGTCCTACGTCACCCTTCCACATAGGGGTTCGCGGTCCCGCGCAACTGCAACCGGATCGGAACCCCCGGCAGACCAAACGTCTCCCGCAACCCGTTCACCAGATACCGCTGATACTCCTCGGGCAATCGCTCCGCCCGCGTGCCGAACACGACAAAGGTCGGCGGCCGGGCCTTCGCCTGCGTGACATACCGAAGCTTCAACCGCCGCCGATCCACCAGAGGCGGGGGATGGCGGGCCAGGGCGCCCTTGAACCACCGGTTCAGCTCGGCCGTTCCCACCCGCGTGTTCCACACTTCGTAGGCGCGCCACACCGCGGGGAGCAGCCGTTCCACCCCTGCGCCGGTGAGGCTCGACAGCGGCACCACCGGCACCCCGCGCATCTGCGCGAGGCTCGTTTCCAATCGCTCGGCCAGCAATTGCCGGACCGACGTCCGGTCGGCCACCGCATCCCACTTGGTCAGCGCCAGCACGCAGGCACGGCCCTCCCGCTCGATAAGCTGGGCGATGTGCAGGTCCTGATCGTGCAGGCCGGCGACGGCATCCACCGTCAGCACGACCACCTCCGCCAGCCGCAGCGCCCCGATCGCGGCACCCACCGACATCTGTTCAAGCCCCGGCTCGACGCGCGCGCGCCGGCGCAGGCCGGCGGTATCCACCAACTCGATCCGGCCGCCCTGCCCGTCGGTCAGCAGGACCGAGACGGCGTCGCGGGTCAGTCCGGGCTCCGGGCCGGTGACCATCCGCTCCTCGCCGACCAGGCGATTGAGCAGGGTGGATTTCCCGGCGTTCGGGCGGCCGACGATCGCCAGCTTCAATGGGCGCTCCGCCGTGTCCTCTTCGTCCGCGTGCTCCGGCAGGCGGTCGGCAATCTCCGACATCAGGTCGGGCAGGCCGTCGCCATGCTCGGCGGAGACCGCTACGGGATCGCCGAGCCCGAGTTCGTATGTGTCGAGCACCGCCGAGCCGGCCAGCCGGCCTTCGGCCTTGTTGGCGACCAGCAGGGCGGGCCGGCCTTGCCGGTGCAGCCAGCGGGCGAAGTGACGGTCGGCCGGCGTCAGCCCAGCGCGCGCATCGACCACGAACAGCACAAGGTCGGCACCCGACACGGCGGTCGCCGCGGAGGCGTGCGTCCGCCCCGCCAGGGTCTCTGGCGCTGCTTCTTCCAGCCCGGCGGTGTCCACCAGCCGAACACGGCGGCCGCGCAGCAGGGCCTCGGCCTCCTTGCGGTCGCGGGTGACGCCGGGGATGTCGGATACGATCGCCGCCCGCCGGCCGGCCAGGCGGTTGAACAGAGTCGACTTCCCCACATTCGGCCGGCCGGCGATGACCACCACTGGCAGCATGGAACGACTGTGGGGGCTGTTACCTCAGGGCCGTCAGCATGCCGTCCTGGGCGATCAGCAGCAGGGTGCCCTCGGCGATCACCGGCTGCAGCGGGCAGGCCACGCCGGGCAGTTTCTGCATTCCCAGGATCTCGCCGGAATAGGGGCTGACGGCGAGCGCCGCCTTGCTGGTACCGGCAACGACCAGCCGGTCGCTGGCCAGCAGGGGACCGAACCATGTGATCGGGTCGCGCTGCTTCTTGGGGTTGCCCCAGCGCGGCAGTTGCTTGACCCACGCGACGGTGCCGTCGTCGGCGTTGATCGCGGCGATGGTCTGATCGACAGTCAGCAGGAACACCCAATCGCCGGCGACCCAGGGGCTGTCGAGGCCGGAGACGTTGTGCTCCCACAGCCGCCGCCCGGAGTGCAGGTCGTTGGCGACGGCCAACCCACCCATGCTGACCGCGAACACCCGGCTGCCACTGATCGCCGGTACGCCCCGGATGGAGTAGATGTCCAACAGCCCGGAGCCGAGGCCGGAGGCAATCAGGTTGTCGGTCCATACGACGGTGCCGGTGTCCGCCCGCAACGCGGTCAACTCGCCGGAGGCGAAGCCGGCGACGACCAGGCCGTCGGAATAGGCCGGCGCGGGCTCGCCCAGCATCGCGGTGACCGCGTTGATCGCCTTGTACTCCCAAAGCTGACGGCCGGTCGCCGCGTCGAGCGTGACCAGCCGGTCGTTGATCGTGACGACGAAGACGCGCCCAGCCACGATCGTGGGTCCCGACCGGCCGGGTGTGCCCAGGTTGATCCGCCATTTCTGCTTGCCGGTGGCGGCGTTCATCGCCACCACGTCGCCCAGGCCGTTCACGGCGTAGAGCGTGCCGTCGGCCAGGCCGAGGCCACCCCCGACGTTGTTGCCGCGGGCCTCCTTGGACCTGGTGTTCACCCGCCAGCGGAGCTGCCCATCGGACAGGTTGAAGGCGGACACCCGGGCATTCGTGTCCATGGTGTAGACCAGACCGCTCTGCACGACCGGCTGGGCCAGCACTTTCTGCCGGTAGCCTCCGCCGTCGCCGATGGGTGCGCGCCACGCCTGCGAAATGACCGGCTGCGCCTGAAGATGGCCCATCAGATGCGCCGGATTGCCGCAGGGCTGCGGCCAGGCCGCGTTGCGCACGGCGGGCGGGAGGGCAACTTTCGGTGGGTTCTGCTCGATTGTGAGGGCATTGGTCGCGGCGAGCACCGGCTCGCGCTTGCCAGGGATGGGGGGCTTCTCTTCGCCGAACCAGTTGTCCCACAGGTCGCACCCCCCCAGCGCCAGGGGGAGCACCAGGGCCGCGCGTCTCGACAGGGCCGCTCTGAAAGGTGCGGGTGCCATCCCGTTCACCCCGGAAGCTGGGCGAGCACTGCGGTGGCGCGCTGCCGCACCCCCTCGGGCGCTGTGACGTCGTTGGTCAGTGCGGTGAGCATCTGTTTCGCCTCGCCGGTTTTGCCTTGGCGCAGGGCCACAAGGGCAAGCTGTTCTGTGGCCATGGCGTGCCACGGATCATTGGGTTCGGCCAACGGCTTCAGCCGCGCCTCCAGTGTGCCGGGATCCGCGGTGTCGATCTGATGCTGGGTCCAGAGCAGTTCGGCGAGGTCGCGCAGCAACGGATCCGCGGACGAGTCGGTTGCGACGTCGTTCCACAGCGCCAGCGCCCGGGGGAGATGGCCGGCGGCGGCTTCGAGGGCGGCGGCACGCAGGCGAGCAAGCGTGCGGTAGCCGGCTGGTGCGCGCTGCGCCAGTTCGTTGAATGCCGCCAGCGAGGCGGCATGTGCGGCGGCCGCCTTCGAGCCGGTGTCGGCCGCTTCCAGCATGGCGGTGATATACGCGGCGGCGGCGGCCTGGTCCTGCCGGGCCTGATACCAGCGCCAGCCCTGCCAGCCGGCGACCAGAGCGACGACCAGGAGAGCCGCGGCGACGATCGCTCCGGCATAGCGGGTGAGGAGTTGCCGCGTGCGCTCGGCGCGGAGTTCTTCCTCAACCTCGTCGAAGATGTCAGGCACAATCGTCTCCTCCGAGCGGGCTGATACATAGAGGCTGCGATGGGCGCAACCAAATCGGTGGTCCGGCTGCTGGCGGGGAATGGTTCGCGCGGAGCGAACGACTTGGGGCGTTGTCCCGTCAGCCGCCCCAGATGGCGGCGAATCGCGGCCGCACCGCACCCGGATCGGCGGCGGCATAGGCGATCCGCGTGATCGCCTGGGCGCCGTCCAGGTGTAGAGCCGGATCAGCACCCAGACCAGCTCCGGTCCGCGCTGGTGACGGACGAAATGCGAAAGCTGTGGCTGCTGCGAATCCATCGGCACGGCAAGCGTTACCATTGCTTCCCAGGTACGAAATGACGAAATCCGCCAGCCCGGCACTCGGCACGCCGCGTGCCTCGACCGCAGCGAGGTCGGCGCGCACGTCCTTGCTGCGCGAGGCGACCATCGCGACGCCTTCGCGGCGGTCGAGGAAATGAGCAATGAAACGGCCGGAACCGAAAGCAGCCGGCCCCGAGACCCGCTCCGCGGGAGAGATGCCGGCGCTCGGTCCGGCGTCAGCCGACGATCTCTTGTTCGGTAAAGAAGAAGGCGATCTCGGTTTTGGCATTCTCCGCGCTGTCGGAGCCATGCACGGAGTTGGCCTCGATGTCCTCGGCGAATTGCGCGCGGATCGTGCCGGGGGCGGCTTGCCTGGGATCGGTCGCACCCATCACCTCGCGGTTGCGGGCGACCGCGTTCTCAGCTTCCAACACCTGCACCACGACCGGTCCGGATGTCATGAAGGCGACGAGGCCATTGTAGAACGGCCGGTCCTTGTGGACCTGGTAGAACTTCCGTGCCTGGTCCTGGGTCAGCCGCAGCCGCTTCTGCGCGACAATGCGCAGCCCGGCTTCCTCCAGGCAGGCGTTGAGACGGCCGGTCAGGTTCCGCCGCGTGGCGTCCGGCTTGATGATCGACAGGGTGCGCTCGACCGCCATGGGGCTCTCTATCCTTCGGTTTCATCGGGTTGCTGATCCGGCGGCTACCTAGAGCGGATCGCAGCCGACCGGAAGGGGACGCGGTGGAGGCTGGGACGGGGCCCTCCCTCACACGTGCGGGACGATCAAGTGGACACGGTGTGCACCGAGTTGCAACGGAGTTCCACAGAGATAGTTTGATACCGATCTTCCAAGACAGGCCGGACGGATGCATGGAATTCCTATCGCCGACGCATTCACGCGAGCTTGGGCTGGCGCGGCGGAGTTGCGCCGCTATGAGCCCCAAACATCACTCACTCGATTTTATGAAACCCAATTTTTTCTTCGTGAAACTCCGTGTGAGCCCGGTGCGCTCCGTGCCCACTTGATTGTTTAGCTGGACGCGTTGCCAGAAGCGATGGAGACGGTCGCAAAAGCCGGCAGCCTGGAATGCGCCGTCGTGCAGAGATCTTACGGTTCCGGCGGTTTTGGTTCGCTCCGCTGCAGATCAACGCAGTCATCACGCCGCACTGCGGCGGAGGCGACGCTCGAAGTCGCGGCCGTATTTGGACATCGCCCAGCAACAGACGAAGAACACCAATGATGCGAAGGCAAAGCCCTCCTTGGCATGGCCAAGCCAGGCAGGATCCTTCAGCGCCTGATTGACCGCGCCAAGCAGGTCGAACAGGCCGATGATCGTCAGCAGCGTCGTGTCTTTGAACAGATCGACCACGGTGTTTACGATTCCCGGCACCACGATGCGCAGCGCCTGCGGCAGCACGATGAACGCCTGCACCTTCCACCAGCCAAGGCCAAGCGAGCCGGCTGCCTCGTATTGGCCGAGCGGCACTGCCTGCAGCCCGCCGCGAACGACCTCTGCCATGTACGCCGAGTAGAACAGTACCAGGGCCGCCATCGCCCGAATCAGCCGGTCGATACTCACGCCGTTAGGCAGGAACAGAGGCACCATGACGGCGGACATGAACAGCACGGTCAGCAGCGGTACGCCACGCCACAGCTCGATGAAACCCACACTGAGCAACCGGACGATGGGCAGTCCGGAGCGGCGGCCCAGCGCCAGTACGATCCCGATCGGCAACGAGCCGGCCACGGATACGAACGAAACCACCATGTTGAGCATCAACCCACCCCAGAGATTCGTGTCCACATAGGGAAGGCCGAGCACACCACCGGACAGCAGTATTGCCGCGAGAACCGGAAAAAGCGTCAGCAGCAGCAGTACCCAAAGAAACCGCCAGCGGACCTGATCTTTCACAACCGGATATCCGAAGCCGACCAGCAGCACCGCGATCACCGCAAGGCGCCAGCGTTGGTCCGGCGGATAGTGGCCGAAAAAGAACTGGCTCAGGCGCAGCCTGACGAACGTCCAGCAGGCGCCATCGCCGGTACAGGCGGATGGAGTGCTGCCGGCAATGGACGCATCGGCGACCGCCCAGCGGACCAAAGGCGGAACCACCATGGCGAGCACGGCGACCACCGCCAGCGTCAGCACAGTGTTGCCCGGCGAGCTGAACAGATTGCGGCGCAGCCAGCGCAGCACCCGCGAGCCGGCACCATAGTCAGCCGCCGGGGTGAGGCCCGGATGCGGCAGCGCCAGAGTCATCGCTCGACCAGCGCCAGGTGATGGTTGTACCAGTTCAGGAACATGGACGTCAGCAGGCTGATGCTGAGAAAGATCGCCATGACGATGACGATCGTCTCGATCTCCCGCCCGGTCTGGTTCAATACGGTGCCCAGGTAAATCTGGAACAGCTCGGGATAGGCCACCGCCGGGCCAAGCGAGCTGCTCTTGATCAGGTTGAGATACTGGCTGGTGAGCTGGGGTATCATAATGCGAAGCGCCTGCGGCAGGACGACCAGCGCCAGGACCGGCCCGGGCTTCAGGCCTAAACTGGTGGCCGCCTCCCGCTGACCCTTCGGCACCGCCTCGATCGACCCGCGCACGATCTCGGCGATGAACCCGGCAGAATAGATCGCTAACCCTGCACTCAGTGCCACCAGTTCAGGCGGCACCGTAAGACCACCGGCGATGTTGAAGCCGACCAGCGCCGGCCGATCAACGTGAGCGATCCCGGCGAGCAACAATCCGCCGGCGGCGATCAACAGCACCAGCGCCCGCCAGCCGACCCGCACAGCACCGATCCGCACGCGCCAGAGCAGCGGGATGGCGAGCACGCTGAGCAGGGCGAGCCAGGCATCGCGGCCGCTGTGCGGGCCGAATACCAGGCTTGGCAGGTAGAGGCCACGCACGTTCAGCAGGACGCCGCCCGGCAGAACAAGGCTCTGACGAGGTCCCGGCAACGTTTGCAGCACGGCGACGTACCAGAAAATGATCTGTATGAGCTGCGGCGTATTGCGCACCAGCTCGATGACCGAGAGGGCGATGTTGCGCACCAGCCAGTTGCCCGACAGCCGCATGATGCCAATCAGCAGCCCGAGCACAGTGGCGACGACGATACCGATCATCGAGACCAGGAGGGTGTTGAGCAGGCACACCAACAGTGCACGGCCGTACGTGTCGGTCGTGGTCCATGAGATCAGGTGAAACGGGATGGCGAAATTCGTCGGGTTGCCAAGAAACCCGAAGCCGAACGGAACATTCCGGCGGGCCAGGTTGCCGGCGGCGTTCGTCGCCAGCAACCAGGCGAACGCCACAACCACAGCCAGGAGCAGCCACTGGCCGATCCGGGCACGGCGTGACGCTCTCCAGATCATGCCCGGAGCGGTCCGCGACTCAATACCACGACCACGGGTATTGCAGGCCCCCGTGCAGATAAAGGTTATTCAACCCGCGCGCCAGACCGAGTCCCTTGGAACCGAAATACGTTTCATAGACCTCGCCATAGTTGCCCTCGCTCTTGATGATGTTGTAGGCGAACGCGTTGTCGAGGCCGAGACCGGTGCCCAGCGAGCCCTCCAACCCAAGGAACTGTTTGGTCTGCGGGTCGGTCGTGGTTTGCTTGACATGGTCGATATTGGACTTGGTGATGCCGAGCACCTCGGCTTCCAGCATGGCGTAGTGCGTCCAGCGGACTATGGAGGTCCAGAGGTCGTCGCCGAAACGGGTGAAGGAGCCGAGCGGCTGGCGGGAGATCGTCTCCGGCAGGATGACCCAGTCGGCGGGCGTCTTCATCGCCGAGCGCGCGGCGGCGACACTGCCGCCGTCATCGGTGTAGCCGTCGCAGCGGCCCGCCTGCATGGCGGCGTAAATCTCCTCCGGCCGGTCGAACAGCAGGGTATTGATCTTGATGTTGTTTGCACCGTTGTAGTTAGCGATATTGGTCTCCAAAGTGGTGCCCGTCAGAAGGCCGATGGTTGCGCCGTTCAGCTCCTTCACGTGCGCGACCTTGAGGCTTTTGTTCACCATGAAGCTTTGGCCGGTGTAGAAATTGACGGCGGGCAGCTCGAATCCGAGCTTGCTGTTGCGCAGCAGGGTATGCTCGGAATCGCGGATCAGAACGTCGATCTCGCCTGACTGCAGCACCGAAAACCGAACCTGCGACGTGGTGCCGATGTACTTGACCTTCTCCGGGTCGCCGAGCACGGCGACAGCGATGGCACGATGATAGGAGACGTCGAGCCCCTTCCAGTTGCCGGCGGAGTCCTGGAAGGCATAGCCAGGAATGCCTGTATCGACCCCAGCTATGAGCTGGCCGCGTTTCCTGACGGTTTCGAGTGTGGGGCTTTTAGCGGCCCCTTGGGCGCGAGCTGCGCGAGCCAAGCTGGCAAGCCCGGTGGCCGCACCAGCCGCGAGCAGTCCGCGGCGATGCATCCTCGTGTTCCGGACGACGAGGTCTTGCATTGCTGTTCTCCCCCATTGCAGAGTGTTGTGCGATGTGGGGTTACGGCCGCACAGTCGCGGCGGAACCCCACCCCGCTTTATTGCATGGTCAGGGGCGCATCGCCAGCGCCGCGCCGTCGAATTAGGTTCGTCACCGGGTGCTGGCTACGCGGGCCAATGCGAGGGTGCTGCGGCGGGTAGCACCCTCACCCGGTTCGCTTCGCGAACCCACCTCTCCCGCGGAGCGGAAGAGGTGTGGTATTACGCAATACCGGTCCGGCCCGGGCGGCGATATAAGCGCTAGGCGAGTGCGCGCATCTCGGCAAACAGATCGGACTTGGCCTCGAAGCCGATCCCTGGCAGGTCCGGCAACGTGACGTATCCGTCCTCCAGGCGCGCACCATCCGGGAAGCCGCCATAGGGCTGGAACACGTCCGGATAGCTTTCGTTTCCACCGAGCCCGAGGCCGGCAGCGATGTTGAGCGACATCTGGTGGCCGCCATGCGGGATACAGCGGCGCCAGGACCAGCCGGCCGCTTGCAGCACCACCAGAGTCCGCTGGTATTCGCATAGACCATACGACAAGGCGCAATCGAACTGCAGCCAGTCGCGGTCCGCCCGCATCCCGCCGTAGCGGATCAGGTTGCGCGCGTCCTGGTGGCTGAACAGGTTCTCGCCGGTCGCCATCGGACCCGGGTAGAATTCAGCCAGAGCGGCCTGCAGTTGGTAATCGAGCGGGTCGCCTGCTTCCTCGTACCAGAAGAGGTCGTAGTGGCGCAGCATCTTCGCATAGGCGATCGCGGTCTCCAGGTCGAAGCGTCCGTTCGCGTCGACAGCAAGCCGCGCCTTGTCGCCGATCTCGGTCAGCACGGCTTCGATCCGCCGCCGGTCCTGTTCGATCGGCTCGCCGCCGATCTTCATCTTCACCACGCTGTAGCCGCGGTCCACATAGCTTCGCATCTCCGCGCGCAGCGCCGCCAGGTCCTTGCCCGGGTAATAGTATCCGCCGGCCGCATAGACGAAGACGCGAGGTTCAGCCGTGCGGCCGTGCCGCTCGGCCAGCCAGCGGAACAGCGGCCTGCCGGCAATCTTCGCGGCGGCATCCCACACCGCCATGTCGATCGTACCAACTGCTACCGAGCGCTCCCCGTGGCCGCCGGGCTTCTCGTTCGTCATCATCGCGGCCCACACGCCGTCCGGGTCGAGGTTGTCGCCCGTACCGTCTAGCAACGATGCCGGATCGGCTTCCAGGATGCGCGGGGCGAAGCGCTCGCGGATCAATCCGCCCTGCCCGTAGCGGCCGTTCGAGTTGAACCCATACCCGACGACTGGCATTCCGGCTCGCTGCACATTGGTCACCACCGCAACCAGGCTGATCGTCATCCTGCTGAAATCGATATAGGCGTTGCGGATCGGCGAGCTAATCGGCTTCGTGGCCTCACGGATGTCGGTGATGCGGATCGGCATGGCGTTGTTCCGTGGTTCAGTCCAGCTCTCCGGCTTGCGGGAGAGGTGCGCCTGCGAGACCCTCACCCGCCACGCTTTGCGTGGCGACCTCTCCCGCAGGCGGGAGAGGTCGGTGTGGGCCAAGTTCATCCACGACGCGCCGTGCCAATGCCTGCCAAGCCGCCGCCGGGTCACGCGGCAGGTGCGGCACCGGCGCGGCGGACGCGTCAAGCGTCTCTTGGATCGCTGCCGCCAGGCTGGCCGCGTCCGGACTGCACAGCCGCGCCAGTTCGTCACCGGCGAGCTGTTCGGCCAGGCCGCCGACGCGCGTGGCGATCACGCGGCGCCCCGCCGCCAGAGCCGTCGCCGCGACCCCGCTCTGACTCGCCTCCCGGTACGGTAGCACCAGTGCGTCCGCCCAGCCGAGAAGCGCGCCAATCTCCGTCTCCGGCACCCAGCGATTTTCGACGCTGACGCCATCATGCCGGCGCAGCGTGCGAAGCGTCCGGCTCTCCGGCCCGCTGCCCACCACCCGAAGCTGGAGGTCGGCGCGCGGACCCAACCGGAGCAGCGCGCCCGCCAGGAGATCAAGTCCCTTGTAAGGCAGCAGCCGGCCAAAAGTAAGCAGACGCGGGTTGCCGCCGTGCGCGAATGGCGGCGGCACGGCGCCGAAATCAAACGGCGGGTGCGCCATCACGATCAGCTTCGCGCCCGGCCGCAACATCGCCCGCAGCCTGAGCTGCGTCGCGACGTGCGAGGACAGCGCCACCACGGCGTCGGCGCCGCCAACCAAGCGCCGCTGTAGCGACATCAGCAACGGGAAGCCGTCACCCGGATGCCGCTTCGCGTCGTGCACGATGACCGCAACCGGCACACCGGCACGGCGCAACGCACACAAGAACATCAGGTCGAGCGGGCCGGGCATCGCGCAGATTGCCAGGTCCGCCTGCAAGCCGCGCAGCTCGCGAGTAAGCTCTGCGAGCAGGGAGGCTCCACGCAGCACGCGTCCGGCCAATCCGGCGATGTTGGTATAGGTCCGTACCGGCAGGTCGCAGCGCGGCGGATCGGCACCAAGCAGGATTTCCGCATCGGCGGAGAGCGACAGCAGTCCAGCGACGCCCGGCAGCCCGTTCATCGCCGCCGCCAAATGCGCAGCGAAACGGGGTCCCGCACCATACCGGCCCCATTGCCAGACCAGCACCCTCACGCGGCACCCGCGTGCAGTCCCAGTGCGCGGACCGCTGCCGCCAAAGGCGTCGCGCCGAGTTTCGTGGCGGCAGCTTTCGCCCGCACACCCAGCGCTTCGCGCAAGGCGGGGTCGTCGGCCAGCCGGGTCAGCATGGCAGACGCTGCGCTGATATCCGGCTCCGCCCACATCGCACCCAGCACCTGATACACGCCGCGCGAATCACGAGCAGGGATCAGCCGGTACGGCACCGCTACGCTGTTCGTCTCGTCCATGAACTCCATATTGCCTGACCAGCCGGTGGCGATCACCGGCTTGCCGAGCAACATTGCCTCAGCGAGCACCAGGCCGAAGCCTTCGCTCCGATGCAGCGACAACACGATATCGGCAGCGGCGGTCAGGGCGTCCGACTCCCCCGTGGGCAGTGTGCGTGTCTCTAGCCGGATATTGGGTGCGCCCGCCACCGCCGAGCGGACTTGCGCAAAGTCGGCAGGGAAATGCTCGGGGTTGCCGAGCTTCAGCACCAGCACGCGGTCTGGGCGCGTGCCGAACGCGGCGCGGAATGCGGCGACCGCCGCCAGCGGGTTCTTGCGAGCAAACGAGGACGCCAGATTGGCGCCGGTCAGTACCACCACCGCGTCCGATGGCAGGCCGAAGGCGGCCCGATCGAGCGGCGCCGGCGCCGGGGGTGCGGCGGTCACGGCGTGGGGCACGATACGCACCCGCCCGGGCAACACCGGCTCCGCCGCCGCCGCGGTGAAGCCGGACGGGACCCAGGCCTCGTGCACATAGCGCGCGCCGACCCGCCAGTCGGCTGGCAGCGCTGGCAGCTCCCAGGCCCAATAACCAATGATGCGACGTCGCTGCGTCAGTCTCCGCGGGAGGCGCAACAGGACCATCGGAACCAGCGGCGCGTTGACGTGCAGGACAAGCGCCGCCCCCGCCGGCGGCTCGATCGGGACAGAGGCCGGCAGGTCGTCGCGGTGCGCCGGCAGAAGGGGGCCGACATCCAGGCTCCAGCACGGCACGCCAAGCTGCTTCAGCGCCAGCAGCATGAGCCTTGCGCCCTCACCGAGCCCGGATGCGCGGGTGAGCTCGCCGGCCACGATGATGCCTTGCGTAACGTCCGGCGCCGGCTTGGCGGGCCGCGGAGCCAGCATGGCGGCGGCGGTGACCGCGAGGCGCCGGCGGCCTTGCGCCGGCAGCAATCGCCATGCGCGGTGCCGCAATGAGAGGCGCGATGGGACGTTACTCACTCACAAGGACCATCGTTCCGAGGTTGCAATACGGGCCGGGGACCTCGCCCTCTAGTTGCCGCCCGCCGCCGCCCGTATAGACTGCCCGTCATGAACCGACCAATGACCGCCGCCCCCCCTGTGACAACAGCCGACATGCTGGCCCGGCTGGTCGCCTTCGACACCACGAGCCGCAACTCCAATCTTGAGCTGATCGGGTTCGTCCGCGATTGGCTGGACGTGCAACAGGTACCGTACCGGGTCAGCCTCGATCCCACGGGGACGAAGGCGAACGTGCACGCGGTCATCGGGCCACAGGCTCCCGGCGGGATCGCGCTGTCGGGCCATGTCGATACCGTGCCGACCGACGGCCAGGCGTGGACCGGCGATCCGTTCACGCTCCGCCGCAAGGACGGCCGCCTTTACGCCCGTGGCGCCTGCGACATGAAGGGCTTTGTGGCCGCGTGCCTCGCCGCCGTGCCGGAGATCAGGCAGCGCGCGCTTGTCAGGCCGGTGCACCTGTTCATCAGCTACGACGAGGAGGTCAGTTTTTCCGGCGCCCGCCGCCTGATCGAGGACCTGGAGCAATCGGGTCTCAAGCCGGCGCTGTGCGTCGTCGGCGAGCCATCAGGGATGCAGCCCATTCTCGCCCACAAGGGCAAGTTCGACCTCCTGGTTCACGTGCGCGGGCTGACGGGTCATTCGAGCGAACCGCATAAAGGCGTCAACGCCGTGCACGCCGCCGGCGAGGCGATTGCGTATGTCGCCGCCGAGGCGCGCCGGCTGGCCCAGGAGGGCCCGTTCGAGGAAGGCTTCGACCCGCCGCACACCACGATCCATGTCGGCACCGTGCATGGCGGTACGATCCTCAACATCATTCCCGAACGTGCCGAGTTCCACATGGAGTGGCGTCATATTCCGGCCGACGACCCGGAGCGGGCACTGCAACGACTGCGGGATTTCGTCGCCGCGAACATCGAGCCGGCCATGCACGCGGTGCACCCCGAGACCGGCTTCACGTACGAGGCGCTGGTTCGGATGCCCGGGATGTCGCTGCCGGCCGGGCATGGGCTGGCAGCGCTGGTCGGCCAGCTCACCGGCGCCAACCGTGCGGGCAAGGCCAGCTACGGCACCGAAGGCGGCTTCTACCAGGATGCCGGCATCGCAACCATCGTGTGCGGTCCCGGCCAGATCGCGCAGGCGCACCAGCCCGACGAGTGGATCGCCGAGAGCGAGCTATCGGCCTGCGACAGCTTCATCCGCCGCCTGGTCGATCGCGTCGCGACGTAATCCCATGCCCGAGCCGGTGCAGCCGCCGCTGCCTCAGTTCGATGTCCGCCTGGAAGCGCCGGACCTCGGGCCGTGGCGCGAGGGCAGCCACGGCATCCGCGGTTTCGTCACTCGTGTCGCCGCTCGGCCCGGGCCGCATGTGGCGCTGATCGCGCTATCGCACGGCAACGAGTTGGCGGGCGCGATCGTGCTCGACCGGCTGCTGCGCGAAGGGGTGCATCCGACCCGCGGGCGGTTGACGTTCGGCTTCGGCAACCTCGACGCATTCGACCACTTCGACCCCGAGCGGCCGACCCTCTCGCGCTTCGTCGATGAGGACATCAACCGGGTGTGGGACGAGGCGGTGCTGGACGGCCCGCGCCGTTCGGCCGAGCTTGTCCGTGCGCGCGAGATGCGGCCGCTGATCGACACGGTCGATGTGCTGCTCGACCTGCACTCGATGCTGTGGCCGTCCGATCCGCTGATGCTATGTGGCGGCTCTGAGAAGGGGCGGCAGCTTGCCGCGGGGATCGGCGTGCCGGAGCTAGTGGTCTCGGACGAGGGGCACGTCGGCGGGCGGCGGCTGATCGACTACACGCGCTTCCGCGATCCGAGTACGTCGTGCGCCGCCAATCTGATCGAGGCCGGGCAGCACTGGGTACCGGCGACGGTCGAGACCACGCTGGCGGGCGTCGCCGGGCTGCTGAATCACCTGGATATGGCGCCGCCGGGCCTGCCCCCGCCGGTGCGCCGGCCGCAGCGCTTCGCCACGGTGACGCGTGCGGTCACGGCGGCGACGTCGGGGTTCTCGTTCGTGCAGCCGTGGCGTGGTGGCGACATCGTGCCCCGGCGGAATACGCTGATCGCCATCGACGGCAACGAGCAGATCCGCACGCCGCACGACGAATGCCTGCTGGTGATGCCGAGCCTGCACCCGAGCCGCGGGCATACGGCTGTGCGGTTGGCTCGGTTTGGGTGAGCGGTGGGTTGAGGGAGGAGGCGGGGAATTTCGCGTCTTGGGTCGGCGCCAGAAATGTTAACGCAATGTATCCGGTCGCTCTGCCGTTCCGTCCGCCAAATGTAAGTTCTACCTTGCAAGATTGGACAAGATACCGGGTCTCATCTGTTCGGCTATGGGTTTCAACCTTGCGTCCAGCCGCCCGCTGCTCAGCCAACCATTGCTGAATTTGACGCTTATTCGAGAACTGCATCTCCACTTGGCTCACTCCGTCGACTGTGGTGTGTCTTCAGGTCTGGTCAGGATCGCGGTCGGACGTGATCGATTCGTTCTTACTGAACTGATATCAGGCTGTGCGAACCGTAAGCTTGAGGCCGAGCGCGCTGATGACGCGCGCCAGCGTGTCCAGGGCGGGATTCGCCTCCGGCCGAAAGGCCTTGTACATCGCCTCGCGGCTGATGCCTGCTTCACGTGCGATCTCGGTGATCCCGCGCGCCCGCGCCACGTCTCCCAGGGCTGCCGCGATCAGGGCCGGGTCGCCGTCCTCGAAGGCTGCCGCAAGGTATTCGCGCACGTCTTCGGCGGTCTTCAATTGTCCAACGGGGTCCCAGGGAACTGTTCCAAGTGTCATCACTCTCTTCCTTTGCCAACTCTTTGGCGCGTCTGATGCCACGGTCCTGCGTGCGCGTGTCGCGACCACAGAGCAAAACGGCCGTCCCTGGGCCGCGGCGGAGGAAGTAGGGGCGGTATCCAGGTCCGTGATCGATCCGCAGCTCCGTAACGCCCGCTCCCACAGGGCGCACATCGCCGGGCTGCCCAGAGAGGCGACGAATGCGAACGTTGATCCGAGCGACGGCGGCGCGGCCGCGGAGGCCATCAAGCCACCGGGCAAACGCCGATGTCTGCCGGACCTCAACCACCTGTGGAATATAATACGCAGACCAGCCTCCATCGAGGCCGCCGGAGCCTTCCGCACGATCTACCGATGCGAGCGGTGTCGGATGGCGGGGTCCTTTGTTTCGACCCCTTCCTCTGGCGCGCTTTGCCTGATCGCGGCCGCCGCCCTATCGTGCCGGCCGCCAATTGCCGCCGAGGAGACGCATGCGGGCTGCCCCCTCCCCTAACCCCTCCCGCAAGGGGAGGGGAATGTCGATCGGGCGCATAGCGTGCGCCCTGTCCGTCTTGACTGCCGTGATAGCCGGCACATCCACCACTCATTCCCAGCCGACCGGCGCCCCGCCGCAGGCTTTCCTGCTCGGCGCCTGGACCGGCGGGCTGTTCCCGGCGCCCAGCGTGCTTTCGGCCCAGCAGTGCCTGGCACAGCCCACAGTGATCTTCACGCGGGACGTGGTGATGCGGGCCACCTACACCGATGCCTTCTACGTCCAGCGATTGATCGAGACCGCGCGCGGCACCGGCAACGGGGTGGATTTCCAGTTCAGTCCCTCGCCGGCACCGGCCGCCGCGCCGGGGTTGCCAGGCTTCACCGGCGGCGGCACCACCGGGTTCGGTTGCGACAGCACCGATGTGCTGCACGTGCAGCGCATCACCATGAACCAGATTCGGTTCCCCGGCTGCCGCGACTTCCCGTTCCCGCTGGTCCGCTGTCCAGGAGGCTGAAACGATGTCCCGCACCGTTGCCCGGCTGCTGGCCGAAAGCCTGGAGGCGCACGCGGTCGATCAGATCTTCTGCGTGCCGGGGGAGAGCTACGTTGGGCTGACCAGCGCCCTCACCGAGATGAACTCGATCCGTATCGTGGTGTGCCGGCATGAGGGCGGCGCGGGGTTCATGGCGGCGGCTGATGGGCGGCTTCGTCCACGCGCCGGCGTTTGCGTGGTCTCGCGCGGGCCGGGCCTGTCGAACGCGATGGTCTCGCTGCATTCCGCCTATCACGATGCGACGCCGATGGTCATGCTGGTCGGCCAGGTCGAGCGGGCGGAATTCGGCCGCATGGCGCTGCAGGAGCAGAACTACGCGCGGCTCTTGTCTGATGTAACCAAGTCGGTAATCGAGGTGAACGAGCCGGTGCAGGCGTCGGAGGCGCTGGCCCGCGCCTTCCATCTGGCTGAAAGCGGCACGCCGGGGCCGGTGGCGGTGATCCTGCCGGAGGACATTTTCGATGAAACGACCGATGCACCACTGGACCAGCCGCGTCCGCGCGTGCTGGCTGGGCCGCGCGCGGCCGATCTGGACCGGCTCGCCGAGATGCTGGCGCGCGCCGAGCGGCCGCTGGTGCTGGTCGGCGGCGCGCTGGTAACCGACTCGCTTTACGACGCGTCCGCCACCGAGGACCTGCGGCGGCTCGCCGAGCAATGGATGCTGCCGATCTCGCCCACGCATCGCCGGCCTCAGCTTTTTGATTCGAGACATCCGAACTATGGCGGTTACATGGGCATCCGGGTGCCGCCGCAGCTGATCGCGGAGATGAAGCGCGCCGACCTGCTGGTGGCGCTCGGCGAGCGGCTGACCGATACGGTGAGCCAGTCATTCAGCTTTCCGAAGGCGCCGCAGCCGCAGCTTCCGCTCGTGCACGTCTGGCCGGACGCGAACGAGATCGGCCGCGTCTGGCGGGTCGATCTCGGCATCGCCTGCTCACCGCACGAGGTGATCAAGGGCCTGCTTGCTCGCGGCGCACCGGCCGGTGCGGAGAAGCGGCGGGGCTGGGTGGAGGGGCTGTATGCCGTCCATCGCGGCCTGATGGAGCCGGTGTGGGACCCGGCCCCGGACGGGCTGAACTTCGCCGCGGTGGTTGCCGAGGTGAACAAGCACCTGGCGCCGGACGCAACGGTGACGTCGGATGCCGGTAATTTCGGCAGCTATGTCCATCGCTACCTCGACTTCAAACCGGGGCAGCTGTTCCTGTCCTCGGTGGTCGGCGCGATGGGATCGGGCATGCCGATGGCCGTGGCGGCGGGGCTGCGGCGACCCGGCACGCAGGTGGTGGCGTTCGTCGGCGACGGCGGGGCGCTGATGATGGGCAACGAAATCGCCACCGCCTGCCAGTACGGCGCGACGCCGATCATGGTTATCTCGGACAACCGGATGTATGGGACGATCGGCATGCACAGCTACGTGCGTTATCCGGACCGGCCGTTCATGTCGGCGACGCGGCTGACCAATCCGGATTTCGCGGCCTGGGGCCGGTCGTTCGGCGCCGAGGGCATCACCATTCGGGATGAATCGGAAGTCGCAGAAGGCATCTCGCGCGCGTTTGCAGTAAAGACACGGCCGGTGGTGGTTCATTGCCTGACCTCCGCGATCCAGATGAGCGCGTGGCGACGCTACGACCGAGGGGAGACACTGCCATGATGGATCTGAACGGTTTCCGTGCGACTCTGGCGGGCGCTTCGCCACCGCCGGGCCTCAGCCTCGCGCTGCAGACGCTTTGGTGGGACGCCAAGGGCGACTGGCACCTTGCGCACGGATGCGCCCAGCGTGACGAGGGGCCGAGTGGCTCGATGGTGCACGCCTATCTGCACCGCAAGCAGGGCGATATGTCCAATGCGAGCGGATGGTACCGCCGCGCGGGCCGCACACCTGCTGAGGGTCCGCTGGAGGCGGAGTGGGAGGCGCTGGCGCGCGAGTTGCTGTCGGCGTGAGTTTCTCGCCGTCGCGAGAAAATCAAGTGGACACGGAGTGCACCGAGTTCGGACGGAGTTTCACTGAAAAGAAATTTGTGCGCTTCGCGCGTGGTTCATCCGCGGGTGCTAAGGGCCGAGGACGATGACGCCTCTCTTGTCGTCGGTGGCTGCTTGCGGGCGGAATGCGCTTCGCTTTTCCGCCCTGCGGTCCCGGTGCTTCGCAGGAACAAGCTTCGCGCGTATGGTCCCGCAATAGGGAAGCCCGGTCGAATGAAACTGACTGCGCGCATTGCCTTGGTTACCGGCGGGTCCCGCGGCATCGGCCGTGCCATTGCGCTTGCCCTGGCCGATGCCGGCAGCGCCGTCGCCGTGAACTGCCGCGAACGGGTGCGGGAGGCAGAGGCGGTCGTCGAAGCGATCCGTTCGAAGGGCGGGCGCGCCATTGCAGTGCCCGCCGATGTGTCACTGCGGCAGCCGGTCGGGGACATGGTTGCACGCATCGAACAATCGCTTGGCCCGGTCGACATCCTGGTCAATAACGCCGGCATCGCCATCACGCGGGGTCTCGACGATCTGCGCGAAGAGGATTTCGATCGCACCATCGCGGTGAATCTGAAGTCCGCTTTCTTGTGCACCGAAGCAGTGCTGCCCGGCATGCGCGCGCGGCAGTGGGGACGGATCGTCAATATCTCATCCGGCGCGGCGCGCGGTGCCGGTGGGATCGGCGTGCATTACAATGCTTCCAAGGCCGGTCTCGAAGGGCTCACCCGTGGCTATGCCGCGCGGCTCGCCAAGGCGGGCATCACTGTGAATGCCGTTGCGCCGTCGCTCATCGCCACGGACATGATCGAGGCGCTCGGCGCCGACCCGGCCTCCAGAATCCCCATGGGGCGGCTCGGCGCCGCGGAGGAAGTTGCCCAAGCGGTGCTGATGGTTATCGGCAACGCCTACATGACCGGCCAGACAATTCCACTGAGCGGCGGTTTGCATTTCAACTAGATCAACGTCAGGAGAAACGCCATGGATGCCGACGCG
>Ga0335075_10002823_pt1 | contig 27751 bp, 21 predicted proteins | sample Lox_Sample_24_FD_206723 | JGI IMG/M metagenome (GOLD analysis project Ga0335075, IMG submission 206723) | Soil microbial communities from Loxahatchee National Wildlife Refuge, Florida, United States - Lox_Sample_2.4 | ecosystem: Environmental > Terrestrial > Soil > Wetlands | place: USA...
CCCCCATAAACCGGAACGTCCTGCCGTCGATCCGAATCGAGCCATTCAGCTGCTGCTCGCTGCCCGTCCAGTGCCGCGTCGGGCCGCCCGTCAGCGCATCGTCAAAGGACCAGATGCTGAAGTAAGGGTCGTGCACCACCAGCGGAGTCGCTGGCGTTCGCACCGTGATCGGCTGCTGAGCGGCCATTGAAGCCGCAAACAGGGCCATGGCCCCAAGCGGCATCATTCCGGAAAACGGCAACCTGCGCACAGAGCGGTCCTCGCTGTCAGGAAATCCGGTAATGCAAACAAGGGAGCGTATCCGGAGATACGCTCCCCTTGCGATCGCAGCGCTATTGCATTGTATCGCTTAGAAGAGCAGCGTCCCGTTGATTTGTATGGCTCGCGGAGCGTTCGACTGATACGTCGGAATGCCGAAATCGTAATCGCCGGGGTTCGTATCCGGCGCTCCGAAAATATGGCGATTCGGCGCGTTCAGAAAATCCGCTTTCAACTGGAAACTGATCCTCTCGGTGAAATTGGTGTTCTTCATCAGGCTGAAGTCCTCTTCCATCCATGCAGGCATGCGTATACCCGTCACCCGCGGCACATCGCCCAGTGTGTACGGAAGGTTATTCCCCGGCTGCGAATTAAGGTCGTTGACCTCCCGCACCTGGTCGTGAAAAGCAGGCTGGGCTCCCCCGGTTACATAGGCAGCCGCGGTTGTCGTATCCGCCGCATTGAAGAAACTGTTGCTGCTGGGATCGCTGCCGTTGCTGTTGTTGAATGGATTGATGTGCTTCCACCCGCTCCGGTAAACCGCGCTCTTAATGGGAACACCCGGTATCAGATCGTAATAGATCGACTGTTCCCAGCCCGGAATTCCGGTGGCGCAACAGAAGGCCAGCGGCTCGCCGTCCTGATAGCGCTGGACGCCGCCAACTTGCCACCCTCCCAGCACATAACTGGCTGGACCGCGTGAGAAGTATCGCTGATCCCTTCCCGCCGGCAGCGAGTACACGTAACTGATCACAAATGTATTCGGCAGGTCCTGAATACTGATGGCCTTTTCCAGGTGCAGGTCGGCGGGATCCTGTACCTGTGGCTGGCCGGGGTTCGTATTGGGCAGGATGCTGTCATTATCGTCGAGCGTTTTCGCCCATGTGTACGAGGCCTGTAGCGTCAGGTCCTTGAAGTTGCCCTTCAGCGAAGCCAGCAATGCGTCATAACTCGAGTGCCCGGTGTCCTGCAGGCAGCAGCCGGAATCGATAAAATCATACTGCGGGAAAGGCCGCAGAGCCTGCTGGATGGTAACTCCATCGCCCCAGATATTGAAGTAGTTCGGAAACGGCGTCGCCACCCCATAGGTGTTGCCTAGCAGCGGCGCATTCAGTTCGTTCCCGCCTGTGCTGAACTCCTTGTTATACGGCACATTGTTGATGTTCTGGTTGTTCGCCTGCAGGTTCTGTGCCGCGCTTCCGATGTACCCTATGCTCAAAATAAGGTTCTGCATCACCTGTTGCTGAACGTCCATGTCCCAGTCATAAACCGCGGCTGGGTGACCGGCTATCTTCTCGATATAGGAGCCGGGAAGGTAGGTTCCGTTATAAAATCCCGGATCGAGGTCTGGAGGTGCGGGAAAAGACGGGAACCCGCTGTCAATCTCGAACGAGGGATCGAAGCCGTTCTTTGATGGGAAAACGGGGCTCGACTTATAACCGGCGTCCATGGATCCGCCGAAGTCGTCATATTGCAGCGGACCATACAGGATCCCACCTCCGCCGCGGACCACAGTCTTGTTGTTCAGCCACGGTGGCGAATAGGCAAACCCGATGCGGGGCGCTATGTCCTTGTAGTAGGTGTTCGCCCACCGCGTATTGCAGCCGCTGCATTGGGATCCAAAAACAAGCGCGCCTGGGGTGCCGGTCTCAGGATCCAGGGCTGTCGCGCTGAAATCCGATGTATCGTCGTCGGCCTCCCGGCGCGGTACGTCCACACTGTAATTCACGCCCAGATTCAGCGTAAGATCCCGCTTCACGCGCCAGTTATCCTGGAAGTATCCAGAAAGGTACCATGAGACCCACCGCGACTGATGGTAGTAGACGTTCTGGCTGCCGCCGCATGCTTCGCCCAGCAGTTCGCTGGCCAGAGCATTGCCGTTGTTCGATGAGCCCGCATAGGCGGACGTCTGGGCGCCGCAGAAGTTGATTGTGGGCGAGTTCCCGTCGATGGGAGAGTATTGCTGGTAGCGGTCATCCGTACCGAAGGTAAAGCTGTGCGCTCCCTTCAACCAGGAAAGGTTGTCGACAAGCCGCAAACCATTGTCGACGTTGTCGTCGTTCTGCGCGGGATTGCCTTCGTTATCCGTAATTCCATTGGTGATCTGCGGGAAATTGAAGGAATTGGCGTTGCCGATGCCAAGCTTCTGCGTGTAATTGATGCCCTGAAACAGCGGGAAGGCGTAATTGATGCTGTTGGAGCGATTCGAACCGACAATGATGTCGTTCAGCAGGTTCGGAGTCAGGTTCAAATCCCAGCCTGCACGCCAGAAGTGAGTGGTGAAGTCCTGCTTCCACGTATTCGGATCGATCGGATAGGGCAGGATCTGAGGAGTGCCGGAAACGCGGTCGTTTTCGCGCGAGCTGTAGGAACTCCAGATATGGTTGCGTGAGCCGATGTTACTGTCGATGCGAATTGTCTCCGCGGTGTTGATAATAGGCGACGTGCTGGAAAAAACAAAGTTATTGAAGACATTGCCGTTTGTCGCCGGCGGAAAATACGCCAGCGCCGCGGCCGCGGCCTTGGACAACTCTCCCGAGTCCGACGCTGGAATCTTGTTGTCCGGGTACGGCTCCCGGCACTCGACGCCGTTCACGACCTTCGTGGTGGTCGGGTCGAAGATTTGCCCCTGGTATACCGGTCCTCCCGTACATGGGTCGGTTCCTACCGTCACGCCTGGATTGTAGAAAGCGGGATTCGAGAAGTCGCCGGAGAGCTCCTGCGATGTGGGAACGGTCGTCACCGTCGTCGCACCGAGACTGTAGCGCAGCTGCTCCCAGGAGAAGAAGAAGAAGAGTTTATTGCGGCCATTGTAAAGTTTCGGTATTAACACCGGCCCGCCCAGCGTGCCGCCGTAGTCGTTCTTCTGATCGGCAGGCGTTGCGTACAGGGCCCGGCAGGCGGGTGTGTTGTTGGTGCCGGTGCAGTTTTCGGCTCGAAATCCATTGTTAAACCACAGATCGGCGTCCAGATCCGTGTTGCGCAGGATCTCGTAGGCCATGCCGTGAAACTGGTTTGTGCCGCTCTTGGTGGCGAAGTTCTCGATGCCGCCGGTCGTGCGGTTGTACTCCGCGGGAGGCACGGCATCGGTCACGGTCAGCTCCTGCAATGCATCAACCGACGGCGCTTCCTCGTCGAAGGAAGACCCGTTCTCGCTGCGCTGCTGACTCAGCCCGTCGATCAGCACTTCCGCTCCGAAATCCTGGCCGCCGGCCAGCTTGTCGAAGAAGACGCCGTTGTCCGTGTTATTGCTGGTCCCAGGCCCTGTATTGCCAGGAAGCAGGAAGATGAACGCTTCCGGGGAACGGAGCGCCCCGACGCCGCCCAGCGTCAGCGGCAGCTTCAGGTATTGCTCATTCGTGATCGAGCCGGTAATGTCCGAGCTCTGTGTCTGCAGGCGTAAGCCTGAGCCGTTCACCGTCACCGTCTGCGTCGCCGAGCCGACTTTCAGCGTCACGTTGACCGATGTCGTGAGCTGCAGGTTCACGCGAACCCCCGTCGTTGTCGACGTCCGGAAACCTGGTGCGCTCACGGTGATGTCGTAGAGCCCAATCGCAACCTCCGGAAATCGGAACGCGCCCGCCGATGTGGTCACGCCGTTGAATTTCGTTCCGGTGTTCTCACCGGTCGCCACCACCGTCGCGTTCGGCACCACCGCGCCCGTGGGATCCGTCACCGTCCCGGAAATACTGCCGAACACGGTTTGCGCCTGAACTGCCGGCGCTGCCAGTGCAAGAAGAACAGCCAGAGTCAGCCCATATTGGGCCTTTTCCCATAGCCCTTTCATCACGCCTCCCAAAGAAACGATCTCGGGCCCGAGACACACGATCAGATGTTGGTTGCTGTTCCAACTTTGAGAGAAAACATTTACTCAATTCCGGGGATACACATTTACATCGGGAATCCTAGGCGCGGATCGATAACATTCACAAGGGGATAATGGCCTACCTGGGATTAGTACAAATGACCTGGCCTCCGCCGCCCTTCCCCTTGTCTTCTGCGCGCTTCACCCCTCCCCGGCCCGCGTGCGTCCCCTTTTCGCTCACTTCCTGGAGCCCACGCCGCCCTCCTCCGCAGGTTTGAATTCGCGGCCCAACCGTCGCGGCGAACCTTCGCCCTTCACGCACCCTCCCGCATGATCCCCGGCCGGCCCCCCTCGATGCTCGCCCGGTTCCGTCTCGGCCGCTGGGTTCGCATGCCGCTGATGGCCTGGTGTAAAATTCGACCCCGCGGCTTCGGCGCACACCAGGCCCTTCGTGGAGCGGTCCATGCCATTCGAAAATCGACGCTGGCGGCGCAGGGTGGCGATCGCATTCGTCGCCGCCGGCATCGGGCTCGCCGCGTGGTGGATTCACAGGCGCATTGTCGACAGCATCGTTCCGCATCGCGTCTACCTGCTGGAAGCCGCCCACGAAAACGACTGGCAGCCGGTGGGCGGCAAGTGGGCCATGGTAAACGGCATCGCTTACAACAATTCCTATGAGCGCGGCGCCAAGCTGCTCACCGGCTCCGGCTACTGGCGAAACTACACCCTCACCACCGATCTTCGCTTCACCGGAACAAATGCCGACATGGGCGTCGTTTTGCGCACCAATGACGAACGCGAAGGCACCGATACTTACAACGGATACTATGTCGGCGTTCGCACCCTCGATGGCACGCTGGTGCTGGGAAGATCCGATTTTGGATGGAGGGAGGCCCGTCCCGTCACCATTCCTGGCGGCGTTCAGCCCATGGTCTGGTACCGCCTGGTAGTCACGGCTTACGGATGCAACATCGCCGCTTCCGTCCTCAACCTTAAAACCCTTCAGTCCGCCGCCATCGCGCTGCACGAATCCTATTGCCTGGCCAGTGGCCGCATTGGTCTGCGTTCCCTCAACGCAGGCGGCATGTGGCGGAACATCAGCATCGCTCCCGCCACCCTGAGCGATTATCTTGCCATTCGGCGCCAGGCCCCGTCTCTGGAGCGCCTTGAAGTGCTGCCCGGCCCGCCCTGGTGGACTCCCTGGCACGCGGTCCTGGTTTTTGGCGGTATTTCCGCTCTCACCCTTTTGTTTCAGCTCTTCTACTTCCGCATGCGACAGTGGAAAACGCACACCATCATGCGCGAACGCGAGCGTTTCGCTCACGAAATTCACGACACCATGGCCCAGAGCTTTGCCGGTATCGGGTATCAGATTCAGGGGATCCGCCATAGTCTCACCACCGCGGAGGGCCCCAAAGTCCATGAGATCGTCGCGCAGTTGAGCGTGGCCTATCAGCTCGTCCGCAAATGTCATGAGGAAGCCAGCCGGACCATTGCCATGCTCGGCTCGCGCGCGCCCTCCTTTCAGGAAAACCTTCTCACCTCTCTCACCGACGTCGCCACCCATATCGCCGGCACGCAAATCCGGATCGTCTCCGAGTTGCGCGGCAATGCAAGGCCTCTTAACCTCCGCCTTGCCGACGCGCTGCTGCACATCGGCAGAGAGGCCATCGTCAACGCGATCAGCTATGCCGACCCAACCCTGCTGCAGCTCACCTTGTCGTATACCGGAGACCAGATCGAGCTGGTCGTCGAAGATAACGGCTGCGGATTCGACTTCAGTCCGGAATCGGCCGGATTTGGGATTCTGGGTATGCAGAAGCACGCTCGCGATGTCGCCGCGGCTCTCGAAATCTTCAGCACCCCAGGTTCAGGCACGCGCGTATCCGTCAGGGCTGCCCTGCAGCAGGAGCGCCTCCGCACCCGTATTTTCGCCGAGACCAGGGCCAGGCTCTGGAAGATCCTGGGGCAGACCGCCGCCGGTTGACCGCCTGCCGCGTCTTCCTCGGCGCCCTCTGCCGCCCTGCCGGCGAAACTCGCTCTTATTCCGATATTCGAATCAGTCCTCGCCGGATCGCGGTCGTAACTGCGCCCGTCCGGTCGGCCGCGCCCAGCTTTACCAGGCAGCTCGCCACGTGATTGCGCACTGTCTTGTCGCTGATCAGCAGCGTGTCCGCAATCTCCTTGTTGCTCAGTCCCCGCGCCACCAGCGCCAGCACCTCCAGCTCCCGGGCAGTCAGTTCGTCCCGGCCGATATTCTCCAGCAGCCGAGCCGCGATTCCGGGGGGTATTACGCGCTGATTGGCATGGACCTTCTCCACGGCTCCCACCAGCTCCGCCTGCGGAGTGCTCTTCAGCAGGTAACCCATCGCCCCCGCCTCCAGAGCCTCCACGATGTAGGAGTCCGTCTCGTAATTCGTCAGCACCAGGATCGGCAGTTTCGGCTGAATGCGCCGCAGTTCCCGTATGGCGGCCGTGCCTTCCATCTCGGGCATCCGCAGGTCCATCAGAACCACGTCCGGCGCGCACTGCTGCAGCGCAGTCAGCGCTTCCCGCGCCGATGCCGCCATCCCCACCACCGATATGTTCGCTTCGCTTTCCAGCATCGTGCGTAATCCCACGCGAACCACAGGGTGGTCGTCGACCACCAGCACTTTGATCGCGTTCGGACTCTTGGCCACGTCAGGATTCTACCCCGCTCCGCCATTGCGCGGGCGCTGCGTCTGCCGCCAACGAAGCCGCCCGCCAGGTCGGCAGCGCCCGCTCCGCCTACTCTGCCCTGTGAAAAGCGATCACCGTCACGCTCTCATGCGGGAATACATAATGCAGCCCGGCGCCCGCCACAGTCTGCGTAGCCTTTTGCGGAATTACCCGCGTCGGATCGTCCGCATCGTTGCCTTCGTCCAGATAGCCTGCCCGCAAAGTTTGTATCTGCGCCGCGCCCTCCGCGGCAAAGTGCTCCAGCGCAATATCTGCGGGAATGTCCGTGGATGTGCTGCGATTGACGCAGAACAGATCCAGCGTCCTGCCGTCCGCGGACGTGGCTGCCACCACATCGAGGTATGGTACGTCCGCAATATCCGGCAATCGGCTCACGCCCTGGTGCACCGAATAGCTCCCGGAATCGGTAACCACCTGCACAGGATGCACCGCATCGGCCGTCGAGTACATGCGGAACGCATAATATCCCGGCGCCGCGTACACCTGCCCGCGGCTTTTCCAAATGCCGGCAAAGTCCATGATCCCGGTCATGTCGGAGATCGGCACGATGTCCGCGTGGCGCATCAGCATGTTCAGCAGCCCCGCCGTATCCACGGCGCCTCCCATGTTCGTGAAACTTGGCGTACCGGGCCGATCGCCGATGAACAGCCATTCCGTAAAGGCTACGTGAGTCTTGTGCGCGAAGGCCGGATAGCGGTTGATCTGCTCCTGCTCCTGCTCCAGTTTGCTCCCCAGTTCCACCGGCAGCGCAAAGGCCGCTTCATCGATGAACTCATTGGAAGCGTGCATCGTGTCCGTGGTCGTCGTTGTCACAACGAAATGCGTCGAAAGATAGTTGAACGTCCCCGCCGGATTTCCCAGCTGCACCCCATTCCATGGCGTGAAATCGTCCGGATCCTCTCCCGTCGCAATCAGCTGTGCGCCCGGATCCACCTGGCGCACTGCCTCGCTGAACGCCAGCGTCCGCGACGCCAGCTGATCGAGCGTCGGATAGCCGAGATTCCAGTTGCCCCACAGTTCATTGCCCAGTTCCCACACCAGACCGCCGTGCTTGGGCCAGTGCTCGTCGACATATCGCACCCATGCGGCCGCCTCCTCCGGCGTCCCCCCTCCCAGGTTGAGCGCGATCTGCGGCTCCGCTCCGATCAGCTGGCAGAAATGCAGGTACTCCTCGGTGCCGAAGGTGTTGTATTCGGGAATGCCCCAGGCGAGATTGCGCATGCTCACCCGTTGATCGCGTGGCCCAATCCCATTTCGCCAGTCGTAGGCGGACGTAAAGTTTCCTCCAAACCGCAGCACCGATGTGTGCATCGCCCTCGCCATGGCAACTACATCCGGGTCGAGACCATCCAGCGCATCCGCCGGCATCAGGGACAACTCGTCCAGATCGACGCGCTCGTTACCTTCGACCTCAACGGCAAAATCCGCCGGATCCAGCCGATGCAGTTTCCCCGCCGGCAGTGTCAGGGTGAAGCTGTACTTTGTCCAGGCAGAGCCCGATGCCTTCACCTGCGCCGATGCCAAAACCTCGTCGCTGTCGTGCTTCCGAATCGAAACCGTGAGCCCGGCGGGCCCGCTCACATGTCGCGCGTACAAACTGCCCCTGTAAACCAGCGTTCGTTGCGCCGGCAGATAAACCTCCTGCCGGATCCCCGTCGCCTCGCCCGGGATGCCGTACACAACCAGCGACTGCCAGGAATTCGCGGCATCGCCATAGCGCACCTCGTAGCGGTTGCCTTCGCCCGCGCGCAGCGGCTCCCACGGCAGCGGCAGTCCCAGTTGCGAGGCGCGCGCCAGCTCCGGCTGCTCGCGCAGCATCTGGACCACGTGCGGCGCATCCCACAGCCCCGACTCGAAGCTCGGATTCTGCAGAATTTCCGCCCACAGACCGTTGTACGTGGAGTCGCCGATCGGCTCCAGAAACGTTCCAAAGATTGTCCGCGGAATCTCTCCGCCCGCTGAAGCCCGCGCATCCACGCGAATGCTCGCTGTCGCCGGGATCGGCTCATTCACTACGATTTGTGCGGCCAGCGCGAGAGGCAATGCGATCGGAACCAGCAACGACACTAGCCGCGGAGATGGATGCATCGAATATGCCTCGGAATGAGTATTTGCGACTTGACCGTTTCGCGGATGCAGATTGTACTATAGCGCCAGGCGCGGACGTTCATGCAGCAACGGAACAGTGCAGGCAGGGCAGTCGCCGTCAGTTCGCTGCGCGCAATGCGTGATGATCGCGCGGATGGGCCGCGAATCTGGCGGCCATGGAGAGCGGCGCCGATGGCTGAGGGACCATGCATCGTCGTATTTTTCTCAAGTCGGCAGCTGCGCTGGGAGGCTTGCTCGCGGCCAGCCGCGAACTCGCAGCCTTCCCCGCTCTTCCCGCTCCCCAGGGCCGCACGCCATCGCCGGCGCAGCAAAACGCTCATGGTGCGGGGAAGTTCATTGACGTAACCCAGGCCAGCGGTGTCAGCTTCCTTGCCAGGGCCTCCCACACTTCGAAAAAGTATCTCCCCGAGACCATGGGTTCCGGTGTTGCGCTTTTCGACTATGACAACGATGGCCGCCTCGACATCTTCTTTGTCAACGGAGCTCCCCTCGCCGACCCTACTCCGCCCGGCGCCATCCCGAAGAAGTCCGGCCCGGAATACTGGAATCGCCTCTACCACCAGAAGTCGGACGGTACTTTCGAAGACGTAACAGAGAAGGCTGGGCTCCAGGGCGTGGGTTACGACATGGGCGTAGCCGTCGGCGATTACGATAACGATGGTTTCCAGGATTTATATGTCACCGGCTACGGCGGCAACCGGCTCTACCACAACAACGGCGATGGCACCTTTACCGATGTTACCGAGCGGTCCGGCACCGGCGGCGGAGGTTGGTCCACCAGTGCCTCCTGGGTCGACCTGGACAACGACGGCCTCCTCGATCTGGTCGTGCTGCGCTATCTCACCTGGGACTTCTCCGATATCTGGTGCGGCGAACACCGCCCCGGATACCGCGCCTATTGCCATCCCGACCTCTTTCCGCCCGTCATGCCGCTCGTCTACCATAACGAGGGCAACGGCCGTTTTACAGAGGTTGCTGCCAAAATCGGAATGAAGCCCGGCAAAGGTCTCGGAGTGTCCCTCGCCGACTACGACCGCGACGGACATATTGACTTTTTCGTCGCAAATGACTCCATGACCGAGTTTCTTTATCACAACAACGGCAACGGCACATTCGTGGACGACGGCCTCCTCAGCGAGGTGGCAGTCGATGGCATGGGTAACACCTACGCCGGTATGGGGACTGACTTTCAGGATTACAACAACGACGGATTCCCGGATCTCATCGTCACGAATCTGGCGAACCAGAAATATGCGCTCTATCAGAACAACGGCGATGGCACCTTCAACTATGCAAGCTATCTCTCCGGTGTCGGCGGCGTCTCCCTGCTTCACTCCGGCTGGGGCGTGTGCTTCTTCGACTACGACAACGACGGGCTGAAGGATCTTATCGTCGCCCAGGGACATGTTATCGACAACATCCACCTCCAGTTTCCCGATCTGCACTATCGCGAGCCCATGCTCCTGTTGCACAATGTCGGCGATGGAAAGTTCGCCGACGTTTCTTCGCAGTCCGGCGAGATCTTCCATCAGCGCTGGGCGGGACGCGGCCTCGCGCGCGGCGACTTCAACAATGACGGTCGTCTCGATGTCGTCGTCACCACCAATGATGGTCCCGCCTGGCTGATTCGCAACGTCACCCCCACCGATAATCACTGGATTATCCTGCTGCTGGTCGGCCACAGAAGCAATCGCGACGCCATCGGCGCCGTCATCAAACTCACCACCTCCATGGGCTCGCAATGGTGGACAGTCAGCACCGGTGGCAGTTACTGCTCGTCGAGTGACAAACGCGCCCACTTTGGCCTTGGACCTGATACTGAAGCTGCCTCTATTGAAATCCAGTGGCCAAGCGGCATCCGCCAGACCCTGCATCGGGTCACGGGCGACCGGATTCTTCGCGTCGATGAGCCCGTCGAATCATAGCCCGATCGATGGGCGTATCCCCGCGAGTTATGAATTACAGCAGGAAGCAAAGGAGATGAGTCGGATGCAAACATTAGTGCTGCGCCAGGTATGGCTCGCGTGCTGGCGCTTCATACAGCGGCAAGCCCCCCGGTGTCTCGCCGTCGCAGCGCTCGCCTCCCTGCTGCCCTGCCCTTCGATCCATGCCGCAGCCCGGAATCGTCCCGCCCCTTCGCCCTCGCCTGGCCACCCCACAGCGGATGCCTTCGTAAATCCCCTCCTGCCGAGCGGCGCCGACCCCTGGATTACCTGGAAAGACGGCTTCTACTATTACATGAACACCACTCAGAACAGCCTCGAAATATGGAAGACCCGAAATGTCCCCGAACTCGCCAACGCCCGGCATAAAGTGGTCTGGCTGCCCCCTGCTACCGGACCGTACTCGCACGATATCTGGGCCCCGGAGCTCCATTTCCTCGACGGTTGCTGGTACATCTACTTCGCCGCCGATGCGGGCTCGAACGAGACGCATCGCATCTGGGTGGTCCTGAACTGCTCCGGCGATCCACTTCAGGGCGAGTGGCGCCTCAAGGGCAAAGTTGCCGACAGCACCGATAGATGGGCCATCGATCCCACGGTAACTCAGAACAAAGGGCGGCTCTATCTCATCTGGTCCGGCTGGCCAGGCGCACACAACGGCCGGCAAAACATTTATATCGCTGAATTAAGTAACCCCTGGACGGTTTCCAGCCCCCGCGTGCTGCTTTCGCAGCCCACTTACCCCTGGGAGCAGGTCGGCGATCTCCCCTCTCGCAACCGCGTGCTTCAGATCCCCCACGTCGACGTGAACGAGGGTCCCGAGATTCTTAAGCACGGTAAGTCGATTTTTCTCGTTTATTCGGCCAGCGGCTGCTGGACTGATTATTACGAGTTAGGAATGCTGCGCGCCTCCGCGGACAGTGATCTCCTCGATCCATCATCGTGGCATAAGTATGACCACCCCGTGTTCTGGCAGTCTCCCAGGGCCATGGCCTACGCCACCGGACATAACTCCTTCTTCACATCGCCGGACGGCAGGCAGGATTGGATCCTGTACCACGCCAATCCTGCCCCGGACGAAGGTTGCGGCGACGATCGGGCGCCGCGTGCACAGCCCTTCACCTGGAATCCGGACGGCACGCCCGATTTTGGCCGCCCCGTCCCCCTCAGCCAACCCCTGCCCTGGCCGTCCAGGGGTCCCGCGCGGGCAGGTGGAAACTTGCCGGGCGCGCCGTGAGATGTATTCCGTCCGCCGCCGGCGCTAAGATTTCCCGCGCTCCAGCCGCAGTTCTCCCGTAATACCCCTGCCCTCCTCCACCGTGTAAATCCGGTCTGTTTCCGTCACTCTTACTTTCTCGACAGCGCCGCTGGGCCAGTGCACCTCCGCATCTTCCACCATGGTCGCCGGCCCCAGTCCGAAATGCAGCCGCTGGTCGCTGCAGGACAGATAGCTGCCCCCGCTCAGAACGTCGCAGCGCTGGCGCATGCCGTTCGCGGTCACAAACATCTTTGCCCCGGCGGCATCGCGCGGGCTCCGCGGTCCGCCGATCAGTCTGAACTTTACCCAGTGATTCTCCGTCTGATAAACGTTGCGCAGCAATACCGGATGTTGATCGATCACGTTGATAACCACATCGATTTTGCCTTCGTTGAACAGATCGCCGAATGCCGCGCCCCTTGCTGGAATCACAACCGCCAGACCCGTTCCCTCCACCGCAGGCACCAGATCGAATTTCTTTCCCATTTGGTTGCGGAACAGCAGTGGCCTCTGCGCGTAGGTCATGCCCCACTCCTGCTGGTCCACCTGTGGATACACATGCCCGTTCACCATCATCAGGTCTTTCCACCCGTCGTTGTCGTAATCCAGGAAGCCGATGCCCCACCCCAAAAAGGGGATCGTCGGCGCGGCGATGCCCGTCTGGTAGCTCACATCGGTGAAATTTGCCTCTCCGTCATTGTGGTAGAGCACGTAATAATCGTCGGAAAAATCTGTAACCCCGATATCCAGCCTGCCGTCGTTATCATAGTCGCCTGCTGCCAGGCCCATGCTTGCCGTCTCGCGTCCCTCATCGTTCAGCGCAAAGCCTGAAGCATAACTGTCGTCCTCGAATGTCCCGTTGCCTTTGTTCACGTAAAAGTAATTCGGCGTCGAATCGTCCGCTACCGCAAGGTCCGGCTTTCCATCATCGCTGAAGTCGGCAAAGAGGCCCGTAAACCCGTAGTAATCATTGGCATCGTTCACGCCCGCCTTCACGCTTACATCCGTAAACGTGCCGTTTCCGTTGTTATGAAAAAGATGATCGGGTTCGCCCTTCAATCCGCGCGGACCGCACATGGTCTGCACGCCGCGATAGTTACACGTCGCGTACGAAACCGCCTTAGTGTCCGGGATCGGCGGATTATTTACGTCGTAATGAATATAGCCCGGTACAAAAAGGTCCAGGCGCCCATCGCCGTCCGTATCGCCCCAGGTCGCGCCCGTCGACCAGTTGCCCAGCGTCACCCCCGCCTGCTCGGCTATGTCGGTAAACGTCCCGTCATGGTTGTTGCGGTACAGGCGATTTTTCCCGAAGTTCGTCACGTACAGGTCCGGCCAGCCATCGTTGTCGAAATCCCCGACCGCGACCCCGAAGCCCCACCGCTCGTTCAGCACTCCCGCCTTTTCCGCAACGTCGGTGAATGTGCCGTCGCGGTTGTTATGGAACAGGGCGGCCCTCGGCGCCGGCGCCTTCCCGTCCATAGCCTCGTACGTCGATCCATTCACAAGGTAGATATCGAGCCAGCCGTCGTTGTCGTAGTCGATCAGGCCCACCCCGGAACCGGCGACCTCGATGATGAATTTCTTCTCCTTCGTCCCCATCGCATGTCGCCACGTGTCCAGGCCGGACCCTTTCGTGACGTCCTGGAAAACCACCGGGCCGGTCCTCACGAAGCCGCCGGCGGTAATCGGCCGGTGCTCCGCGTCGTAGATTGCCTTTTGCGCGCCCGCCGTGGAGCTGCCGCCCCCTCCCATCGGTTCCTGTTGCGACACACCGGGCAGTGGCGCAACCTCCAGGCCCGTTGCCATCAGCGATGCAAGGAAGCTCTTTGTAAAGGTACGGCGGGAAACCAAAAGCCAACCTCCAGGGGATTCGGAGTGATCGGAACAAAATCCGGCGCCGCGCCCTCCGGCGCGCGATTCAAGGTATACCACGGCCTGACCAGCGCTTTCGCGCGCGGCCCGTCCCGCATGCTGCGATTGACTTTCTTTTTTGCCATCCACTAGCCTGTGGCAATCGTGACGCGACCCGCGACATCCGCGTTCTGCGCGCTTCTTCTGTTGTCGGGCGTTGTCTGCCTCGCAGGGGCCCAAAGCGCCGTGCCCGATCCCCTTTCGCAGTTGTTCCGCCAGGGTGCCCAGGATATTCGTTCCGGCGATCTGGCCGGCGCCGAGGCCGCGTTTCGCCAGGCGACTCAGTTGGCTCCCAACTTCGCTCCCGCCTGGCTTGACCTTGGTCTGGCGCAGTTACGCGACGGCAAATTGCCTGACGCCATCGCGAACATCCGAACATCCCTCCGCATCGATCCTTCTTCCCCCGGCGCCCACCTTTTCCTCGGCATTGCCGAATATCAAAGCAGCCACGTCGGCGATGCCATCGCCGATCTCAAACGGGCCATCCAGGATGATCCGAAGAACGAGCAGGCGTACGCCTGGCTGGGAATCGTCGAATTCAATGTCGGCCATCCGGATCTGGCTGTGGGCCCGCTGGATCATGCCTCTGAACTTGATCCCTCGGACGAGAATGTCATCGATTATCGCGTGCAGGCGCACATGGCGGTTGCCAAACAGTGTTACACCCAGCTCTACAAACTCAATCCAACCTCGTGGCGCCTCCACCAGCTCAGCGCCGTCATCGATGCCCAGGCCGACGACCATCAGCACGCCATCGACGAGTATCTGCTCGCCATCAAAGAGGCCCCCGGCCAGCCCGATCTCTACGAATCCCTGGGGTGGGAATACCGCGCTCTCAACGAGAATGACCTCGCTGTTCAGGCCTTTGCGCACCAGCTCAGGCTCGCCCCTCAGAATCCTATTGCCATGTACAACCTCGCCAGCGCTGAGGTGGAGAACGGCCAGGCCGCGCCCGCTGTTCCCCTCCTCCAGCATGTCGTCAGCGTGTACGGCGTGCCCACTCAGGCCGATTACTACCTGGGACGCGCCCTCGCGGCCCAGGGCAAGTACGCTCAGGCCGCGGATGAGTTTCGCCGCGCTACCCAGCTCGACGGCCAGGTCCAGCTGCGCGCCTGGTATGCGCTCTCCCAGGCCGACCGCCACCTCGGCAGAATTCAGGATGCCCGTGCCGCCGTTTTGCGTTATGAAGCGCTCCGCGAGCAAAGCCAGAAAGCTGCAGCCGCCAACGTCCAGGATTTTCTCAAACTCAATCAGGCGAACGCCGCTGCCGCGGCCGGCCACCAGCAATAGCTTCTTTCCTTTGCGGCGCTCAGCGTTTCGCCGAGGAGTGCGTGCCGTCAAGCGCCGCCACTTTGGCAAACTCCGCCTTTGCCTCTTCGCTCTTGCCTTCCTTGCTCAGCACCCGTCCCAGCTGAAAGTGGAGCGCCGCCTCATTCGGCGTGACCGCCAGCGCCGTCCTCAGCTCCGACTCCGCATCTGCCAGATGCCCGAGCTGAAAATTCGCGCGCGCCAGTTGTCGCAGCACCCGCGGATTCCGCGGCGCGATCGCCGCCGCCTGCTGCAGCAGCGGCAGCGCCTCCGCCCGATGGTTCTGGTTCAGCAGCGCCGCCCCCAGATTCAGGAACGGCTCCGCACTCGGGTGCGCCGAGCCCTGCTGCCAGGCAATGGCGGTCCGATACGCCGCGACCGCATCGTTCCACCGAAACAGCGCCTCATACGTGAGCCCAAGATTGTTTTCCGCATCCACATCCCGCGGCGACAGCGCCAGCGCGCGCTGATAGCAGGTCTCCGCATTCTTAAACAGGTTTTGCGTGTATTCGATCCGCCCCATGTCGTACCAGCTGTCGGCTGCGCTGTCGTTCATGCGCAGCGACTCATACATCCACTTCTGCGCGTCGTTGTAGTCGCCCAGCAGCACGTAGTCCAGCGCGACCCACTTCAGATCTTCTGCCGTCGGGCGGCGCAGTTGTGCCGCCCGCGTATACTCGCGCAGCGACGCCGCTGCCTGATCGTCGCGGAACAGCGCATACGCCAGCATGATGTGCGCTTCCGGCTGATTCTCATGGGCGGGCATCAGCTTGCGCAGCACCGCAACAGCGTCCGCATAATGCTTCGTCAGCAGCAGATTGGAAGCCGCCTGCAGATCGGTCGGCGACGATGGACTCGACGACGCCTGCGCGCTCGCTGCGCGCCCGGACGCGCCGGCCAGCAACAGAACTATCAGGGCAGCCGCTACCCTGCACAATCCGGAGAGGCCCTGGTCTGTTCCTGTTCCCTTCACATGCGGCACTCTCACCATCCAGGTCCTTGTCATCTGACTATAGCCTGCTGAGGGTGGTCTTCCTCGCTCGGAATCCCCGGACATCGATTGAGCTGCCGGCGCCACGTCGATCCGGATGGCATCATCGTAGACTATTGGAACGATCGGGCAGTCAGCCAGCTTCGCCTCGCGCCCCAGCCCTGCGTGCCCGCCGCTCCCTCACTCTTCGCGCAGCACCTCTAACGGCTTCTGCCCCAGAATCCGCCAGCTCGCGATCCATCCGGTCGCCACCGCCAGCACCGCCGTCCCCGCCACTGTGGCCAGCGAGCCTGCCGTGTCCCGATGGAAAGTCACGTCCATGCGGTGCAGCAGGATGTGTGTGAGCAGATTCGCGAACACCACGCCGACTGCGCCGGCCAGCAATCCCAGCACCGTAAACTCCACGCTGAATACCGTCGCGATGCGCCGCCGCGATGCGCCCAGAGTCTTCAGCACCACGACCTCGCGCATCCGCCGAAAGCGCGTGCCCGCCACGCTCGACGCCAGAATGATCAGCCCCGACAGAATCGAGAACGCGGCAAGAAACCGGATCACCAGCGTGATCTGGTTCACTACTCCCTGAATCGTCTCCACAATGTCGGCAATGTTGATCACCGTCACTGTGGGATACGCCGCGAACAGCGTGCGCTCAATGTCCGGAATCGCGGCTGGCTGGGCGTGGATGTCGCCGTACCAGATCACGGGCTCGCCGGAGAGCAGCGGCTCCGGCATCACGAATTCGCTGCGCGCGAATGGGTGCTCCCCCGTGATCTTGTAAATCGCAGCCACCTTCACGGCCACTGTCTTCTGCCCAACCACAAACGTCACCGGCGTCCCGATCCGCAACTTCAGCCGCGCCGCTACGCGGTCGACCACGGCCACGTCCGCTTCCCTGCTGTCCCCGGCCCACCACTTCCCCTCCGCCACCTTCGTGCCCGGCGGAACGCTTCCCGACCACGACAGCTCCGTCGAGCGCAGCAGCCGCTTCGGATAGTTCTTCACCTTCAGTTCGTCCACCGGCGTGCCGTCAATCGATTCCACCCTCGCCCCCACCACCGGAATCGTCTCCAGTCCCGCCACCACCCCCTTCTGCCTCTCGAGCAGCGCCCGAATCCCAGGCACTTCGTCCGTGCTCATGTCGATCAGAAAAATGTTCGGCGTCTCCGGCTTCACATCTTCGTGCAGCGACTCCACAATCGATCGCTGCATCAGAAAGACGCTCAGAATGAGCATGACGCCCGCCCCCAGCGCCGCCAGCACTGCCGCCGACTGATTCCCTGGCCGGTACAGATTCGCCAGCCCGTGCCGCAGCGCGGAGTGTAAATGTAACCGTGTCCGCGACAAAAACGCCCGCAGCCCCCGCAGCGTCGCTGCGGAAAGCCCCAGCAGCACAGCCAAAACACCCGCCAGGCAGATCGCGAACCACTTGCCCACCACCACTGAATCCGCCAGGCCCGCCGCAATCCCTCCCAGTCCCGCCAAAATCACCACAATCGACGCCATCTGCAGCTTGTGCTCGCGCAGCCATCCCCGCCATCCGCCGCCGTTCCCGCTCTCCACCGTCTTCCGCAACACGAGCACCGGCCGCACCCGCCGCACATCGAGCAGCGGCGGCAGGCAGAACAGCACCGTCGTCAGCACCCCCGTCCCCAGCGCCGCCAGCACCGGATCCAGCGGCAAACGAATGGCCGGCTGCAGCGGCAGCAGCTTGCCCAGCACTGCGGGCAGCGCATATTCCACTCCCAGACCCAGCCCAATGCCGATCAGCGCTCCCGCCACTCCCAGCAGCACCGTCTGCAACAGATAAATCCGCAGAATGTCCCCCGAGCGCGCCCCCAGCGATTTCATGATGGCCAGAACCTCGATCCGCTGCTGCAGGTGCGCCCGCATCGCCATGGCCACGCCTATCGCCCCCAGCACCATCGCCACCAGGCAGATCAGGCTCAGCAGCCCGGTGGCATGGTCCAGACCGCGCGTCAGTTCCGGGCTCGCCTCCCGGAAATCCGTCACCTGCGCGTCCGGCAGAATCTTCTCCACTTCGCTCTTCACCGCGTCCACGCTCTGCTTGTTCGCAACCGCAAACAGATACCGTTCCGTCGCGCGGCTCCCCGGCTGCAGCAGCCCCGCCTGCTCCAGCGCGCCCCGCGTCATCATCACCCGCGGCCCCAGCCCTACACCCGCGGTCAGTCGGTCCGGCTCCTTCTCGATCGCCGCTGCGATGCGAAACCACCCGTCCCCGATCTTCAGGTCGTCCCCAACCTTCGCGCGCAGCCGCACCAGCAGATTGTCATCCACAACAACCGTGCCGTCGGTGAGCGCCTCGCGCAGTGCGGGACCACCGCTCTCACCCTTGCTGCCCGGCTCCGGCGACAGAACCACCGTTCCATAGAACGGATAGCTCCGCGGATTCACCGCCTTCAGCGAAACCAGCAGCGGCACCGGATCGCCCTTCACCATCGCCATCGACAGCATCTCGGTCACCACAGTCTCGCGCACGCCCCGCGCTTCCAGTGCCCGCAGCTGCTGCGCCTCCTCGGCCGTCGGTTGCCGGAACATCCGCGCCGACACATCCCCCGCCAGGATGCTGCGCGCCTGCTCCAGCAATGCCCGCGAAAACGAATCGCTGAATCCGCGCACCCCCGTCAGCGCGGCCACGCCCACCGCCACCGACAGCAGAACGAACAGGAACTTCGCCTTGCCCGCGCGCAATTCCCGCCACGCAATCCGCCCAGCCGTCCCCCACGGCAACGCCGGCTTGCGAACCGCTCGTTCTGGCGTGTTCACTCTGCCTCCGTCCCGTCTGCCTCAATTGCGCCTGGACGGCCACTCCCGTCATCGGCCACAATCACCCCATCCCGCAGATGTATCCTGCGGTCCGCGCGCTCCGCGATCTGCGCGTCATGCGTCACCAGCACCAGCGTCGTGCCCGACTCCCGCTGCCGCTCCATCAGCAAATCCAGCACATGCTGTCCGTTCTGCGAGTCCAGGTTTCCCGTAGGCTCATCCGCCAGCACAATCGGCGGCTCCAGCACAAACGCCCGCGCCAGCGCCACCCGCTGCTGCTCGCCCCCCGAAAGCTGCACCGGATAGTGATGCAGCCGATCGCGCAATCCCACCGTCTCCAGCAGCGCCTCCGCGCGCCCCTGGGCATTCCCCGGCGCGTTCAGCTCATACGGCAGCATCACGTTTTCCAGCGCCGTCAGTGTCGGGATCAACTGATACGACTGGAAGACAAAACCGATCCGCCGTCCGCGCAGCTCCGCCAGCTTGTCCTCCTCCAGCTCTCCAATCGAGACGCCGTCCAGAATCACCTTTCCTTCTGTGGGCGAATCCAGCCCCGCCAGCAATCCCAGCAGCGTGCTCTTGCCGCTGCCGCTCGCCCCCATAATCGCCGCAAACTGCCCCTTTGGAATCGCCAGATCGATCCCGCGCAGAATCTCTACTGTGCGCGCACCATTCCGTATGGACTTCTTCAGTCCCCGTACCTCGATCATCGAATCTCCCGGCACCTTCATTGCTAGACTAAATGCTGTGTTCGCTCGTCGTGCGACTGCGCTTCTGGCGCTTGCCTTCCTGCCTCTCAGTCTCTACGCCCTTCCGCGTCGGCCGGTTCCCGTCATCGATTGCTTCGGCGACAGCATCACCGCCGGCTACGGCGTCGCTCCCGGCAAGGCATACCCCGACGACCTGCAATCGGACCTCGACGCCCACGGCTACCACTACCGCGTGGTCAACTCCGGCATCAGCGGCAACACCACCAAAGACGGCGTCGACCGTCTCCCGGATGTGTTGCGCCTCCACCCCGCCGTCGTCCTCGTTGAATTCGGCGGCAACGATGGCCTCCGCGGCATCCCCATCGCCGACACCCGCCGCAACCTCGGCACCATCGTCTCCACTCTGTTACAGGCGGGCAGCAAAGTCGTCCTGCTCGGCATCACCCTCCCGCCCAATTACGGCCCGGACTACATCCGCCAGTTCAATGCCACATTCTCCGTGGTCGCCGCCCGCTATCACGTCCCTGTCATCCCCAACATCTACGAGAACGTCTATGAGGTGCCGAACGCCATCCAGTCCGATGGCATCCACCCCACCGCCGAAGGGGCGGAGATTCTCGCCCATAACTTCGTCCCCATCCTCGAGCCCCTGCTCCACAAGTAGCCTGATGCCGAGTGCCCCACCCCCTGGCCCGCGCGAGCCGCAGGCGAGTCGAATGGCTCCGCCCACCGTTGGCAGATCCGGGAGAATCGGTTCCACCGTTGGACGACACCGAAGGCCCGACCAGCGATTGCTGATCACCGTTCACTGATCGCTGTTCCCTGTCTTCACACCAGCACCACCACCGGCTGAAACAGCGTTCCCGCCACGCGCTTCCCAATGCCAACCAGCTCCCGCTGTCCCGCAAAGATCTTCACCCGCTCCGCGCCCGAGTACTCCGGCAGATTCACCTGCATCCCGTTCCTCAGCCGCCCCAGCGTCGCTTCGTCCGCCGTCACCGCCGGCATTTCGGGCAGCAGCCTCCGCGGATGCACCATCCGCTCCCTCACCTCGCCGCCCAGCCGCTCAACCTCTATGAGCCCCACCGCGTCCTCCAGCGTGAACGCTCCCGCTGCCGTCCTCCGCAGGCTCGCCAGATGCGCGCCGCACCCTAGCCGCTGCCCCATCTCGTGCGCAATCGACCGCACGTACCCCCCCGCCGAAATCCGCATCGCGAATCGCACCGTATCTCCCTCCAGCGCCTCGATCGTGAACGCCTCCACGCGAATCCGCACCGCCTTCAGCTCCGGAGTCTTCCCTTCCCGCGCCAGCTTGTACGCCGGCTTGCCGCCAACCTTCTTCGCGGAAAACGGCGGTGGCATCTGTTCGATCTCTCCGACATACCGCGCCGCTTCGGCCCTTACTTCTTCCAGGCTCGGACCTCGGGACGCAACGCCCCCGGCAAGGGCAGTCCCCTCCGCGTCGTACGTATCCGTCGCGAATCCGAACCGGATCGTCCCTGTGTAGCTTTTGTCGCTTGTGTTCAGAAACTGCGCCAGCCGCGTGTATTTCCCCAGCAGCAGCGGCAACACCCCCGTCGCCATCGGATCCAGCGTCCCCAAATGTCCAACCGACGCTTCCCCCGTCGCCCGCCGCACCCGCGCCACCACGTCATGCGACGTCATCCCACCCGGCTTGTCGATGATCAGGAGCCCGTTCACTCACCTACCATAAACCGAACCGCTCTCAATCCACTGATCACTGGTCACTCACACCTGCACCGCCGCCCGCTCCCGAATCAGCGCCAGAAACTCATTCCGCGTGTTCTGCTTCTGGAACACCCCCAGCATCGCCGACGTCACCGTCGACGAATTCTGCTTTTCCACGCCGCGCATCATCATGCACAGGTGCCGCGCCTCGATCACCACGCCCACCCCCTGCGGATGAATCGCCTCCTGGATCGCCTCCGCAATCTGCCGCGTCAGCCGCTCCTGCACCTGCAGCCGCCGCGCAAATACCTCCACCAGCCGCGGCATTTTGCTCAGCCCGATCACCTTCCCATCCGGAATATACGCGATGTGCACCTTCCCGAAAAACGGCAGCATGTGGTGCTCGCACAGCGAGTACATCTCGATGTCCTTCACGATCACCATCTCGTCGTACGCCACGTCGAACATCGCCGCCTGCAAAATCGCCGCCGGATCCTCGTGGTACCCTCGCGTCAGGAACTCGATCGCTTTCTCCATCCGCTCCGGCGTCCGCTCCAGCCCGTCCCGCGTCGGATCGCCATCGTACCGCCGAATCAGCTCGCGATAGATATCCTGCGTCGAGACATCCTCAAGCCCAGTCCGCCCAGTCGCGTCCTGCTTGTCCCGCCTCGGCATCTCCGCCGTCTTCAGATTCACTCTTGCCATCGATAATCCCCTCTTAGCCACCAACCAGGCGCCCCACCCTTGCCGCCGTCTTTTGGCGACAGAGTGGGAACGGCCTTACCCGCTCGCGCGAAGCCGGGTGCCCCACCCTGATCGTCCCGGTTCTGGACGATCAGGGTGGGTTCACCTCACCCCAGTCCCTCGAAAAAATTCTTCCCCGTCTCTTCCACCCTCACCTTCAGGCTCAATTCCCTGCGCAGCGCCCCCCGCAGCCGCTTCTCAATCTCCATACACAGATTCTCCGTCGTCGGCACGCGATTCCGAAAAGCTTCCACCGTATTCAGATTCTGGTGGTCCAACGGCTCCAGCACCTCCCGCGCCACGCACCCATCCAGCTCCGCCAGATCGCAAACCATCCCCGTCGCCGCATCGATCTCCCCGCCCACCAGCACTTCCACGGTGTAGTTATGCCCGTGCCCATGCGGATTGGCGCATTTCCCATATACCTCAAGATTCTCGGCCTCCGTCAGCGCCGCCGTGTGCAGCCGGTGCGACGCGCTCATCCGATATCGTCTTCCCAAATACGCCTTCATGTCCTCACCCCGCACCGCGTGGCGCCGAAGGCGCGCCCGCCTGGACGGCTAGTCCCTGGGTACCCCACCCTGATCGTCCCGCTTTTGGACGATAGGGTGGGCTCACTTACTCCCCGGCATATTCCGCAAATAAATCCGTCATCTCATACACCCGCACCCGATGGAGCTTTGCCCCCTCGATCTTCCCTTCCAGCCGCCGCCACACCGCCACCGCAATGTTCTCCGTCGTCGGAATCGCCGTCCGAAATTCCGGAACCTCCAGATTCAGATGCCGGTGATCGTACGCCGCCAGCACTTCCCGCTCCATCGTGTCCTTCAGCCGTTTCAGATCCACCACGAACCCCGTCACCGGGTCGGGCTCCCCCGCCACCGTCACTTCCAGCGTGTAATTGTGCCCATGACCGTTACGATTGGCGCATTTCCCGAACACCCGCGCATTCTCTTCCGCGCTCCACCCCTCGTTCCAGTAATAGTGCGACGCCGAAAACTCCGCTCTTCTCGTCAGCAAAATCATCGACACCCTATCCCCTGACCCCTATTTCTCTGCCCTTCCACTCTACCCTGCGCAGCACCGTCAGCCGAAACCAGCTCTGCCACAGCATCGCCGCGTATAGCGGGATTCCCAGCGGCGCCCATACATACTCCGCAAACCGAAAATTCGATTTCGCCACCCGGCTGTAGAACCCCCACAGCGCCCGCAGCCATACAATCCCCAGCGCCGCCACTCCCATCTCCCGATACAACGCCCGTGCCGGATCGCTCCGATAGATCACATCGCTCGTCGCGAAAAACCACATCAGCAGCGGAATCCCCACCAGCACCGCCAGCTGCAGCAGCCGCATCCCCGCCAGCGCCGGAGCGTTCCCGAACAGCAGCCCCAGGTTCTTCGTCCATCCCTGCCACATCGCCCCGAAACTCCGATACATCCGCGCCGACACCTGCTCCGGCGCATAGCGAAAGCGCAGCCCCATACGCCGATGCTTCGCCAGCCGCGCCAGCTCCACATCCTCCAGAATCGCGCTCTTCACCGCCGCATGCCCGCCGATCTTCTCGTACGCGTCCCTCCGCACCAGCAGAAACTGCCCGTTCGCCGCCGCCACGTGATTTGCAGGATCGTTCACTTTCTTCGGCGAATACGTCGCCGCCAGGTCGCCAAAGATCAGCGGCATCACCGCCTGCTGCGCCAGCCCCTTCACTCGCTGCCGCGGCGAATACGACAGCATCCCGGCGCCGTGCCGCTCCGCCTCCGCCACCGCCCGCCGCGCCGACCCCGGCTCATGCACGGTGTCCGCGTCCGTAAACAGCAGCCATCCTCCGCGCGCCACCTGCGCTCCCGTCCACGCCGCATTCGCCTTCCCCGTCCAGTCCCGTGGCACCGGCCCCGCATCCACCACCGTCACCCCGGCAAAGGTTTCCGCCAGCGCCTTTGTCCCATCCGTCGATCCGTCGTTCACCAGCAGAATTTCCCAGTCCACCCCTAACTCGAAATCCGGCTCCTGCTGCCGCACCAGCGACCACAGACAGTCCCCCACGCAGTCTTCTTCATTACGAGCGGGGATAATCACGGACAGTTGCAGTTGCGATTGGGCGTCCACAGGTCGAACTCCCTACTATTATAGAAACGTGCTCTCCGCCCACCGCCGCCACCGGGTTTCTGTGCTCTGTGCTCTGAGCTCTGTGCTCTGTTTCGTGCTCTGTTCCTGCAATCGCACTCCCCATCCCGGCTCCATCGGCGACGCCGCGCCCAATTTCACCGTCCACCAGGGCGCGCAGACCGTCTCCCTCGATCAGTACCGCGGCAAAATCGTCGTCCTCAATTTCTGGGCCAGCTGGTGCGGTCCCTGCCTCGAGGAATTCCCCTCCCTCGTCCAGCTCCAGAAGGACATGCCCAACATCGTTGTCCTCGCCGTCGCCTTCCAGACCGACGAGCCCTCCTACCGCCAATACCTGATTGATAACAATCTCAGCGGCATCACCACCATTGACGACGTCACCAACCACGCCAGCGACGTCTTCGGCACCTACCGCCCGCCGGAAAGCTACATCATCGATCGCAAAGGCATCATCCGCCGCAAAGTCATCGGCCCCATGGACTGGACCGACCCCGAAATGCTCGATTTCCTCAGGAATCTCTGACTCCAGGAGCGTCTGCGCCGATGAAAAAGCCGAACCCGCAGCAAGCCCGCCTCCGCTCTGAAACTCTGCTGGAGATGCTTTCCTCCAACGCCGGCCTCATCGTGGTCGTGCTCTTCGTCTTCGCTTTCATCTTTCAGAATTTCGCCATCCCGTCTTCCTCCATGGCCAGCACGCTGCTCGTCGGCGACCACATTCTCGTCGAACGCGCCAATCTCGCGCCCGCTGCCTCCTGGGCGCCGTTTGTCCATTACCGCCAGGTCCGCCGCGACGACATCATCGTTTTCTACTCCCCATTCCTTGAAGCCGACGGCCAGCACTGGCCCCTCGTCAAGCGGGTGGTCGGCATTCCCGGCGACTGCCTCCACCTCCGCAACGGCATCCTTTACCGCAACGGCGTCGCCCAAAGCGAGCCTTTCGCCGCGCGCCCCACCGCCGCGAACTACAACGCCTACATCGACGACTTCCCCTCGGTCCAGCCCTCCACCGACATCGGCGTCACCGCCGCCTGGTCCGTTCGCCTGCCCTCCGCGCTGCGCCACGGCGACGTCTGCGTCCCGCCCAACAGCTACTTCGTCATGGGCGACAATCGCCAGTACAGCTACGACAGCCGATACTGGGGCTTCGTCCCGCGCGCGAACATTCTCGGTCGCCCGCTGTTTGTCTACTGGTCCATCCAGATTCCGGAGCTCCCCGACAACGCGCCTCTCTCCCAGCAGGCCGCCGTCACCCGCGATGAGTTTCTCCACTTCTTCACCAGAACGCGCTGGTCCCGCACCTTCCACGCCATCCGCTGATCAGAGCGACACCTCATCTACCCAGCCCCCCGCGACGATGCCGGGAAGGCGACCTTCTGCAAAACCCACCCGGCACCCACGCCCCGGCACTCGTCTCACCGGCGATGACTCAGCGTGTCGAATCCCAGCCCCCTTTCTCCCCGACGAAGAGGCTAAGAAGCCGCCCCAGACGCAGCCCCAGGCCCCGGACACCAACCGCAGGCGACGGACACCGGACACCAGCCGCAGGCTCAGGCCAGGTTCACCCCACAGCAAGAAGCAAACGCCCTTCCCGCGCCAACCTCAATCGCAAAGAACTCCCGCCTGAGTCCGAAAGTACTGTGCGGGACGACATCGGGAGAAGCTTCACCAATCGCAGTGCGGGCCCGCAATCGAAATACGCCGCAGGCCCCGCCGAGTCCCTCCATGGTAGGAAGTGAATACTCCAAAGTCCCCGGCCCGCCATCTCCGCAAACGCCGCAGGCTCAGGCCAGGTTCACCCCACAGCAAGAAGCAAACGCCCTTCCCGCGCCAACCTCAATCGCAAAGAACTCCCGCCTGAGTCCGAAAGTACTGTGCGGGACGTTATTAGCCAGACCCTTCGTCAGTCGCAGCGCCCGCCTGCCATGGTTCCGGAAGAAAACAATTGTTAAAGAGAAGTCCAGGCCGCGTCGCGGGTTTGACACACGACTCATCACTGTTCACCCCGCCACCTCGCACACCACCTCCACACCCCGCCGGAACTCCCCCTCCTCCGGCAGCAGGCTCACAACCAGCCACCCATCTCCGCCGAACCCAAAAAAATATCCCGGATGCACGCTCACCCCGCGCTCCACCAGCCGCACCGCCAGATCCTCATCGCTCCCCAGCGCCGGAACCCGCAGCACCGCGTACCACCCCGCCTCCACTTTCAGCCGCGTCACTGCTGGATGCGCCCCGATCGCCGCATCCAGCGCCCACAAATTCGCCGCCGTCCTCGCGCGAATCTGCTCCTGCATTGCCTTCGCGCCGCCCAGCCACGCTGGCAGCGCGCACTGCACCGGCGCATTCATCGACAGAAACGTATCGGCCACCACCTCCAGCCGCTCCAGCGCCTCACGCAGCTCCCGCTCCGGCCCGAACGCCGCAACCCACGCCGCCTTCATCTGCGGCAGCGCCGCAATCTTGCTGATCCCGCTCAGCACAAACGTCAGCGCCCGATGCTCCCCCACCGCAAAGCTCACCCCCCGATCCTGAGCGTCACGGCCGCGAAGCGGCGATTCGCCCTTCGCGCAGAATCCGGGTGCCCCACCCTTATCGTCCCGATTTTGGACGATAGGGTGGGTGGGCGATAGGGTGGGCTCCATCCCATAATCCAAAAACACCTCGTCCACAATCAGCGCCAATCCCCGCCCCGCGCAAATCTCCTCCAGCTCCCCGCGTTCCCGCGTCCAGTGCCCCGTCGGGTTGTTCGGATGCACCACCGCAATCGCCCGCGTCCGCTCTGTCACCCGCGCCCGTAGCCCCTCCAGATCGATCTGCCATCCATCGTGGTACAGCAGCGGATACGGCGTCAGCCGCACGTCCTCGATCTGCGCCAGAAAGTCGAACAGCGGATAACTCGGCTGCGCGATCAGCACCTCATCCCCCGCATCGCACAGCAGCCGAAACACCCAGCTATACGCCTCGCTCGTGCTCGTCGTCAGAAAAACCTGCTCCGCCGCCACCACCGCCCCGCGCTCCCCGTAATACCGGCACACCGCTTCGCGCGCGCTGTGCATGCCCCGCGGATCGGGATCGTATCGGAGCGCTCGCGGATCGCCCAGCGCCCCCAGAATCGCCGCCTCGTCATACTGAAACCCGCACTGCGTCGGATTCGACGCCGTCAGATCGATCAGCGCCAGCCCCGCGGTCCCGCGAAGCGGATCCGCCTGCGCACACCGGCGCTCCCGCACCGCGCCCGCCAGCCGCGTCTCTTCCAGGTCCCACGCCGTCCTTGTCGAAAACCGCACTTCCTCACCCTTTCACATGAAAAGCGGCGAAGCGCAGGTGAGTCAATGGGCCGAGATGCAAAATGCCGCGCGAAGCGCCGCTGCCTGGACGGCCAGTCCCCGAAA
>Ga0335075_10002824_pt1 | contig 27751 bp, 30 predicted proteins | sample Lox_Sample_24_FD_206723 | JGI IMG/M metagenome (GOLD analysis project Ga0335075, IMG submission 206723) | Soil microbial communities from Loxahatchee National Wildlife Refuge, Florida, United States - Lox_Sample_2.4 | ecosystem: Environmental > Terrestrial > Soil > Wetlands | place: USA...
GATGATGCTCGTCGGGCGTAACAATGGCACCGCTCGTCATTCGTGTCGTAGCAGACCCCTGCGGCGCCGTGAAGGAGGCATAATCGCCATGGAACTTCCACAGGCAGGCGGCTGTCTGTGCGGCAACGTTCGATACCAGGTCACCGACGCACCTCGGGTGACTTACACATGCCATTGCCTCGATTGTCAGCGATTGACGAGCAGTGCGTTCTCGATGGCGATCGTTGTTGCAGACGCAGCTTTCCGCCTGGTGGGCAGTTCGCCGCGACCGCTCGAGAGCAGCGCTAACAGCGGGCGCATAAAGGTCCGTTGGGTCTGTTCGGAGTGCGGTTGCTGGGTGTACAGCAGGTCGAAGTGGGATAACGGTGTGTGCCGGGTGCGGGCAGGCACGCTGGACGATACTTCATGGCTGCGGCCAACCAAGCATTTCTGGACACGCAGCAAACAGCCGTGGATCAAGCTGCCCGACGATGATGACGTCTTCGAGACACAACCTGCCAGGTGATGGCAGGGCTACGGCACCACGCTCAAAAGCTCCGTCCGGTGAACGGGTCGATCCCGCTCAGCTTCGGAAAATATTGCGAGATCAATGCAAAGTCCGGTGGTTCCGGCTCGCCAGCGCGGCGCCGATGCCGTACTTGACCTCGGTAATGGCAAAGGTAGCCAGCGCTATATCGTCCACCGACTGGTCGGCGAACCAACCAGCGGGCTAGGCAGGCGCAGTTCGCTCAGTGCGTCGGTGTCCAGGATCGCGAGCATCGGCAGGCCCCGCCTCGAAGTCCCGAGGCCGCAACGATGATCCAAGCGTTGCCCGCGCCTCGCCCAGGACGCGGTCCAGCGCATCCCCTCGCTCGCCGAAGCGGAACGAGAGAAGCACTGATTTCAGGTTCGGCTTGGTCCGCTCGAAATATTCCCGCGATACCACAACGACCGCCCGCCCATCCTGCCGTCGAACGAATTGCGGACGACCCTCGACCGCCGCATCGACCCGCTCGGAAAACTGGTGCTGGGCTGCCGCCGCTTGCCAGACCTCGACCATAAATGCATCCCCTCGGGGGACATCTATTTTGTTACCAGCGGATTGTCAGCACCAATGCGACACCTGAGTCGTCAACTCACTCACGGCATCACCTGATCCAACCAGTCCCGGGCCCGATAGAGCCCGGCCATACCGCGCGCGATCGCCGGCAGGAGCGGCGCCAGCGGCAACGGCCGCAGCTCCACACGCGGGAACGCCGCCTCGATGCCGCCGCCGGCCAGCCTGGCCAGGTCACGGCCCATCATCGTCGCCGCCGCGATTCCCCTGCCGTTGTAACCAAGGCCCGCGAACAGTCCGGGAGCCAACTCGTGCAGTCTCGGCACATGGTCCGCGGTCATCGCGATGAACCCTGTCCACCTCTCTTCCCACGGCACACGGTCGAGCTGCGGGAACAGCCGCCTGACGCGATCATCCACCAGCCGCCAATCGGCAGGACGCTCCGGCCCTCCAAGCGGCCCACGGGCGCTCGCGTGCAGTCGCCCATCGGGCAGCATCCGGACGGCAGATACCAGGCGCCGCGTGTCGCTCAGCGACTGGCGGCCGGGCAGGAGCGAGTGCCGCAGATTGTCCGACAGCGGAGCGCTGACGCAGCCGTAGCCGCGCACGGGGACGACACTCTCGCGCAACCCCGGCCAAAGCGCCGTGGTGTACGCGTTGGTTGCGATAATGACGCACTCGGCGGTGATCTCGCCGCGCGCCGTCCCGACGCGCCAGCTTCCGTCACCGCGGGAGATGTCGTCCACCGGTGTGTGCGCATGGATGGCGACTCCGGCCGCCGCCGCGGCTCGGGCCAGTCCGCGCACGTAGGCGAACGGGTTGATGTGACCGCCACGCTGGTCGATCGTCGCCGCCTGATACATGGACGAACCGATCGCTTCGGCGCAGCGTCCGGCGTCGAGCAGCTCCACCGGCGCACCGCGTTGCTGCCAAAACTCCGCGCGACGCTCCAGAGCGCGTTGGCCGGCGGGCGCGTGGGCGGCGAAGATCAGGCCGGTGCGCACGGGCCAGCACTCGATGCGGTGGCGCTCGATCAGGCCGAACACCAGGTCCGGGCCGGAGGCTACGGCGTCGATCACCGCCGCTCCGCGGTCCGGACCGTACTGGCGCAGGATCGCGGCCTCGGTGATCTTCAGATACGGCACCACCTGACCGAAGGCGCGGCCGGATGCGCCCCAGCCGATCTCCTTGGCCTCCAGCACCGCGACAGCGGCGCCCGCTTCCGCGAGGTGCAGCGCGGCCGAAAGTCCGGTGAAGCCGGCGCCGATCACGGCCACCTCCACACGGCGTGGGCCGTCGAGCGGCGGGCTCGGCGGTGCGTCGGGCGCGGCACGAGCGTAAACGGACGGAGGGGCGGCGCGGTCGGAAATCGGCACGTAGGTCATGGTGGCAACGATGCGGCCGCCCGGTCGTTCCTGCAACGGGCGTTCTTGCCGGAGGTGCTGACGTGGCAAAACCCGAGGGAGATGGCGGGCACAAGGGCGGCCAAGACGATGGCGGGGCCGATCATCACGGCCCCCCCACCCCGGCCCTCCCCCGCAAGGGGGGAGGGGGAAGTGTGCCGCGGGAGATCCTTGATGCGTTGTATCGAATGCGCCTGCTCGAGCCGGGACAGCGCGTGCCGGGCGAGCGACTGACCGGCGGCGTGTCGTCCGATATCTGGCGAATCGATCTGCCGTCGGGCGTGGTCTGCGTGAAGCGCGCCCTGGCGAAGCTGCGTGTCGCGGCCGACTGGCGCGCCCCGGTGACACGCAATCTTTATGAGGCGCGCTGGATGCGGCGTGCCAATGCGGCCGTTCCGGGTGCCGCTCCCGACGTACTCGGCCAGGACAAGGAGAGCGGTGCGCTGGCCATGCAGTATCTGCCGATCGAGAATCATCCGTTGTGGAAGAACGAGCTTCGTGACGGCCGTGCCGACCCGGACTTCGCCGCTCATGTGGCTCGAAGCCTCGTCCGCATCCACGCGGCGACGGCCGCCGATCCTCAGGTCGCAGCGGAATTCCCGACCGATGAGATCTTCTTCGACATCCGGTTGGAGCCCTATTTGATCGCGTCCGCACGCGCGCATCCCGATCGGGCTCAGGCGCTTGCTTCGCTCGTCGCGACGACGCAGGCGAACAAGTGCGCCCTGGTGCACGGTGATGTCAGTCCGAAGAACATTCTGGTCGGTCCGGCGGGCCCGGTATTCCTCGATGCCGAATGCGCCTGGTGGGGTGACCCCGCCTTCGACCTCGCATTCTGCCTCAATCATCTGCTGCTGAAATGCCTCTGGACCCCGGCGGCACGCGCCGGGTTCCTGACGTGTTTCGATGCGCTGGCCGCGGCGTACCTGGCCGGCGTGGCGTGGGAGGCAGCGGCGGTGCTGGAAGCGCGCGCGGCACATCTGTTGGCGGGCTTGTTCCTCGCCCGAGTGGATGGAAAATCGCCGGTGGAGTACATCACGTGCGAGCGGGACAAGGATCGGGTGCGTCGCACCGCGCTCGCATTGCTGGCAGCACCGGTGGATCGGCTTGGCGAGGTGCGCAGCGCCTGGGCAAGGGAGATAGGATGACCGACACGCGCATCGCGTTCGTGCAGGGCCGCCGGGTGTGGGACAGCCGCGGCCGGCCGACGGTAGAGGCGGATATCCTGCTGGAAGAAGGCGCCGTCGGGCGTGGCATGGCTCCGGCCGGCGCCTCGACCGGTACCGGTGAGGCGCTCGACCTGCGCGACGGCGGGGGGCCATTCGGCGGTTATGATGTCCGGCGCGCGGTCGGTCACATAAACAACGAGATCGCCCGCGCGCTGGTCGGTCTGGACGCCGCCGACCAAGCGGCGGTGGATGCACGGCTGATCGCGCTCGACGGCACGCCGAGCAAGTCGCGGCTTGGCGCGAATGCGCTGATCGCCGTTTCGATGGCTACCGCCCATGCTGCCGCCGCTGCCGTCGGCGAGCCGCTGTATCGCCATCTTGGCGGGCCCGAGATGGTCACCCTGCCGCTGCCGCAGATCCAGATCTTCGGCGGCGGCGCGCATGCGGGACGGCGCGTCGATATCCAGGACTTCCTGGTTGTGTGCCCGGCCGCGACATCTTTCGCCGAAGCGCTGGATTGGACCGCGGAGGTTTATCGCGCCGCCGGCGCGCTGATGGCGGAAGCCGGCACCCTGTTCGGCGTCGCCGACGAAGGCGGGTGGTGGCCGGCGTTCAAGACCAACGAAGCGGCGCTGGAGACGCTGGTGCTTGCCATTCAGCGCGCCGGGTTCAAGCCCGGCCCGCAGGTCGCGATCGCGCTCGATGTCGCGGCCACGGAGCTTGGTCGTGGCGGCAAGTATAAACTCGGTCTCGAGAACCGCGAGCTCGATACCGACGGCATGATCCGGCTGCTGGCGGGCTGGACGAGATCCTATCCGATCGTCTCGATCGAAGACCCGCTGGGCGAGGACGATGATGTCGGCTTCGCGGCGTTCACCGCCGAGGTTGGCCGCACCGTGCAGGTGGTGGGCGACGATTTCCTGGTGAGCGAGGCATCGCGCGTGCGCGAAGCGGCAATGCGCGGGGCGGCCAACGCGGTGCTGCTGAAGCCCAATCAACGCGGCACGCTGACCGAACTGCGTGAGGCCTGGGACGCGGCGCGCGAGGCAAACATGGCCGGGGTCATCTCGGCGCGGTCGGGCGAGACGGAGGACACGACGGTCGTGCATCTCGCGGTGGGTTGGGGTGTCGGCCAGCTCAAGGTGGGCAGCTTTGCTCGCGGCGAGCGGATGGCGAAATGGAACGAAGCGCTGCGTATCGAAGAGGCATTGGGGGCACGCGCGAAGTTTGCCGGCGCGGGGGTGCTCGGCCGCTCGCGCCGGGGGACATGAGGGTCGGGCGGCGGCGTTGAACGTGCTGTTCCACTATGCCGCCGGGCCGGACCTTGCGGTGCGGCTGGCGGCGCTGTCCTCGGAGGAGTTGCGTATCGTGCCCTGCGCCGAGCCGGATGCGGCGCTGCTGGCTAACGCGGACGTGCTTTGGCACGTGCTGAGCCCGGCGACTGCTGGGCTGATCGCGGCAGCGCCCCGGTTGCGGCTGATCCAGAAAATCGGTGTCGGGGTCAACACGATCGATCTCGACGCCGCGCGGGCTCGTGGCATTCCGGTCTGCAACCTGCCCGGCACCAACGCGCGCGCGGTGGCCGAGCTGACTTTGGCGCTGATGCTAGCGGCGCTGCGCCGGTTGCCTTTGTTCCACGCGGCGATGCAGGACGGAAAGGGTTTCGCACTTGATCCTGTGTTCCAGGATGGGATCGGCGAGTTGGGCGGGCGGACGGTCGGGCTGGTTGGCTATGGCGCGGTCCCGCGTGTGCTGGTGCCGATTTTGCGGGCGATGGGCTGCGGCGTGATTTACACCGCGCGCAACCCGCGCGGCGATGCGCCCGCCGAGTTCCGACCGCTGCACGCGCTGTTGGCCGAAGCCGAGGTGATCAGCCTGCACGTGCCGCTGACGACGGAGACCGAGCGGATGATCGATGCGGCCGCGTTTACTCGCATGCGGCCGGGCGCCGTGCTGGTGAACACGGCGCGCGGCGGGCTGGTGGATCAGGCGGCGCTGGTTGACGCACTGCGCAGTGGCCGCCTGGCGGCTGCGGGGCTCGACGTGTTTGCCGATGAGCCGCCGGCTGCTCATGAGCCGCTGCTAAGCCTCCCGAACGTCGTGCTGACCCCGCATATTGGTTGGTTGACCACCGGCACCTTCGACCGCAGCTTCACACTGGCAGTGGAGAATTGTCGCCGGCTTCAGGCTGGCGAGGAGCTGCTGCACAGAGTGGTATGATTTGATACCAGGCTCGGCCGGTCATGACGCCGGGGGGAGGACTCGCTCGCCATGGGCAGAATCTGAGCGGCGGGGGGCCGTGGGTCGGCCTCATGCGCGACGCGTTCATGGTGCGGGCCCCGCTTTCGGCACGGCACGAGTACCACTGCACACTGATTATGATAAGTTGGCGACCTGAAGAGCGATAGCGCCGAGACCGCTTTCATGAGCTGACCGGCACGATGGGTCACGACGATTATGGCTCATTTCCCAAAAGGCCCAATCCCGATCTTCTCACGACCCCGCGAGATACTGTTCAGTTGGACGATCTGGAATTGGAGCGACAAAAAGAGCTGGATGGGATTCGGCTTGATACGCCAGGGGGCGAACAAGCGCCATGCTGTGCCAGCAAAACAGTTCACCTGACGGAGCGGCTGGGGGGCGACGCCGATGTAGCCGGCCTAGCGCAACGAATCGGCGTGGGTGTGCACGGTGTCGGCAAGTGCCTCTGCATTGGCAAGCTCATATGAGCCCCAGAAGCGCAACTCGGAGATGGGTTGCAGCGATGGCTCGATGTAGTGCTGGTTCAGACCTCGGGTCTGCGCCACGGCGTCGTAGAAGGTGCGATCGATCAGTGGCCGCATCACAAGAATCAGTGCCGCCCGGGGTGCCTGTGTCAGGAGCACTGCGTGGAAGGCGGAGCCGATAAACCCGGCGATCACCTCCTCGGTCGCAAACAGATCCGCCTGGGCACTGACGGGGAGAGCTTCCGGACAAATGATGGTCCAGCCAAGATCCATCAGGCGACCCTCAACAAGGTCTTCGCCGACCATTCGGCCGAACCGGTCCGGCAACGCGTGGCGGGACAGCCAGATACGGCGCCCGCGCCAGGGGCCTATGCGGGGCTGCACGGCCAGAGCCCTTACCTGAAGCGGATGCAATGCGTTCGGTGCGGGCAGGCCGGAGGCTGGAAGGAGCAATTTTTCAATCGTGATCGGCGTACGGATGATGTGGCGGCGGTGTTTGCCGACATCCAGCATCTGCCAGATCGCATCAATCCAGCCGGGCCAGGTGTCATGCGGAACCGCAAGGTCGATCCAGTGCCAGAGGACGACCAGGTCGGGTCGCTGGCGGATGAACCACAGCCTTGCAAGGCTGTCGCGCAGCATGTGACCGAAATGGTTCATCAAGATACCACCATAGATTGCCTGTCCGCCGATGACCGGCGGCGGCGCTTCCCCGCGCGGGCGATTGCGCAGCCAGGGGTGGTTGAAGGCGGGCAGTGACTCTCCGTTGCTGTCGAAGACGCCAAATGTGTAGGCGCCAGGCACTTTCGGATCAGTTTCGATAGGCAAGAGAGTTACCTTTTCAAATATCCTGGTTTGCAGCGCGAAACGGGTGGTTACCCCAGGGTCGTCACCGACCGGGGGTGAACGAGACATGCCGACGGGCGCAGCAGGAACGAAGAAACGGCCCTCAGCTCGTCCGTGGCGGACAAAGTGGTCATACCCGTTGCGGAGGTCGCCGCGCTCAACCGCCATGCGGATATCGGCGTGAAGGACGAGGTAGCCGACCTCTGAGAAGCGAGGTGACGGATCGAAACTGGTGGGCTCGTTGTTTGTCAGGTAGTGATGCAGCGCGCAAACCCAGGCGCCACTGTCGATCCCAACCGCGGGATAACGGGCGCGGTACCAGGCGGCATCAAAGAGCGTGGTTGGGCTCGGTTCAGTGGCGCCCGATCGCACGTGCAAAAGGTAGGTCGTAAACGCTCCATGCTGGCGAATGCTGGCCTGCACATCGAAGGGCGCAGAGGCGGCATAGGTTGTTGGGTCGAAGAACGGATGCCCGCTCAGTCCAGCATGCTGTCCAACCAACAGGAAATGGTCATAGGGGTAACCGTCCTGCGCCGGGTCGAAGGGACGGCCGGAGTGACGCTCGAACTGGGCGCGGTAATAGGTCGGATCGAACAACCAGTGCGGCACAAAATCCGGCGGGCCGTGCTTGCAGAAATGGTCAAAGCCAGAGGTGAACTCGCCACTGACCACGGCGTCTCGCACGCCCGGATAGCGACTCAGATACCATTGTTCCGCAAAATAGGGATTGGGATCGTGGCCGACGGATTGACCGAGACGTGTATAGGCATCCTCGGGGGAAGCGAACCTGCCGGCGGCCAGCCAATCCTCGACGACCGGATAAGTGGCACGATACCAAGCCTCGTCGAAACGGCGCCATAGCTCGGGTTGAGTGGACATGACTGCGTTGGTCCCACAATCGGCGGATGGTAACCAATCCGGCGACGCGAGGCATGTATGGCAGCCGCGATGCCGACCAGACAGATACGACGGTCGAGCTTCCAAACGATCAGCGTGTCGCCCCTGCGCGCGAATTCGAAGGCGTCATGCAAGGCCGGGCGATCTTCATTCCTATCCGCCGGCAAGGCGCGGGAGCAGAAAGATCTCCGCGCCCTTGGGCAGTTCCTTGGACCAGGTGTCGCGATAAATCACCCCATCGATAGAGACGGCGATACCCCTCTCGATGAACGGCCCGAGCCCGGGGTACTGCTCCGCCAGCTTGCGGAACAGCTCCCGGATGTCTTTTGCCTCGACTTCAAGCTTCTGCCTGCCTCCGGTGGCGGCGCCGAGCGAGCCCCACAGCGTCACCTCGACCATCAGCGCGGCCGTTCTGCCTCCAGCGCCGCCAGAATGCGCGGCGGCGACATGGGAATATGCGTCATGCGAACGCCGACCGCATTCGACACCGCATTCGCGATTGCCGCCAGAGGCGGCACGATCGATGTCTCGCCCACGCCACGCACCCCGTACGGATGATTCGGATTAGGAATTTCGAGAATCTGCGTGTCGATCATCGGCAGGTCCGAGCAAACCGGGACGCGGTAGTCGAGGAAGCCGGGGTTCTGAAGGCGTCCATCCTCTCCGTAGACATACTCCTCATTGAGCGCCCACCCGATGCCCTGCGCGGCTCCGCCCTGATACTGCCCCTCCACATAAGTCGGATGCACTGCCTTTCCCGCGTCCTGCAGGACAGTATAGCGCAGCACCTTGGTCGCACCGGTCTCCGGATCGACTTCAACATCGCAGATATGGGTGGCAAACGAGACGCCCGCGCCATCAGCGACCAGTTCGCTGTGGCCGGCGATCGGCCCGCCGGTTTTGGCCGCCGCCGCCGCAATGTCCTTGACCGACAACGGCGCGAGATTGCCGTGCTTCTCCCCTTTGGCCCTGGCCTGGCCATCCTCCCAGACGACATCGTCGAGCGGGATATCCCACATCCTGGCCGCCCGTTCCCGCATGACGGCAATGGCGTTGCGGGAGGCGGAGATCGTCGCCATGGATGAGGAGAAGGTGCCGCGGCTGCCGTCGGTCATGTCGTTGTAACCGAGACTTCCAGTATCCGCCACCACCGTCTGGACCTGCGCATAGGGAATGCCGAGCTCCTCTGCCGCCACCAGCGCCAGCGCGGCGCGTGAACCGCCCACATCGACCGTGCCGACTGTCAGCGTCACGGTACCGTCGGCGCCGACGTTGAGGTCGGTGCAGGTCTGGCCGCCGAAGTTGAACCAGAAGCCACAGGCCATACCGCGTCCCTGGTTCCTGCCGAGCGGCGCCTTCATGTGCGGATGCTTCTGCGCTGCCTCCAGCGCGGGCCCGATGCCGATCGGACCGTACACGGGACCGTAGGACGACTTGCAACCTTCCTTCGCAGCGTTCTTGATGCGGAGCTCGAGAGAGTTCATGCCGATCTTCTGCGCCAGCTCATCGATGACACTTTCAACCGCGAAGGCGGCCATCGGCGCCGATGGCGCCCGATAGGCCGCTGTCTTGGGCCGATTGACCAGCACCTCATAGCCGACCGTTTTAACGTTCTTGAGATTGTAGCAGGCAAACGAGGTCATGGCGCCGAGCTCGGCCCACATGCCGCTGTAAGGGCCGCAGGAATAGCGCAGCGTCGCCGAAGCCGCCGTGATAGTGCCGTCCTTCTTGGCGCCGATCTTCACATCGATCGAGGTGGCACTTGTCGGGCCCGAGGCACGGAAGACTTCCTCGCGCGACATCACCAGCTTGACCGGCCGGCCCGCCTTGCGCGACAGCGCCAGCGCAACCGGCTCGGCCCAGATATGCGTCTTCCCGCCGAAACCGCCGCCAATCTCTGACGACGTGACCCGCAGCTTCGAGACATCCAGGCCGAGCAGCTCGGCACACTGCTGGCGATAGACGAAATGGCCCTGGGTGCAGACCCACAGCTCACATGTCCCGTCGGGATTGACGCTGGCAACACAGGCGTGGGGTTCGATATAGCCCTGGTGCGTCTGCTCGGTTTTGAACGAGCGTTCAACGACGGCGTCGGCATCCTTGAAGCCCGCTTCGACGTCACCGTGGCCGTACTGGCTCCGCTTGGCGATGTTGGAGGGCTTCGTCGGTTTGGGATCGACGCCGTCAGTGAACATCGTCTCGTGCAGCAGTGGCGCCGAGGCCTTCATCGCTTCGTCGACATCAGTGACATGCGGCAGCACCTCATGGTCAACCTCGATGAGCTCCAAGGCTTCCCGAGCCGTGCGGGCATCGACCGCCGCCACCGCCGCCACCGCATGGCCATCGTAGAGTGCCTTCTTGCGCGCCATGCAGTTGTCGAGGATTTCATACATGCCGGTGTTGCCGTTCGTGAGATCGGGCAGATCCGCCGCGGTGATCACCGTCTTGACGCCCTTCAGCGCCTCCGCCTTCGACGTGTCGATCCGCCTGATCCTGGCGTGAGCGTGGGGGCTTCTGAGAATGCGCCCCACCAACTGCCCTGGCATATTGAAATCCGCGCCGTAACGAGCGCGTCCGGTTACCTTATCGACCCCGTCGAGACGAATGGGGCGGGTGCCAACGGATTTGAACTTCCGGACTGAGTAGCTCGGATCGAAACCCATGGTCATGCTCCTCTCATTACGCTGGCGGCATCACGGACGGCGCGCACGATCTTGTCGTAACCTGTGCAACGGCACAGGTTTCCGGCGAGTCCGAAACGAATTTCTTCCTCCGTTGGATCGGGGTTCCTGGCCAGCAGACTTTTCGCCGCCATAAGGAAACCCGGCGTACAGAAGCCGCACTGCAAGGCGCCGTGTTCGAGAAACTTCTCCTGCAGAGGGTGCAGCTTGTCGCCGGTCGCCATGCCCTCGACGGTCTCTATGCGGCGGCCCCCGGCCTCCGCGCCCAGTACGAGGCACGAGCACACCAGCCGGCCGTCAACAATGACGCTGCATGCGCCGCAGTCACCGGTGCTGCAGCCTTCCTTGCTTCCAGTGAGCCCCAGGTGGTCCCGAAGCACGTCGAGCAGCGTCTCCTCGGGCTGGCACAGGAACTCGACATCATCGCCATTGATCGTGGTTGAAATAGCTATGCCTGACATTACTTCCCTCCTGCCCACTCGCCGGCGATACTGGCAGCGTGCTTCGCCATCACGCTCGCGACGTCTTTCTTGAATTCCACGGTACCACGTCTGTCGTTGATTTGGGAAGACAGCGGCGCACTCGGAACGAGAAAAGCGATGAGATTTCATGCGAGGCCGAGCAAGGCCCGCACAGTCAGCAGGCCTAACGAGACGAGATCACTTTAGGCTAGCGAGGTCGCGCGGAGGATGCACGTCTGTTTCTACTCATCAGCCTCCCGAACGGGCAGTTGCTATAAGGAGCAGAGGCGGGTTGCCACTCGATACGACAAGACCGCAAGCAGCTTCCTCGGCTTTGTCTTGCCGGCCTGCATTCGACTCTGGATCAGGTTTGTCCACAGAGCCTAGTCGATACAAAGCCGCATCAGGAGGTGTCGACACCATCGAGCCAGTGAGGATGAACGAGGAGCCCTCGGTGTGTTTCGTCACGGGTCGCTCCGTCATAGACAAAACGGCCGACTTCAAGCCGTCAAGTGGTGGATCAGGCGAGGCCGCATGCAGGACTGCGACGGCACGCTACCCACCAAGTCGGCACTTTGGTGCCTGAATAGCCCGGCGGCGGCATTTGTCCGCCAAGTCCGGGATCAGTGGGTTCGAGAAGAGGCTGGCATGCCGACGCTCGTCACCCGATTCAGCACGTTCATCCAATCTTCGCCCGGATCCGCTGTGTACACAGAGTCCGGGCCTGAAGTCGCCGGCCAATGATGGCCTTGTACCGTAGACCGCAGTCTCGACCCGGCTCCGGCCGTTGTAGCCGGAACGGCGCTGCTAGCCCATGCGTCCACGCCTTTCGCATTCGAAGGGTGGGCCGTGTCGCAAAGCCCGGGACTGAAACCCGCAGGCGCGGCAAGCCAAATTGGGTCCGAGTTCCATACTCACCAAATAGGGATTGACTCGATGCAGCCATATTCCTATCAATTAGCTATGGAGTAAGGACCCACCCATGCTTTCCCGGCGTTCGCTGCTGGCGCCACGCGCTGCTGACCTGGTCGCAGCCGACTGGGGTATTGGCCATGCTGGGCCCAATCGTGGCCGGATTGGCCATGTTGAGCGATGGGCGGTGCCGTGGTCGCTCTCTTAGTAGCCATGGAGGGGAGATGAGCAGGACATACAGGGTGTTGAGAGGCAATCGCGCGGCGCCGGAGACCTGGCAGTACCTGAAGCCGATCCAGCCTGCGCTAGAAAACCCGACCAGCATTCAGTGGCAGATAGGGCACCCCAAACCAGAAGTGCCGCATCCTTCTCTGGTCGTACCGGAGTGGATCCGAGACGAACGCGAGGCCGGTGCGTGGCCGAAGGCCAACAAGGCCAACGCGGAGGAACCGGCGGGGATCCACGGCGGCATGAGCCAACGCTGGGACCGGGCGCAGGCGTGGATCGAGCCGATCAACCCCGCTCGCAGACCGGCGAGCCGGAAATGTCAAAGTTCCACCCCAAGCCGTAATAGAGAACGCGCAAGCGTTGGTGGCGAAGTAGTGGTCCGGTTACGCGCTTTCGACGCGGCCGCGGAGATCTTTCTTTCGGCGATGCACTAGGGAAGTAGCGGTGCTGAAGAACTCGGTAATGACTGCCAAGATCGATGGCGTGGTGGACTTCCCGGTCCACATCGAACTGCAGCTACCCCCTGAGATGTCCGAGATGATGGAGGACTGGCGCGTTACTCAGCGCCCAGTGCCGCGATCGGTGCTCGATCCTGACGCGGAGCTGATCCTGCGGCTCTACCGCGGCCTCCCGGAGGCGGCCAAGCCGTGGCTTGTGGCGGTCGTGCGCAGCGTCGTAGAGAACAAGCACGACGCGTTGGTGAGAGAGGCCACCACGCAATTCGTAATGGCGACTCGGGCGCCCGGACCGAAGCCGCCAGCAGCCTGATTGTCGCGCGAGGCGTGGGAGGAAAGTGAACCGTACCGGTGGCTCCGATCCTTGAGAGCGTGGAGCAATCGAGGAGCACAAGTTATCGGTTCGATATGCGCCTCAGGAAGCTTGTCTGGCGGCTTCGGCTCATCGATGATCCGCAAGTACGGCCGCGGCGCCGTCCAGCCCCGCGGGAAGCGCTTCTTTGCTTCGTCGTCCGACAGGCTGGGTAAGAGGATGACGGGCATGCCACTGGTCCAGTTGACTTGTATGTGCCGGTGAGCTGCAGGCTGTCGATAACCCGCAAAATCTCGCCGAAATGGCGACCGGTGCTCGGCGGATAGGTTAGAATCAGCCGGATCTTCTTGGCCGGATCAATGATGAAAACGCTCCGGACGGTGATCGACGGATCCGCCTCCGATGCACCATCCCGTAAAGGTCGGAGACCTTGCGATCAGCGTCCGCAATCACCGGGAAATCGATCACCTGGCCTTGGGTTTCCTCGATATCCAGCTCCCAGCCTTTGTGGCTGTCCGTGGGGTCGACGGAAAGCCCGGTCGGCTAGACGTTGCGCTTTTCCCATTCCGGCTTCAGTCGCGCGACTTCTGCGAGTTCCGTGGTACAAACCGGCGTGAAATCCCTGGGGTGGCTGAATAGCACGCCCCAGGACTCACCCAGCCAGGCATGAAAACGCAGCCGCCCGATTGTACTGTCCTGCTCGAAGTCGGGCGCGATTTGCGCCAGTTGTATGGCCATCGTGGTCTCTCCCTGGCGTCTCGCGACAGTTTGATGCCCGAGCTTAATCCATATCGCAACAATAGGGATAAGCGGACATCGGCATCTGACTGTCAAGCCGTCAATGGCGTCGGCGCGCTGCCAGGCAGCGTTGCGCGAGAGAGCATGTCGCCAGCATATGATCTCGGCGAGAGCGAGAGACGAATCAGCGCCCGTTGGCGCCTATATTGCGAGCGTCTCTGTGAGCGCCGCCTTGGGCCGAGGGCTCAGTTGCAGTAATCAGGCTTGGCCTTCTGTCTGGGCATGCAGCGCGAATTCAAGATCAAAACCGTGTAAACACTCCCCGCCTTCGTGATCGCGCATTATGTATCGTCCGGGGAATAGCCTTCGGTCTAATCCCCTCCCATGTTAGCCTGTCGCACAGCCGGCCAACTGCAAGGTTGATGAAAGCCGCCGATGCCACTGAAGCGCAAGCTGCTCCAGACTGCCCCACCCGAAGGCGACGCCGCCGTGGCTGCGATTTGCGCGGTCATCCGCCGCATCCCCAAGGGCTGGGTTGCCACCTATGGCCAGGTCGCCGCGATGGCCGGCCTGCCGAGGCGCGCACGCCTTGTCGGCCACGTACTCCAACACCTCGACCCGGCAACCAACATTCCGTGGCATCGCGTCGTCAACGCCAAGGGCGAGGTGTCCTACTCGCTCTCTCGCAACGGTGGTGACGCCCTCCAGCAGCGCTTGCTGGAAAAGGAAGGCGTCGAGTTCGACGACAGAAACCGCTTCAACCTGGAGCGATTTCGCTGGCTCGATTAGAGATCGTGGGGTTGATGTCCCGACTCGCGCTCCAGCGATAGCGGATAGTATGTCGGATTTTTCCTGGTGACCCTGCCCCCGCACTTCGCCGCATGGTTCGCGGCCCGAGGTTGGCAGCCGAGGCCGCATCAGCTCGCCGTGCTGGACGCAGCAGCCGCGGGCGAAAGCGTGCTGCTGGTCGCGCCGACCGGCGGCGGCAAGACGCTCGCCGGCTTCCTGCCTTCGCTCGTCCAGCTTGCGACTGATCCGCGTCCGGGCTTGCACACGCTCTACGTCAGTCCCCTGAAGGCCCTGACGACCGATATCGCCCGCAACTTGATGCCGCTCGTCCAGGACCTGCAGCTTCCTGTTGCGGTCGAAACCAGGACCGGCGATACGCCTGCCAACCGCCGCGCTCGCCAGCGCGAGAGCCCTCCGCACATCCTGCTGACCACGCCCGAAAGCCTCGCCGTGCTGCTGTCGCAGCCACAGGCGGCGGCGATGTTCGGCGGCCTCGCGACCGTGGTCATGGACGAGGTGCACGCACTGCCCGGCACCAAGCGCGGCGACCAGCTCGCGTTGTGCGTGGCGCGGCTCGGCGCGCTCGCCCCTAAGCTGCGGCGCGTCGGCCTGTCCGCCACCGTCGCCCATCCCGACGCCATCCAGGCCTATGTCGGCGCTGCCAGGCGCATCGACGTGGCCGACGGCACGCCGCCGGACCTGTCGATCATGTTGCCCGAGGGCGAGCTGTCCTGGGCCGGACACATGGGTGCAGAAGCGGCGCCGCAGGTGATGGCACGCATCCGCGCCGCCGGCATGACGATCGTCTTCGTCAACACCCGTGCACAGGCCGAGTTGATCTTCCAGGCGCTGTGGCGACTCAATGATGCCACGCTGCCGATCGCGCTGCACCACGGCAGCCTGGACGTGGCGCAGCGCCGTCGCGTTGAAGCGGCGATGGCCGAGGGCCGGTTGCGCGCAGTCGTCGCGACGTCGTCGCTTGATCTCGGCATCGACTGGGGTGGCGTCGATCAGGTGATCCAGCTCGGCGCGCCGAAAGGTGTCTCCCGCCTGTTGCAGCGCGTCGGCCGCGCCAACCATCGCATGGAGGAAGCAAGCCGCGCCGTGCTGGTGCCGGCCAACCGGTTCGAGCTGCTGGAATGCGAGGCCGCCTTGTCGGGCGTTGCCGCGCGTGAGCTGGACGGCGACCCGCCGCGGCCCGGCGGGCTCGACGTGCTCGCTCAGCATCTTCTCGGCATGGCCTGCTCGGCGCCGTTCCGCCCGGACGCGATGTTCGCGGAAATCCGCCGTGCGGCGCCTTATGCCGAGTTGCCGCGCAAGGATTTCGACGCCGTGCTGGATTTCGCCGAGAACGGCGGCTACGCGCTCGCCGCCTATGACCGCTACCGCAAGCTGTTCCGCGACTCCGAAGGTCGCGTGCATGTCCGCTCCGAGCGGATCGCCCGGCAGCACCGGATGAATATCGGCACCATCGTCGATGCGCCGCAGATGAAGGTCCGGCTGGTGGGCAAGAAAAGGTCCGGACCGGTGCTGGGCGAAGTCGAGGAAAACTTTATCAACCTGCTGCGTCCCGGCGACACCTTCATGTTTGCCGGGCGCCTGCTGCGCTTTCTGCGCGTGCATGAAACGGTCGCCGAAGTGGCGGAAGGCGGCAGCGGCGAGCCGATGGTGCCGGCCTATGAAGGCGGGCGCCTGCCGCTGACCACCAACCTTGCCGACCGCGTGCGTGGCCTGGTGCAGGAGCCGGCAGGTTGGAGCGTTCTCCCGCAAGACGTGCAGCGCTGGCTGCGATTGCAAAGGGCCCGCTCCCGGCTTCCCGGGCGCAACGATCTGCTGGTGGAGACATTCCCTCGCGGCGACCGCTGGTATCTGATCGCCTATTGCTTCGAAGGCCGCAATGCGCACCAGACACTCGGGATGTTGCTGACGAAACGGATGGAGCGTGCCGGGTTTGCTCCGCTGGGCTTCGTTGCCACCGATTACGTGCTGGGCATCTGGTCGGCCGGCCGGCCGTTCGACGTGGCACGGCTGTTCGACGAAGACATGCTGGGCGAGGACCTGGAGAACTGGATGGCGGAAAGCTCGCTGCTGCGTCGCAGCTTCCGCAACGTCGCGGTGATTGCCGGGCTGATCGACCGCCACCATCCCGACGCCGAGAAGACGCGGCGGCAGGTCACGGTGAACAGCGACCTGATTTACGACGTGCTGCGCAAGCACCAGCCGGACCACATCCTGCTGCGCGCAACGCAAGCTGACGCTGCCTCAGGCCTGATCGATCTCGCCCGCGTCGCCGGGATGCTGCGGCGGGTGAAGGGCAGGGTCGTGCACATGGTGCTGTCTCGCGTCTCCCCGCTCGCCGTGCCCGTGCTGCTGAAGATCGGGCGGGAGAGCGTGCGTTCGGACACCGACGAGGACGCGCTGCTGGCGGAGGCCGAGGCGATCATTGCCGAAGGCATCGGCGACGCCGAACCGCCCGCTTTTCGTGCGACGCGACTGCGCAGGCGCCACCGGGCGCTGCCGATGCAGCCCGGCCTGTTCGACCGCACCGCATGACCCTTACTGACAACCGACCGCTGACAACTGACAACTGATATGCAGCCCGACCTGTTCGATCGCGGAATGCGCTTTCGCTTTTCCGCCCTGCGGGACCGCAGCGCATGACGGCCGCCCCGGTTCATCTGGCCGGCGAGCGGCTCATGCTGGACCCGGCGGGCGCGCTGTACTGGCCGGCTGGCGGGTTGCTGGCGGTCTCCGACCTGCATCTCGAGAAGGGCTCATCCTTCGCCCGGCGTGGCATGTTGCTGCCGCCCTGGGACACCAAAGCAACGCTCGACCGGCTGGTCCTGTTGCTCAGGCACTGGTCACCGCGCGTGGTGGTGGCGCTCGGCGACTCCTTCCATGATGCGGCGGGACACGGGCGGCTGCCGCCGACCGAGGCGACGCGCCTGCGCTCGATCGCCTCGGCGCTGCGCTTTGTCTGGGTCCGCGGCAACCACGACCCGGCGCCACCCGACGGGCTGGGCGGGGAGAGCATGCAGATACTGCGCGTCGGCCCGCTGACCTTCCGCCACCAGGCGGAACGCAATGCCGGGCCTGGTGAGATCTGCGGCCACCACCATCCGAAGGCAACCATCCCCGCCCGCGCCGGCCAGGTCAGTCGCCCCTGCTTCGTCGCCGATGCGCGCCGGCTGATGTTGCCGGCCTTCGGCGCCTATGCCGGCGGGCTGGATGTCGGCGATCCGGCCATCGCCGCGCTGTTCCCTCGCGGGGGGCGGGTCTTCCTGCTCGGGCGCGACAGGTTGTTCAGCTTCACCCTTGCCTCGGTGCGCCGCTGACGCATGTCACACACATGCAACCGCTCAGCGAGGCCCCCGTCCTTCTGTGGTTCCGCAATGACTTGCGGCTGGCGGACCATGCCGCCCTGAATGCCGCGGCGGCGACCGGCCGGCCGGTGGTTCCGGTGTTCGTGCTCGATGACGACTCGGCCGGGGCTTCGGCGCCAGGCGAGGCGTCGCGCTGGTGGCTGCACCACAGCCTGGCCGCGCTGGCGCGACAGCTTCGCGCCCAGGGTTCGGAGCTTGTGCTGCGACGTGGCCGCGCCGACGCCGAGATCGAGCGGCTGGCCGAGGAAACCGGTTCGGCGGGCGTATTCGCCGGTACCGCGGTGGAACCGTGGGCACGAGCGGCCGATGAGCGGCTGGCGACATCGCTCGGGGCGTGCGAACTTGGCTTTCGGCGCGTCCGCACGACTACGCTGTTCGACCCAGATGCACTGCGGACACACGCCGGTGGGGCGTTCAGTGTCTATTCGCCATTCTGCCGCGCCGCTTCCGCCGCCGGCGGCCCGGCGCCGCCCACCGCATCGGGGCGGATTCGCGCCGCCACGGTTCGCCCGCTATCGGACCGACTCGATGACTGGAACCTGTTGCCGGCAGATTCGGACCGGCTACGAGCCCTCCAAGAGACTTGGACCCCTGGCGAAGCCGGCGCTCGCGCCCGGCTGGACGCCTTCATTGCCGAGAGGCTGTCCCACTACATGGTGCGGCGCGACCGGCTCGGCGCCGATGGCACCTCCATGCTGTCGCCGCACCTGCATTTCGGCGAGATTTCCGCGGCCCAGGTCTGGCATGCAACGCTCTCGACTGACCCCGGCCGCGACAGCGACAAGTTTCTTCGCGAACTGCTCTGGCGCGAATTCTCAATGCATCTTCTGTGGCATCACGCAGATCTGCCGGAGCAGCCGCTGCGTGCCGGCTTCGCCGGTATGCGCTGGCGCCGCGATCCGGCTGGCCTGAGCGCTTGGCAGGAAGGCCGCACCGGCGTGCCGATCGTTGATGCCGGGATGCGCCAGCTCCGGGCGATCGGCTGGATGCACAACCGGGCGCGCATGATCACCGGTTCGTTTTTGGTGAAACATCTGCTGATTTCCTGGCAGCTAGGCGAGGCGTGGTTCTGGGACAGGCTGGTCGATGCCGATCTGGCGAACAACAGCGCGAGCTGGCAGTGGGTGGCCGGCTGCGGCGCCGATCCCGCGCCGTATTTCCGCATCTTCAACCCGGTGCTGCAGTCGAAGAAGCATGACCCCGACGGCACCTATATCCGCCGCTGGGTGCCGGAGCTGACCGAGCTCGATGACGATTCCATCCATGCCCCATGGGAGGTCCCGACGAGGGCGCTGCGCCGCGCCGGCGTGGAACTGGGAGAGAGCTATCCGCATCCGATCGTCGATCTGTCCGAGAGCCGGCTGCGTGCTCTGGACGCCTATGCGGCGATGAGCCGCGACGGCGCGTGATCACTCTCACGATCCCCGCCGGCGCGGCGCTGCGAGTGGTGGGCGACGTACATGGCGACGCGGCCGCCTTCGGCTATGCGGCGGCGACGGACCGCTTCGTCGTGCAGCTAGGCGATCTGACGGATTACGGCCCGCGCAGCGCGGACGTGCTGAGCCTGATGTTCCGCCTGATCGATGAAGGACGCGGACTGTTCTTGCTTGGCAACCACGATCACAAGCTGGCGCGGGCGTTGGCCGGCCAGCCGGTGCGGCTGGGGCCGAACCTGCAGGAGACGCTGGCGCAGCTCGACGCGCCGATGCGCGCGCGGACCTTGGCCGAGATCGCCCGCGCGCCTGCCTGGCTGCGCCACGGCGAGGCGCTGTTCGTGCATGGCGGCTTCCACACCGAAATGCTGGATGGCGCGGCACCGGAGGTGGGCACCGAGCGCGCGAACGGCGCGGTGGCGCGGGCACTGTTCGGCGAGCCGACCGGGCGGATGCAGCCGGACGGCTATCCCGAGCGCAGCCTGCGTTGGGTCGATCGGATCCCGCGCGGGCTGACCGTCTATTGCGGCCACGACCGGCGCAGCCTGAACGGGCGTCCCTATGTTCGCCATGGTGCGCTGGGCGGGGCGGCGGTGTTTCTCGACACCGGCGCGGGCAAGGGCGGCCACCTGTCCTGGATCGATCTGTAGGGCGGAATTCATTCGGCCACTCGTCTCGGCTCCCAACAGGACAGGACGCGTTTGGCGTGGCAAGATCGGCCCCATGCGCCAGCTTCTGCTTCTGCGTCACGCCAAGTCTTCGTGGGATGACCCGCGGCTTGCGGACCGGGACCGGCCGCTCAGTCAGCGCGGCCAGCGTGATGCCGCGATGATGCGCACGGCGATGCGCGATCTCGGACTGGCGCCCGACCTTGTGCTGGTCTCGCCGTCGCGGCGCACGATGGAGACACTGGAGGCGCTGGAACCGTGGGACGACGCACCGCTGATCGAGCCGGTCGATTCGCTTTACCTCGGTGGGCCGGCGCAGCTTCTGGCGGTGCTGCACGAGGTCGCAGAGACGGTGCGCAGCGTGCTGCTGATCGGGCACAATCCTGGGCTGCATGAGCTGGCTTTGACGTTGGCCGGCTCGGCGCCGCCGGCGGCTGAGCGGCGCCTGCGGGTGAAGTTCCCCACTGCGGCGCTGGCGGAGTTCACAGTGTCCGGTCTGTGGGGCGATGTGGGGCAGCAGACCACGAGCCTGGTGCGGTTCGTGACGCCAGCAGAGCTGCGCGGCGGTTGATGCTATTGCTTGGTTGCGGCGTGATGGCGAGAGACGCTGTGCCAGGAACTTACGCGTGGCAGATAGCGCGTCGAGGGCGGCTTTCGGGTCGCGGCCGACATAGTACCCGGCATAGGCATGCGGCGTACTCGCGGCATCGAAGCCATGCCGGGCGCCGGGGTAAACTTTCATTTCCAGCACGTGGCCGGCCCTCTGCGCCTGATTGTACCAGCTCATGTAGCCCGAGACGGGCGTCCAATCATCGGCGTCGCCGATCAGCATCAATGTGTCCGTCACCAGCGGCTCAGGCGTAGTGTTTGCGCAGGGCGCTGCAACCGCGACGGGTTGGGGTGACGCACGGACGCCTGATGTCGGCGGTATGACGTTGCACCGACAGCCGGCCGGAAACGGTCAAACGGATGTGAGGACGGTGGCAGGCCTCCACTGGGTTTGCATAGGGTGCGCCCCGCACAGACCGGAGGTTCTGGAATGGATGGTTACGTCCCGGCGATAGATCAGCCATCGCCGGCCCGTAGCTACTGGCCTGGCAGCGACTGGAACGATTTCCCGGACGATTCGGGCCAGGGGCTGTCGTTCCAGGACGTGCTGAACACCGTCTCGCGAGCGAGCGCCGGTGCGGCCGGCGCGCACTACGTGCAGGTGGAGGACCCGTCGGGACCCGGTGGCGTCGGAGCGACGCAGCAATCGCCGCCGCTGACCAAATCGCAGGTGACGGAGCGGCTGCAGCGATACACGACGGAAGCGGCCCGCGACATCGATGCGAGGGGGACGGCAGCCTTCACCCCTGCGCAAAGGGATGCGATCAAAGACCACCCGCAGCTTCGGGCTGCGTATCGCGGCTACCAGATCGACAGGGCAGTGCGGGCCAGGGTGGAAAAGGACCCGCGGCTTAAGGACCGGTTGGTTGGCAAGCCGAACAAGGGCCGGATTTCACCGACAACGGGCCAGGTCCCGATTTCGCCGACAAGACCACCGGCGCGGAATACGAGGTCGGCACGAAATACGACATGACCACGGGGAAGGCGTATCCCGCGCATCAGGCCAAGTACGGCGAGGATCTGGTCCATATCGACACGAGCGGCAAGGTGATGCCTCCAGCCGAGGCCGACCCCGCCACCGCGCCCAGGACGATGGAGCCCGCGCCGAAGACCCCGGAAGTGCCGAAGACTCCGGACCTGCCCGAGGAAATTCCGGAACTGCCCGAGATCCCCGAAATTCCCCTCGAAATCCCCCTGTAGTAAGATCGGGATCGCAAGACAACGGGACAGGTCATCGGCGCAGAGATGGTGCATGGCGTCTGAGCGGTCAGAACGATGGTCGGCGGTGACTGATGCCGACCTGCTTGGCACCCCGTTCGGCACGACTGATGCGGGACGTGCCGATTTCCGATCCGTGCCGCTCGGCCGCCTGCGGAAACTGTCGGGGGCAACGTTCCGCGACTGCGATTTCACCGCGGCGGATTTTTCCGAGCTCCGGCTGTATCAGTGCCAGTTCATCAACTGCGTGTTTGATCGGGCGGACTTCACCAACCTGTGTGAGTATTCTTGCCGCTTCGATCGCTGTTCCTTCGTTCGCACCGACTGGCGGGTCGGCGCCGTCGGCTTTCGCGATCACGGCCAGCCGAAGTCGCAGTATGTGGGCTGCACTTTTGAGAAGGTGAGATTTGCCCAGACCAACTTTCAGGATGCCCGGTTCGAAGCCACGCGTTTCATCGGTCCGCTCAAGGGTGTCGATTTCAACGTGTGCGGCTTCTGGTCGTGCTGCTTCACCGGTCTTCTGGATGACGTGATGTTCCGCGGCAACTATCTTTACGACAGCGACCGGGAACGTAATCCCCCCGCGACCGAGACCGGCCTGCACGACACGAGCTTCGCCGATGCCGAGCTGCACTGGATCGGGCTGGCCGATGGGTGCGTGCTGGAATATGTCGAGATGCCGCGTTCCGGCGAGGCTTTCATCTGTGACCTGGCCTGGCTGATGCGCGAGCGCGAGAGCTTGCTCGCCGCGGTCGCTGATTCGGCTGTTCGCGAAGCCCTTGCCCGCTACCTGGAAGTGATTGGCTACGGCGCTGAGCGCCAGCCGCAATACATCGTCAGCGTCAAGGACCTGCGGGCACCCGAACCGGCGGCGCAGGCGGCGTACGCGTTGCTCCAGCGCTTCGCCATTGCCATCCGGCACCATCCCGCCACCGTCCACTGATCCGGGCCGGCATATGCGCAAGCAATCCGGCAGAGATAGCGGAAATTCCCCTCTAGTACAGCGTTTTCGTGGGCCGACTCCTATGCCGTCGCCCGGGTCTTGTCGGCATCGGAGCATCTGCCGACACATGGGCCAGTGGAGAAGTTCATGAACGAAGCGAAGACAACGCTTGGCCGGAAGATCGTTTCAATCAAACGGCAGAAGGGCCTGAGCTGGGCCGACATTGCGGCCCGCATCGGCCATTCCGCCACCTGGACGTGCGCCGCCTGCCTGGGGCAGATGTCGATGACGCCGGAGACCGCGGCGAAGATCGGCGCGCTGCTGGGTCTGGATGAGCAGGAGATCGCCACCTTGCAGGAGATCCCATATCGCGGGGCGCTACCGACCGCGGTGCCCACCGATCCCCTGATCTATCGCTTCTACGAGCTGCTGATGGTGTATGGCACTACCTGGAAGGAGTTGATCGAGGAAGAGTTCGGTGACGGCATCATGAGCGCGATCGACTTCGATATGACGTTCGAGCGCCAGCCGGACCAAAAGGGTGATCGCGTGCGGATCGCCATGAGCGGCAAATTCCTTCCCTATAAGCGCTACTGAGATGCCGGTCGCTGACGCCAGATTTGCTTGGTCCCCCCGGAAAGCTCAATCAGCCTGTTCGTATCTGCGTGCATCTGCTTGCATCCACTGGTATCTGCGTAAAACCCTTCCTGTCCCCCAGCCAAAAATCAAGACGCGGTGCGTGGGACACCTATCAAGCGCTCGTGCCAACCGTCCAGGTGGCGCTCTTGATCATCGCGGACTGCTTGAGCGAAGCAACCGCGTCGTCGAGCTCGGCCGGTTCCGCGCTGGTGGGCACGAGCACGGCCGCCAGCTCCACCTGCTCGTCGCCTTCCGAAACCGTGTCGATCTCGCGGATCGGGTAGTTGGCGGCCTCCAGTCGGGAGAACAACAGGTCCCTTGCATCCGAAATCGCCTGGTGATCGCAGACCACATGAATAGTGTAGAGCGCCTCGGTCACCCGCTCGTCGATCGGCCGGCGATTGATGTAGTTGACCAGAGGACGCAGCAGCGTATTGCCGGCCAGCACGAACAGGGTGAGCACCGCCGACTCAAGCAGCAGCCCGCTGCCGGCGAAGGCGCCGACCGCCGCGGAGCACCACAGCGTCGCTGCCGTGTTCAGGCCGCGGATGTTGGTGCCGTCCTTCAGAATGACCCCAGCACCCAGGAAGCCGATCCCCGACACGATGTAGGCGATGATCCGGGTCGCTCCCGTGGTGCCCGCCAGCCGCACTCCCATGTCTGCGAACGCCGCTGCGCCGGTGGCGACCAGGGTCGTCGTCCTGAGCCCGGCCGAACGTTGCCGCCACTGCCGCTCGAAACCGATCAGCGTGCCCAGCAGGAAAGCGACGGCCAGGGCCAGGGTGGTGCGGACCAAGGCGTGCACGTCCGGCATAGGACTCCCCGTTCTGTTCCGCGCGCACGCGCTGCCCGGTCAGCGACATCGCGTCGATGCCGGTTCGCTTGCCGCCCCAGCTACTGCCTGACGGACCTCCGCCACGCGTACAACCCGAGCTGCGTCAGGCCCGACGAACAGCGCAGAGCGCGGCGCACGGTAATCGATTTCACCAGTCCGGCCCGGTACATGCGTCGCGTCGTCGCCAGCAAGATCCTGGTTGCAAACAGGCATGCCCAGACGACGAGTCGCCAGCCCAGGTGATGCGACGGGACCCCGCGCCACATGGTCCGCCGCAATCAGCCGGAACGACGGTCATTGGACTTGCTCGCGCTCGCGCAGAACCGCGAGGACATCGCCGCGGCACCACGGCGCCAAGGCACCGAGGTGGGCGACAGGACCAGATACAGCCCGATCGCGGCCACCGTGGAACAGCCGGCGCACGCGAGCAGACAGACGAGCAAGTGTCCACATCGTTCCTCACCCCTGTCCCAGTGCGATCTGCATTACGCGCACGATGACCAGGATCGTCGCGACAGCGAGATACAGGCGCAGCACCGCCAGCCACGTCCGCTTCGCGATCGTCAGGCGCGGCGGCGGAAGCAGCCCGAGCGGGGCCATGCGCCAGCTCGCATGGTTGGCATGGGCATAAGTTGGCGCGACCGCAGGCGCGCCCGATCCGCGCCGCCGAAGCAGCCATGCACCGGCGGCGACTGCCAGCCCCAGCACCGTTCCGCCGCCGAGCGTCCACAAAATCGCGGTATCGCTGATGTCGGGGAACAGCACGGCGGCGGTCAGGATCACCGACAGCACCACCAGTGCAGCAACGACCGCACCGGTGAACACATTGGTCGCGCGCCCGTTCACCCACGGCCCGAGCACCGCCCGATCGTTGCACAACAGCAGCAGGAACACGGTGGCGCTGGGCAGCAGCACGCCGGCCAGCGTCTGCACCGCCTCGGTGAGCAACCCCAGCGGCGACCTGGGGATCAGCACCAGCGTCGCCGCGACCGCGATCAGACCGGCATAGACGAGGTAGAACCCGATCGCATCGGTGGGCTTGCGGTGCAGCGAATGACGCACCGCAAGCACGTCGCCGATCGCATAAGCGGTGGCGAGCGACACGGCGGCCGCGCCGATGATGCTGGCATCGATCAGCGCCACGGCGAACAGCACGCCGGCGGCTGGGCCAACATATTTGCCCAATCCGGCCGCGATGCCGCCGGCATCAATAAAGTTGCCGAACTCGCGCGTGTGGTCGAACGCCGCCGCGGCGAACGCCATTAGCGCGATCGCACCAATCACGACCAGCACGATGCCGATCCACAGGTCGGCGCGCTCGTAGGCCATGAATCGCGGGGTGATGCGCTTGTCCACGATGTAGCTCTGCTGGAAGAAGAGCTGCCACGGTGCCACGGTGGTGCCGACGATGCCGATAATCAGCAGCATGATGTCCGACAGCTTGCCGGCGGGTAGCCCGGGGATCAGCAGGTCGCGCGTCATCGCGCCGAGCGGCGGGTGCGCCATCAGGAACACCGGCACCAGCAGCAGGCTGCCGAAACAGAGCATCAGCGCAAACCGCTCGAATCGCCGGAAATTGCCGGTGCCGGCGGCGGCGATGGTAAGTGCGGCCGCAACCATTACGCCGACCGGCTTGGACAGGCCGAGATAACCGAGCGCCAGGCTGATGCCGATGAACTCGGTCACGATGGTAAGGGCGTTCAGCAAAAACAGGTCGATGACGCTGAAGGCGCCCCAGAACCGGCCGAACCGCTCCAGGATCAGACGCGCATGCCCAACCCCGGTCACCGCGCCGAGCCGCAGCACCATCTCCTGGTTCACGTACAGCACGGGCACCAGCAGCAGCAGCGTCCACAGGAGCGAGGTGCCGTAATTCTGCCCGGCCTGGGTATAGGTGGCGAAGGCGCCAGCGTCGTTGTCGCCCACCATCACGATCAGCCCGGGGCCGAGGATCGCCAGCAGCGTCGCCAGCCGATGCCGCCAGGTCAGGCGCGCCCTGAAATCGTGCTGACAGATGGTGCCGAGCGCACCCTCGATGTCACCGATGTGGGCGGCGTCGAGCACCGCACCGTGGACCGAGGGCCGGACGTCGATCATGTGGGTCATCCCTTGTTCTCCCGCGCCCTTCCGATTGGGCGCTTCCGTTCGATCGAGACGAAAGCCGGGCGGCACGGCCTCGCCGTGCCGCGGATCGGCTCAATCGGGCGGGGTCGGGATGCTGGCCGCGGGCTTGATCTCCCAATGGCAGGAGAGGCGCCCGTCGGGATCCTGCAGCCAGCAGCAGAGCAGCACCGGACGTGCGGCCTGCTGTCGGCTCAGGGTCGCCGCGATGTCGTGTTTCAGCGCCGCGATGATGTCCGCGGCGCCGACGGCCCCAGGGGCGGGGCGAAGATCCAGAAAGGCGGCCATTGGTGCCTCCTGTAGCTCAAGCGGTTGCCCGAGCCCGGGAGGCCTGGCCGCTGACGGCTCAGCGCATCAGCGCGGGAGCCTCAACGGTCACATGCACATCCCGAGCGATGGTCCAACCCGACGGCGTCACGGCAGACGGCAAGCGCCTACTGTGGCTCTCCGAGGGTTGGCTGTCAGATCGCGGGTTCATGTGATCCCTAAGTCTGGTTGCGCCGGTCCCGGCCAGGGCCGGGATCAACAGGGCGCGCGCGCAAAGGCCCGCTCGCGTTCCTGCCAGCACGGCGATATACTCCTACCGGGTACCAGGTCAAGGGTCATGACGACCGCGGACGGAGAAAAAACCAAACTGCTGCAGCGGCTCAGCCGGATTCGTGGCCAGGTCGAAGCGATTCAACGTGCGCTGGAAGGCGATGCGAGCAGCTCGGCGGTTCTGCAACAGGCGACGGCCTGTCGGGGCGCGCTGGACGGATTTATCGCCGAGGTGATCGAAGATCACATCCGCGAGCGCATGGTGCGGGAGAAGGACCGGGCAGTCGCCCGCAGGGCTGCCGAGGAGCTGATCGGGATCGTCCACTCCTACCTGACATAGCGCGGGTGGGTTGCGGATTGGCAAGTCATCAAGCGGACTTTGAGCGGCTGCCGCTGTCCCGCCGGCGTATTCATCCAGCGCCTGGAAGAGTATCTCTCCGATCCCGTGCATTTTCGGTGTCGGCGGCCAAGCCACCTCTGCGACAACGGAATCCCAGAAGCGGAGAGAATCATGGTCTGCCAGCCATACCCCTATCCAGCAGCCGGTGACAGGCAGGGAGGAGCTCGGCGACCTGACCCGTCCCGAGCAGGCGCTTGCCCAGTTCTACAAGGCCCTCAACAGCCGCGACCTTGTCCTGATGGAGCAGAACTGGGACAGCTCCGACGCGGCTGCGATGGACAATCCACTCGGTGGAATCAGCCGGGGATGGT
>Ga0335075_10002825_pt1 | contig 27750 bp, 31 predicted proteins | sample Lox_Sample_24_FD_206723 | JGI IMG/M metagenome (GOLD analysis project Ga0335075, IMG submission 206723) | Soil microbial communities from Loxahatchee National Wildlife Refuge, Florida, United States - Lox_Sample_2.4 | ecosystem: Environmental > Terrestrial > Soil > Wetlands | place: USA...
CGGCGACGGTGCCGCCAACCGCAATGGTGCCGGCGGTGGCCGGATTGTCGCCATGATCCACCGTCACGGCGGCGACGTTGACCGAGTAATTCTCCGGCGTGATCGCATACGGATCGGCGACGTCGATGTAATACGTGCCGGTGGTTCCTGGCATGAAATAGGCATAATTGTTGGCAGCGAAGAACTCTCCAATCAGTGCAGATGACGAAGCGGTCGATCCATCACTGCCGCCCGCAGTTTCGATGCTGACCTGACCCTGGGATGTCAGGCCATTGACGCTAATCTCATAGGCTTGGTTCGCCTCGAGGTTGACCGCAATCCAATCACGCTGGCCGGGATTGGTCAGCGTGCCACTTGCCGTCAGACCGTCGCGGCGATCCGTGATGGAGGGGGTAGCGTCGACGACAACATCCTCGACCGTCAGCGTATCGTCGGCGAGTGGCGTGGTGCTCGACGTGTCGTAACTTTCTGGTTGGAAAACAACTGTTTCCGTATACATCCCCGTCTGACTGAGGTCCGGATAGAACGCGCCAAGAGGGAAGGCCTCACCACCCTCGATATCTGAGACCGATGATTCGCTGATGCCGCTTCCGAAGCCGGCGCCGCTCACGGTCAGCGTGCCGTCCAGCAGATCACTAAAGCCAGCAGGTGCCTGGTTGACGATATCGATGCTGGCGGGCGAGTCGGCAGGCAACGTGCCCGCAAGGTTGATGATCCCAAAGTTTAGTGTCCAGTTGTTTCCGTTCTGGGCCATGGTTGCCGATCCCAGATCAGCCGCGTAGAGGGATGGGCTGGCGTAGTCGTTAACCTGGACAGAAATCTCCATCGGTTCGGCGGAAGCCGCTTCTGCCGGCAGATCGGGATCCTCGCTCAGTAGATCGAACAGACCCGGTCCTGCATCGGCGATTCCTGGCGTGTCACCGGTGATGGCGACAGTGATGTTGCCAGAGGCGCCCGATGCCAAGTCCGCCACTGCAGATGAGGCGGCGAATTGCCCTGCACTGCCTGTCCCGCTAGATAGGACGTCGACCAGGGCCCCGGTCGCAACATTCGTAACGGCGACGTCAAGAGAGACCGATTGGCCGACATGAATGATGCCCAAGTCATAGAACGGGTTCGGCGTGCCATCGATGGAGAATTCCGCCTCGGCTGGCTGGTAAATCTTGCGGTCACCAATGGTGAGGTCAAGCTCCGCCGTGCTGCCGTCATAGCTGACGGCAAGCGGTACCGTTTCTCCCGAATAGTCACCAGGCAGATACGTATTGGTCGATATGGCGATCGTGCCACTGGTGTTATCCGGCCCTAGCCCGGTGGCCAGACCCTGCGAGACGAAAAAGTCGGAGGTATTGGTGGTCGCGGTGCCGAAGAACACGTCATCCTGATCTGCGTTCGGATCGAGATCGCCGCCGGTAAAGGTGACCTGGATAGGCACATCCTGTAGCCACAGGTTGTCGGTACGTTCAGCCGCGAAATTGAGATCGGTGGGGGAAACGCTGACCGACGCGGAGTAGGTTATGGTTTGGTTGTTTTCAATATCGTACACGGGTGCATTGACTGTGACGGATTGTTCGCCTGACGAGGCCACCGTCGGCACCGCGCTGATCTCGTCTCCATATGTCAACAGTTCGTAATCGCTGTAGTCCATGGACGGGTCGAGCTGAAGCGACAGAACCGAACCGTCATCGGCCGTCGCCAGTAGGTCGCCACCGGCGGTAATGGTGGCAGCGTCGACGGAGATACCAGATAGCACGATGGTGTCACCGGGCAGGAAGTTGTCGATTGTTCCGGTGAACGACACAGGGTCTTCGATCTCTAGAACCCCGACCGGCGTGCCGAACTGGAAGTTCTGTATCACCCCGCTGTCGGTCGCTTGCGAGCCGATAGCGGCGATGGCGTCTGGCCCAATCTCGGTAGTGATATCGAACATGCCGTTGACGTTGGCGATATCGATCGTGTCGCCACCCAGCCCGTCGGTGGCGTAATCGAGAACCTGCTGCGGGGCGCTGGCGGTGCCACTCGAAACCAGGATCTGATCCGACCCGTTACTCGCGGCATCCAGTGTCACACCCTCACCTGAGATCGGCGAGGTGATGTTCAGTTCTAACGCGCCGGTCGACGCGGTGCCGAGAACGCCAAGATCGCTGGCTGAGGCGTCCACGGTGGCGCCATTAAACAAGAATTGCTGATAGGTGGCACTACCCGAGCTATCGGTTTGTAGGAACTGCGATGCGCCGCTGCCGTCGGACGTGGTCGAAAGCGAAAAGGTGCCGTCCCCACTCGGTCCGACGCTGAACGATCCGTTTCCCGTTTCGGCAGCGGCCACGGTCGAAGAAGATGAGAAAGTATCGGTATTGGAGGTTAGCCCACTCTGCGCATCGTAGTATGTGTTCCCTGTCACCGTGAACGAGCCGTCGGACGGCGTGACCGTTGAGCTGGTACTGCCACCGGCCACCGTTACAGTCTGCGACGTACCGATTAGGGAGCCAGCAAGGTTTGTTATAGCAGTTTCGGCCGTCGAGAATGCGTTCGATGCAGCATTGACGGCCGAAATGAGATCCTGAACTGACCCACTGCTGCTCACGATATCGCCGATATCAGTCAGCACGCTGGACAGCGCGCTTTGAACGTCGTTCCAGGCGCTACCGAACAGCAGCGTGGCAGCGCTGCCCACCGATGCCAGAGTGCTTTGCGTCTTGGCGATTGCATTGGCAACGCCGTTCTGGATCGTGGCAGGCAGCGTGGGGTTGAGACCTAGTGCAATCTGCGCGCTCAAGTACAGTGAATATGCATTCAGTGTATCGCCAGCCAGATCAAGCGCCAATCCGTCCGTCTTCGGCAGCCCCGGCAGCAGAATGATCGCTCCCATAGTACCGATGACATTACCAAGCAGGCCGATCGCATCGGATTTCACTGCCAGTGCATCGAGGCTGGTCGGAGCGTTCTTTTGTGCGTCTTGCGCGAGCTTCTGGAAATGGTCTTCCAGGATGTTGTAGGTGAGTGTTCCCCCTGCCACATTGAGCAGGATGCTGGCGACTGCCGCGCCTTTATTGAAGGGTGCGAAAACTCCGGCGGCCGTGGCACCAGCCTCGACAACGAAGTTTAGCGCTTCGGTCGTCGTGGATGGCCCCTGCGCTGCGGTGGCCAAACTCGCCCCGTTCGCACTTATCCCAAAGACACCGGCGGCTAGTTGGTCAAGCGAGAGGCTGAACGAGGTAGGGAAACTACTGGCCATTGGTCAAGTTTCCACCAGTTTGAGATCGGTAGCGGAGAATCACCGTTGCCCAGAAAGCCGCTGGGCAGACCACACTCTGTAACGCAGCCGTCACATTGGGACCCGGCGATACGACCGATGATGATCGTTATCCATAGGCCGGTTTCGGTGCGCGCGTGTCGCAGCCGCTATTGGTACGCGCCGCCACGGACCGACCGTATGTCCGGATGCCGCCATAATCGGAGCATGCCCTCGTCACCTAAGTCAACCTGGATCTGTCGCCCGGACCGTCCCACGGATTGCGCGATTGCATGAGTGAGAAATGAGTTTGCTCGGATTCCCGCGCAACATTTGAGATCAGCAGCTTGGTCATGCCTCAGACAGCCAATTAAAACCACCCGTCGTTACAGAACAAAACTGGAAAGTGCGCACCTCCCCCATGACCCCTTCATCGACGTGTTCCGGATGGACATCCGATCTGGCCGTCCTCCGGGGCAACTTATCAACCGTCCCGGGCTCCCACGTTACAGGCAGTTGGCGCGGCGTTCCCAAGGTTTAGGCCCAAACTTACCGATTCTCCGAGCCCGCTATTACCATCGACTTTGTTGGCCATTTCGGCGAGGCTATCACGCGCTTGGAGCCATCCTCCCGGGCGTTTGGAGCAACGCCAAACCATCCGACCGGGCAGCAGGCCGCCGCCTCCCCACGGGCTACGGTAACTCCGCCCCCGGCCGCTCCACCCACGCCGGCACGTTCAGCCGAGTCACAATCCGGTCGATGCCGCGCCCATGCCGCAGCATTAGCGTGTCACGGTGCAGCCCGATCACCTTCGCCAGCCGCGCCCATGGCCAGACATGCGAGCCCGACAGCGGCCACAGCAACAGCCGCAGCCACACCAGCCGCTTCGTCTCCACCGCCTGCGCGCCGATCAGCGGTATCCACCCAAACGCCTCATCCATCGCGTCGATCGCCGCCCCGGTTGGCCGCGGCGGGCGCACCGGCGCGCCCGTCCAGTCGTACGCATCCCACACCGAGCGCACGATCTCCGGCCATGCCACCCGCATCCCGGCCGGAGCCGTGCCGTGCGCCGGCAGCGCCATCAACGTCCGCCCAGCCTCCTCCAGCCGCACCGTCACATACTCCCGGTCCACGGCTTCCAGCCCGTCCGGCAGCCGGACCGTCCGCGCACGCGCTGCTCGCTGGCTGCCGGTCAGCACGGCGCGTTCGCCTCCAACGTCGGCGCCTCCGCGATCCGCTCCAGCGTCCGCAGCCGTTGCCGGATCTCCACCGCCGCCGGCGCCAGGATTTCGTAAATGTGCGCCGCGCTCGGGAAGCTCTTGAAGGTCCGCAGCGCCTGCGCCTGGCTCGCCCGGGTGAAGGCCCCGCGTTCCAGGTGTCCCACCGCCTGCGCCACCACCACCAGCCACGCCTCGACGTCGGCCGCGCTCAGCCGGTGCCCCACCGAGATCGGGATCACCGCCAGCCACTCCCGCAGCGTCGCCTCGCCAACCGACAGCGCGAACGGTCGCACCGCCTCGGCAGCCTGCCTGGCCTCGGTCTGCACCGCCGCCGGATACGACCGCGGCCGGCCCACGTCCGGGTGCGGGTTCCGCGTCGCGTCGTAGGCCTGCGCCAGCGCTGTGCTCACGCGCAGCTCCGCTGGCGGCATGGGCGACAACGCGGACATGGATCGAACAGCAAGCTCAGTGGTCACGGAATTCTCCTGCATCGAGGTCGATGATCGGCGCCTCTCCCGCGCCCGGAGGTGCCCGTGCCGCGGGCCGCCGGGCTTGCAGCACCGCCAGCAACGAACCCGGCTGCTGCCCCAGGATCACGTCGGCCCCGGCCAGCCGGCTGGCGCGCGCGTCCGCCTCGACCGTCGCCGCTGCCGTGTCCGCCGCGCCGCGCCACCGCTCCTGGTTCAGCCAGGTCCGGGCCATTGGGATGAACTTGGGATCGTCGCTGAACGCGTACCGCGCCAGACCGGCCATGATCTCCGCCGCCGGCGCCTTGGCCGCCGCCCTGTGCCACGCCTCCCGGCACGCACCGGCCCCCTCGCGCTTGCGTGGATACGCCGCCCAGAACGCCAGGAATTCCGGCGGCTCGGCATCGGCCCTGGCGTGGCCATTGCCCCGCCTCCCTCCGCGCCCATTGGGCGAGGGGAGCGGAGGTGTGTTCGCCGCCACGTCGCTGAACAGGTCGGCCGTCGCCGCGACCGCCGCCCGCGCGGGGATGGTTGGGGCGGGGGTTGGGGTGATTGGTGGGATAGAAAGGGGGGGTGCGGGGGGGAGAGGAAGGGCGGAAAGTGGGGCAGGGGGCGGGGAAGGAAGGCCCACATCCGACAAACCGGAACCTGCTTCCGCCTTACCGGAACCACGTTCCGCTTTCCCAGCCAACCCGGAACGACGTTCCGCTTCCACCGCCTCCGAACCGGAACCACGTTCCGCTTGCTGGCCCAAACCGGAACCACGTTCCGTTTCCGCCGACTTGGAGCCGGAACCTCGTTCCGCTTTCTGCGGCCGCGGCACCGCCAAACCGGAACCAGCTTCCGCTTTCCCCAGCGCCAGCACACAGCCGCGGCCGTCCCGCGCCAGCAGCCCCACTGCCGCCAGTTCCGTCAGCGCCGCGCGCACCGCCCGGTCCGTCACCCCGGCGTGCACCGCCAGAAGTGACTGCCGCGTCGTCACCCGCCCGTCGTCGTCGGCGCCCGCCGCCAGCGCCAGCAGCACCGCCTTCTTCGCCCCGGTGACCGCCACCGGCAAAGCCCAGGCCAGCGCCGCGGCGCTCATCAGAAACGTTCCTCCCAATCGGCCGGCGGCTCCTGACCCCACAGGTCGCTCGTCGTCGCGTCGATCGGATCGGCGAACCGCATCCGCGGCCCGTCGAAATGCAGCCAGGTCGAGCCAGTCGGTCCCGACCGGCGCTTGGCGAAGATCGCCTCGGCTTTGTCCAGCAGGCTGTCGTGCCGCCGCCACCACGCCACGTCTGCTTCGGCCCGTGCCTCTGCCTTCATCCGTGCCGGCGCCGCCGGCGGCGCAGACCCCATGTGCAGGATCGGCCGCCACAGCAGAATGATGTTGTCCGCGTCCCGCTCGCCCGCGTACTGGATGTCGCTGACCCGCGGCCGAGCCGCGTCCGCTCCATCCCGCCGTTCCCCCTCGCGGGAGAGCTGGGCCAGCAGCAGGATGGGGATACCCAGGTCGCCGGCCAGGTCTTTCAGCCCCTCGGTGATCGCCTGTACTTGCTCCAGCCGCGACCACCGCAGCATCGCCTTGTCCGGCTTGATCCGGTGCAGGTTATCCACCACCACCAGCCGGGTGCGCCGCCGCCGGTGCGCCACTCGTGCCCGGATGCGAATGTCCGCCAGCGTCGCCCCGCGCCGATCGTCCACCGCCAGCGGCAGAGTCCGCAGGTCCGCCCGCGCCCGTACCAGACGCTCCGCACGCTGCCCGGCGATGGCGCCGGAGCGAATGTCATCGGCCGCGATGCCAGTCGCGCTCGCCAGCATCCGCACCGCCAGGTCCTCGCGGCTCATTTCCAGGCTGAACACCTGTACGTGCTCGCACCCGGGCGGCGGCTCCCGCCCTTCCGCTCGCGCCGTCGCCTGAGCGGTTTGTGCCGCGGCCAGCAACTGCCGCGCGACGTTCTCGGCAATCTGCATCCCGAGCGCCGTCTTGCCGTGCTCCGATCGCCCGCCCAGGATGTCCAGAGTGCCCGGGAACATACCGCGCCAAATCTTGTCCAGCGCGCCGATCCCGCTCTGCAGTCCGCCGGCCCCGGTCCCCCTCTGCGCGGCATCCGCCGCTTCAAGCACGGCATCCAGCGCCGCACCGAACTCGCCCGGGTCCCTGCCGCCATGCTCCCCCAGCCGCAGCAGCACTTCCATCGCCGCGGTCACCTGGTTGGCCCCCGCGTGCTCGGTGTCGGCGCCAAAGGCGTTGTTCACCACCGTCTCGCCGAACTCGATCAACTGCCGCCGCAGCCAGGCGTCGTGGATCGCCCGGCCGTACTCTCCGGCGTTGATGATGCCCACCATCGCCGTCAGAAGCTGTGCCAGGTACGGCGCCCCGCCGACCTCCTCCAGAATTCCCGAGTGCTCAAACTCGGCTTTCAGCGTCACCGCGTCGGCCAGCTCGCCGCGACCGACGCGCCGCATGATCGCCTGATAGATGCGGCCGTGAATCGGGTCGGCGAAATGTTCCGGCGTCAGGAACTCCGCCACCCGGTCGAACGCCTTATTGTTCGCCAGCAGCGCTCCCAACAGCGCCTGCTCCGCCTGGATATTCGAAGGCGGCAGTCGTTGCGACAGCCCGAGCAGAGGCGATTCCGCGGGCTCCATCATCCGGCGACCCCAGCCAGGATCAGGCCGTGCGTTGGCCGGCTCGCCCCCGTGTAGAGAAGCTGCTGCGCTTCCAGCAGATTCGACGCGACCCGTCGCTTGATGTCCAACACATCGAGAAAGCAATGCTTGAACGTGCTGCCTTGTGCGGTGTGTACCGTCATCGCGTAGATGGATTGCAGAAACGCCAGGCTGCCCTGGAACGCGTGATAGTCGCGCCAGCGCATTCGCTCGCTCGCCGTCTCACGCTTGATCCGTTCGATGATCCGGTTGTACGCGCTCATGTCGCGTACCAGGTGCACTTCGATTTCCAGATTGTCCTCGTCGCGCACCCGCGCCTGCCAGGTCGGCACCGACCAGTCCCATGCGCCGATCAGCCCGGCGGCTTCGAACCGCCCGGACAATTCCCCCGCCGAGATCTCGGTGACCACGACCTCCTGATTGGTGGCCATGATCACCGCCTTGTCGCGCACGATCGGCGCCCGCAGCAGCGCACGCTCTCCCGGCATGAACGGCGTCGGGATGTCGTCGCCATACAGCCAGCGCCGGACCTTGCTGTTCACGTCCGCCACTCGCGCGTTGGTCCAGCACACGTAGCGGAACGCATCGGCGTCGCGTGCGAACTCATCCGACGTGAACGCCCGGTGCATCCACGCATCCAGCCGCTCGCCCGGCACGTAAACGCCGCCCTTGTCGTTGCGGACCGTCCGGCACCACGACCAGTCGATTGGCCCGCCCTGCTGCATCCTGATCGCGTGTGCCGCTTCCAGGATCGGATTGCCCGCGGTCTGCCGCACCGGCACCGTCAAATGACTGTGGCTGTCGTTGCGGAAGCTCTCGCTCTCGACTTCGCCGACCGGTGGAAGCTGGGCGGGATCACCGACATCCACCACCGCGCAGTCCTGCAAATGCAGCCGTGCGTGATGCATCAATTCGTGGTCGACCATCGAGCATTCGTCGATGAACACCACGTCGGCATCTACCGCCGGCGCATGCTCGCGCCGCTCGAAGCGCAGCTTGTCGCCATGCGGCGAGGGCGTCAGGCTCAACACGCTCTGAATCGTGCCGCACTGCACGTCCTCGATGCCCAGCCGCTTCAACTTCCGCCGCAACACCGCCACCGCTTTGTGCGTCGGCGCCGACAGGATCACCCGCTTGCATTGCCGGCGCAGTGTCATTGCGAGGTCCTGCACCAGCGTCGTCTTGCCGAACCCGGCATGGCCCGTGATCAGGTGCCGTCGCCGTGCCTCGATCGCCGCCAGCGTTTCTTCCTTCGCCCGCTGCTGGTCGGCGTTCAGCGCGATGCCGAGGGTCCGGCGATCAGCCATACCGCGCGTCCCCGCGCGCCAGTTCGGTCGCGTGCGATTCCGCACTGCCAGGCCACAGGATCACGACCGCCAGCAGCGATGCCACCGGCGGATCGTTCTCGCTCACCGGCTGCTCGGCGAGTTTCCACCGCACCATCGCGTTGAACCGATCGGCCGTCGCGACCGCAGCCGCGTAACTCGGTTCAGCCCATAGGTCATCAGGCCCGGGCACGTGGACACACCACAGCGGGTCATGATTGAGCACAGGTTTCCTCCATTTCGCGGCCGGTGGCGGCCTTGAAGGCCGCACGCATCTTTTGTTTCGGCTTGTGGCTCTCGCCCGTGTGGGGCGTGTGCGGCGTGAACACCGCGTGTGGCAGGTCAGGGTGCGACCAGCGCAGGTGCGTTTTCCCGGTGAAGCTCCATGTCCAGCCGTAGGCAGCGGCCCACGCGGCGAGCTCACGGTTTTCCTTGCTCAACCGGCAGCGCGCCATCACGCGGCCTCCCGGCTGGCCGCCAGCAATTGGGGGTTCGATGCGCCCGGTCGCCGCAGCCCGAGGGCGCAGAAGCAGCAACGCCACGCTGGGCTGTACGCGTTGCCGTCATCGGTACGGAACCGGTACCCGCGCGGCTTACCGCAATCGAAACATCGCGCGGTGCTGTCGTGGCCGCAGGCTGGGCCACGGTGCCAAAGCATGCAGTCCGGGCAGAGGCGGTCGCCACCGGCGAGCGTGGTCATCGCAGCCACCCGCCCCGATAGTACGGGCCGTCGTGGTCGCGCTCGAAGACGAACCACATGTATGCGTTGAAGCCACCCTTGGCTTCGATCGCGAGGCCACCTGGCGGCATGCTTTCGCGCGCACAGAATTGCCAGGTGCGCGCGAGATGCCCGAGATGAAAAAGCCTGTCGTAGCGGTCGATTCCTTCCAGCCACTTGCTTTGCTGAATCACGGCGACCTTCGGCGCGAGCTTCAACGCATGCAGCGTGAATTCCATCGCCAGCTTGAACGGCGGGTTGGTGATGATCGCACCGACGCGCCGCCGCCGCGGCAACGGCGCCCGGAACGCCTGCGCAAGCAGGAAGTCCTCGATCCAGTCAGCGGCACCGCGCTGCACGATGTCGGACCCGTACGCTTCCAGTCCGTGCTTGCGGCAGGCTGTTAGAATGTTTCCGCCGCCGCACGCCGGGTCCCACACCGGGCCGTGGAAGCTTTCAACTTGCAGTAGTTTCGCAGTCGCCTGAACGCGCTCGACGTACCAGTCGTTCTTTTCGCGCTCGTAGCCCGAGTTGCGGTCGTTGCCTTTCCGGGCACGGCGGGTCTTGCGGAAGTCCAGTTCCGCCGCGGCGCTCACGCCTTGCGCCTTTTCGACTTCGGCGTGCCCGTGCCGCGCTCAAACACCGAGAAGACGCGGGCCCGGTTGCCGAAACCACAGCCGATGTGGATCTCGGCGACGTAGCGCGTGCCCTCAGGAGGCCGCGGCGGGAAATAATGCAGTATGCCGACGCGCCGCCCGGTCTCCACACCTTCCAGCGCGCGCCGCAGGATGGTGCCTGGCGGCGGATATTTCCGGGCGCCGGGGGCATAATGCTCCGCGTCTGCCTCGCTGTACGGCGGGTCCGCCAGCACTGCCGCCCAAGATCCACGCGGCAACGGGTCGCACGCGTCCTGGCAGAAGTCCGGGTTGGTCAGCGGGTCGAGGTCGAGCGTCCTGTCATTCGGTCCGACCGCGTTGGGATAGGGGTACGCGCGCACGCACCCGCCGCACACGTGCAACACCGGATCGTTGATGTGGACGCCGAGCAGTGCGCGTGCGCGCTCGCCGAAGCCCCCCAGGAAGGCGCCGTAGAACTTCTTGCCGCCACCCAATTTGCCGCGCGTCAACAGCCAAACGTCGGTGATCGGCCGATAGCTCATTGCCGCCACCCCGCCGGCGCCAGGGGCTCGCGTGCAGGGTTCAGCTTGACCCGGCCGCGCACATGCGCCGGCAGCCGCACGACGCGGCCCGCCAGGATGGCCGCCGTCACCGCGGGATCGTCCGACAGCACCACGGGCGCCGCCGGCGCCGCCGCGCTCGACGGTGCGGCCGATGGGCCAGTGATTTTCCTGCCGTGCCCCAGGAATGTGATCCGGGTCCGGCCTGCCCCGGGCGCCCAGCACAAGCAGCATGTGCCGCAGGTCCGCGCCCGTCCGGTCTCCACCGGGCACACCACGCCACCTTCTGCATGCGTGCCGGCAGGCTTCTGCCAAGCCACGGTCGCCTCCATCGCGTCCGGTACCGCCCCGGGCGCGACCGAGAACCGCACCCGCCAGCGCCTCCGCTGCACCGCGTTCAGGTGCGCGATCGCCCGCCCGATCTCGCTGCCGGCTGGATACGCCGTGTAGCCCCACACGTGCAGCGGCAGGATCTCCCGCAGCCACCGCGCCCAGCGCGCCACGTACCCCGTGTCAGGGAAGTCGCCCAGCGAGTGCAGCCGCACCGCGATCCCGTCCGGGTGCGCCGCCGCCAGCTCGCGCAATTCCGCGTCCAGCCACTCGATCAGCTCCGGGCCGTAGCGAAACCGCACCGCCAGCGGCATGCCGTTGCCGTAGCACTCGCGCCACACCGCGCAGCTCCGCGGACAGGTCGCCCGCTCCTCCAGCGCCAGGTGGAAGATGCGGCAGCCCGCCCAGGGGCCTTTCAAAATCAGCTTGCCGAGCTTGGAATTGTTCTCGCCGCCGATCAGCACCCGGTCCCGTTCGCTGGGCCGGAACACGCGCGAGGGGTAGACCGTGCGGCCTTCCACGACGGCGGGATGGTCCGCCGCCAGTGCCGCAATCTGGCGCGGCAGCGGCTCAACCGACGGCGTGTGCCGGAACCTGGCGAGGGACCCACCGGAGGGCCGGTCGGCGGGGCCGAAGATGGTCACGTCGGCACCCTTGCCGGTGCGACATGGCCCTGGCGGGCGTGCCGGATGCCCATCTCGTAGGCCCAGCCCACCGCCGCGTCGCGCGCATTGTGGTCGGTGATGGTCCAGCCGCGCGCCACGCACCACGGCTCGACGATTGCCTTCTTCACGTCCAGCCGCGCCTGCCGCTCGGCATCAGTCCGCCGCGCCCGCCCGATCACCGCCGAGCGGATCGTGCCGCTGGACCGCCGCATTAGCGGTTTCTCCCAGCGATAGCAGGCACACTCGGCTATCGCCGCCAGACCGATCTGCAGTTCCGCGGTAAAGGCGTCCGTCTGCTGGTTCGCCGAAAGCGGCGCTTCCATCCCCACCAGCCGCGGCTGAAGGGTGTCGAGCGCCCCGAGCAATTCGTTCTCGAAGGCAGCGAAAATCCGCCCCAGCTCGAAGCCCGTGGGCAGCCGCCACACCCCCCACAGCGGCTGCACATCAGGGTTCGCCCCGTATGCCCAGCCGACATGCTTGGAGAGATCAAGGAACAGTACGCCGCTGGTCCTGATCTGCATCAGTGGACCGTCTCGGCTGCGGCCCCCGCTGCCGGCGGCACAGGCTGCTGCGCGGCAGCGTCGCCCGCTGGGTTGGCCTGCTGGCTATCCTGCGGCTGCCCGCTCGCCGACCGACGGGCCTGGGCCCCGGCCCGCAGCGGCTCACGCCGCTTCCGCTCGGTCGAGGCATGCACCGTCCGCTCCGCGTCCGGCTTGCGCGCCTTGCGATCGTCCAGGCCATCCTGCAGCCCGTCCAACCACCCGACGAACTCCGGCGAGCCCGGCCGCACCTTGTAGGGGTTGCCGTCTTTGGAGTGGCCCTTGCGTCCGGCCTTGTAGCCCTGCTGCCTGGCCCGCTCCTCCGCAACCCGGTCAGCGGCATCGCCGGTTGCCGGCTTGAACGCGAAAGCACCCTGGTCATCCGACCAATCCAGGTCCTCGGCCCGCACCGCGCCGGCAGCGACCATGTATTCCGTCTGCCGGCCATGCCGCTCGGCGGCTTCCGCTTGCGTGAATTTCATCATGCCGGCCGTGGCCTTCACCATCGCCGGATCGACGCCCTGTGCCTCGAAGCGTGTCAGGTTCGCGCCGCATGCCGCCGCCGCCCGGGCAATGATGCGGCGGTCCTCCATGTACTGCTTCACCGCCTCCGCGATCAGCGCCGGCGTCACCGCCTGATTGTGCCCGGCCGGCGGCGGCCTGCCGTTGGCCTCGACCGCCGCTGCGCGCCGGCTGCGCCGCCCGCCGGAGTTGCCCGAACTGCTCGCACGCTTTGCCATGGGCGCACGTCTCCCTGTTGGAGGTTCAGTCGTTGGGTGGTATGGCCCGGCGGCCTCGCAGCCATCGCTGCACACGTGGCCGGACCAATCGCTGCTCGCCCGGAAGCGGATGCAGCCCTTGCGGCCGCACACGGCGCAGACCGCGTCTGGGAAGGTCAGCACTGTCGCCTTCGGAATTCTCGTGGAATGCGGGGCCGACATTGTGCGGCCTCACGTCGCGATTACACGACAGGTCCGCCCGGAGCGCCTCGCCGGGGCCGCCTTACGGCCCAACCTCCGCTTCTTGACCACGGCCCGGTCGGACGCGGCACGCAGCACCGCTACCGTCACCCCACGCACGCCTCGCTCGTGCGCGAGCGAGATCAGGTCGCCCTCGACCGCGCGCGGGAAGCCCAGCCGATGCCAGTTGGAGATCGCCGACCGGTGCGTGCGCCCAGTGCGCTCCATCACCACCTGGACACCACCGAGTGCTTGCACGATCCCGCGCGTCGTCGCGAGGTCCAGATCTCCCGCTGCTCGCTGCCGCCTGCTCATGGAGAGTATTTCTCATAATACATGAGTTCTAGTCAAGCGACATTTCACGGGAGTTGAATTTTGAGGTGACACCAGGTAACTTGCTGTCACACACCTCGAATGGAGGGGGGCTGCAACGCGGAGTTGCGGCCTGAAAGGTTATGGGTGCTGACCGAGACGACGAGGCCGCACATCGCGCGATGGTCGGTCGCCAACTGGAAATTGCCATGCTCGCGCTCGGCAAGCGCAGCGTGGACCTGGAACGCGATTACGGCATCGCCGCATCGCGCAGCGCCAACTGGCGTGCCGGCCTTTCCTATCCGCCGCCGCAGTTCCTCACGCGCTTCTGTACTGATACCGGCCTGACAATGGACTGGTTCTACCGGGACGTGCTGGCCGGCGTCGCCACGGACCTGGAACCCAAGCTGCGCCGTGCCCGGGCCAAACTCGCTGCCGGCGACCTCCCGAAAAAGCGCGGCCCCGCCGCAGCCAGGTCGCGCAATACCGAAAACGCCAGTTGATCCTCGATCCCTGCCGGCCGCGGCGCCGTCTCACCCGCGCACGCCACGCTCCACGCCGCCCGCACCTTCACCGCCAAGCCATCCAGCGTCGCCGGGATGATCGCGTCGATCTGCCCGCATAATGCCGCGACGCGCGCGCCAGCCGCGCGTACTGCCTGAAAATCCTCCGAGGCCGCCAGACGGTACCGCTCCGCCTCCACCACGATCAGTTCGGCGCAGAGGTCCACCAGCTCGGCATCGGGGTCGCGATCGCTCGCCATCCCGGGACGCCTCAATGGGTTACTACACGCTATCGTAATCACAACTTATCATTGCGTGTCAACATCATGATTCCCTGGAAAATTGCATCCAACCCGAGCGCGAAAACCGGGGCAGTCGCTCGCGTCTCTCGATTCGCCCTCAATTAGCGCTTGTAACTTCAAGTAATATGAGTTATAGGCTTGGTATCATGTCATCCGTCCTTGAAGCCCGCTGGTGCCAACCCCGTCCGACATTGCCGCCGAACTGGCCGATCTCGCCTGGCGCGAGACCGACTTCCTCGGCGACCTCACGCCGGCGGCCGATCTGGAGCACTTGGTCGCCAACGCGATTGATCAGGCAGCCGACATCTATGCGGACCGGCTGGGCGATACCTGCCCCAGCATACCTCTGGCGGTGCTCCTCTGCGCCCGGAAACTCCTCACCGCCCGCGCCAACGGCGAACTCGCCGCCCGCGAGCAAGCCGCCGCCGACGCCCTCGCCGACGCCATCGAGGCCGGCGACCTGGACCGCGACTGCAATTTCATCCCGTACCCGAGGTATCCATGACCGGCGAAGCCACCGCACCCGGCGCAGCCGCGCCCACGACCAACGATCTGCGCCGCATCATCAACGAGGCTCGCGTCATCTGCGCCCGCCTCACGGCCTTGCTCGACACCATTGGCGCGGCGCCTGACACCACGCTCGCACGTCTAGGCGTTCCTTGCGGCGGCGCCGCGATCCGCCATGCCCGCGAACGGTTCGGCTGGAGCCAGGATGATCTCGCCCGGCGCATCAGCGTCTCCCGTAGCACCGTCGCGTCCTGGGAAGCCGACCACCTGCGCCCATCCCCCAGCCGCGTCGCCGAGCTCGCCATGCTGCTCGGCATCCAACCCGAATCCATCACACGCACCGCAGTCGCGGAATGATCCCGGTGCTGCATCCCACCGGGCAGATGGTCGAGGCCATGGAGGCGATGGCGCAATGACCATGCTGCAGATCGCCGAGAACACGCCCGAGTGGCACGCGATCCGCCTCAAGCACATTGGCGGCTCGGAAATCGCCGGCCTGTTCGGCGTGCAGCCCGAATTCGGCCAGAGCCGCTTCACACTCTATCAGGTAAAGTCAGGCCGCATCCCGGCACCGCCCGTCGACGACAGCCCGGGCTCGCGCGCCTGGTTCGGCCGCCGCATGGAACCCACCATCGCCACCCTCGCCGCCGAGCTGTACGGCTGGGACATCGAGAAGGGCGGCTACTGCATCGCCAACGACACCCCCGGCATGGCGTGCAGCCTCGATTACATCATCACCCGGCCGGGCTCGGAGGAGGAGCGCCTGGGTTTCGCCGGCCCCGGCGTCATGCAGGTCAAGAATTCCGATTGGCTCGCCCACAAGCGCGGTTGGACCGGCAACGAACCCCCGCTTTGGATCCTGTTGCAGCTCCAGCACGAGATCGCCTGCGCTGGGTTCCGCTGGGGCCTCGTCGCCTGCCTTGTCGGCAACAACGAACTTCCCGCCTACCGCTACGCCGCCCGGCCGCGCATCGCCGACGCCATTTGTCAGAAGGTCAGGGAATTCTGGGCCGACGTCCAAGCGCGCCGCACCCCGATCACCGACGGCACGGATTCCACCGCCGAGGCCCTGCGGGCGATGTTCCCCAGCCTGCCCGACGAAGTGCCCGTCGATCTGCGCAGCCACAAGCGCATCGAGGAAGTCTGCGTCGCTTACCTGATCGCCCAGGCCAACCTCGCCAGTTCCAAGCGCCACTTCCAGGCCGCCAAGAACGACCTCGAAGCCATCCTCGAGGGCCACACCGTCGCCGAGTGTGAAGGCTTCGGCATCAGCGTCGCGGTGACCAAGGAACGCGCTCCGCGCCCCGCTCGGCTAGGCGAGACCATCCCCGGCAAACGCGCCGGCCGCCGCATTACCGTCAAGGAGATCGTCACCCAATGAGCGACGCCGCGCCGCCCGATTGGTTCGACAACGGCCCTCCTCCCGAAGCCTACGACCTCCCGGCCGGGCCAGCATCGGCCGGGCAGCGTGGTGGCGGCGGCAAAAGGCAGCGCCCGGCCATGTCGCAGGACGAGACCCTCGCCGCCACCACCGACTTCCTTACCTGGCTGAGCTCCCGCGAGACCCGCGCCGAATTGCAGCTTGTGCTGCCCGACCACGTGGACCCCGACATCTTCATCGCTACCGCCAAGACCGCGGTGCTCAACAGACCCGAACTGTTGCGCGACGATCTGCGCCCCTCGCTTCTTCGCGCCATCGAGCGCGCCGCGACCCAGGGTCTCCGGCCGGATGGCAAGGAAGGCGCCCTGGTCGCCCGCTGGGACACCGAGGCCAATCGCTTCCAGATCTGTTGGCAGCCGATGGTCTGGGGCATCACCAAACTCGGGCGCGAGACCGGCGCCATCCGCACCATCCGCGCCGTCATCGTCTTTCACGGCGAGCCATTCCGCATCATTCAGGGCGACGAGGATCGCATCGAGCATGAGGTCCAACCCGACATCGTTGAGGAAGCCTACCGAGCGCTGAACGCCGGCCGGGATAACCACGGCAACCCGATCGCCAGGCCCAACGACTTCCTCGCCCGCGTCCGCGCCGCGTACTGCGTGATCACCGGCACGGACGGCGCAGTTACCAAACGCTGGATGACGCGCGAGCGCCTGATCTCCCTGCGCGACGCCAGCAAGTCCGCCAAGGGCCCGTGGAATTCCCGCTGGATCGACGAAATGATCTGCAAGGGCGTGATCCTGTTCACGTCCAAATGGATCAACCTCGATACATCCAGCGCTCCGGCCAAACGTTTCTTGGCGGCGTTGACCACCGACATGGAAGTGGACTTCGATCGCGATCATGCGGTTCCCCCGCCGCCGCCGGTCTCCGCCCTCCCGGCGCCGGGCCCCAAGCTCGATAACCTCGAAGATTTGCTCGGACGCGAGCGAGAGAAGATGCCGGTCGGGGGCACGGTCCCTGCCGGCATCCAGGAGGACGGGGGGTTCGGCGGCCCCTCGACCTCCGCGGCGCCACCGCCCACCGAACCCCGGGACAATCACCCGGGGGCATGTGCCGCGCCTCCGCTTGGCGCGCCGGTGGAAGCGTCTGGTGGCGTCGAGGAGGCCGGCGGCCCGGGTCATGTGAGCGGGTCGCCGGCTCCCAATCCGATGGCACCCCCTTCGGCCGACCCCCGGGACAAGCCGGGGGCATGCAGCGCGGGTCCGGCCTCAGCGGCGGACCAGGGGAGTGCCGAGACCCCCGGCGGTGGCGCCCAGACGCCGCCGGGGGCCACCTTACAGCAGCGCGTCGACGCCGCGCTGCGCGAGATCGCTTCTCGCCCTTCCGATGCCGTCGCGCGCATGACCGCCGGCAGGAACTATTGCGCCTTCGTCAAGGAACTCACCGACGCAGGCGCCACCAATCTCTTGGAGCTGCTGGCCAGCGCCGTTCAGCAGAAGGCCGCGCAACCGACGGAGACGGAGAACCTGGCTCTGTCTGACATCCGCTCCACGAAGTCCTGGACCGCACTCGGCGAGCTGGAGCGCAACGCTGCCTTCAAGAGTCGCGTCGCTGCACTGCCGCCCGCCGCCCGCTCGCGCGTCGCGACCGCCATCCGCGACCAGTACGGCTCCTTCGGCCCCGGTGGGGACTACGGACCATGACGCGGTGGCAGGTGTTCGCGCCATGATGCAGCGCGAGTTTCGCAACCTGCTGTGCAAGCTGCGGTGGGTCGAGCGCAGCGACCTTCCATCGCATCTGTCAGACGACGCTTGGCGGAAATTCGAGTCCAACCCAGCGGATTTCTTCCTCCGCGCCGACGACGACGTTGCCGCGGCGATCTGGCACTCGATCGCGCGGCAGCCGCAGGTCGCCGCACCATGATGCAGAGGCATCTCACACGGGCAGACGTGCCCATCGGCGCCGAACCGTTCGCCAGCGCCCACGAGGCCTGGCTGTGGACGATGGCCGCGTTGCAGGCCCGACGCGACGGCGTCCGTCGCCGGAGCGACGGCATCCGCCGTCCTTGCGAACCCGACGACATCGTGCGTGTACTCGATGGTCTGTACCGCCGCCGTCAGATCGACCTCGTGCACGCCCGCGTGCTGCGCATCTGGGGCGAGCGCCAGTGCGCTCCCAACCCCGCCTTCGCCTCCGAGCGCGCCGACTGGCGCCTATGGCGTGAGGCCATCGACCGGCTCGAATTGCCGCTGCGCCTGAAAGGCATTGTGCAATGACCGAGCAAATCCGCATCGGCGGCATCGTGTCGTGGGCGCGCGTTGGCAGGGACGTGCGCATGGTCCTGCGGCTGCGCGGAGAGCGCCGATGCGCGGCGAACCTGATCCTCATCAACCTCGGCAGGTAACAACATAGGAGGCAAACAATGAAGGCAGAGCAATTGCATGTATTCACGGCGCGCAGCAATCCGCTGCGGTTCCGCGCGCCGCACGCCAATTACCTGCGCTTCGCCCGGCACATGGTTGACTCGGGTGTCCACCTGACGGTGGTCGAGTGTGCCTATGGTGAGGAAGACTTTGCTTGCTCTGTCGATGGCGTGACGCATATCGGCGTGCGTGCCACCACGCGCGGATGGTGCAAGGAGAACTTGCTGAACCTCGGCATCTGGCGGACACCGGATGCGAAATACATCGCGTGGATCGACGCCGACGTGATCTTCCGCCGCCCTGATTGGGCGGAGGCCACGGTATGCGCCTTGCAGCACTATTCCGTCGTGCAGCCATGGTCGGATGCCTACGACCTTGGCCCGAACGGCGAGCATATCGCGCATCACCGTTCGTTCTGTCGCCAGTTCTTTCATCGTGAGCCGCTTGTGCCCGCTGGCTCGGGCTTCTGGCAGGCCGATGGCGGTCCCTACACCTATCCGCACACCGGTTACGCCTGGGCGATGACGCGCGACGCCTACGAGCGCGTCGGTGGTCTGTTCGAATTCGGCGGCATGGGGTCCAGCGATCACCATATGGCGCTGGCCCTTGTGGGCAAGGCGGATTTCTCGATGCCGATCGGCACGAGCGCGTCCTACCGCGCCGAGGTCAAGCGGTGGGAACGCCGCGCAGCGCAGCACATCAACCTCAACGTCGGCTACGTGCCGGGCACGGTCGAGCACCTGTTCCATGGCCGCAAATCCGACCGCGGCTATCAGTCGCGGTGGGACATGTTCGTGGCGCACGCCTTCGATCCGCATGAAGATCTGAAGCGCAATGCCCACGGTGTGTTGGAGTTCGCTACCAACAAGCCGGAACTGCGGCACGACTTCGATCTCTATCTGCAAAGCCGAAACGAGGACATCAACACGCCCTGGTAGCGGGGTTCGTGAAGGATGCTTGACGCCCCACTCCAATTCGATCTGTTCGCGCCGCTCTCCCGCCCGGCGTTCCCGCCGCCGCGGCCGATCGAGTGGGAGCGCCTGGTGCAGCAGAGCGGTGCCGCTGGCGCTCTTTGGGTCCATGCCTCGCACCGCTGGCAGACCGTCGTGGTCGAGCAACTCTGCGCGCCGGGTCGTGGGCGCCGATGGATCCTCTGGCGCGACCGGCGCGGATACCTGATCACCGGCTATCCCGCGCACCACACGGCAATCCCACATCGCACGGTGTTCCTGGCACCCGATGGGGCCTGCGAACTGCATCGCAGCCTGCCGTTGATCGAGATCGACCGCGGCGATGGCTGGGCGAAGTTCCGGCCAGCCGAGCCCGGCGATGCACCTCCGCCACGACTGACAATCCCACCACCGAGGGACCGAACATGAGCGAAGCATCGCAGACCGCGACTGCCGCAGAGGCGTCGCCTGCCGCGCAGCCGCCCGAGCAATGGGCCTATGTCGAGATCATGGGCCACCGCTCGCATTACGGCCGCATTAGCGAAGTTCACAAATACGGCGCCGCGCTCTTGCACGTCGAAGTGCCGACCGCCGACCCGGGCGTATTCGAGACCCACGAGTACAACGGCTCGGCGATCTTCGCCATGCACCCCTGCACCGAGCAGCAGGCCAGAAGCGCTACGGCCCGCATCCGCGGTTACGGCCGCTGGGAGCCGCCGCACACGGCGCTGATCGAGTTCCAGGAGCCGGGCGATCCAGACACCCACAGCGAAACCTGATTGGGCCGGCCTCGGCGGCGGGGGCCGCAATTCCCGCCAGCGAACAGAGGGACCTTTCTGAAGGGGCTGAGATACAGGGCGATGAAAGCGGACCGCAGCATGGGGATTGATCGACCAGGCAGAACTGCCGCGTGCTGTTGCGGCATCCACGTCCACCACACCCCTCGGGCCAACCACCGGGTCAATCCCGGTGGCATGCGTAATGCAACGGAAGCTGGCCAGATTGTACGGTGCCCGGCAGCAGCGCCTCTATTGCTCGCGTCTCAGCATCTCCGCGTCCGCACCGCACATATCCGGGCCACGAGCCTACGGTCAGGCCCATCCAAATCACCAACAGACGCGAAACATTCAGGGGGCGGAGCCCGCCGCAAGGCACATGCCGCTGGCAGCCGGGAACAGACCGGCACGAACCAACAGGACGAAGCCGGATGCCAACCACCGTCTGCCCGAATTGTGGCCAATGCACAGGGAACGCCATGGATGAAATTGCTCAACTTCGCTCGGTCGCAGATAGCCTGGAAGCTGCGATCGAATCCGGTGTGATTGCCGACCTTCCGGCTCTGATCTGCACGCTGCGCCACATTGCCGCGGGCCTTGGTGCTACACTCACGCGGGATTATGAACTCGCAGCCATCACTGTCGCCTACGATGCCCTGCGGCCGCTCGGCCGGCACCAGTGGGACCGCGCGCTGAATTACCTCGCTAGCCGCCTCGCCGCCGACGCTCGTGGCCTCGCTATCTCGCTCAAGACCAGGGAACTGCCGCCGCCGGTGCAGTGGGTAAGGGCGGGCGAACTGGATACCGCCTGCGCTTCCGAAAATGAGGTCGTGGAAACCTACGGCGACACCCTGCAGATCATCGAAGTCAACGCCATCACCGTCGTATCGCAGAAGTTTGCCGTCGTCATTCCTGACGACGAGCCCGAGATCATGTGGTTCACCACCCAGAGCGATGCCGAGAAATACCTGCGTGATGTGTTCCGCGTGTTGCATCCAGCCGCGCCGGCGCAGCGCGAGTGAAGTCCTGCCATGCCGCTCACCACCCCCCTGCCGTCGGCGGTGGAACTGGAAAGCCACCTGTCCGTCGAACATGGCGGTGCGCCACGCTGCCAGCACATTCTGCTGCCGACCGACCAAAAGACCCGCGCCCCGGACCGTCCCCGCCAGTGCCGCGCCGCAGCCGAGCGCGGCGAACGATTCTGTGGCCAGCATCGACGCACGCCCGATCAACGCGAAGCCGATGCTTTCGACCTGCAATTGTTCCGCCTCATTAGCCGAGCCGAACGCAATGCAGAGGGCGCAGCACCAATGGTACACCGCCGGACGTGGGGCGAGGTTGCCTCGGCGTTGCGCCGCATCCGGCCGCCCGTGCGGGAGATGATGCACCCGGCCGACCAGGTTGCCTCATGAGCAATCGCAACTCCATCCTGGCAGTAATCAACGGCCGCGCCGCCGACGCACTGTTCGCTCGCTTGATCTACAGCGTGCAGGTGCAAGGTGCATGCGCCTGCCCGCGCAACATGCGCCACCTGCTGCGACGCCAACATCCCGGCAGGTTCCTATGACGAACAAGACCGAGGCATGGTCGTACCAAGAGGAGGCAGACAACCTCGGCATCGGCCTCACATTGTTGCGGCAACTTGTCAAATCTTATGATATACAAGTGCTCAAGGCAGGTCGCCGCCGCTTGTTTGATTCCGCCGCGCACCTGCAATTGATCGGAGCGATGCGATGCCCAAAGAGCGCAAGTCCAGGCCCGGCCTCGAAGTCATCTCACGCCCGGGCACGCGCGCCCTCTACCTCCGTGGGACCATCCGCGGACAGCGCATTTTCGAAAGTACTGGCACTGACGATCCGGCCCTCGCCGAAGAAGCCCGGGCCACGCGGGAAGCCGAGCTCTACCGTGCTGCCATTCACGGCACGAAGCCAACCATGACCTTCGCCGCTGCAGCCCTTGCCTACCTGCAGCAGGAGGAACGCAGCGCTGCCACGAAACGCGATATCGGGCGCCTGGTCGCGCATCTCGGCCCACGCATCGCCTGTGACAAGGTCGACCAGGACGTGATCGACGGCGCGGCCAAGGCACTGTGCCAGGCTGATTCGAAGCTGGTCACTAAGTACCGGCACGTCACAGTACCAGCGACGGCCGTGCTGAATTTCGCCGCCCGCCGCGGGCGGTGCGAAGTGCCGAAATTCGAGCGGGCAAAGGACGGTGGCAAGCGCACCGAATGGGTCACGCCGGCGGAAGCCGAGGCGATGATCGCCGGCGTCTCGAAGCGAGCGAAGCACCTGAAGCCGATGCTGGCATTCCTATTCTGTACGGGCGCCCGCATGGGTGAGGTCATCGACCTCGAATGGCAGAACGTCGATCTGCAGCATGCCCGCGTCGTCTTCGTCGGCGAGCGGGACGACGGTGGGCGCGGCACCAAGAGCGGCAACGACCGCATTGTCGATCTGCCGCCACGCGCTGTCGCCGCACTGGCGAACCTGTCAGGGCGCGAGGGCCGCGTGTTCCGGCGCCATGACGGCGAGCCGTTCCGGCGCACCAGCGAGAGCAAAGATGGCAAGTGGTTCGGCGGCGGCCAGGTCAAGCATTCATTCGCGACCGCGGTGGAGAAAGCCGGCATCAAGCGCCACATCAGCCCGCACATTTGCCGCCACACCTGGGCCACCTGGCACTACGGCGTCCACAAGGATCTGCTGAAGCTGCGCGACGACGGCGGATGGGCGACCACGGCGATGGTGGAGCGCTACACCAAGCTGTGCCCGGCCTCGATGGTGCCGGAAATCCTGGCGTTCTGGGGCCTACCGGCGACAGAAGTGGTGCAGCCTAGCCCCGCGGCTCAAAACGTTGCTTGATATGACTGCAACAAACAAATTCGCGATCAGCCTTGACATGGCAGGGGCCACAGGTTCAATCCCTGTCGCGCCCACCATCCTTTTCAAGCGTGCCGGCGTTTTGAAGTGTGCCGGCGGTTTGACGCTGCGATTCTTGCCGTGGCTCTCGGTTCACGGCTCCGGGCCGAAATGCGGGACTGTTCAGCCAGTTTCAGGGCGGTACCGGTCGCGGGACGCTCGGCCGCGTCGCGCTCAGGAAAAGCGCGCCTCAATCGCCACTGTCTCGAACTGGTCCGGCAATCCACCACCACACGATCAGGTTCCCAATCGCGGCCGCACGTCCTCCGCCAGCAGATGCAATTGCTCCAACGCGAGCGCATTCGGCATCCCCGGCCAATGCACCGACGCGACCAGATGGTTTACGCCCAGCCGGCGGTTCAGCCGCAGCAATTGCTCCGCCACTTCGGCCGGCGAGCCGAGCAGGAACCGATCCTCCAACAGGTCGCGGAACTCGTGGTCGAAATCGTCCCCTTCGGGCATCACCTTGTCCTGCCCCCAGGCGCGATACGCCTTGTATTTCTCCTCCAGATAGGGCTGCGCGCGGCGGATCGCCTCGGCGCGGGTTGGTGCCACGAACACTTCCCGCCGCATCGGCACTTCCGCGGGGAACGGGCGGCCGCATTCGTCCAGTGCGCGCTTGTACACATCCATCTGCCGCTCGATCGTCGCCAGCGTGTTGTGCGGGTTGATGTACCAGCAATCGCCCAGCCGTGCCGCGCGGCGGATCGCCACGTCCGCGTTGGCGCCGATCCAGATCGGCGGCGCAGGCTTCTGTAGCGGCTTCACCGGGCAGGATGCGTTGTCCAGTTCCCAGCCGGCGCCGGACATGGTGACGAAATCCTCGGTCCACAGGTGGCGGATCGCGGTCAGCGTTTGCTCGAACCGGGCGCCCAAGTCGCCGCGCGGCACGCCGAACGCCTTGAACTCGACGTCGCGGTAGCCGATGCCGGCACCGAACACGAGCTTGCCGCCGCACAGCACGTCGAGCGTCGCCAATTGCTCCGCCAGTTCCAGCGGCTTGTGCAGCGGCACCAGCACAAGGCCGAGGATGATGCGCAGCTTCGGGGCGATCGCGGCGCAATAGGCGAGGAACGGAATCTGCTGCACCGATTCGAACGGATGCGCGCTGAAATGCGAGCCTTTGACGATGCCGTCGAAGCCGAGGCTTTCGGCGCAGCGCACCAGTTCGAGGTCGTCGCGCAGATGCGCCGCTGTGTCGCCGGGCGGATGCTGGCCGCGCACGATCAAGCTGAATTTCACGCCACCGGTTCCTCTGCTGTGGTCTTGTCGGGTGCTCGGAACAGCCGAGTGCAGACAGGCCAGCATTGCATGCAAGCCGTGCGAGAGTCACGGCATCATGGTGCCGGTGCGATGCGGCCGGCAGCGCCTAGCGATCGCGATCGAGCAGATACTCGGGCGATCGGGGGACGCTGTGTGCGCTGTTTCGTCCAGACCGGGTCGGCCGGGGGGCCGTCGGTCAAGTGGTCCGCCTGCAATGGTGGCTGGGCCGCGGCTCACCGGTCCGGGGTATGTGATGGGTTCGATGCCGTCACCCGCCAATCGTACCGGGGACCGCCCGAGGAACAGGGAATCACGGTTTGCCGGCGTTCTGGGTGGCCGGCGTGGCGGCGGTGCCCGCGGCAGACACGCTGTTTTCGGGTGACGCCGCGGGCAGGCCGGGCGGAAGGGCTGGCAGCCCAGGCGAAGGAGCGGCATTCGGCGCATCGGCCGCAGACGGCAGCGCCAGCGATACCGGCGCTCCCGTGGACGCTCCGGACTTCGGTGTGCCCGACAGCAGAGACGGTATTTCGGTTGGCGAGGCGGGACTCGTCGGGGCGACGGTCGCCGCAGGCGGGTTCGCCGGATTTGCGGCACTGTCCTCGGCGGCGGCCGGCGTCGTTCCCGCCGCCGCGCCGGGGCCGGAGGGAGCCGCGGGAGCAGTGACGGCAGGAGAGCCGGCAACTGTCGCGCCACCGGTCAGGGCCGGCACGACCTCGGCCGGTTTCGGCACTGTCGCGACCGCCGGTATGGCAGACGCCGACGCGGCGCTCACCGGCGCACCGGCGGCAGGCCCCGCGCTGGGGCCGGCGGGGGAGGCGGCCGCAGTGGCCGACGCTGCCGGCGCACTGGCAGGTGCACCGGACCCGGCCAGGTGCGCCGGGCTCGCCGCCCCGGAGGCCCCGGGTGGTTTCGCAGCCGTCTTGGGCGCCGACTGCGGCAGCCCGGGCAGGGAGACGGTGTAGTCCGGCACCACGCGTGCCTGCTTGCCGGCGATCACCAGCACCCTCTCGCCGATGGCCAGCGGCACCTTGTCCCGCTGCGTCACGGAGACCAGGCTGCCGTCGGTCTGCCGGACGATATACTCGTACCCGGTCGTATCGCCCTCGACGTGTTGCACGCCGTTGCCGACCAGGCCGCCGACGACGGTCCCGCCCAGCGTGCTGAGCGCCGTGATCGGACCGCCGCTGTCCACCTGCGAGCCGGCAATGCCGCCGACGGCCGCGCCGGTGACGGTGCCGAGCGTGGTGTCGGCACTGACCGCCACCTGGCGCACGCCGACCACGACGCCCTGCGTCACCTTGTTCGCCTGCTGCACCGCGGCGGCGTTGTAGGTATTGGGGGAATAGTTTGGGCCGCAGCCAGCGAGCAATGCCACCAGCGCTGTCGCGGCACCGGCGATGACGTTCCGAACCAAGCCCCGCCCTTCCCGTCTGTTGTGCGGGCGCGAGATAAGCGTCCTGGGCGGCGATGTCATCCCCAAACGTGCCATGCTCCAACGTGCTATGCTCCAGAGTGCCGTGCTCCAACGTGTGTGCTCCAAAGTGCCGTGCTCCAACGTGCATGCTCCAAAGTGCCGTGCTCCAACGTGTGTGCTCCCAGGGGCGGCACCGGATTGGTTCGCGCAGCTTCTCCACGAGGCGCAAACGGTGGCGAAATCCGGGCCGGTCCGGCACGCCCGTTCGCCTCTTGCCCCTGCGGCGTGGCGCGGGCAGGAAGCCCCCCAACCTGCTGGATCACCCTGTGCGCAAGCTTTCCCTTCTGCTCGCTGTCATCGGCTTCATCGTTTCGATCAGCCTGATCGCCTGGTACGGCTTCGACGGTGTCGTCGCCGCCGTGGCATCCGCCGGCTGGCGCGGCTTCGCCCTCGTCGTCGCCTGGCAGATGGGCTTGTTCGGCGTGCTCGGGCTGGCATGGAATGTCATTCTCCCCACCGAGAGCCTGCGCCGCCGGCTTTGGGTGCCGGTGTGGGGGCGCATGGTGCGGGATTGCTCGGCCAACATCCTGCCGTTCTCCCAGGTGGGCGGCTTTATCTTCGGCGCCCGAGCCGTGACCCTGCATGGCATTGCCTGGCCGGTCGCCACCGCGTCCACCGTGGTCGACGTGACCGCCGAGTTCCTGGCCGAGCTTGCCTTCGTCGCCATTGGGCTCGGCATTCTGCTGGCGCGCGCGCCGCGGTCCGATCTGGCGGTGCCGGTCGAGGTGGGGCTCGGCCTCGCCGTCTGCGCCACCTTCGCCTTTGCCTGGCTGCAACAGGGGGCGGCGCCACTGTTCGCACGGATCGGCAAGCGCATCGCCGGGCGTTGGTTCCGCAATGCCAAGGACCGGCTTGATGTGGTGCAGGCGGAGTTTGGCCTGATCTATGGCCACACGCTGCGCCTGGCGGTGGGGTTCTCGGTGCATCTGCTGGGGTGGATGGGCACCGGCGTCGCCGGCTGGATCGCCTATCGCGTGATCGGCGTGCCGATCGACTTCGACGACGCACTGGCGATCGAGGCGCTGCTGGCCGGTGCGGCGGCGCTTGCGTTCCTGGTGCCGGTGAATGCCGGCGTGCAAGAGGCCGGCTATGTCGGGCTGGGCGCCATTTTCGGCGTGCCACCCGAATTGTCGCTGGGCGTGTCGCTGATCCGCCGGGCGCGCGATGTGGCCGTGGGCGTGCCGATCCTGCTGGTGTGGCAGATCCTGGAAGCGCGGCGCCTGGGCGCTCGCGGCGAGGCGGCGCCGCCCGCCTGAGGCGCTGCCTGGGGAGGCCACGGTGATATCAGTGCAGGATATCGACGCTGAGGGGCCTGTGCGGGGCAGCCGCAGCGCCGCCAAGCGGGCGGAGCAACCGCGGAGCCGGGCGGACTGACATCGGCCCGGGCACGGTTGATCGGGAGATCGCCGGATCGAGCGGCGGCTGCGCAGGCGATGATGAAATGCGAAGCTGGGTGGGCAGGACGAGGACGGATGCGTAGCGCAGCGAAGCGGCGACGTTTGGGCGCTGAGAGACTGGTGCGCTCCAGGGCAATCGCATTTCAGAACAGGGCCAGCAGCCGCGCCAGGTAGGTGTCATCCCAGCCGGCCCGCTTGAACTTTCCGCGCAGCGAGCCCTTCGACGTGTCCTTCTGCATGACATTCAGCGCCAT
>Ga0335075_10002826_pt1 | contig 27743 bp, 23 predicted proteins | sample Lox_Sample_24_FD_206723 | JGI IMG/M metagenome (GOLD analysis project Ga0335075, IMG submission 206723) | Soil microbial communities from Loxahatchee National Wildlife Refuge, Florida, United States - Lox_Sample_2.4 | ecosystem: Environmental > Terrestrial > Soil > Wetlands | place: USA...
TGCGACTTGATCTTTGGGCCGGGCAAGGGCATGATCAAGCGCCGCGGACATAAGGCCGAGACCGCCGCGCATAACAAAAAAAGTTTGTATCAGAAAAGATGGAAAGAGACGCGGCAGTTCCGGATGGTTCCAGAACATGTACGTTGCCGCGAACAGGCGACCTTCTGCGAGGCGTATTTTCCCCCACAGGATATCGCTGTTTGTCGGAGCTTCCATCTTTTACTCCTATACTGACTGTGCTATGACCAGGCTGCGGATCGAGAGTTCGCGCGGGGAGGGGGAAGTACCACGCGACATGTCAGGCAGGACGGGACACCTAGCCCTTGCGGGCGATCTAAACGGGGATGTTGGGGCGCAGATGATCCTTGCCCTCGGGGACCGAACCCATTCTCTTGCGCAGCTTAACGAGTACGTCAATCTCCTCGTCGGTTATCTGTTCGATGACTTTTTTGTCGCTTTCGGAGAATTTTTGCGCGACGATGATGCCAGCCTCATGCAGCCGTTGAAGCTTGCTTTCTGTACTTGCCATAGTCCCCTCCAGGAATTGAGTACAACCCAGCCGAACGGATGGTGGATCTCCTTGTCCAGCCGTGTCGTGACGATTGTATACGAATTGCTGACTACTTGACCCCGTCCCGTTTAACATATAGCCATGGCGGAAAGTGCCTCGCACGAATTCTCTTTGGTTCTCACCTACGATGGGAATGAAACCCGCATTTCCGGGCGTACTCCATATACGATTGGGCGTTCGCCTCAGATGAACCTTGTTCTCCCATATCCCTATATCTCACGTCATCACGCCGAGATTCAGTTTGATCCATCGAGCGGACACCTGGAGCTGGTTGGCATCAGTCCGGAGTGTTTCGTCAACGGGACGCGTGTTGCGCGTCACAAACTAGAGCCGGGTGACGACGTTCGATTTGGATTTTTAGAAGGACCGATGCTTAAGCTAGCTGGCCAGGTCATGGATGATCATCCGTCCGTGGAGTCCACCGCGAGTTCCTTAAGGGCGACACTGGATCATTTGCGGGAGCCGTCCGGATCGGAACGGGAACTGACCCGGTTGAGCTGGTTCGTGGAAGCGGCCAGAAGGCTGAATAATGTTGGCGCGGTTAAGGAGATCCTGGCGGCGTTGATTGATACGACCCTGGAGCTGACCTGCGTCGAACGCGGATATGTCTTTCTGACTGATGAAGCAGGAAAACTGAATTTGGCGGCGGGCCGGAGCCGTAACGGCGAGGATCTTACAGATAGTTCGACACTCTCGCACAGCGCCATCCGTCAGGCTGTGAATAGCGGATCGGATTTCATTCTGACGGATACGCTATCCGCTGAAACGGCCCGGCCGACGGACAGCATCGTTGTCCAGAATATCCGCGCAATCATTTGCATTCCTCTGCGCAAGAGATCGACGGATGGGGCGGGAAATGAGTCGCGCGTGCTTGGAGTTCTTTATCTTGACAGCCGTCAGCAAAAGAGCCAGCTCTCGCGCATGGATAACGATCTGCTCCGAACCATTGCAACCGAAGCTACGCTTCTGGTGGAGAACGCAACTCTCGCTCAGGCGGAAGCTGCGGCACGGCGTTATCAGGAAGAGCTGAAGATCGCATCCGAGATTCAGCAGAGCCTGATGTCGGTAAGGATTCCGGATCTTCCCTTTGTTTATATTGAGGCGAACAGCGTCCCATGCAAAGGCATCGGGGGCGATTTCTACGATGTTCTGTGTTACAACGACGCGCTCTATATAGTAGTCGCGGACATCTCTGGCAAGGGGGTGTCAGCAGCGGTTCTTGGCTCGACCTTGCAAGGGTTGATTCATGGCCAGATCCTGTCGGGACTCTCTTTGCCGGAAATTGCCCTTATGGCCAACCGGTACATTTGCGGCAAAGACGTTCGTAAATACGCTACCCTTTTGCTGATCCGGCTCGAAGGCGACGGCGCCGTTGAATATGTAAATTGTGGTCACGTCCAACCCTTGTTATACGACCCGGACGAAGGGGCGCGAGGGACGATTACTGCGTGCGAGGGATGCAATCTGCCGGTCGGCTTATTTGCTGATGCGAGCTTCGGCTCGGAGGCCCTGCATTTGAAATCGGGGCAGAGGGTGTTTTTCTTGACGGATGGAATTACTGAGGCTGAGAATCCAAATGGCGAGAATTTTGGCGACACGCTGCTACAGTCGTTGATTGGCAATGGCGCGTCGCTGAACCAGGTATTTCAAGAACTCAATACATTTATAGCCGGAGCTGAGCTTGAAGACGATTGCACCATGGTGCAGATTCGCTACAAACCTCGCCAGCAGGTCGATATCCAGTCTTAAAGGCGGCTCCACAAGAGATTGCGAATTGCGCCCCGGGAAGTAATTTCTGGGTGGAACGTATCTATACTTACCCAAGAGGCTTAGTGATTTCAGCAATGCGTTTTCTGTGGAGTGCCACACGAGGTCACCGTCTGCGGCCATGGCAGAGCGAGTACCTGAAGTGGCGCATTGAAACATATTCGGGGCTGAGCGCTGAGGGCATCACGTCGCTGGATGTGCTGCGGTTTGTCTGGCGAGAGAAGGTGAACCTATTGCGATTTCTCCGTTGGGCCGGAGGCCTTGAGAAAGAGGCGGTCGCGGGTAAAAGCTAACAAATGCGGGGAAGCTAGAGGGCAATGCCGCGTGGCGCAAGGTCACTTGCCCAGGCGGGGGCCTGTACCAGCATAAACGCGAGTGCTCGACACCAAACATATGGGGGAACGGAGCGAAGCAGATGAGCAAATGGAAGACGCTGCGCACCGAAGACGGACATGAGTTGAATGCCTATGTGGCGCAGCCGGCGGGCGAGCCGTTCGCCGGGCTGGTCATGATTCAGGAGATTTTCGGAGTGAACGCTCACATACGGTCGGTCGCTGACAGCTATGCGAGTGATGGTTTTTTTGTGGTTGCCCCAGCTATCTTCGATCGGATCGAGCGCGGCGTGGAGTTGAGCTATGAAGGCGAGGACATGCAAAAGGCGAGAGGGCTTGCGATGAAGCTCAATGTGGAAAATATCATCAAGGATATCCAAGCTGCTATTGAATACGCCCGGTCGGTTACCGGGAAGAAGACGGGAGTGATTGGATATTGCCTGGGCGGATCAATCGCGTGGCTTGCGGCTTGTCGCCTTAACATTGATGCGGCTGTTGGATATTACGGGGGCTTTATTGCGCAGCATTTGTCGGAGAATCCGACTTGCCAGGTTATGCTGCATTTCGGAAACAAAGACGATCACATTCCACCAGAGGTGGTCGGCAAGATCGCCGCGGCCCATCCGGACATTCCCATCTATCAGTATGATGCGGGCCATGGCTTCAACTGCGATGTCCGCTCAGCCTATGATGCGGCTTCAGCAAAACTTGCCCGCGAAAGATCATTGGAGTTTCTAAAGAAGGTTTTGGTCTAACCACAAAGGATTTATCAAGGGGCCTGAAGTGCCGGACGGGCCGCGCGCTCGACGTTGGAAAGCAGCTACCTTTCCCGAATTCCTGCATCTATTTCTTATCTGTATACAGAAAGGCTGTAGACTCTTCGCCTGAGGCGAGGCAAGACTGTTCGTGTCGTTACAGTCGATACAGGAAAGATTAAAGGGTAAATGCCAGCGACAGAGATTGCAGAACCAAAACTCGTTGCGCTTGAGAGGTGGAGGCCCAAGACCAATCCCTGGCTGATTGCGGCGGTGGTAGCGATGGCCGCGTTCATGGAGGTGCTTGATACTTCGATTGCCAACGTGGCTCTGCCGCACATTGCCGGCAGTCTTGGGGCAAGCCAGGACGAAAGCACTTGGGTGCTGACTGCTTACCTCGTCTCGAACGCAGTTGTACTGCCGATGGGGGGCTGGGCCGCCAGCGTGATTGGCCGCAAACGGTTCTTCATGCTGTGCATCATTATCTTCACAGCAAGTTCTTTTCTATGCGGCATTGCGACCACCCTACCGTTGCTGCTGCTGTTTCGCGTAGTTCAGGGTGCTGGCGGCGGAGGGTTGCAGCCGATGGCCCAGGCAATCATGGCTGATTCGTTTGAGCCATCAAAACGTGGATTGGCATTTTCGCTTTACGGGATTGTGGCAGTGCTTGCACCGTCGATTGGGCCGACCCTAGGCGGTTGGATTACAGACAATTACAGCTGGCATTGGATCTTCTACATCAATGTTCCTGTGGGCCTGCTCGCCTTGTTTTTGACGCAGCGGCTGGTTGAGGATCCGCCATGGAGCGATCCGGATCGCAAGAACCTCTTCAAGCTGGACTATGTGGGCGTGGGATTGCTGGTTGTCTCGATGGGCGCTCTGCAGATCATGCTGGACAAGGGCGAGGAGAAGGACTGGTTCGGATCGCACTTCATTGTTGGTTTCGCGCTGGCCTTTGCGATTTCCTTTATCGCCCTTATCGCGTGGGAATGGTATGCGAAGAACCCGGTGATCGAGCTCAAGCTCTTTAAGGGGAGCAACTTCGCCATCTGCTGCTTTCTGATGCTACTCACCGGAGGTTTTCTCAACGCTACGACCGTATTGCAGCCGCAGTTCCTACAAGGTCAACTCGGATATACGGCAACGCTAGCTGGCCTTTCACTGTCCGGCGGCGGTCTCGTGCTAATCATTCTATTTCCGCTCGCCGGTCAGGCTGTAACACGCTTCCCGGCACGCAACACGATCGCCTTTGGCTTCATCTGTTTTGCGACTTCATATTACCTTACGGCAACCAAGCTCAATCTGGGGCTCAGTTTTGGAGCCTCGTCCTGGCTGCGCGTAGTGCAGGTTGCGGCGATTCCGTTTGTCTTCGTTTCGGTAACCACGGCGGCGTATTTCGGGTTACCGCTCGAAAAGAACAATCAGGTCGCGGGTCTCGTCAATTTTGCCCGCAATATTGGCGGCAGCATTCTGATTTCGCTGACGAATGCGATGGTTGTGGAGCGTGGGCAGTTCCACCAGGATCAGTTGCTGAAATACGTCACTCCCTCCAATCCCAACTATCAGAATAGCCTTGGCTCATTGACAGGTTTCTTCGATGGGGTGGCGGGACCGGGAAACGCGAGCAGGTTGGCGCAGGGCTCTATCTACCGTGAACTCCTGCAGCAGGCGCAGTCGCTGGCCTATGTAGACGTCTTTTATGCCCTCTGTGCGGCTGCGATCATCATGATTCCACTCTCGTTCCTTTTGAAGAAGAATGACCCGAAAGCGGGTCACGGCGAAATTGCCGTTCATTGAGTTGGTCCGGGCGATATGCCGCTCGAGTAAGAGAGAATGTAAACAGCCGCTTTTCGGCGTGTGGCGGGGTGCATCTGGATACCACGTTCGCGCGGATGCGCCGGTGAACAGGCTGGAGTACACGAGACTGGATGGCAGAAGCAGAGCAAGAGGGCGCCGTTGAAGTTGCCCAGCAGTCCGGGCGGCGGGATTTTTCTCATACCTGGCGCGCTCTGCGTCACCGCAATTTCCGGCTCTTTTTCGGCGGGCAGAGTATTTCGCTCATCGGAACCTGGATGACGCGTATTGCCACGGCGTGGCTGGTTTACCGGCTTACAAAATCCGCACTGTTGCTGGGCACAGTCAGCTTTGCGGGACAGATTCCGACGTTTCTGCTTGCGCCGTTTGCCGGGGTCCTGGTCGACCGGCTGAACCGGCGCAAGGTGCTGATCTGGACGCAGACGCTCGCTATGCTGCAATCGCTAGCGCTGGCTGTGCTTACGCTTTCCCATCGCATCACGATTGCCGAGATCCTGGCCCTGAGCGCGTTTCAGGGACTGATCAACGCATTCGATATGCCGGGCAGGCAGGCATTCATGGTGCAGATGGTCAATGACCGTACCGACCTTTCCAACGCTATTGCGATCAACTCGTCAATGGTGAATCTGGCGCGGCTGCTGGGGCCTTCGCTGGCTGGCATTGTGATTGCAGCGACGAATGAGGGGTGGTGCTTCCTGATCGACGGCGTGAGCTACATTGCCGTGATTGCATCACTGATGATGATGCGGATCGACGTTGCAGAAGTGAAGCGGTCTGCAGCGTCGATGTTTGAGCAGCTACGCGAGGGGTGGGCCTATGTTTCTACGTTTATTCCGATCCGGTCCATCCTGCTGCTTTTTGCGCTGGTCAGCCTGATGGGGATGCCTTACGTCGTGCTGATGCCGATTTTTGCGGCAAAGGTGCTGCATGGCGGGCCGCATACGCTGGGCTTTCTGATGGGTGCAGCGGGGGTGGGCGCACTGGTCTCGGCATTGTCCCTTGTGGTACGGAAGTCTGTCCGCGGTCTGCTGAAGATGCTTCCGATTGCGGCGGCGTCGTTTGGCGCGGGACTGGTGGCCTTCGGGTTCTCGCACTGGTTCTGGTTATCGATGTTGCTGATGGTGGTGGTGGGATTCGGCATGATGCAGGGGCTGACGGCGAGCAACACGATCATTCAGACGCTGGTTCCGGAAGACAAGCGGGGCCGGGTGATGAGCTATTACACGGTGGCGTTTGTGGGGATGGCTCCGTTCGGCAGCCTGCTGGCCGGGGCGCTGGCGCACTGGATTGGCGCTCCGCATACGGTGATGCTGACGGGAACGTGTTGCATCCTCGGCGCGGCGCTCTTTGCGAAGCGACTTAGGACGATCAGGGACCATATGCGACCTATCTATGTTGAATTGGGGATTGTGCCGCCAAGACCCAGCAAACTGGTGGAAGAGCAGGCAGGGAACTGAAATTGCTAGCTGTGCGCGACTCATTCGGCGTGTGCAAGAATAGGCCTATATCCCATGTCGAATTCTGAATCTTCTGAAGTCCAGCCTGCCCGTGAAACAAGAGAGTCACTCGAAGTTGGCGAACCAGTCGAGTCGTTTGACGCGCTGCTTAAGGAGTACGAGAGCTCACATGCGCGTCAGCCTGAAGAGGGTGGAACGCAGATTGAAGGCACCGTGCTTTCGATTACGCCCGAATGGGTGTTTATAGACATCGGATTCAAGATTGAGGGCGCGCTGCCGATTGCGGCGCGAGAGTCGCTGGAGCCTGGGGACCGCGTTCTGGTTTCCGTGAAGGGCAGAAATGAAGACGGCTATTATGCGCTGACGCGCTTCACGGTGGCACAGCCCAAGGACTGGGCAGCTCTGGAAAAGGCATTTGCGGAGAAGACCGCGATTCCGGGCCGAGTGACCGCGGTGGTGAAGGGCGGACTGAAGGTCGATATTGGGGTGCCGGCGTTTATGCCTGCGTCGCGTAGCAGTGCACGCGATGCCGCAGAGATGGAGAAGCTGGTTGATCAGGAGATCGTGTGCCGCATTACGAAGCTCGACACGGCGAGCGAGGATGTGGTAGTCGACCGGCGGATCGTAGCTGAGGAAGAGGCGCGCGTGACGCGCGAGCGCCGATATGCCGAGGTTGCTGAGGGCGAAGTGGTGATCGGGACCGTACGGTCGATTACCGACTATGGAGCCTTTGTTGATTTAGGCGGTGTGGATGGGTTGCTGCATGTGGCCGAGATTTCCTGGGCGCGGGTACATCATCCATCGGATGTGCTCGAAGTAGGGCAGCCGGTTGAAGTGAAAGTCCTGAAGATCGACGCCGAGAAGCGGCGGATTTCGCTGGGTATGAAGCAGTTGCAGCCGCATCCGTGGGATGGTGTGCCGGAGCGCTACAAGACTGGGCAGCGCGTAACGGGAACAGTGACGCGGGTAGCGGATTTTGGAGCCTTTGTGGAACTGGAGCGCGGTGTGGAAGGGCTGATCCATGTTTCGGAGATGGCCTGGGGCAAGAAAGTGCGCAAGGCGAGCGATATGGTGAAGCCGGGTGAAACGGTGGACGCCGTGATTCTGGGCATCGACGCCGCGGAGCGACGTATGTCGCTTGGTCTGAAGCAGGCATTCGGCGATCCGTGGGCGGAGGCGGCGCGTAACCTGCAGCCCGGCGCGCAGGTTGATGGGCCGATTGTCAGCTTTACAAAGTACGGCGCGTTTTTGCAGATTGCCGAGGGCGTGGAGGGCATGATCCACATCAGCGAGATCAGTGCTGAGAAGCGGTTGAATCATCCGTCGGATGCATTGCGGATTGGCGACCGGGTGAAGGCGCAGATCCTGTCCATTGATGCGGACAAGCGGCAGATCCGGCTGAGTATCAAGAAGCTGGTTCCGACGGGGCTGGATGACTTTCTTGCTGAGCATAAACCGGGCGATGTGGTTACCGGCCGTCTGCTGGATGAGAGCGGAGTGCAGGCCCGGGTCGAGCTGGGCGAGGGGATTCTTGCGCATTGCCGCATTGAAACAGGCACTGAGGAGAAAAAGGGCGGTACTGGGACTGGTGCAGTCGACCTCTCAGCGTTGAGCTCGATGCTTCAGGCGCGGTGGAAGGGATCGTCGAAGGCTGGAGCTCCGGCGCGTGAACCGCTGAAAGCAGGGCAGATTCGCAGTTTCAGGATTGCGAAGATTAACGTCGCCGCAAAGAAAATTGAGTTGGAACTGGCTTAGACGAGAGCTGAAATCGGGGCATCTGTAGCGGCTAATTCCATTGCCTGCGGAAATTACACCATGTTATTCTTAGTTCAGACACTTAGGAAGTGTAACGAAGAAAAAACAGGAGTAATGCCCAGTCGTGCTGGCACCTACAAAGAAAACTGAAATTATCACGCGATTCCGCACACATGATTCCGACACCGGAAGCCCTGAAGTGCAGATCGCGATCCTCAGCGAGCGCATCGGCGAGCTCACCGAGCACTTCAAGACCCACGCGAAGGACCATGCGTCGCGCCGTGGCCTGTTGATGCTTGTCAGCAAGCGCCGCCGCCTGCTTGACTATCTCAAGACGAACGACTCCGATCGGTATCGCGAAGTCATCGGCAAGCTCGGTCTGCGCAAGTAGACCCGAAGAATTTGCATTGTCCCATACGCACACGCGACGGATTTTAGAACAAGCAGGGAACGGAGATGGCTCGTGGAGCCCTGTCGTTTTCCTGCACACCTTTTTCTGCCGTCAAAGGAGCAGTTCGCGGTGATTGCCGCGGCGCTTTGCCGTGCCAACCGCTCCAGTGCGGCCCTTTCATCTGCGATTTCACCGGTCTCCAACGTCATTGCCGCGCTCGATGAAGCAGCGCCAAGAGACCCAGGCGAAGGCGCACACTCACACTTCGAAACGAGGATTCTATGAAACAAGAAGTGACAGTTGAGCTTGCCGGAGGCAGGCTGCTGCATTTTGAAACCGGGCGCATGGCCAAGCAGGCCTCCGGCGCCGCTCTGGTGACTCAGGGCGATACAGTGGTGCTGGCCACGGCAGTGGCAGCGCCTGACGCGAAGGAAGGCATCGACTTCTTTCCGCTTACGGTTGATTATCGCGAGTACGCGTATGCGGGCGGGCGCATTCCCGGCGGATTTATCAAGCGTGAAGGCCGTCCGAGCGAGCGCGAGATCCTGACCAGCCGTCAGATTGACCGCCCAATTCGCCCTCTGTTCCCGGAAGGCTTCCGGAATGAGACGCAAGTGATCGCGCTGGTCTTTTCAGCAGACAGGGAAAATGATCCTGACGTCATTGCCATAAACGCCGCAAGTGCTGCGGTTTGCTTGTCGGACATTCCGTTTGGTGGGCCTGTGGGCGCGGTTCGCGTTGGCCAGGTCAACGGCCAGTTCGTGATCAACCCAACCTACAATGAACGGCGCGACAGCACGATCAATATTACTGTGGTTGGAACGAGCGAAGGCATCGTGATGATTGAAAGCGGTGCTCAGGAAGTTGACGAGAGCGTGATCGTGGACGCGATCGAGTTTGGCCATGCGGAGATCAAGAAGATTGTCGCGGCCATCAATGATCTCGTTGCGCGCGCAGGCAAGCCAAAGCGGGCCGTCATCACTCCGGAGTTTGACGGGGCATACTACGAGTCTCTTCAAGCGAAGATCGGGAACCAGCTTAAGGATGCGCTCGATACCCATGCGCACCCCAAGACCGAGAGCTATCAACTGGTGAAGCAGATCAAGGACGCGCTGGCGGCCGAGATTCCCGAGGGTGAGGGCGCGGCTGAAACCAAGAAGAAGCTGGCACACTACTATGAGATCCTGCGCGAACGGATCTTCCGCGAGCAGGTGACAAAAGACCGCATCCGTCCGGATCGCAGGGCTTTTGATCAGATTCGGCCGATCACCATCGAGGTTGGGGTGCTGCCGCGTACGCACGGCTCAGCACTTTTCACCCGCGGAGAGACACAGGCGCTGGTCACGGCGACACTGGGGACTCCAGATGATTCGCAGCGGCTTGAAACTTATGAGGGCGAGCAGAAAAAACGCTTCATGCTGCACTATAACTTCCCGCCGTTTTCGGTCGGAGAAGTTGGCCGAATGACCGGCGTGGGGCGCCGCGAGGTCGGACATGGCGCCTTGGCGGAGCGTGCGATCAGCGCGGTCCTGCCGGGCGAGGAAGAGTCGCCTTACGTGCCTCGCGTTGTGTCGGACATTCTGGAGTCGAACGGCTCTTCGTCGATGGCTTCGGTTTGCGGAGCCAGCCTGGCGCTGATGGATGCGGGGATTCCGCTGAAGGGAGCAGTGGCAGGCGTCGCCATGGGTCTTGTTAAGGAAGGCGATGACTACGCGATCCTGACGGACATTGCCGGAGCGGAAGATCACTATGGCGACATGGATTTCAAGGTGGCTGGTACACGCAAGGGCATTACCGCCCTCCAAATGGACATCAAGATCAGCGGCCTGACCGGACAGATCATGCGCGAAGCAATGGAGCAGGCGCGTCGCGGACGGATGTTCCTGCTGGACAAGATGGAAGCGGCGCTGAGTGGAACACGCGAGACCAAGTCGAAGTATGCGCCGCAGATTCGGACTCTACAGATCCCAGTCGACAAGATTCGCGACCTAATTGGGCCGGGCGGAAAAACGATTCGGGGCATCATTGAAGCAACACAGGTGAAGATCGATGTGGACGACACCGGGCGGGTGAACGTTGCGTCGAGCGATGCTGAAGGACTTGAGAAGGCGTTGGCGATGATCAACGACCTGACCGCCGTGCCTGAGGTGGGCAAGACCTATCTAGGGAAGGTGGTTCGTCTGGCAGAGTTTGGTGCTTTCGTCGAGATCTTCCCCGGAACGGACGGCCTACTCCACGTGAGCGAGATTGCGGAGCATCGCGTGAAGGACGTGAAGGACGAACTTCGCGAGGGCGATCAGGTACTGGTTAAGGTTCTGGGCGTTGAAGGCAACCGCATAAAGCTGTCCCGCAAGGCCCTGCTGAAGGAGCAGCGCCAGAAGCTCGGACTACCTGATCCGAACACGCAGCCGGTTGAGGTTTCAGCAGCGGGCGATGACGGAGAGCGTCCGCGCCGTCAGCCGCGCCAGGAACAGATTGAGCGTCAGCCAGCATCGAATGCGAGCACTATCACTATTGAAGGCGGCGAAGACTTCGACGAAGAAGGTTTCGACGAGAATGGCGAGGAGATTAACTTCAACCGCGCTGATGGGGTCCCGGTTCCTGCGGGAGGCGGAGAGCGTCGTCCAGGCGGTGGTGGTGGCGGCGGCCGGCGTCGACGGGGTCGCGGCCGTGGCAGAGGCCACGGAGGCGGTGGTCGGGGCGGTAATCAGTAAGAGGCAAGCGAGAGGCTGCGCGGGAGCGCAGCCTTTTTGTTTGGCCTTCGAGTGCTTGGGCGTAACTTATCAGATGACCGGCGGTATTTGGCGCCGCGTTCAAGGGTCTGATCCGTGCGCCGATGGAGTAGACTGACTGGCAATGAGCGCCTCCATGTACATCGTTGTTGAGGGCGAGGATCCGGGCTTCGATATCTTTGTGAACGGACGCGCGCTGGCGCGCAATGAAGACGCGCTGGAGAAGCTTGCGACGCGGCTGGGTGTGAAGCCGTTGCTGGAGTTCTTTTCTGCGGATGAGAACTCGATGGCGCTGCTGCTGGAAGAGGGCGCAGGCAATCCTGAATGGGCCAAGACGCTGCCCCCGCCGCAGTGGTTTTCGCCCGCTGACGGCTTGGTTACTATTCGTACACTGCTTGCTCACCTAACCGAAGAGCCGGCGGCGATGGGCTCGGAGACGAATCCGGTGGTTAGCGAACTGGCGGAATATGAGCGTGTCCTCTCGAAGACTGTGGAGCGGAATCTGCGCTGGCAGCTTGCCGTGAGCTGGAAGTAACGCTCAGCCTTTCCAGTCTCCGAGAATCTTGCGCAGCAGAACCAACTGGCCAATGTGATAGCTATTGTGGTCAATCACGAGCAGGACCTCGCGCAGGAGGGTTTGTCCTTCACCCCATGGGATGCGTGCGTAGAGGTTCGACTTGCTGTCGCGGATGAGGGCCTCGAAGGCATCAAGATCAGCTGAGATGGCGCTGAAGGAAGCGTCCCAGTCGGAGGTCTTTTTGGGTGCGTGCTCCTTCGGCCAGTAATCGCCGGGCCAGTTGAGAGCGACGTACTTGGGGTTGGTCGAAAAGACCAGAATATCGTTCAGCGCGATGCGAATGTGTTCAAGCAATTGCCAGGCGCTGTAGGGTACGCCTTTGGGCCTGGTTCCGTAGTGCTCCGGCGGAAAGTCCTTAATGGCGTCATCGAGACTGGCGTGAGCCTGGCCGCCGCGCAGCGCCTGGACCAGGTGCTCGCGCAGGATTCTGTCATCCGCAATCATGTATGCCTCCTCACCGGATAGGATGCACCAGAAGCTCATTCGATTGAAAGAGTTGGGCGATGGGGCGGGGCGTCAGAGCTGGAATTTGGTGTTACGTAATTGATCCTGCCGGTACTGACGGGAAGATATTGAGTTCGAACGAAGCGGGCTGGGAATTACGGTAAGTTTTTGATGTGAAGCGGGTTGCGGGAGCGGCGCGGCGGCTGGGTCAAGAGTCAGAACACGAATAACTATGGACCTGAAAGGTTGACAGAGATCCGCACTAGGTCAACAGGCCGTAAGGCGAGAGGTCGTATCCCCATGTTCCTGGGAGACATGAGGCACCTGTGCTGTGATCGAATCGGGATTTCGAGCCCGAGGCCGCCCGACTGCGGCATCGGACACGATGTGACTCTTCGAATTTGACCATGTTCGATCAAGTCTGCGATGTGACGTAGCGTACGGCAATGCGCGAAGCAGAAGTCGATTCTGAACATAGATCGAGTTGGTTGAATTCGAGTAAAAGCGTTCGGCGCGCACTGGCATTGTTTCCGGTTTCCTACACTTTTTGCCGGTTGCTGACGCAGCAGACTATCTAGTCTGAACAGTCGAGGGACGCTCAAGGAAGTACCTTTTTAACCTAGACCGGGATCAACATTCTCATTCCCGGTCCCCACAAAAACCGAAAATATAGAAGGAGAATTATCATGTCAGTCAACGACCCAAAAGAGTTGTTCGTCCAGTTGCTTAGCGGCCTCCGACAGGGAACGGAGCGGAGCATAGCGATCTATCAGGAAATCAGCAAACTTGCTGAGAATCCAGATGTAAAAGAGGCGCTGGAAGCACGGGCTTTCATTTCAGAGAAAGTCCTTGCCACTCAGGACCAGTGCTTCAAGCTGATTGGCGAAAAACCGGTTAAGGTGAACTCGCGACTCCAGGAAGTCTTTGTCGAGGATTTTCGCAAAGAGCTCGCCGAGATACAAAACCCAGCTGCAAGGCACCTCTTCATCCTGGCAAAAGCCGTACACCTGACTCAGCTCCGCATTGCAGAGTATATGGCTTTGGTTGCGGTAGCCGATATTACCGGCCACTATGGCGTTGGCGTGCTGCTTGAAAGCTGTCTTGCAGAAAAACTCGCGTTTGTAGAAAGATCGCGGCGCCTGATTCGGAACGTCATCGAGGCCAAGGTTGCCGAGAAGATAAGAGGGAAACTAGCCGCCTAGCTGTGCAGTCTCATCAGGTTGTTCCGATCGAGGCCAGATCGGGAGATGAGTGGTGACAGTTCGAGACTGGCATGAGGCCGATGCCAGTTGTACTGGTGCAGCCAGGAGTTCAGCTCCTGGCTGCATTGGTTTGAGTTCTGATAAGTGCGCGCATGGGTTTACACGGAAGGCTGGCAAAACTCACAGGAACGGGACGACCATCTGCAGTCCCGGATCAACGACCCATTCCTCGCTGCTCGCTGCGCCCGAAGCGGAGGAGCGGTACCCGGCCCATGAATTCAGTTTGCTTCGGCGACGACGGGTTCGCGGCGGTCGTTGAAGACATTGCCCATGCGGCGGATCTGAGCACCGACTCCGCGCAGCTTTTCTTCGATGTGCTCGTAGCCGCGGTCCATGTGGTAGACGCGATCGAGGATGGATTCTCCGTCGGCGACGAGAGCGGCGAGTACGAGCGAGGCCGAGGCGCGGAGGTCGGAGCACATGACGGCTGCGGCGGAGAGCGGTGTTTTGCCGCGGACGGTCGCGGTGCGGCCATCGACCTTGATGTTCGCGCCCATGCGGACCAGCTCCTGCACGTGCATAAAGCGGTTCTCGAAGATATTCTCCGTGACGAGGGAGGTGCCTTCGGACTGCGTGGCAAGGGCCATGTACTGGGCCTGCATGTCGGTGGGGAAGCCAGGGTACTCCTCGGTGGATATGTCGGCGGCTTTGAGATGACCCTCGCTGCAGACGCGCAGCGCGTCCTTACCGACAGGTTCGATGCGCGCGCCTGCCTGTTCCAACTTGGCAATGATGGCTCCGAGATGAGCCGGGTTGCAGTTGGCGACGCAGAGGTCTCCGCCGGTGATGGCTCCCGCGACGAGGAAGGTTCCGGCTTCGATGCGGTCAGGATTGATGCGATGGCGCGCGCTGTGGAGCTTGTCGACGCCCTGGACGCGGATGACGGAAGTGCCTGCGCCTTCGATCTTAGCGCCCATGGCAGTGAGCAGGGCAGCAAGGTCGGTGACCTCCGGCTCGCGGGCACAGTTCTCCATGACGGTTTCGCCTTCGGCGAGGACGGCGGCCATGAGCAGGTCCTCAGTGCCGGTGACGGTGATTTTGTCGAAGTAGATGTGAGCACCTTTGAGGCGTTCGGCGCGAGCCTCGATGTATCCGTGCTCGTAGTTGATGGTGGCCCCCATGGTTTCAAGGCCCTTGATATGGAGGTCGATGGGGCGGCCACCGATGGCGCATCCGCCGGGCATGGCAACGCGAGCGAGGCCGGTGCGGGCGACGAGCGGGCCGAGCACGAGCGAAGAAGCGCGCATGGTCTTGACGATTTCGTATTTCGCGACGGGATCAGAAAGCACGCGGCAACTGATGGTGGTGCGATGCTGGGCGCGGCCGTAGCCGAGTTCGACTTCGGCCCCCATGGATGCGAGCAGTTTGCGCTCGGTTTCAATGTCGCGGACCTGCGGAATGTTCTCGAGGATGACTTCGTCCTCGGTGAGGATGGCCGCGGCCATGCAGGGGAGGGCCGAGTTCTTGGCGCCGCTTACGCGAATGGTTCCGAGCAGCGGGTTGCCGCCGCGAACGACGAATTTATCCATAATGTGCGCTACTCTTTATTGCTCAAGCATAGTGTAGATCTGCGTTTGCTGTCGAAGGATGCGACGTGCTTATTTCGATACGGGCTCGGTGTTGACGTCGAGCCATTGGGCGAGTTCGTCTTCCGAGAGCTTGCCTACCGCGAGGTCGTAGAAGACAAAATAGCGATCTTCGCGAGGCGCGGTCACCTTGAGACCATTGACCAAAAGAAATGTAAGTGAGACGACAAGAGCCATGCTCTTATTGCCGTCGACAAAGTGAGGGCTGCGAGCAAGGCCCAATGCATAGGCTGCTGCGAGCCGGGTGAGACCCGGCGGATCATCAGAGTAAGCGACGAGATTCTGCGGGCGCGCCAGTGCGGATTCAAGCAGGGCCCTGTCGCGGACACTAATGCTTCCCCCGTGCTCCACGAGCAGCAGCGCGTGCATCGTGAGCGCTTCCTCTTTACTGATCCATAGGATCTCGCTCATCTACTTCGCCAGTTTTCGCAGAACATCCCTGTTTTCGCGCATGATCTGATCGGCGGCGTCCGTAACCCGGGCGAACTTCTCGTCATAAGGCGTCAGCTTCACACCATAGTGTGTTTCGGTGATATAGAGTGTGTCTCCTTTTTCGACTTTGAGCTTCGTGAGCAGTTCTTTGGGAATGACGATTCCGGTGGAGTTGCCGACGGTGGTGACTTTGACTTTGTAGGTCATGACGCGATTATAACGTTTGTATAAATAAAGGACCGAGAGGAATTCGTGTGACTCCGCGCAGGGAAAGCCCCGCCAACTGGCAGAGCTTTTGTTGTTCTTCCCAATGCTGACGTGTCAGAGTTCTGCAGCAGTGTCTTCGATGGCGACGCGGACGTTACCGTCGGAGCGGGCCAGACGGCGAACTGCCTCGGGCTTATCGACTCCAGCCTTGAGCATAACCAGGGCGACGGGGACGCTGCGTCCGGCTGACTTGATGACGTCGACGGCGCGATCGCGGGTAATGTTGCAGGCGCGGATGAGGATCCCGATGCCGCGCTCGACCAGCTTGGAGTTCTGCATGTGGACGTTGACCATGAGGTTTTCGTACACATAGCCCATGCGGGTCATGGCGCCGGTGGTGATCATGTTGGTGATCATCTTCTGCGCAGTTGCGGCCTTCATGCGGGTGGAGCCGGAGATGACTTCGGGGCCAACCTCGGCAACGATGGCGACGTCAGAGACGGCGGCGAGAGGCGTGTTGGGGTTGCAGGTGATGCAGGCGGTGCGGGCGCCGCGGGCGCGCGCGTAGCGGATGGCGGAGACGACGTAGGGGGTGCGACCGCTGGCGGACAGGCCGATGATAACGTCCTTGCGGCTGGGGCGGCGACGGGCGATGTCGCGCTGGCCGAGCTCTTCGGAGTCCTCGTTGACCTCGACCGGTGAAGCCAGGGCCTTGGGGCCGCCGGCCATGATGTACTGAATGGTCTGTGGAGAGGTGGAGAAGTAGGGCGGACACTCGCAGGCATCGAGCGAGGCGATGCGTCCGCTGGAGCCGGCACCGACGTAAATGAGGCGGCCACCGTCGCGGATGCTGCGTGCGACCCAGTCAATAACCTGAGCGATTTCAGGAAGTGCTTTCTTTACCGCTCCGGCGACTTTCGAGTCTTCATGGTTAATGATGCGAGCGATTTCGAGAGCGGATTTTGTGTCGAGGCCCTGGGAGGCTTCGTTGGCGCTCTCGGTTGTGAGGTGGTGGAGATTGTTGTGAAGATCGTCCGGCGTGTAGTTTGTGTTTTTGATGCCGGCTTCAGGGTGCGTCATAGTGGCCATAGTTGAATCCGTCTCGACAAACGAGCGCTAATCCATTTTAACGCCGTTATGTCACGGTTGGCCATGATATTCGCGCTAACGGGAGCCGAATTTATTCCGCCCGACTCAAACAAGGGCCGCCGCTTGACCCGTAAAGGCGCGGCCAATAGTATTCTTCGCATTCGCAGGCATGGATACTGTAATTGGACAAACCGTTGCGCACTACGTGATCACCCGCAGGCTGGGAAGCGGCGGAATGGGCGTAGTGTACGAGGCCAAGGATACACGGCTTGGACGGCGCGTTGCGCTGAAGTTTTTGCCTCCGGAACTTGCGCAGGACGCGCACGCGCTGGAACGCTTTCAGCGGGAGGCGCGTGCAGCATCGGCGCTGAATCATCCGAATATTTGCACCATTTATGCAATTGAACAGCATGAGCGACGGCCTTTCATTGTCATGGAGTTGCTGGAGGGACACCCGTTGTCGCAAATGGTGGGGACGCGACCGATGGAGATGGAGCAGTTGCTGCCGCTTGCGATCCAGATTGCGGATGCCCTGGAGTCGGCTCATGCAAAAGGGATAGCTCACCGGGACATCAAGCCGGCAAACATCTTTGTGACGTCGCGAGGGCAGGCCAAGATTCTCGATTTCGGGCTGGCAAAGGTGGACGGGCCAGCGGCGCATGGCGACAGCGGCGGAATGGCGAAGACAATCAAGCAGGGTGAGGAACTGACATCTGCAGGGACGGCGCTGGGGACATTGTCCTATATGTCGCCAGAACAGGCGCGAGGCCAGTTCACTGACACGAGGACTGACCTGTTTTCTTTAGGGACGCTGTTCTACCAGATGGCAACGGGAATGTTGCCATTTCAGGGGGAGACGGCGGCGGTGATTTATGAGGCGATCCTCAATCGCGCTCCGGCTCCAATTCAGCAGGCGATCCCGTCGCTGCCACCGGGTTTTGCGGGCGTTGTGGAGAAGGCCTTGGAGAAGGACAGGAACCTTCGGTACCAGACAGCAACGGATTTGAAGACGGACCTAATTAGACTGAAGAGAGATCTTGATTCGGAGCGCAAGCGCGCAGGTGACTCCGGGGAGAATCGTGCAGGCGCGAGAAGGCACGGCGAGAAGACTGTTGCGGTGCTGTACTTCGAAAACCTGAGTGGGGCGAAGGAAGACGAGTATTTTCGCGACGGAATTACGGAAGACATTATCACGGAGCTTTCAAAGATCAAGGGCCTGAAGATCTTTTCCCGGCCGACGGTGCTGGCGTATCGCGACAAGACTGTGACGGCGGCGCGGCTCGGGCAGCAGCTTGGAGCGGCGTATGTGCTGGGCGGGAGCCTGCGGCGGTCGGGGAGCAGGCTCCGGATCAACGCGCAACTGGTGGATACGGGGACGGACTTTCCGGTTTGGTCGGAGCGCTATGACCGCGAGATGAAGGATGTTTTTGAGGTGCAGGATGAGATCGCCGGCAGGATTGCGGAGGCGCTACGGGTGACGCTGTCTCCGCAGGAGCAGGAGGCAATTGCGGCGAAGCCGACGGAGAATCTGCAGGCGTATGACTTTTATCTGCGCGGCAAGAGCTATGTGAGGCGATTCCAACGGCAGGACCTGGAGTTTGCGCTGCAGATGTTCGAGAATGCGGTGAATCTTGATCCGAATTTTGCGCTGGCGCATGCGGCGATTGCGAATGCGTGTGCGCAGACGCACTACTACTATGACCGCAACCCGGTGTGGATTGACCGGGCGATCAAGGCGGCGGAGACGGCGGTGCTGTTGCGTCCAGACTTGCCGGAGGTGCAAGTGGCGCAGGCGTGGGTGCTGTATGCGAGAAGTCAATACGACGAAGCTATTGCCGTGCTCAGGAGGGCGATTGAACGCAAGCGGGATGCGGAAGGGGCGTATCACCTGCTGGGGCGCACGCTGTTTTCGGCGGGGCGATACCAAGAGCTGGTGGATATTGCGGAGACAGCGGTCGAGTCAATGGGCGAGGACTACAACGTCTACGTGCCGATTGTGAATGCAATTGGAGCGCTCGGCAAGGACGAGAAGCTGTGGCGACAGCGGCGGATTGCGACGCTGGAGGAGCACCTGCGCAAGGTTCCCGAGGACGCGCGGGCGCGGATTTTGATGGCGGGCGATCTGGCGAATCTGGGAAGGACAGATGAGGCGGTTCGCGCGGCGAATTTTGCGATGATGTTGCGTCCGGATGAGGCGAACGTGCTCTACAACGCGGCGTGCGTGTTTTGCGAGATGAACAAGAAGGCGGAGGCGCTGGAGGCGCTGCGCAAGGCTTGGGAGGGTGGTTTCAGGGATGTGCCGTGGGTGCGGAACGATCCTGACCTGGCGCTGCTGCGGGGTGAGCGGGAATTTGAGCGGATGTATCCGGCGCCGATAGGTTGATGGGGCTACGGTAAATCTGCGGCGATGGCGTCGTGGAAGGTAGGGCGGACCTGTTTGATGGCGTCGCTGGCACGGTTGGGCCAGGTGCGATTGGTGAGCAGAACAACGGCGAGTTGGCGCGCGGGGTCGATCCAGAGCGAGGTCCCGGCATACCCGAGATGGCCGATGGACAACGGGCTGAATTGGCTGCCGGAAGAGGACGGGTTGCTAGGCGTGTCCCAGCCGAGCGCGCGAGTGGTTTCAGCGGGCGCGGACTGGCGCGTGGCGAAGAGGCGGACAGTTTCCGGCTGGAAGAGCTGGTGGCCGGATCCTGTGCGGCCTTCGGCGAGGATGCAGGCGGCGAAGCGAAGAATGTCCTGCGTGTTGGCAAAGAGGCCGGCATGTCCGGCGACGCCGCCGAGCGCATAGCAGTTCTCGTCCTGCACTTCTCCCTGGATGATGCGATGGCGGAAGGCGGTGTCCTCCTCAGTGGGCGGAATGTGCGGACGCACTGCGGGCAGTGGGCAATAGGTTGCGGTTTCGAGACCAAGCGGGCCGGCGATTTCGCGTGCAAAGAGGCGCGAGAGGACGTCTCCGGAGAGGATCTCGAGGGCTTTGCCGAAGATGATGAAGCCAATGTCGGAGTATTCAACGCGGGAGTTGGGCGGAGCTTCGAGCGGAAGGCGGAGGACCGCTCGGAGCATGGCCTCGGGCGAGGGATGTTGCTCGAAGAGCGGGACGTAGCCGGGGAGTCCGGAGGAGTGCGCGAGGAGCGAGCGCAGAGTCACGTGGCGCTTTTGCGAGCCGGGCTCCATGCCGATGACGAAGCCGGGAAGGATATCGCCGAGGAGCGAGTCGAGCCAGAGGATGCGGCGGTCATAGAGCAGCATGGCGAGCGCGGTGGTAACGACGATCTTGGTGACGCTGGCGAGATCGAAGACGGTGGCGGGGGTAACGGCGGGCGATGTGGCGTCATAGGTGAAGCGGCCCGCGGAGTCGAGGACGAGGATTTCTCCGTCGTGAAGGATGCCCCACGCGGCTCCGGGGAAGGCGCGGGATACGATGGCCTGCTCGATCACTGTGCGTGCGGCTGTGAAGCGAAGATGCGATTCCGGCGCGGGTTGTGGCTGGGACGACATTGTGATGAGCCTATAGTAGCGGATGATGGCGTGATTCGCTGCTACCGATGATTAATCTGGATCGTCTTACGATTGTGATGAAGTGCGGCGATAGAATAATTGAAGTGAAATTCTCGCGATGACCGAGCAGACCCCTGAAGCAAATCCAGAGATACATCCTGTTGAAAGGCCGCCAGGGCCGGTGAGACCGATGCCTGTGGGCAGCAGCGCGAGGTTGTGGCTTCGCGACTTGCTGTTCTCGGTGGCGGCGTCGTTTCTGATTATTACGTTCCTGTACCAGCCGGTGCGGGTGGAGGGCACGTCGATGCAGCCGGAGCTGAAGGACCAGGACCGGCTGTTCATCAATAAATTCGTTTATCACTTTGAGAGTATTTCGCGGGGAGATGTGGTGGTGTTCCACTATCCGCTGGATCCGTCGAAGAGCTACATCAAGCGAGTGATTGCCCTGCCCGGCGACACGCTGCGGATTGATGACGGGCGCGTGTATGTGAACGGCAAGCGGATCAAGGAGCCGTATGTGCCGTCGCGTTACAGAGACACGCGGTCGCTGCCGGAGATGGTGATTCCGCCGAATGAATACTTTGTAATGGGGGACCACCGGTCGATTTCAAGCGACAGCCGCGATTTCGGGCCGGTTCCACGAAACCTGATCTATGGCAAAGCGGCTTTTGTGTACTGGCCAGCGGACAATATGGGCGTGGTGAAGTGAGACCGGTTAGCAGAGCGGGGAGTTGAAGCGCCGTCAGTATAAGAGCAAGAGAAGTGAACAGGGATCAATGCCCGGAGAGATACCGGGCATTTTTATTTATCCGAGTTCAATGAGAGCGCCGTTGTGCCGGCCCGCTCTTTATCTGGCGCTCACGATCTGGCTATTGGCTGCGCTGACGTGCAGGACGAGCGGATTCTGGTGGATGAAGGACAGATGGATATCCATTCCCGTGTTGGTGTCCCACTTTGCTTTATCCATCTGGTAATTGAAGACCATCATGCCTTCGATTTTCTGGCCGGGCTGGATAGTGATGTTGCGCAACATCGGAGGCTTTTTGTACTTGGCCAAATCGGGGTAGGCGATGAAGAGCTTGTCGAAGTCGGAAGCGGAGGCTGCTGAGGATGTGTCCGTCTCGCCGGGGAAGCTGGTAACCAGGGACATGTCCTGGAGGTAGAGCGGGATTTTGGCGACGTTATTGACGCGGACGTTGGCGAGGACAAGGACTTCATTGAATACGTCACCTTCGCCTCCGATACCCTGGACCGAGGTGGGCTGATCGAGGTTCTGATGGATGGGGTAGATGTTGACACTGAGAATCTGGCCGGCGTAGGGCGTGGGGATGCGCGCGAAATAGACGTAGGCAGCCGTGGCGGCGGCCACAATAATGATGGCGGCGAAGATGGTGAACCAGGGGTGGTACGACTTTGTCTCTTCAGACATACTTTGTTCCTCGAATTTTAACCCCGCTTGCGATGGGCTGCTTTCTTCTTTGCATTTTCGGGCTGGGTCGGTTTTTGCGGGGCCGATTTGAGTTGGCCGGGACGCGGACGGAGCGCGGCGAGGAAATCGTCGGGGCCGAGGGTGTTGAGCATGTCGTGTTTGGTCAGCCAGGCACGACGGAGCTGGCGAATTCCGTAGCGCATCTTCTCCATGTGCGTGGTGTGATGCGAATCCGTATTGACGATGATTTTGCAGCCGAGTTCTTTGGCGAGGCGGAGGTCGCGGTCGCAGAGGTCGAGGCGGTCAGGGAAGGAGTTGTGCTCGACGGCGACTCCAAGCTCGGCGGCGCGGCGCAGGACAGCGGGCAGGTCGATGTGGAAGGCTTCGCGGCGGAGCAGAAGGCGTCCGGTAGGATGGCCGAGGATGCGGGTGTAGGGGTTTTCAAGAGCGTGTAGAACGCGCGTGGTCATTTCTTCTTCAGGCTGGTTGAAGAGCGTGTGGACGCTGGCGATGACGACGTCCATTTGCGAGAGGACTTCGTCGGAGAGGTCGAGCGCGCCGTCGGCGAGGATATCGACCTCAATCCCGGTGAAGATGCGGATCTGGCCTTTCAACTCGTGCTCGACTTCGCGGATGTGCTTGATGTGCACGAGGGCGCGGTCGTCATCGAGGCCATTGGTCATAGCGAGATTTTTGGAGTGGTCGGTGATGGCGATGTACAGGTAGCCCCGGGCGATGGCGGCCTCTGCCATTTCGCGGATGGAGTTGCGCCCATCTGTGGCGTTGGTGTGCATGTGGACGTCGCCGCGAATATCCTTCTGCTCGATGAGGTGCGGCAGGGTCCCGGCCTCGGCGGCTTCGATTTCGCCGTTGTTTTCGCGGAGTTCGGGCGGGATCCACTGAAGGCCGAGCGCCTTGTAGATGTCGTGCTCGGTGGCGTTGGCGACGACGGAGCCATCGTCGAGACGGGCGAGCGCGTATTCGTTGAGGGTGTATCCGCGTTTGAGGGCTCGCTGGCGGATGGCGACGTTGTGCATCTTGGAGCCGGTGAAGTACTGAAGTGCGGCTCCATAGGAGGATTCGGGCAGAAGGCGGACGTCAACCTGGAGTCCGTTGCGGAGGCGGAAGCTGACCTTGTTCTGACCCTTGGCGATGAGGTCGGCGATGGGAGGGTAGGCGGCGGTGTAATCGACGGCTGCGGAGGCTTTGTCTTCGGCGCAGGCGGGGCCGGTGACGAGGATATCGAGGTCGCCGACGGTTTCGCGCCCGCGACGGAGTGAGCCTGTAGGCTCAATGGTGGTGAAGCCGGGGAATTTTTTGAGATAAGCGATGAGCTGCTCGGCGGCGATCTCGGTAACGTCGATGAGAAAGCGGCCGCTGTTCTTTTTGTAATCGTCGATGCCCTTGCGGAGCTTTTCGATTTGTCTGGTGCCGAAGCGGGGCAGATCATTAAGCTTGCCGGTGGCGATGGCGGATTCTAGTTCTTCGATTGAGCCGATTTTGAGAGCGTCCCAGAGAAGGGCGACGGTTTTTGGACCCATGCCTGGAAGTTTGAGCAGATCGAGCATGGTAGGGCGGTATTGCGCGAGCAGTTCTTCGCGGAGAGTGAGGCTGCCGGTAGACTGCATCTCCTGAATATTGGCGGCCATGCCTTTGCCGATGCCGGGTATCTCGAGGAGTTTTTTGAGGTCGCCAGCGATTTCGCTGAGCTGGACGGTGCTGGACTCGACAGCGTCGGCGGCACGCCGGTAGGAGCGGATACGGAAGGGGTCTTCGGCGGAGATTTCTAGGAGGTCGGCGGTTTCGGAAAGGAGTTGGGCTATGGTGCGGTTGTCCATTGCTAACCTAGATTACGCCGAACGCGGTGCATTTTGTAGTTCATACAAAATAAATGAGTTAGTAATGGGGATGGCTGCAGTGGCCAGCCCGTCGAGGCTTGTGGTGGTGCAAAAAACCCAGCTCCTGAAGGAACTGGGTCCAGTTGCGCGCGCACAACTTTCTCGTAGCGGCGCACTCACGTTGATCTGTTCTCTATCTTTGATCTGAGTGGCGGGAAATGAAGGGAATCAGGCAGCGTCCGGATGGCGAACAACCTGGTCGGCCTGAGGACCTTTTTGACCCTGAATAATATCGAATTCGACTTCGTCGCCTTCCTTGAGGCTCTTGTATCCGTCGAGCTGAATAGCGCTGTAATGGACGAAAACGTCCGGTCCATCATCGCGTCCTATAAAGCCGTAGCCCTTTGCGTTATTAAACCACTTGACTTTGCCTTTGTATTGAGACACGAGCCTTGCCCTTCCTTATGATGCAAATTCGGTTGGAGCGGACAAAACCAACCTGCATGTAGTAACAGACGCAACAGGGGGTAGTTTGGTTTGCCAATTATTTTTGGGACTGATGGAAGCGTGAAAGGATTGTGCCCGGACAGGTTCATCTGTCGGCGGACCTGACCGAGAAGGGCATACCCTGTGAATTTTGGTCAAAGAGAGCAGAGCCGCGCTTTTGCTTGATATGGGAGATGAGGAGAGGGTTATCTCGGCTGGATGTCTCGGTGGCTTAGCGCGTGAGGGTTAGGCGCTCGCATGTTCGGGGGTGCTGGAAGCTGATGGGTGACGATTTCGTCATAAAGGATAACGAATGGCTCGGCGCGAAGTCGTATCCGCTAGAATCAGAGCGATTCGCGCCCATTGACCATACAAAAGACGGATGCGATGCGGTGTTCAGGCGCGCTCGACGAATGAGGTTCCATGAATTTTCTGCATCTGCCCACACACTTCGCCACGCGATCAGTTCTGTTAGTAAGCGGACTCTTCCTGGCTTCGGGCGGCACGTTGGCGCATGGACAAGCGGCTGTGTCTGCAATGACCGAGGGCGTGACCCATGAAGTAAAGGTTCAGATTCCTGTGGGAACTCCGCTGCCGGTGGTGCTGGGCGAGCATGTATCGATGCGGAAGGGCGCACTGCTGAATTGCAAGTTGCTCTATCCGGTGTATGCGGACAATGATTTGGTGATTCCGAAAGGAAGCATGGTTAAAGGCAGTGTGGTTGCTCTTAAGCCGGACAAGAGCCGGCGTGTGCGTGGGCGGCTTTGGGGAGACTTTACACCGTTCCATACGCCGGTGGTGCGCTTTGATGAAGTGTTATTGCCGGATGGCGAGGCCGAAAGGATTGTGAGCGATGATGCGGCGAATGGCGCGCCAGTATTACACCTGACGACACCAGTGAAGGTGACAGTGCACTCGCTGATCGGAGAACAGATTGCGCAAGCGAAGGAGCATGCACGAGATACGGTAGAGCTAGTAACAGCTCCCGGGCTCGGTGACCGCTTAAAGCAGCTTTTATACCGGCAGCTTCCGTATCATCCGGAGCGGATTGATAGAGGGACGATGTGGACGGCGACGCTTGCCAAGCCACTAACATTGACGGCGACCCTGCGGGGACCGGCCCCGGTTGCGGCGCCTCAGATACCAGCTGCCGCAAAGCCAGTGGAAACGAAAAAGCATCCAGTGGAACTATTGGAGCGTCCGGAGGTCAGATTGCAGGACGCAGAAGGGAAGGTGAGCACAGGCGCAGCGGGCGATGCTGTGACGAAGCCGGAAGCTGCGCCACCCGATGTTGGGCAGAAGCCAATCCAACTGGATGCGTATTTGGAGGAGACGATCAGTTCAGCCAATGAGAAGGCGGGGGATACGTTTGAGGCTCGCGTAGCGCAGCCCGTATTCAATGCAGACCACAGTATTGCCGTGCCGGAGGGCGCGATCCTGGTAGGCAGGATCACAGTGGCGAAGCCGGCGAAGATCTTCGGCCGGTCGGGGAAGCTACGGTTTGATTTTCGGGAATTGAAGATGCCGGGGCCCGGGCAATCGCAACATATACTGGGAACACTGGCGGGAGCAGATACGAACGCAGCGCAGAGCCTGAAGATTGACACTGAGGGCGGGGTGGAGTCGAAGCCCAAGAATCGCATGATTGTTCCATTGGTGCTAACGTTCCTGGCGGGGCGCGCACTGGACGACGACGGAAGTGTGGCGGGGCATGCGGCGGTCGCGTCCAACGGCTTTGGCATAATCGGCCGCGTGGTGGGCATCGCGGCGGGATCACGAAATCTCGCGGCGGGGATTGGATTTTATGCGGCGGGCCTTTCCTTTTACACACGCTGGATTGCACGCGGACAGAATGTGACGTTTGTGAAGAATACCCGCATTGAAGTAACGACAAGCTCCAGACCGAATCTGATGCCGGTGCCGGTGGTTCCAATGACGAAGTGAGGCCAGGTTTTAAACAAGCACTTACGAGGCGGAGGGGTCGACCCTTTCTGTAGCGTGGCTTCTATTTTTTTTGCATCGGCGACTCCTTCTTGTTCACAAAGACATTTGACCTATCACGACGTGATGTGGCACCGGAGGCCGAGCCCAGGCTGGGGGCCGGCTGGTTCTGACGAAACTCACTAATGCGAATCTGCCGTTGGAAGGGAGGCAGCCATGCCCTGTAGCTGACGGGCGGGTAGGTTGAGGGTGCGAGGCACGGTTTGTCAGCGTAGATAACCGTATATTGCTGAGCCGGGGGCGCACCGAGCGGCGTGAAATCGGGAGCGCAATTTCGGGTTACGAAAGGCGAAAGCTCGAGCGGTTTATATCCGAAATGGAGATTTTCAACCTGGGTCCAACTGTCGTATTCGAACCCCCCTTGAATTTTGGCACGAGGGGCACCTGCAGAGCGCAGCTCGTTGATGGCTGTCAGGCGCGCGCGATAGGCGGCGAACCAGTCGTGGGTACCGGCGACCGCAAATGCGGTAAAGCAGATTATTCCAACGAAAGAAGCATGCGGCAGCCGAGGACCAATGCACTGCTGGTACAGCATGATTACGAGAAGGATAACGATAGGGAGCAGGCCGAGGAGATATCGGTCAGAAATGAAGTTGTAGAGACCTCGGGGAACAAGAAGAAGCGTATAGCAAAGAGAGTAAGGACCGATGATCCAAAAGACTTCGCGCCACGAGGCATGGGGGGCGCTCGTGCCAGGCTCTTCGTGCTGCCAAGGTTTTGTAAGGGCGTACTCGAATGCGATCAGAGCGGTAACGATAATAAACGCTGCGATTCCGATACGCAGCCATGGGGGCAAAGGGAACGTGAGGAGATCTTTGCCGAGTACCGGCCCGGGTTTTGAGCTGTCGAATTCCAGGACGATGACATAGAAGAGCCAAGGCAACATCCAGCGAAGTTTCCACTGAAGCAGGGACAGGAGCGAGGTAATTGCCAGGATTCGCACCCGTGCTGCTGTGCGCAGGCGGGCAATGCGCGGGAGCCACGGCATCAGGAGCGGATACACCAGGAGGAGTAGCAGCAAAACTGATCCGAGAAGCTGGAAGAAAAGATAGATGGCGGGATGGGCAGGGTCCTTGAAGATTCCGTGGAAGACGTGTTCATGGAGAGAGCCCGGCTGGTGGCCGAACCAGCGCAGGCAGACATAGATAAAGACGCTGCCTGCAATCCAGGAGAGGCTTGCGGCAAGCAGGACACCGCGGCGTCTGCGAAGTAGCACTGCTGTTGAGGGGATGATGATTAGTAAGCCGAGCCAGGAGGTTTGCCGAACCGTGCCTGACAACAGGTTTGTAGACGCTGCGAGAAGCAGCCAAAGGACG
>Ga0335075_10002827_pt1 | contig 27737 bp, 29 predicted proteins | sample Lox_Sample_24_FD_206723 | JGI IMG/M metagenome (GOLD analysis project Ga0335075, IMG submission 206723) | Soil microbial communities from Loxahatchee National Wildlife Refuge, Florida, United States - Lox_Sample_2.4 | ecosystem: Environmental > Terrestrial > Soil > Wetlands | place: USA...
CGGTCATCCTGCCGACGACGGACGCTGAAGAGTCGGCGCTTCCGAGCAAGTCGCGCCCAACCTTGCCACCGCGCATAGCCCTCGATGGACTCTCGGTCATCTGCATCGACAATGACGAGCGCATTCTCGACGGCATGAAGCTCCTGCTCGAGCGTTGGGGATGCCAGGTCTCCACCTTCTCCGGCGCTGCCGCTTTCCGTGCGGCCGTATCGCGTCCGCAGATGCCGGATATCATCCTCGCCGACTATCATCTCAATGGCGAAACCGGGCTCGACGCTATTCGCGAGCTGAGACGCGCCTATCATGGCGACGTCGCCGCCGTGCTGGTGACGGCCGATCGCTCCACCGAAGTCCGCGCCGCGGCGGATGCGCTCGGCGTTCCGATCATCAACAAGCCGGTGAAACCCGCCGTGCTGCGTCAGATGATGTCACGCGTGCGCGGCATGGCAGCGGCGGCGGAGTAGGGTCTCGTTCTCAGGAGCTTAACTCACCCCTGCGCACTACGTGTTTCTCGTAGTTTCCGATCACAAAATGGATCTGTTCGTAGAACATATGTTTCAGCACCTCCCAGGGAACGTGGACGGCTAACTCGTATTTGTCTCTGAAGTGCTCATTAGGGACCTGGGTACGAAAATGCGGAACCGGAGTCTGGTCCAACTCTCCGGCGAGCGACAGATGGAGACCCTCGACACCCCAGTGCCCGGCGCCGTTCACCGAACGAATAGACTGATAAACGCCACCGGTATCACGAGCTGCCGCTCCTGAAACATACGTGACTTGGCCAAGGCGCTCGTAAGCCAGAGAGAAGCGGAATTCCGGATCGTATCCAACAGCATCAGCGACAAACTTCACCTTCAACGGGTAAAAGACGAAGCTTGGATCGCGCGCACTTCCACGCTGATCGAACTGATGGACGTGAAAACAATCCGGTCCAAAATGGTAAAACCCGGCTGCGACCCGACCTACGACCGGCTCTGTTATCCGCTGCCCGACATCAATGCACCGCGCAAAGCCATCTACGAGGAACGAGCTCGAACCAATCATTTCAGGATAGAGCGCAGACGACATTCATCCTCCGGCGATGGGAACTCGAACGCTAAGGCACGATCTGATCGGCGCCAATCTTGCCAAGCAGGATGACCGCCTGGGTACGGCTGTCGACACCCAGCTTCTGCAGCACGGCCGACACATGCGCCTTGATCGTCGCTTCGGAGACGCCGAGTTCGTAGGCGATCTGCTTGTTCAGCAGACCTTCCGCCAGCATGCCCAGTACGCGCGTTTGCTGTGGCGTCAGTGAGCCGATGCGGCGCAGGAGATCCGAGACTTCCGGATCGCCCTCGACACCGAGATCGATATTGCCGGGCGATGCGATGCCACCGGCAAGCACGGTTTCCACCGCGCCGCGGATCTCGTCCATGCTTGCCGATTTGGAGATGAAGCCGGACGCGCCGAGTTCCAGCGCGCGGCGGATCGTCTGCGGGTCGTCATGCGCCGAGACGACAACCATCGGAACCTCGGAATCGAGGCCGCGCAGCGAAATCAAGCCCGAAAGGCCGCTGGCGCCGGGCATGGAAAGGTCGAGCAGCACCAGGTCCAGGTCGCGGTTCGACGAGACGGCAGCCTTGGTAGCGTCGAAATTGCCGGCCTCGACGATGTCGGCCTGTTTGCCCATGCCGGACAGCGCTTCCCGCAGGGCGCCGCGGAAAAGCGGGTGATCGTCCGCGATCACGAACCGATAGCTCGCCGCCAATCCTTCCTCCCGTCCCGTCCCCTTTGTTCTTCTGTCGGGGAATCCGAGTTTCGGCAAACTAGGCGGGCGGGGGCACTCTGATCAAGCGTTTGTGGCATGCCGATACGGAATCTGACGCTTTTCCCGCAACCGAACGCCTCGCCGGGAATTTACTTGCCGGCGGACGGCCCTGTTTGGTCAACTCGAAAAGCAATCCGGAAGGCGTTCATGGAGAAAATACGCGAAGTCGCGGTCGCCTGTGTCGGCAGGGCAGTCATGTTCGGCGCACTCGCCATAGGCTGCGTGATGATCGGCTTTTCCTTCAATCCAGTTTCGGCGTTCCGTTCCGGCGCGGTGCTGACGCTCGTCATGGCGGCCATCCTCTTGTGGAAAGCCATCATCGCGCACCGCCAGAATCCGAAGCTGACTGAAGTGTGGCTCTATCTCGACGATCAGAGCCGGCCGGCAGACCAGCATGCCCGTTTCGTCTTCGGCACCGTCATGAAGGACGTCTATGGCCGCTTCGCGCAGGTATCGCTGGCGGTCGCCGTCGGCTTTTTCCTGATCTCGGTCGCCTTCATGGCGCTCGGCTTCGAGGCTTACAAGCCGGAGCCGATGATCTCAGCTCTCTAGCCAGATGCTTCAGGTCTTCTTCGGCTCGTCCTTGTCCATCTCCTTGACGATACCCATGAAGCGGCGGAAGAACTGCTCCATATAGCCCAGCGACTTCTGGAATTCCTCCTCGGAGGGGAGCATCATTTCGGGGATCGCCCGGTTCTCAAGCGCCGCCACGCGCTTCTCAAGCGCATTGATGTTGTCGTGCAGCCGCTCAATGTCGTCCTCGTAGGCCGTCCGCTCGTCAGCGGCCGCGCGGCAAACAAGCTGGCCGCCTTTTTCCTCGCAGATCGACATGGCGCCGGTCTGCGTGTCCATCCGGACATAACCGTCGTCGGTCTTTTCCAACCGGTAACGCTCGACGTCCTGCGCGCCGACGGCGCTGGCGAACGCGAGAAGCGAGGCGCCGGCCATAGCAAACGAAACAGAGCGCATGAGAACCTCCATAGGCATGTATGGTGAGATTAGCGCTTGTTTGCGACTGAAATAAGAGTGGAGGTTGCCTCCCGCGCCCTTCCCCGCGGCAACCGAGCGCCCTATAGGCGGACCATGATCGGAACCATCTACAAGATCTGCGCGCATGAAGTGTGGGCCGAATCCGAGGTCGCCGGACGCTTTGTCGGCGCTGGCATCGACCTGATCGACGGGTACATCCATTTTTCCACGGCAGCGCAGGTCAAGGAAACGGCCCGAAAGCATTTCAAGGGCCAGAAGAACCTGCTGCTCGTCGCCGTTGATCCGGCGGCGCTCGGCGACAGGCTGAAATACGAGCCGTCGCGCGGCGGTGATCTCTTCCCGCACCTCTACGCCGAACTGCCCATGTCCGCGGTGCTCTGGGTCAAGCCGCTGCCGGTCGGCGAAGAGGGCGAACATTTGTTTCCGGCGCTCGACTGATGCGCGATCTTTTCGACTGGGTCGGCAGGCAGGCGCTCTTCGCCTTCAATCCCGAAACCGCGCACGGGTTATCGATCACGGCGCTGAAGACGGGCGTGCCGCTTTGTCCTCGTCCTGCCGACGATCCGCGGCTGAAAACGACCGTCGCCGGGCTCGACGTCCCAAACCCGCTCGGTATGGCCGCCGGCTATGACAAGAATGGTGAGGTGCCGGACGCGCTTCTGCGGCTCGGCTTCGGCTTCACCGAGATCGGCACCGTCACACCGCTGCCCCAACCAGGCAATCCGAAGCCGCGTATCTTCCGGCTGACGCAGGACCAGGCCGTCATCAACCGGCTCGGCTTCAACAATGAAGGCCATGACGCAACCCTCGCCCGGCTCGCCGCGCGGACCGGCCGGCCCGGCATCGTCGGCGTCAACATCGGCGCCAACAAGGATAGCGTTGACCGGTTCGCGGACTACGAGGCCGGCGTCCGCCGTTTCGCGCCGGTCGCGTCATACCTCACCGTCAACATCTCCTCGCCCAACACGCCGGGCTTGCGCGCCATGCAGGCGCGCGAGGCGCTGGCCGAGCTTCTGTCGCGCGCCATGGCGGCGCGCAATGCGCTCGCAGGCGCGTCACGTCGTGTGCCCGTTTTCCTGAAGATCGCGCCCGACCTCGGCGAGGCCGAGCTCGCCGACATCGCGACAGAAGTCGAAGCGCACGCGGTTGACGGCATTATCGTCTCGAACACAACGATATCCCGATCCGATCTGAAAAGCCGCGCCCATGCCGGCGAACAAGGCGGCTTGTCGGGAGCGCCGCTGTTCGAGCGATCGACCATCGTGCTGGCGAAGATGCGCAAGCTGGTCGGACCGGACCGCGCACTGATCGGCGTCGGCGGCGTATCGTCGACAGAAACCGCGCTCGAAAAAATCAGGGCCGGCGCCGATCTCGTCCAACTCTATACGGGCATGATCTATGCGGGACCGTCGCTGCCTGGCCGCATCGTTCGTGACCTGTCGCGTTATGCGGAGCGGGAAGGCCTCAAGACCCTCCGCGACATTCGGGACAGTACTACTGAGCGCTGGACGGCCACATCGCTCTAGCTGGACGTTTCAACCGCGGCGGTAGGCGAGCAACCGCATCACCAGGAAGATCGGGACCACGATAGCCGCGCCAAGCACGACGTAGATCGCCGCATTCGCGACCGCCCGGAAACCCATGTTCCAGAGTTCGCTGATCGACTCGCCGATCCAGCGGAATATGTCGACCGGCCACCAGCCGAAGGCGTTCATCACCAGCCCGACGAGAAATGAGATCACCAGCAGCTTGAGGAATATCCTCAGCGGGCTGTCGCCCAGGAAGCGCGTGAGTGCCGACATCGGTTACATCCTCGTTCACCCGCCACATATCGATTGAGCGGGACGGCTTCAAGGCACAGGATCAACGCAGGTCTTTGTCCATATAGACCCGTTTGAACCCCTTCTCCTCGATACGGTGCGTCTCGACATAGCCGATGCGCCGGTAGAGATCGATGTTCTCGGTCATCTTCTCATGCGTATAGAGGCGGATCTTTGAATAGCCGGCGCGCCGCGCCGCGTCCTCCGCGAACTCCAGCAGTTTGCGGCCAAGACCCAGGCCTTGCGCCGCCGGCGAGACGGCAATGTTGTCGAGAAGCATTGAGTCCGCTTCCGGGATGAGCACGAGGACGCCCTTGATCGCACCGTCATGGATGATCACCCGCACGCGCTTGTCCCGGATCAGCGTGGCGTAGTCGTCGATCATCGGGCCGGGCTTGCGGCCGATGCGCTCGATGTAATGCGAATAGGCCGCCGTCACGATCGTCTCGACGGTCGCACGATCATCGTCCGTGGCAAGCCGGATCTCGGTGCTCATTGGCTCAGCATAGCGCGGATCGAGTGTCGGCTGCTCGCCAGCGCGGCCGAAACGATTGTCTCAGATCGGGCGTCTAGTGCGCCGTCGCCGTGACCGCGATGGTCGTCGGTGATGCTTCCATAGCCTCGGCTTCCATGCCCTCGCGCGCGAACCTACGCTCCGCCGCCCGGCGTCTCACCTCATAGATGATCGCGCAGACGACGGTGAAGGCGATCAGGATAAGCGCCAGCGCATTGATCGTCGGCGTGATGCCCGAGCGCACCTTGGAGAACACATAGACCGTCAGCGTGTTCGACGTTCCGCGGGTGAACAGCGTGACGTTGAAGTTCTCGATCGACTGGAAGAAGGCGATTGCCGCGCCGGCGCCGAGCGCCGGCGTGAGATGTGGCAGCAGGATACGTCGCAGCACCTGCGCGTGGCTGGCGCCGAGATCGAGCGCGGCCTCTTCCAGCGCAGGATCAAAGCTCTGCAAGCGCGCCAGAACCAGCAGCATGACGAAGGCGGCGATGTAGCTGACCTGCCCCAGCACGGACAGGTGCAGGCCGATCGGCACGCTGAACTGGTTCCAGAACAGCAGCGTCGAGATGCCGATGACTGCGCCCGGCATCAGGATCGGCGCCACCATCAGGCCGTAGAGAACGCCGCGCACCTTGCCAGAGATCGAATTGATCAGGATAGCGCCCGCGGTGCCGAGCGGGACGGCAATCAGCACGACGGCCAGGGCGACCAGGATCGTGTTGATGAACGAGGTCCACATCACCTGGTCGTTGAACAGTTCGATGAACCAGCGGTCGGTCCAGCCCTTCCACGGGTAGACGGACGGCAACCGGCTGTCGTTGAACGCCGCGCCACCCATGATTGCCAGCGGCACGAACATATAGAAGAGGAACGCCCCCATATAGAGGTGGCCGAGCAGGTTGCGTGATCTCATCCCGGCCTCCTACTTCGCAATGTCGCTGAGCTTCACTTTGAACGCCCACATGACCAGCGTCACGACGACCGTACAAAGCAGGATATAGAGGAAGGAGTATGCTGCGCCCGCGTTCCAATCCTGGCTTTCCAGCATCAGCACCTGGATCGTCTGCGTGAACCAGTTCGACTTCGTGGACGGCAAGACCGTCGGCACGAGAAGCGAACCCGCCGACAGCATGAACACCATGACGCTTCCGGATGCGATACCGGGTTTCGCGTGCGGCAGGATCACGCGCCAATGCGTCTGCCACCACTTGGCGCCGAGATCTTCCGACGCCTCGATCTGGTTGCGATCGAGCGACTGGATAGAACCGTAGATCGGGAAAAGCATGAACAGCACATAGGTGTAGACGAGGCCGATGACGATCGCGTCATAGGCCGTGAAGACGCCGTTCTGCCAGCGGATCGGCGCCGACAGCAGGCCGAGTCCGACCAGCACCGAATTGAGCGGCCCGTTGAACGTCAGGATGATGTACCAGGCGAAGGCGCGCAGCGCTTCCGACACCCAGAGCGGAATGAACAGCAGCAGAATGATCGTCGGCAGCGAAGCAGGCGACAAGACCTTGGCAAGGTAGTAGGCGAGCGGATAGGCGAGCAGGAAGGTGACCAGCGTCACGAAGGCCGAGAATATCACCGTGTGGAAGAAGGTGATCATGTGGATCGGCATCATGAAGCTGATGCCGAAGAAAGAGGTCTCAACCGGATTGTTCAGGAACCGCTGGTAATTCGAGAAGGTGTAGACGTCCCGCGGGCCGCCAATATCGACCACCGGCAGGTAGAACCGGAACGACGATTCGAACAGCGTGATATTGGGCAGCACGACCAGCGCCAGCAGCCAGAACGCGGTGAGGAGCACAAAGGCTCCCGTCAGCGTTCCCCCGTAGCGGCGCAGCAGATCCTGCATCGCTATACCCGCGTCTCGTCGGGCAGGATCACGGCCCGCTGCGGCTCGAACCGCATGAACAGCCGCGCGCCCCGTTCCGGCATTTTGGCTATGCCGTCATTGCGCACTTCTGCTGTGAAATGCGCGCCGCTGTCGTTGGTCGCCGAAACGGTGATGAAATTACCCTCGAAGGCAATATCGCCGACCGTGACCGGCACCACATTCTCGCCGCCGGCTTCCGAGGCGAGCAGCATATGCTCCGGGCGAATGTAGAGCTTGTTGACCAGCGAATTTTTCGCCCCCGGCGCAAGCCGCGCGCGGAAAGTGCCTTGCGGCGACGAAAAGCTCGCGAGCCCGTCGGCGACCTGGTTCACGTCGCCCTTCAATATGTTCATCTCACCGACGAAGCTGGCGACGAAACCGTTGGCCGGGTTGTTGTAGATTTCGCGCGGGTCGGCGACCTGCTGAAGGCGGCCCTGGCTCATGACGCCAACGCGGTCGGACATGGCGAGCGCCTCGCCCTGGTCGTGGGTTATGTAGATGAAGGTCACGCCGGTGCGCTTCTGGATGCTGCGCAGCTCTGCACGCATGTGCTGGCGCAGTTTTAGATCCAGCGCCGACAATGGCTCGTCAAGCAGCATGACCGACGGTTCGACGGCAAGCGCCCGCGCGATCGCGACGCGCTGCTTCTGACCACCGGAAAGCTGGCCGATCATCTTGTCGCCGGCGCCCGGCAGATCAACCAACCGGAGAAGCTCTTCGGCGCGGGCGCGGCGTTTCGTCTTGTCCTCGCCGCGCACTTCAAGACCGAAAGCGATGTTTTCCCAGACCGGCATCAGCGGGAACAACGCCAGGTTCTGGAAGATCAGTGCCGTCGGCCGCTGGTTGGGCCGCTGACCGCGCATATCCTTGCCGCCGATGCGGATCACGCCCTCGGACGGTTCGGTGAATCCCGAAATCATGCGCAGGATCGTCGTCTTGCCGCAGCCCGACGGGCCAAGGAACGAGAAAAATTCACCCGGCTTGATGGAAACGTTGACGTGATCGACGGCACGAAACTTGCCGAAGTCGCAGCTCACATTATCGAGCTCAACACCCGCGCTCATCGCGCGTACCCCTCTGCTCGCAGGCTTCATGCCCGCGCTTGTCGTTGTTTGTCAGGCTAACGCGGAAGCATTCCGCAGCGCAACATGAAAACCGCCGGATTCGATCCTGAATCCGGCGGTTTTCAATCTTGTCGATTTAAGCGGCCTTATACTTGTCCGCGTATTCGCCGCGCTTGGCGACGAATTCAGCAGTCTGCTCAGGCCACCACCACAGCTTTGCCAGCGCTTCGTCGTTGAAGGTGCCGTTGTAGTAGGTGGCGACTTCTGGATCCATCAGGTCGATCGCGCCTTTGCTGACGGCGTTCGACGAGAAAGCGGTCGCCCAGCCGGCGGCGCCTTCCGGCGTCGACACGAACTTGATGAATTCGTGCGCCTGGTCGACGTTGGCGGCGTTCTTCATGATGACGAAGCCTTGGTGCCAAGCAAATGCGCCTTCGGCCGGCGAGATGTACTTGTAGCCGTCCTTGCGCAGGTTGTAGCCCGTCGAATCCCAGTTCAGGCCGAGCGTCGCGCCATTGGCCGTGAAGCCGGCATTGGCCTCGTTCTCGCCCGACCACCACTGCACGACATTGCCCTTGGCCTTGATCGCCTCGGCCAGAGCGATGTCCCACAGTTCGGTCATCGCGCCCATGTCCTTGTAGCCGTCGGTCCATGGGCGGGGCAGCTTGCCCTGCGCGTCGAGCCAGCGTCCCATGGCAGCAAGCGTCGAGTGCGGCCGCACGACAACCTGGTTCTCCGGGTTGAAAAGGTCGCCCAGCGACGGCGGTGTGGATAGCTTGGCATTCGCCTCGTTGGCCACGAGCGACTCCGTGCCCCAGTTGGAGGGGACGTAGTAGAGTTTGCCATCGGCGCGTGAAGCCTCGCCGGCCGCACCATCCGCCAGACCCGGCAGGTAGTTGTCCATCGCAAGCTTTGACTCGTCCATCGGCTGGAGCAGACCGTTGGCGTTCCAGCCGCCCCAGCGGTCGATCGTCGGTTCGGTGACGTCGATGCCGCCCGACTGCAGCGCCACCTTCGCCTGCGCGAACATGGCGTCCTGGTCCGGAAGTTCGGTGAAGTTCACCTTGATGCCCGTCGCCTTTTCGAAAGCCGGGAACACCACTTCGGCGAGTTTCGGATAGCCGGCCCAGCCGGTGAAGTTCACTTCGCCCGAGGAGGCGAGCGCCTTGTGCGAGATGATCGCCGGAGCGGCCAGCAGGCCACCGACGGCTGCCGAACCCTTCAGGAAGGTGCGGCGATTGAAAGGTGTAATGAAGCTTTTCACGTTAACGTCTCCCATGCTTTTCCCAAGTCTGCCCAACCCTGATCACGAAGCGGCTGACCGCTCAGCAGCGTATTTCCCCGAGGCATTTGTTTTATGACAGTTTCTTATCGGCATGTGCCGTGACGCTGGTGGCGCTGGTCGCCTTTGCCTTGGCAGCCCGGAAGCCGGAACGGCCTCAGCCGCTGCCTTGCTCCAGAAGATTGCAGTCCAATTCGAAAGTCAATCGAAAGGGCGACGAATTTGTCGGACTTTCCTGAACAGGCTCAGGGACAAACCGGCTGAGCGCTATGGCACTAGCGCGCGGAAAGCTGACGCCATAGCCTGCAAAACGAGCGCGAGAGGGAGAGTGCCTTCAATGAAAATGACGACGGAAGAGGCTTTCGTGAAAGTCCTCCAGATGCACGGCATCGACACTGCCTTTGGCATCATCGGCTCGGCGATGATGCCGATCTCGGACCTTTTTCCCAAGGCCGGTATCACCTTCTGGGACTGTGCGCATGAGTGCAACGCCGGCATGATGGCGGACGGCTTTACCCGCGCCACCGGCAAGATGTCGATGGCTATCGCGCAGAACGGCCCCGGCATCACCAATTTCGTCACGCCGGTGAAGACCGCCTACTGGAACCACTCGCCGCTGCTGCTGGTCACGCCGCAGGCCGCCAACAGGACGATCGGCCAGGGCGGGTTCCAAGAAATCGAGCAGATGGCGCTGTTCAAGGACATGGTCTGCTATCAGGAAGAGGTGCGCGATCCTTCTCGCATCGCCGAGGTTTTGAACCGTGTCATCGAAAAGGCCTGGCGCGGCTCCGCTCCGGCGCAGATCAACGTCCCGCGCGATTACTGGACTCAGGTCATCGACATCGAGCTGCCGCAGCGCGTGCGGCTCGAGCGTCCCTCTGGCGGCAGCGACGCAATTGCCGAAGCCGCGAAGATCCTGTCCGAAGCGAAATTCCCGGTGATCCTCAACGGCGCAGGCGTTGTGCTCGGCAACGCGATCGGAGCATCAGCCAAACTTGCCGAGCGTCTCTCTGCGCCCGTGTGTTGCGGCTATCAGCACAATGACGCTTTTCCGGGCAGCCATCATTTGGCTGTCGGTCCGCTTGGCTACAATGGCTCCAAGGCCGCGATGGAGCTTATCGCCAAAGCGGATGTGGTGTTGGCGCTCGGTACCCGTCTCAATCCGTTCTCGACGCTGCCCGGCTATGGCATCGACTACTGGCCGAAGCAGGCGAAGATCATTCAAGTCGACATCAACGCCGATCGCATCGGCCTGACCAAGAAGGTCACCGTCGGCATCCAGGGCGATTCCCGCCGCGTTGCGGAACAGTTGCTGGAGAGGCTGTCGCCCAACGCAGGCGATGCCGGCCGCAAGGAGCGTGAGGCGACCATCCACCAGACGCGCTCGGCCTGGCTGCAGCAGCTCTCCTCCATGGATCACGAGGACGACGATCCGGGCACGACTTGGAACGAGCGCGCCCGCAAGCGCGAGCCCGAAAGAATGTCGCCGCGCATGGCATGGCGCGCCATTCAGGCAGCACTGCCGAAAGAGGCGATCATCTCGTCCGACATCGGCAACAATTGCGCCATCGGCAATGCCTATCCGAGCTTCGAGCAGGCCCGCAAATATCTGGCGCCGGGCCTGTTCGGCCCCTGCGGCTACGGCTTCCCGGCGATCACCGGCGCCAAGATCGGCTGCCCCGATGTGCCCGTCGTCGGTTTCGCCGGCGACGGCGCGTTCGGCATTTCGATGAACGAGATGACCGCGGTCGGCCGCGATCCATGGCCAGCGATCACCATGGTGATCTTCCGCAACTACCAGTGGGGCGCGGAGAAGCGCAACACGACGCTCTGGTACGATGACAATTTTGTCGGCACCGAACTCAACCTCGACGTGGAATACGCTAAAATCGCAGAGGCCTGCGGCCTGAAGGGCGTGCAGGTTCGCACCATGCAAGCGCTGACCGAGGAACTCGGCAAGGCCATCGACGCGCAGATGAAGCACAAGGTCACGACCTTCATCGAGGTCGTGCTCAATCAGGAGCTCGGCGAACCCTTCCGCCGCGATGCGATGAAGCGACCGAACGTGGTCGCCGGCATCGAGCGCGGCGACATGAAGGCGCAGGTGCTGAGCTAGGGAGAATGGGTGCCCGGAACTACCTGATCGATGGCGTTTCCGGCACTGGTAAAACGACGGTTGCCGAAGAACTCGAGCGGCGCGGTTACCAAGTCATTCATGGCGACCGCACGCTGGCATATTATGGTGACCCTGAGACCGGCGCGCCATTGGAGCAGCCTGCCCTGGAGAGCGCCGCGGATGTTGCCGCCTGGGGAAACGCGCGCTGGATCTGGCCTGTCGGTGCGGTCAGGTCTCTCGTCGCCGAGCGGAGCCATGCGATGACGTTCTTCTGCGGCGGCTCACGAAATTCTCGCCACTTCATCGACCTATTCGATGCTGTTTTCATTCTCGATGTCGATATCCAGACATTGCGAGAGCGACTTGCCAAGAGACCGGCCGACGAGTTCGGCGGACAGCGGGTCGAGCGCGACCTGATTGCGCGAATGCATGCAAGCCGAGAAGGGCTTCCGCTCAACGGAATCATGGTCGATGCGACTGCGCCAGTTGGCAGTGTTGTTGATTCCATCCTGTCGATCTGCGGTGAAGCAGGCCGTCAGTCCGAGTGATCTCGCCTAAGGCAACGTCGTCCGTTCGCCGTCGTAATACGCCAGCGAACCTTCGGCGCGTACCATCTTGTGCAGGGCCGGCCTGTCGCCCCTGCCGGCGACGACGAGCATCTTGCCTGAATCGGGATACTCGCACACATCGATGTCGCAGAACGTCGACAGCGCGAGGTAGCGCATATCTGTGGTGCCAGTGTTGATGATCTGGTGCGCCACGTCGGCGCCACCGGTCGGGCAGGCGATCACGTCGTTCTTGCGGATCGGGTAGCGCTCGCTACCGAAGCGCAGCTCGCCCTCACCGTCGAGAATCAGGAACATTTCCTCTTCGCCGCGATGATTGTGGAACGGGCACTGCACCTTGCCCGGCGGCAGGATGACAAGATTATAGCCGATATCTCGCGCCCCGATGCGGCGGCTCACCATCGCGCGCTTCGACGTGTAGATGCCGTTCTCTTCGACGTCCTCGAACTCGGTCACATCGTCCAGATTGATGATCGGCTTCATCGTCCGCTCGCGCTCTAGCTCTTCTCGCTCACCCGATACTGCGACTTGGCGAGCCATTCCGGCTCGACCTCGATGCCCCAACCGGGCTCGTCGGTGACCGTCACGTGCCCGTCGACCACATCGTACGGAAACTTCCGGAACAGGCCGTATTGCCAGGGATAATAGTCCGGCCCTTCAATCGAGAATTCGAGATATTTGCCGGCGCCCGGGATGGCGCGCAGCAGATGCATGGTGAAGAGCGTCACGAGCCCCCAGTTCGCCGCGTGCGGCGTGACCGGCAGACCGGCGGCGTTGGCGAGCTTGCAGACGCGCAGCGTGCGGCTGATGCCGCCGAGATAGAGGATGTCCGGCTGGACGATGTCGACCGCCCGCATGTCGATCATGTGCCGCCAGGTCGGGATCTCGCAATCCTGCTCGCCGCCGGTGATATCGATGCCGTCCAGCGCGTCGGCGACCTCCTTCGTCTGCTCCAGTTCCCAGTAAAGACACGGCTCCTCGAAATGCTCGACACGATTGTCCTTGAGCAATTTGCCCACCTCGACAGCGCGCCTTGGCGAAAAGCCTGAATTGGCATCAACCAGCAGCGCGACGTCATCACCCAGCGCCTTGCGGATCGCCGGCACGATTGCCTCGGTGCGGCCCGGCCACTCGTCCACATCGTGCCCGTATTCCGCCGCGACGCGGAATTTGAAGGCGTCAAAGCCTTGCTCGGCGCGCAGCTTCTTGAACCGCTCCGCTTCCTGATCCGGCGTGATGTCGCGGCGCATCGACGATGCATAGGCGCGCAGCTTGCCGGGCGTGCCGCCGATCAGCGCCGTCACCGGCTTGCCGGCCTGCTTGCCGCGCAGATCCCAAATCGCCGTATCCAGCCCGCCCAGTGCACGCTTCATGTAGGAGCCTGGGAATTTGTGCTCGCGCTCGATGACCTTGTCCGTCAGCGCGTCGATGTCGTCGAAATCGGCGCCCAGAACGTAGGGGGCGACCTGCCGATGCAGCACGGTGCAGGTGATGTCAGAGCAGTAGGTCGAGACCTGTCCCCAGCCGACCGCGCCGTCATCCGTGGTGATCCGGACGAAACCGATGAACTCGGTTGTAAACGTCTCGATGCGTGTGATGCGCAAAGGTCCCTCACCTGCTCGCGTTTGCCCGGAGCTTTTTCCACGTCGCGCGAAAACCGTCCAGCGGGAAGAGCGAGTGGTCTAGCGTTTTAGCGCATTGGTGGGCGGCACGCCGCCGATGTTGGAGAGCAGGCCGGCAACGTTGGTCGCGCCGAACTTTTTCAGCAGTTTCGCGCGGTAGGCCTCCACCGTGCGCGGCGAAATCGTCAGCATACGTGCGATCTCCTTGCTGGTGCGACCTTCGCTCAAATGCATCAGCAGTTGCCGCTCGCGTTTCGAAAGTTCGCCGACCGGCCGCGAATCCGACAGGTCGGCGATGCTCCAGACCGCGCGGCGCAGCGGGTCGTCCTCAGGGGTCAGCGTATGCCCACGCACGCGGCACCAAAACAGCGAGCCGTCCTTGCGCGCCATGATCCGCTCGTCCGTGTATTTGTTGAAGCGTTTGAGCGGCTCCACGCCGACGTTTCGGATTTTCACGAACTCGTCAAAAGACGGGTAAAGGATGGCGAAAGACTGCTCGATCAACTCGTCCCGCTGGTAGCCGAACATCTCGGCAAAGGCCGGATTGCAGGTCTTGATGATCCGGTCCTCGGTCATCACGATGCCGACCGGCGCCTTCTCGAAGGCAAGCAGACTGAGCGTTTCCAGCGAGTTCATACGCGTATTTATACGATATTGAAGCGTTGCAGCACTCCCACGAATAATCTCGCACGAATTTGCACCGGCGGCAGCACCCCGGGAAATTCGCTGGAATTTGGGAGGAAATCGATGAAACGCATGATGACGGCGCTCGCCGCCGCGGCTGCTATTCTTGCTGCGCCGGCCTTTGCGCAGGACGCACCGGCCAAGATCGCGCTGATCCACGGCATGTCCGGCTCACCGCTGGAGGCCTATACCAAGCAAGAGCATATCGGCATCGAGATGGGCTTCGAGTATGCGACGAAGGGCACTAACACCATCAAGGGCCGAAAGATCGAACTGGTGAAGCAGGACGATCAGTTCAAGCCCGATATTGCCCGTGCACTGCTCGCCGAAGCCTATGCCGATGACGACGTGATCCTGGCTATGGGATCGACATCGTCCGGCGTTAGCCTGGCGATGCTTCCGGTGGCGCTCGAGAATGAGAAGATCCTGTTCATCGACGCAGCGGTCGCCGACGGCCTCACCGGCAAGGACTCGAACCGCTACGTCTTCAAGACCTCGCGCAACTCCTCGATGGACATGCAGGCACAGGCCATTGCGCTGAAGCCGGACGCCAATCTTTACGTCGCCACGCTGGCTCAGGATTACGCCTTCGGCCGCGACGGTGTCGCCGCCTTCAAGACCGCTCTCGAAGGAACCGGTGCGAACCTCGTGCACGAAGAGTACGTGCCGCAGCAGACTACCGACTTTACCGCGCCGGTCGAGCGGCTGGTCAACGCGCTCAAGGACCAGCCCGGCCGCAAGGTCATCGTCATCTACGTTGCGGGCATCGACGCGATGACGCCGCTGGTCAATGCGGACCTCGGTCGTCACGGCATTGAAATCTCCACCGGCGGAAACATTCTGCCGGCGCTCGCCGGCTACAAGAAGGTGCCGGGCATGGAAGGCGCGATGTACTATTACTACGAAGCGCCGAAGAACCCGGTGAACGACTGGCTGGTCGCCGAGCACATGAAGCGCTTCAACGCCCCGCCGGACTTCTTCACGGCCGGCGGTTTCGCCGCTGCCATGGCTGTCGCCAAGGCGCTGGAGACCGCACCGGACTGGGAAACCGAAACGCTTATCAAGACCATGGAAGGCATGAGCTTCGAGACGCCGAAAGGCACGATGACCATCCGTCCGGAAGACCACCAGGCGCTGCAATCCATGTATCACTTCAAGATCAAGGTGGACGACAAGGTCGATTGGGCGATCCCGGAACTCGTGCGCGAGATCAAGTCTGACGAGATGAAGATCCCCATCGGGCGGAACAATCAGGAATAGGCAGTAGGTGGGTACGGCAGTAGGGCAATAGGTCAAACCTCCCTACTGCCGTACTGCCTTATTGCTTTACTGCCCCCATGACCCCTTCCCTTCGCACCGAAGACCTGACGATCCGCTTCGGCGGCCATGCGGCCGTCAACGGCGTATCCTGCGCCTTCGTGCCGGGTGAGCTGACGGCGATCGTCGGGCCGAACGGCGCCGGCAAGACGACATGGTTCAATCTCGTCTCCGGGCAGCTTCGCCCGACCATCGGCCGCATCTTTCTCGGTGAGCGCGACATCACCGGCCTGTCGCCGTCAGCCCGGGCCAAAGCCGGCATCGGCCGCGCGTTCCAGCTCACCAATCTGTTCCCGAAACTCAGCGTTCTGGAGAATGTCCGCCTCGCGGTTCAGGCGCGCAGAGGCCTCGGCCCGAGCGCTCTGAGCCGCGTCGCGTCTCTGACAGACATCAAAGCCGAAGCCGAAAAATTCCTCGAGGCAACGCGTCTCGCCCCCGTTGCGCATCTGCCGGCCGCCGCACTCCCCCACGGCGACCAGCGCAAGCTTGAAGTGGCGCTGCTGATCGCCATGGAGCCGCAAATTTTCATGTTCGACGAGCCGACCGCCGGCATGTCGGTCGACGAAGCTCCGGTCATCCTCGAACTCATCGACCAGATTCGCAAGGACACGTCGAAAACCGTGCTGCTGGTCGAGCACAAGATGGACGTCGTGCGCGCGCTCGCCGATCGCATCGTCGTGCTCCACAATGGCGAACTCGTCGCTGACGGCAAGCCGGACGAGGTGATGGCGCTGCCGGTCGTGCGCGAAATCTACCTTGGCATCTCGCCAGCGGAGGCCGCATGAGTGCGATCCTGCGCCTCGACGATGTGCACACCGACATCGGCCAGTATCACGTACTGCACGGCATCTCCTTCGACGTGCCCGAAGGCGGCGTGTTTGTGCTGCTCGGCCGCAACGGCGCCGGCAAGACGACGACGCTGCGCACCATCATGGGATTGTGGCGCGCGCGCCGCGGCGCGGTCATCTTCCGTCATCGCGATATCACCGCGCTCCGTACACCCGACATCGCTCGCCTCGGTATCGCCTATGTGCCTGAAAACATGGGTATCTTCGGTGGCCTGACGGTCGAGGAAAACATGCGGCTGGCGACCTCCACCGGCGCCTTCGACCGCACGCGTCTGGATCGCACCTTGGCACTGTTCCCGGCGATGGAAAAATTCTGGACCACGCAGGCGTATGCGCTTTCCGGTGGCCAGAAGCAGATGCTCGCGATTTCGCGCGCCATCATCGAACGCCGCGATCTGATCCTGATCGACGAGCCGACCAAGGGTCTCGCGCCGGCGATCATCAGGAACATGATCGACGCGTTCCGCGAGATCGCACGCGAGACGACGATCCTGCTGGTCGAGCAGAATTTCCTGTTCGCCCGCTCGCTCGGTTCCGGTGTCGCCGTTATCGACGACGGCCGCATCGTACACACAGGCGCGATGGCCGACCTCGCCGCCGACGAGGCACTGCAGACGCGGTTGCTCAGCCTGTCGCTCGCGGCGCATCAGTGAGGAGCTTGGCATGATCCCACTGCTCTCCCGCATCAACGTCAACATCCTGCCCGTCATACTGGCGGTGATCGCCTTCGCCCTGATCGGCTCGGCATCGAGCTGGGTCACCTTGACCGTCGCCGGGCTCGCCATGGGCATGATGATTTTCCTGATGGCGTCCGGCTTGTCGCTGATCTTTGGCCTGATGGACGTGCTGAACTTCGGCCATTCCGCCTTCGTGTCCTTCGGCGCGTTCATCGCGGCGTCAGCGCTGGCCGCGCTGGGCGCCTGGGTCACCGGCGATAGTGTGTTCCTGAACGCCGCCGCTCTTACCGCTGCCGTCGGTGCGGCAGTCGCCTTCGGCGCGGTCGCCGGCTGGTTCTTCGAGCGCGTCATCGTCAAGCCCGTCTACAAGGATCATCTGCGCCAGATCCTCATTACCATGGGCGCTCTGGTGATCTCGGAACAGCTCATCCTGATGATCTGGGGCGGCGTGCCGATCTCGGTGCCGCGCCCGGCCTTTCTCACCGGCTCGATCGTCATCGGCGGCGTCGCGATCGAGGTCTACCGCATCTTTGCCTTCCTGCTCGGTCTCGCCGTCTACATCGCGCTCTACCTCGTGCTGAACCGCACGCGCATCGGCCTCCTGATCCGCGCCGGTGTCGAAAATCGCGAGATGGTCGAGGCGCTGGGCTTCCGTATCGACAGGCTGTTCATCGCCGTCTTCATGGCCGGCTCGGCGCTGGCGGCGATGGGCGGCGCCATGTGGGCGGGATATCAGGGGTTGATCACACCGATGATCGGCTCGGAGATGATGATCCTCGTTTTCATCGTGGTGATTATCGGCGGCCTGGGCTCCATCGAAGGGTCGCTGCTCGGTGCGATCCTCGTCGGCCTCACCGCCAATTACGTCGCCTTCCTCGCGCCAAAGCTGTCGCTGGCGACCAACATGATGCTGATGATGGCGATCCTGCTCTGGCGTCCCTACGGGCTGCGGCCCGCGGTGAAGGGCTGAGCATGGCCGCGCGCTTCCACACCGGCCGCCTCATCGTGTACGGCCTCGCCGGGCTGATTGGGCTGTTGCTGCTCTTCGCGCCGTTCCTCTTTCCCGACGTGCGGGCGCAGGAAGTCGCGGCGCGCATCTGCATCTTCATCGTGCTCGTCGCCAGCTACGATCTGCTGATCGGCTATACCGGCATCGTCTCTTTCGCCCACACCATGTTCTTCGGCCTCGGCGCTTACGGAACCGCGATCGCATTGAAGACGATGGGACCTGGTTGGGACGCAATCCTGCTCGGCGGTGCAGCCGGCGTGCTCTCAGCGCTGGTGCTCGCGGTGCTCATCGGCCTCTTGTCGCTGCGGGTGAAAGCGATCTTCTTTGCCATGGTCACGCTCGCCGCGGCTTCCGTCGCGCTGGTGCTTGCCAGCCAGCTCTCCGATTTCACCGGCGGCGAAGACGGCATGACCTATGAGGCACCGAAACTTTTCTCCGCCGCCACCAAGCTGCTCACCGATGACGAAGGCAAGACGCTGCGCATCTTCGGCGTCGCGATGAACGGCAAGATCCTCGCTTATTATTTCGTCTTCCTGTCATCACTCGCCCTCTTCCTCCTGATGCTGCGCATCACCGTGTCGCCGCTCGGCTCTGTGCTGCAGGCGATCCGCGAGAACGAGATGCGCGCCGAAGCGATCGGCTACCGAGTCGTCGCATACCGCACGGGGATTTTCTGCACCGCCGCGGTGGCTGCCGCGCTCGCCGGCGTGCTGCGTGCCGTCTGGCTGAAATATGTCGGCCCGGACGTGGCTCTCTCCTTCGCCATCATGATCGACATCCTGTTGATGACGGTCATCGGCGGCATGGGCACAATGGTCGGCGCAATTCTTGGCGTCGTCGTGATGAGCCTGGCGCAATTCTACTTGAAGGATCTGATGGAGATCGGCGCCGAGGCGACCGCCGCGCTACCCATCGTCCCCCATCTCCTCAACCCCGACCGCTGGCTGCTCTGGCTCGGGTTGATCTTCATCCTGCTCGTTTACTTCTTCCCAGCGGGCATTGCAGGCACATTGATGAAAAAGGACGGTGGACGATGAGCGAACCGAGGTCCGTCTACCGCAAAGCCGCCGGCTATGAGGTGCACGTTACCGAGTGGGGCGATCCGGCGAAGCCGCTGCTCGTTATGTGGCATGGGCTCGCCCGCACCGGGCGCGATTTCGACGAAGCCGCGCAGGCACTGTCCGACACATACTTCGTGATCTGCCCGGATACGATCGGCCGCGGCCTGTCCGCTTGGGCGTCTGACCCAACCGCCTACTCACACCGAGTCTATGGGGAAACTGCCGCCGCGCTCGCCGATCATTACGGCGCGAAAACGCTGCGCTGGGTCGGCACATCAATGGGTGGCATGATCGGCGTGAAGGTCGCTGCAGGTGTGCTGAAGGATCGGATCACGCATCTGGTCATCAACGATGTCGGGCCTGACATTCCGCAATCCGGCACCAGCCGGATCGCCTCTTATATCAGCACGCCGCCTGTCTACAGTACGGTCAGTGAGTTGGAAGCATGGCTGCGCAAGAACTATGCGCCGTTTGGCGCCCACACCGATGCGTTCTGGCGGCGCATGGCCGACACCTCGGCGCGGCGCACCGACAGCGGCAAGATCACGGTCCACTACGATCCCGCCATCGCCACGCAGTTTACGCGCGACAAAAGCGATCTCGATCTCTGGGACATCTACGATGCCGTGACGGCGCGCACGCTTCTGGTGCGCGGAGAATCTTCGGACGTTCTCTCGGCAGATGTCGCCAGTGCCATGGTCTCGCGCGGACCGAAGCCAAATCTCGTTACCATTCCCGGCTGCGGTCATGCGCCGACGCTGGCGACTGACCACCAGATCGGAGTGCTGCGCGAGTTTCTCGCGTAAGATTCAGTCCGCGAAAACGGCTTTCACTGCCTCGGCGGTTTTCGCCACGACGACATCCGCCTCTTCCTTCGTCAGGCAGAGCGGGGGCGCGAAGCCGAGGATATCGCCCTGCGGCATGGCGCGGCCGATGACACCGCGTTCGAGCAATGCAGCCGCGACCTGTGGCCCGATCTTCTTCGCCGGATCGAAGAATGCGCGGTCATCCCTGTCCTCGACGAACTCGACCGCGGCGAGCAGTCCGTCGCCACGCACATCGCCGACGTTCGGATGATCGCCGACTGCCTTGGCGAGTTCGGCGCGGAAATACGCGCCTGTCGAGCCGGCATTCTCCACCAACCCAAGCTCATCGATCAGTTCGAGATTGGCAACGCCGGCGGCCGCGCAGAGCGGATGCGCCGAATAGGTCCAGCCATGGCCGATCGGCCCGAGCTTGTCCGAGCCCTGAACCAGCACGTTCCACATCTTTTCCGCCACGATGACGCCTGAGAGTGGCGCGTAGGCCGAGGTAAGGCCCTTGGCGATGGTGATCAGGTCCGGCGTCATGCCGTAGTGGTCAGAGCCGAACATGGTGCCCAGCCGGCCAAAACCCGTGACGACCTCGTCGGCGACGAGAAGGATATCGTATTTCTTCAGCACTGCCTGGATCTTCGCCCAGTACCCCGCGGGCGGCGGCACGATGCCGCCCGTGCCGAGGATTGGCTCGCCGATGAAAGCGGCGACGGTGTCAGGACCTTCCGCGAGGATCATCTCCTCGAGCTTGTCGGCGCAGAACTGCGAGAACTGCTCCTCCGACAACGAGCGATCCTCACGGCGGAAAAAATACGGCGCTTCGGTGTGCAGGATCGGCGCGCGCGGCAGATCGAAGGCGTTGTGGAAGAGGTGCAGCCCGGTCAACGAGCCCGTCATCACGCCCGAACCGTGATAGCCGCGCCAGCGCGAGATGATCTTCTTCTTCTCCGGCCGGCCGAGCACATTGTTGTAGTACCAGATCAGCTTGATGTTGGTTTCGTTGGCGTCCGATCCGGACAGCCCGAAATAGACGCGGCTCATGCCCTTCGGCGCGCGATCGATGATCATCTTGGCGAGCGTGATCGACGCTTCCGTCCCGTGCCCGACGTAGGAATGGTAGTAGGCGAGTTCCTTTGCTTGCGCCGCGATCGCATCGGCGATCTTTTGCCGGCCGTAACCGACATTGACGCAATAGAGCCCGGCGAACGCATCGAGGCTTCTACGGCCATTCGTGTCGGTGATGTAAACGCCCTCGCCGCCCTCGATGACGCGCGTCGGCGTCTCGCCGCGCGCATGCGCACCCATATGGGTGGACGGATGGAAGAAGTGGTCGCGGTCCCAGGCAGTGCGTTCGTTCGACCGGTCGAGCATATGTTCCTCCAGAATTCAGGCTGCGTCGATGCAGAGATATTTGAGATCGGTGAAGGCTTCCAGCCCGTGGCGCGAGCCTTCGCGGCCAAGGCCGGACTGTTTGACGCCGCCGAACGGGATCGGCGCGCCGGTGATCTTTACGCGATTGATCGCGACCATGCCGTAGTCGAGCGCGCGACCCACGCGGAGCTGCCGCGCGCCGTTCTCCGTCACGACATAGGCGACAAGGCCGTATTCGGTGGCGTTTGCGCGTGCGATCACTTCTTCCTCAGTGTCAAACGTGCTGACGGCCGCGACCGGCCCGAATGTTTCTTCGCGCATGATCAGCGCATCGTCGGGAACATCCGCGAGCAATGTCGGCTGGTAGAACAGAGGGCCAGCGCCGTGCACGGCACCTCCGGCCAGGCAGCGCGCGCCTTTCGCGATCGCATCCTTCACCTGCTCGTCGACTTTGGCGACCGCACGCGCGTGCATCAGCGGACCGATCTCGCTTACGGGATCCAGTCCATTGCCGACTTTCAGATCTTTGATCCGCTCGGCATATGCCTTGCAGAAGGCAGCATAGACGCCGCGCTGGACATAGATGCGGTTCGCCGCCAGGCAGTCCTGACCCGATGTCGCGAATTTCGCGTCAATGGCGATTTTCACCGCGCGCTCGATATCGGCGTCGTCGAAGACGATCAGCGGTGCGTGACCGCCGAGTTCCATGACCAGCCGCTTCATCGTCGGAGCGCATTGCGCGGCGATCAGCCGACCGATCTCCGTCGAGCCGGTGAAGCTCATCGCACGCACCCGGCTGTCCGCGCACGTCCGCCCGACAATCGTCGCAGCATCACCCGTTACCACGTTGAACACACCGGCCGGCAGCCCTGCCCGCTCGCCCAGTTCGGCCAGCGCAAGCGCTGAAAGCGGCGTCTCTGAAGATGGATGCGCAACGACGGTGCAGCCGGCGGCGAGTGCGGCGGCGGCCTTGCGGGTCAGCATGGCGGACGGGAAATTCCACGGCGTCGCGACGCCGACGACGCCAACCGGTTCGCGCCGCACCAGCATCTCCGCGCCGGGCAGATGACTGGTCACGCTCTCGGCGTTCACGCGCTTCGCTTCCTCGGCGTACCATTCGACAAAGGAGGCGGCGTAGTCGATCTCGCCCAGCGATTCCTTCAGCGGCTTGCCCTGTTCGAGCGTCATCAGCAATGCGAGGTCGTCCTTCGCCTCGAGCATCAGGCCGTGCCATGTGCGCAGAATCGCGGCGCGCTCCTGCGGCAGCAGCGCCCGCCATTTCGGGAAGGCGCGCTGCGCGGCATCAATCGCACGCTCGGTATCCTGTTCATCCAGCGACGCGACCCAAGCCACGGTTGCGCCGGTCGCCGGATCGGTCACCTGGAAACTGCGCGACGATGTGGCACCTGCCGTCCAGCGCCCGTCGACATAAGCGAGTTCGCGCAGCAGCCGGCGATCCTTCAGGCCGTCGAGACCATCGTCACGTGTGGTGGGTGCAAAGAGAACCGACATGGAAGCCTCCGCGATCGTGAGCGGATGATAGGCGTCACGCGCCGGAGAGCGAGACCAAATGAGCTGGCTCGGCCAGCAAGACGGACCAAAAACGGCCGCACAGCTAGAGAGATTGTCTACGCTACCGGTTCGACGAGTTCTGCGACTGCCAAAGCCGTCTCGTCCTTTACCGTGCGTGTGACGATGTAGGTGAAGTAGCGGTCGATGCCGATCTCGCGTTCAAGCAGGCTGTCGACCAATCGCTGGTAGGCGTCGATGTCGCGCGTCACCACCTTCAGCACATAGTCCACGCCGCCTCCGACCGACCAGCACGCGGCCACCTGCGGCAGGTCGCGGATGGCGCGCTCGAACCGGTCGAAATCAGCCTGGCGATGACTGCCCAGCGTCACCTCCATCAGCACGCTGGTCACGGGCGCGATGGCGCGCGGCTCGATGCGCGCGTGATAGCCGGAAATGATGCCGGCCTTCTCCAGCTTGCGCAGCCTCAGCCAGCATGGCGTCGGCGACAGGCCGACCTTCTCGGCAAGCGCAAGCTTGGTGATGCGGCCATCCTGCTGCACCGCCGCGAGGATTTTCAGGTCGATCGCGTCGAGCCGCGCACTGGTCATAGAGCAGGCCGCATCATTTCAACTCGACGGCGACGACGCTGGCGCAGTCACCCGCCTTGATCAGCCCGGGGAAATGCCGCGCCGTCAGCAGGCCTGACATTTTTGCCCTTATGTCCTGAGGTGCCGCTCCGGTGCGGTGGATCGGATAGATGCGCGCGATGACCTGCCCTTCCGTGACCGCCTCACCCAGATCGACCATGGTTTCGACAAGCCCGTCCTCTTCGGCGAAGCAGAAACAGTCGCCGGACGGCATGTCGAGCCAGCGCGTCGGCTGCATATCGACGGCGCCGGCCAGAATGCCGGCATGTTTCAGCACGTTCGCCACGCCGCGCCGCGCAATGCGCACGGTTGCCGCCGTTGCCGTGCCGCCTCCGCCAAGTTCGGTTGTCACGAACACCTTGCCAAGATCTTCGGCCGCCGTGTCGTACATGCCGACCGCGTCGATCTCGAGCATCTTCACCGACCACGGCGCCGAGAAAGCCTCGACCGCGGCAAAAGCCTTCTGCGACAGCGCCTCGTCTTGCAGGGTGTGAGCTGCACAATAGGGCAAAAAATCGAGCGTCTTGCCGCCGGAGTGGAAATCGAGAACGAGGTCGGCGCGTGGCAGAAGCTCGCGCTGGAAATAGTCGGCGATCTTTTCCGTCACCGTGCCGTCCGGCCGTCCTGGGAAGGACCGGTTCATATTGCCCTTGTCGATCGGTGAGGTGCGCGTCGCCGCGCGGAAGGCCGGATAGTTCATCGCCGGCACGATGATCACTGTGCCCGTCACGTCATCCTTGCGAAGCGTGCGCGCCAATTCGAACAGCGCCAGCGGCCCTTCGTATTCGTCGCCGTGGTTACCGCCAGTCAGCAGCGCGGTCGGCCCGCTGCTGTTGCGCACCACCGCGATCGGAATCATCACCGAGCCCCAGGCGGAATCGTCGCGACTATAAGGCAGCCGCAAATGGCCGTGCTGCACGCCATCCTTGTCGAGATCGATGGTCGGGGAAATCGGCGACGGGCGATGGCTTTTCTGCATGGCGCTCAGTCCTTCACCACCAGCTTGCGCGGCACGTTCGCGAGGCACTCGACGCCGGTCTCGGTGATCAGGATCGACTCGGTGATCTCCAGCCCCATCGTATCGAGCCAGAGACCGGTCATGAAGTGGAACGTCATGCCGGGCTTCAATTCCGAGCGATCGCCGGGGCGCAGGCTCATCGTGCGCTCGCCCCAATCCGGCGGGTAGGACAAGCCGATCGAATAGCCTGTGCGATTATCCTTCACGATGCCGTATTTCTTCAACACGGCGAAGAAGGCGTTGGCGATGTCCTCGCAGGCATTGCCGGGTTTTGCCGCCGCCAGCCCGGCTTCCATGCCTTCCAGCGTCGCCTTCTCCGCGTCGAGAAATTCCTGCGTCGGCTTGCCGAGGAAGACGGTGCGCGACAGCGGGCAATGATAACGGTGATAGCAGCCGGCGATCTCGAAAAAGGTGCCCTCACCCACCTTCATTGGCTTGTCGTCCCAGGTGAGGTGCGGGGCGGACGCATCGGCACCGGACGGCAGCAGCGGCACGATCGCCGGATAGTCTCCGCCAATGCCCTCCACGCCGCGCGTACCCGCATCCAATATCTCGGCGACCAGATCGTTCTTGCGCATGCCGACCTCGACGGTGTCGACGATGCGCTTGTGCATGGCCTCGACGATGCGCGCGGCCTTGCGCATATAGCGGATCTCGGTCGGGCTTTTCGCTGCGCGCTGCCAGTTCACCAGCGCCGTCGCGTCGATGAGCTTGGCGTTCGGCAGATGTTTCTGCAGCGCGAGGTAGGCCGCGGCGGAGAACCAGTAATTGTCGAGTTCGACGCCGATCCGGAGCTTGTCCCAGCGCCGCGCGGCCAAAACCTCAGCGAGGTAGTCCATCGGATGCCGCTCGGTCGACTGCACGTAGTGGTCGGCATAGGGCACGATGTTGTCATCGCTCAGATAGGCGGTGCGTCGAGCACCATTGGCGTCCTGCCCGCGCCCAAACCACACCGGCTCGCCGTCCGGTGGCACAATGACGGCCTGATGAACATAGAACGACCAGCCGTCATAGCCGGTCAGCCAGTGCATGTTCGACGGATCGCTGACGATCAGCAGGTCGACACCTTTCGCCTCCATCGCGCGGCGCGTCTTGGCCAGGCGCTCGGCATATTCCTGTCGGCTGAAACGGAGTTCGGAGGCACTCATGTCTGCTTTTCTTTCGTCTAATGGTCAGCTGTCGAAGGTCGCGCCGGCACTCGCTGCCCGCGCGCGGTCGCGGGCGAGCGTGGCGATTGCCGTGTCCTGGACGCCGGTGCCGGTCAGGTCCGCCAGCGTGATGTCGTCAGGCGACCGTCGTCCAGTTGCGGTTTCGGCGATCACGCCGCCAAGCTCCGCGAATTGATCTGTCTCCTTCGCCACGCCGGCGGTGATCGCGTGGTGCAGCTCGCCGAGACGTCGCGTCTGCTTCAGGCTGTCGGCCACATAGACCGCGCGCTTCAGCACCGCCGGTTCGATCTCGTTCTTGTGCTCCGAGTCCGAACCCATCGCGGTCACGTGCTGACCCGGCTGCAGCCAGCCGACCAGCAGGATCGGCTTTTCCGCGGGCGTCGTGGTGACGATGATGTCTGCGCCTTTCACAGCCTTCGATGGATCGGCGACCACCGTCACCACGATCTTGAGCGAACGCGCCAGCTCTTGTGCCGCCGCTTCCGCCTTCGCGTGATCTCGCGCCCAGAGGCGTGCCTCCTTGATCGGCCGAACGAGCGTCAGCGCCTCCAATTGCAGGCGCGCCTGCGCACCGGAACCGAAGATCGCTGCGACCGAAGCATCGGTGCGCGACAAATGTTTGGCCGCGACTGCGCCGGCCGCTGCGGTCCGCACATCGGTCAGGTAGCCATTGTCGAGGAGCAAAGCTTCCACCAGACCGGTCTTGGCCGACAGCAGCACCATCATGCCATTCAGGCTGGGCAGGCCGAGTTTTGGGTTGTCGAAGAAGCCGGGGCTGATCTTGATGGCAAAACCGTCGATACCCGGTACATAGGCCGTCTTCACATCGACCTCGCCGCGATGCTCCGGAATGTCGAGCCGCATGATAGGCGGCATCGCGACCGGCAGCGTCGCCAGCGCACGGAAGGCGCTCTCGACGCACGCCACCGCATCCGCGTCGAGCTTTACGATCTTGCGCAGGTCGGCCTCGGTCAGGATCGTCATGCGGGGCATGCGGCGCTCCATGCGTTCGAGACGATGCGGCGATGCAGCTCCATGTCGATGTTGCGGCCGGAGAGCAGCGCGACCGTCTCGCCGGCGAGCTTCACCTTGCCCGCGAGGATGGCCGCGATCCCGACCGCTCCTGCCCCCTCGACGACCTCCCGCTCCACCTCGTAAGCATGCTTGATCCCGGCGGCGATTTCCTCCTCCGTCAGCAGCACGACATCGTCGAGTAGGCTCTGGCACATCGTGAATGTGTGCCGGTTGGCAAGGCCGATGCCACCGCCGAGCGAGTCGGCGAGCGTCGGCAGTTCCTCGACCTGCACCGGGCGCCCGGCATCCAGGCTTGCCTTCATCGCCGCACCGCGTTCCATCGAAATGCCGATTACGTTCGTCGAAGGCGAAACAGTCTTCACCGCCGTCGCAATACCCGCCGCTAGACCGCCGCCCGACAGTTGCACCAACACCGTCCGCGCGGCCGGAACCGCTTCCATCATCTCAAGACCGAGTGTGCCCTGCCCTGCGATCACCGCGGCATTGTCGAACGGCGGCACCATGACCAGCCCATCCGCCGCAACCAGCCGGTCGACTTCGTCCTGCGCATCGTCCTGGCTGTTGCCGACAATGCGCACATCCGCGCCGAGCCGACGGATTTCGTCGACCTTGTTGGCCGGCACCAGTTTTGACATGCAGATGACCGCGCGCACGCCGTCCAGCTTCGCGGCATGGGCCAGCGCGCGGCCGTGATTGCCCGTCGACGCCGCGACCACGCCGCGCAATTTTTCCTCGGCGCTCAGCAGCGCGATGGCATTCGACGCGCCACGCAGCTTAAAGCTGCCGGTCGTCTGCCGATGCTCTATCTTCAGATAGATCGGCACGCCTGCAATCTTCGACAGCCCCGGTGAAGGCACCGTCGCCGTCCGCTCGATCTTCCCGGCGATGCGCAGCCTCGCCGCCTTGATCTC
>Ga0335075_10002828_pt1 | contig 27736 bp, 27 predicted proteins | sample Lox_Sample_24_FD_206723 | JGI IMG/M metagenome (GOLD analysis project Ga0335075, IMG submission 206723) | Soil microbial communities from Loxahatchee National Wildlife Refuge, Florida, United States - Lox_Sample_2.4 | ecosystem: Environmental > Terrestrial > Soil > Wetlands | place: USA...
GACCTCGTGGGTTCGAATCCCACGCCCTCCGCCTAGTCCTGAGCCACCGGGGTAGCGTCACGGCATGCCTCTGCTCGTGGGAACCTCTGGCTGGCAGTACCGGCACTGGCGCGACGCGTTCTATCCGGCGGACGTTCCGCAACGCCTGTGGCTGGAGTACTACGCCGAGCGATTCGGCACGGTCGAGAACAACGGCACGTTCTACCGGCTGGCCGCCCGGGAGACGTTCGAGCAGTGGCGGGAGCGGACACCGGACGGTTTCGTGATGGCGGTGAAGGCCAGCCGCTACCTCACCCACGTCCGCCGGCTGCGCGACCCCGCCGAGCCCGTCCGCCGGATGCTCGACGCGTTCGCCGGCCTCGGGGACCGGCTGGGTCCGGTGCTGCTCCAGCTCCCGCCGACCATGAAGGCGGACGCGGGGCTGCTCGACGGCACGCTCAGCCAGTTCCCTGCCGCGACGCGCGTGGCCGTCGAGCCGCGCGACACGTCGTGGTGGACCGACGAGATCAAGGACGTGCTCGCCGCCCGCAACGCGGCCCTGTGCTGGGCGGATCGTGCGGATGAGTCGATGACCCCGCTGTGGCGCACCGCCGACTGGGGCTATCTCCGGTTTCACGAGGGCACCGCCGACCCGTGGCCCCGGTACACGGGCAAGGCCCTCAGGACCTGGGCGGACCGCGTCAGCGACACCTGGCCAAAGTCGGCCCCTGTGTACGCCTACTTCAACAACGACCAGAACGGCGCCGCCGTAGCGGACGCGGCCAACTTCGGCGCGCTCCAACCATGATCATCGGATCATCGTGGGGAGTCTGTCGGCCAAAACGGGGACGAAGTACCCACGATCTTTGGCGGCGGCGCGCACGCGGGCGAGATGCCCGATTGGCGGTATGAGGAGGCGGGCCCCGGAGCGGGCCGCTGCCTGCGCGGCGAAGATCGTGCGGGATAACACCACGGAATCCGGCTGGAATCACGCACAACGATCGCCCAGGCGGCCGACGGCGTGGCGGGTGCGTAGAACGGGGCTATCGGGGTATGTGGGTCTATTATCGCCGGTACTTAGTGTTCGCGGACGTATGGCGCACGGGCGGAAGAGGCATGTCGAGACGGACGCTGATCTTGTTGCTCTGGCTCGTCGTCGGAGCCGCGGCCGCAGGTCAGCGGGGTTACTACGGCGGCGCCATCTCCGGTTGCCGCGACGGGGCAACGTCGCGGTCACGATCCTGGCAGGACCACTCAACTAACTCGGCCTGAACCCGCAGGTGAGCTGCACGCTGCCTAAACCGTCCGCGTAGCGCCGAACGCGGCTACGACAGGGCGTAGGGGTACCCTCGTCCTCATGGGAAGCGACGAGCTGCCTCCGTTCAGCTGGACCGAGGCGCTCACTAACTGGCAGTTCGCGCCGGTCGTCACTGCGGGCGTCGCGATCGTGGCCGCGCTGTACCTCTGGGGTGTCGTCCGCGTCGCCCGGCGGCATCCGAAGCGGCCGTGGCCGGTGTGGCGCACCGCCTTGTTCCTCGGCGGCTTGCTGGTTGTCGTCGTCGCGACGCAGAGCGGCATCGGGACCTACGACGACACGCTGTTCTGGGATCACATGATCCAGCACGTCATGCTGATCATGATCGCGCCGCCGCTCCTCGTCGCCGGGGAGCCCATCACGCTGCTGCTGCACGCCAGCAGGAACCCGCTGCACACAGGGGTGAAGAGGGTTCTCAGGTCCCGGCCGGTGCACTGGCTGACCTGGCCGGCGGTCGGCGTGGTCCTCTACACGGCGACGATCGTCGGGACGCACCTGACCGGCTTCATGAACGTCGTCGAGCACAACGACACGGTGCACAACGCCGAGCACGTGCTCTACCTCTTCGTCGGGTACCTGTACTTCCTGCCGCTAATCGGCCGCGAGCCCATCGGGTGGAAGGTGTCGTACCCGCTGCGGCTCTTCCTGCTGTTCATCGTCATGCCGGTGGACGCGTTCACCGGCGTCGTGCTCGGCTCGGAGTCCACGCCGCCGTTTACCACGACGGAGCCGCGCTCCTGGGGGCCGTCCACGCTGGAGGACGTGCACATGGGCGGGGCGGTCATGTGGATCGGCGGGGCCGCGATCATGTTCGTGCTGATCATGCTGACGTTCTTCGCCTGGAGCAGGGAGAGCCGGCCGTCCGGCGGCATGGGCTGGCTGGAGGCCGCGCGCCGGGCGAGCCTGGCCGACCGGTTCGCGGAGACCGCCGCTGGCACGCCAGCCCGGGCGGGCACAACCGGCGCCGCGGCGGGGACGCGCCCCGTAGCGAGGACAGTCAACGTGGACGAAGACGACGACCAGCTCGCCGCCTACAACGCCTACCTCGCCCGTATTAACGGCCCCGCCAGCAACGACGTGGAGAGCCCCTGATTAGAGTGACCTAGATCACATCAATCTGATTGCCGCGTGGGACTAGCGATCAAGCGTGCTTCCGCTGCGAAATACGAGCTTTGGCATGTGAGCGCGCCAGGCCCGCACGGCGATGTTGACTAGGCGCTAGGGCGGAGCACGAAAGGCAAGCACCATTGGCCAGCAACACGAGTAAGGCGGACAGTCAATACGTCAAGGACGCGCTCACGATCGAAGATGAGTACGAGTCCGAGCTCGCTGCGGTACAGGTCGCGCTCGAAAGGTTCGAGGTGGCGCCGCACGAATACGCGGAACGCCGCGCCGAGATAGCCGCGCGCGCCTACCTGCGTCTTGCCGAAGCGCACCAGCGCTTCCTCGGCCGCAACAACTGACACGCGACACGCCGGTAGCGGTGTCTACGGAAATCTACGGTTCTGGCTAGAGGAGGCCATAGAGTCCGATTCGTGGACCCCGTGCGAAACCCTTATGCGCCTGGCGCTGGGCAGCGCCCCCCCGAGCTAGCCGGGCGCGAGCGGGAGATTGCCCAGTTCGAGGTCGTGCTCGAGCGAGTGGCCAGGGCCCGTCCCGAGCGCAGCATGGTCCTCACCGGACTGCGCGGAGTGGGAAAGACAGTGCTGCTCAACACGTTCAGGTCGATGGCCTTGCAGCGGCTGTGGGGAACCGGCAAGCTCGAGGCCCGGCCAGACCAGTCCATCAGGCGCCCGGTCGCGAGCGCGCTGCACATGGCGGTCAGGGAACTCGCCCCCAGGCACCGCGCGCCGGACCGGATCGATGACTTCCTCAGCGTGCTCAAGGCATTCGCGCTCCGCGACCCGAAGGCGCCCAAGGGCTCCTCGGTCACGGCGCAGTTCGGCATCGACGTCCCCGCCGCCCGCGGCCGGGCCGATTCCGGTGACCTCGAGGTGGACCTGACCGAGCTGTTCACCGACGCTGCCTCGGTCGCGGCCGACCTTGGTGTTGGCATCGCGCTGTTCGTCGATGAGATGCAGGACGTGCCGGCCCTGGACGTGTCGGCGCTGTGCGCCGCCTGCCACGAGCTGTCTCAGGTAGGCGGGCCGCTCATCGTCGTTGGTGCGGGTCTCCCGCACCTGCCCTCGGTGCTGTCGGCTAGCAAGAGTTATTCAGAACGTCTCTTTCGCTACGCCCGCATCGACAGGCTAGACCGGGAAGCGGCCGACCAGGCGCTGATCGCTCCCGCGGAGCGGGAAGACGTGATCTTCAAGCAGGAGGCGCTCGACGCGCTGTACGAGGCGGCCGACGGGTACCCCTACTTCGTGCAGGCCTACGGCAAGGTGACCTGGGATGTCGCCGCGGGGAGCCCGGTCACCGCGGCGGACGTCTCGGTGGCGGCGCCGGAAGCGGAGGGCGAGCTCGCCGTCGGCTTCTTCGGCAGCAGGTACGAGCGGGCGACCCCGGCCGAGCGGGAGTACATGCGCGCGATGGCCTCGATCGGCGACGAGCCGGTGCCCACCTCGAACGTCGCGGACGAGCTCGGCCGCAAGCCGTCAAGCCTCTCCCCGGCGAGAGACGGCCTGATCAAGAAGGGGCTGATTTACAGCTCTGAGCGCGGCCTGATCGCTTTCACCGTGCCGCACTTCGGCAAGTTCCTGCGCAGTCAGCCGGCCTAAGCCTTTATTCCGCGGTATTGGATCTTTCCTATAGCCCCTTAGAGAGCCACAGAGTCTTCGATTCCGGTGACCGCCAGCACCGCACCGCGCCGTCGAACGGCTGCCGCGCCGGATGCGCGCCGCGGTGATGCTCAGGTTCTACGACGACATGTCCGAGCCGGAGGTGGCGGCGGCGCCGGGGGTGTCGGTCGGACCGGTGAAGAGCACGGTGGCGCGGGCGGTCGCCAAGCTTCGCGAGGACGCCGAGCTTGGCGCGGACAGTTCGGGGTGATAATCGCCGTACTGAAGGGTTACGTGCTGCCTGTCCTCGTGGCACTATCACCGTCAGGGAACTTGACCAGGAGGTGCGGTCGTGGAAAGCACGATGATGGACATCCCGTTGACGGTCACGTCGATCTTGCGCTACGGCACGATTGCGTTCGGCGATAAGGAAGTTGTCACATGCGCCGGTGACGCGCCGCCCAGGCGGCGGACGTACGCGGCCCTGGGCGAGCGAGTGGCGCGGCTGGCCAACGCGCTGCGCTCGCTCGGCGTTGACGGCGACCAGCGCGTTGGCACGTTCATGTGGAACAACGCCGAGCACCTGGAGGCGTACTACGCCATCCCGTCGATGGGCGCGGTGCTGCACACGCTGAACATCAGGCTGTCCGCGGACCAAGTCGGCTACATCGCCACGCACGCGGGGGACTACGCGGTGATCGTGGATGGCTCGCTGGCGCCGCTGTTCGCCAAGGTGCTGCCGCTCGCGGAGACCGTAAAGCACGTGATCGTCTCCGGTCCCGCGGACCCGGCCGCCGTGCGGGCCCTGGCCGAGTCCGGGCGGGCGGTGCACTCCTACGAGGAGCTGCTCGCTGACGCGGCGGCGTCCTTCGACTGGCCGGATCTTGACGAGCGGTCCGCGGCGGCGATGTGCTACACGAGCGGCACGACCGGGCTGCCGAAGGGCGTGGTCTATAGCCACCGGTCCATGTACCTGCACTCCATGGGCGCCTGCCTGGGCAACGCGTTCGCGATGTCCGAGCAGGACCGCATCCTGCCCGTCGTCCCGCAGTTCCACGCCAACGCGTGGGGGCTCGCCTACGCGGCGCTGCTGTCCGGCGCCGACCTGGTGATGCCGGACCGGTTCATGACGCCGGCCGCCATCGTCGGGCTGATCGAGAACGAGAAGGTGACGATCGGCGCCGGCGTGCCGACGATCTGGCAGGGCGTGCTTGCGCACCTGCGCACCGTCGGCGGCGACATCTCCTCGCTGCGGACCCTGGTCTGCGGCGGATCGGCGCTGCCCGAGAGCGTGATGCGCGCGTATGCCGACGAGTTCGGCTTGGTCATGACCCACGCTTGGGGGATGACGGAGACGTCGCCGCTCGGCTCGATCGCCCACGAGCCCGCCGGTGTCACGGGAGAGGACGTGTGGCAGTACCGGACCTCGCAGGGACGCTTGTTCTGCGCCATCGAGGGACGGCTGGGCGGCGATGACGGCGAGATCCTGCCGTCGGACGGGAAGGCCGTAGGCGAAATCGAGGTCCGCGGGCCGTGGGTCACCGGTGCCTACTACCGGGACAGCGCGCCGGAGAAGTTCCACGACGGCTGGCTGCGCACCGGTGACGTGGGCACGCTGGACGAGGCGGGCTTCATCAGGCTCACCGACCGGGCCAAGGACGTGATCAAGTCCGGCGGTGAGTGGATCTCCTCCATGGAGCTGGAGAACCTGCTGATGGCCCACCCGTCCGTCGCCGAGGCGGCGGTCATCGGGGTGCCTGACGAGAAGTGGGGCGAGCGCCCGCTCGCCGCGGTGGTGCTGCGCCAGGATGCCAGCCCGATCACCCCCGACGAGCTGCGGGCGTTCCTCGGCGACCAGATACCGCGGTGGCAGCTGCCGGAACGGTGGTGTTTCATCGACGAGGTGCCCAAGACCTCGGTGGGCAAGTTCAAGAAGACCACGCTGCGCGAACAGTACGCGGCCGGCCAGCTTGACGTGACCAAGCTGGCACCGGCTCCGCACTAGACTCGCAGCCGACGGTACCGGACATCGGCGGGTTCGCTTTGCCGGCGATGGCCGGATGCCGGTACGCTGTTCGGCACTGCGCCTCATCGGTTCCGGCCGGGCCGGCGCGGTTGGAGGCTTCGCCTAGTCCGGTCTATGGCGCCGCACTGCTAATGCGGTTGGGTCTTACGGCCCTCCCGGGTTCAAATCCCGGAGCCTCCGCAGTAATCCGTTAAATCGGATACCTGTGTTTGTCTTTGCGGTCTGAGCTGAACTCGCCATACAGGTCCTCAGCTCTGCGTTCGGTTTTGCGGGTCATCTGTTGCGACATGAAGCGGACAAGCACTACGAAGCAGGAGATGACTGCCGCTGCCGCGAGCGCGCCGACGATGTACTGCCACCACACTGTGATCACCTCACCAGGGGAGTAGTACAACTGCCCCGGCCAGCTGGAACCAAACCCGACCGCCGGTTAGGCCGAGGTTGAGTCTGGCGGCCTCCCGGGTTCAAATCCCGGAGCGTCCGCAGTTCACCAGTTCTCTCAGGGTTCCACGATGTCGAAGTCCGGGTCGCCAGGCTGCAGGACGCTGAACAGGGCGGCCAGCTGGCTCTCGTCGCCGTCGGCGGTCAGCCCGTTGCCGCGGGCCGCCTCCAGGTTGCCCCCGGCAAGAGCGATCAGGGCTGCCGCCGGGACGGTGAGGGTGAGCGCGACCGGCTTGTCACTGGCCTTGACGCAGGTCAGGACGCCATTGTGCAGGGTGGTCCGGTACGAGGCGCCGTGGTCGGGTAGGTCCCAGCGGATGGCCAGGTCCAGGTCCCAGGCCTTGGGCCCGTCAACCTGGATAGCCAGGGCGGCGAACAGCATCTCCGGGCTGAGGTGGGCGATGATGTCGGGTGGCGCCGTCGAGGTCGGGGTACCGAAGTTGCCAGCCCGCAGCTCCATGGCGCCGGACAGGAACTCACAGCGCCAGGTGCCGTTCTCCGAGCCGTAGCCGAGCTGCTCGAACACGTCGGCCAGCAGGGCCTTAGCCTCGGTATGGCCCGGCTCGGCGAACACCACGTGATCCAGGACTTCGGCGGCCCAGCGCAGGTCACCATCGGTAAAGGAACGCCGGGCCTTGGCCACTACCTCGTCCGCGCCGCCCATGAACTCGACGTACCGCTTAGCCTTCTCCTGCGGCGGGTGCTGCCACAGCCGGGCCGGGTTGCCGTCGTACCAGCCCATGTACCGCTGGTAGATCGCCTTGACGTTGTGGCTGACCGAGCCGTAATAGCCGTGCGCGTGCCAGGACTGCTTCAGGGCTGGCGGCAGCTCGATTACCTCGGCGATCTCGGCTCCTGTGTAGCCCAGGTTGAGCAGCCGGAGCGTCTGATCATGCAGGTAGGCGTACAGGTCACGCTGCACGGACAGAAACTCGATGATGTTCTCGGTGCCCCAGGTCGGCCAGTGGTGAGAGGCGAAGACCACATCGGACCGGTCGGCGAACAACTCGATCGCCTCGGTCAGGCACCCCGCCCACACGTGCGGGTCGCGTACCAGGGCACCGCGCAGCGTTAGCAGGTTATGCAGGGTATGGGTGGCGTTTTCTGCCATGCACAGCGCCCTTTTGCCGGGGAAGTAGAAGTGCATCTCGGCGGGGGCCTCCGTACCAGGAGCCATCTGGAAGATGATCCGCACCCCGTCCACGGTCAGCTCCTGGCCGGTGGTCGTGACGGTCACGGTCGGGTCAATCAGCGTGACGGAACCGGTCGAGGTCGTCTGGCCCAGGCCAGCACCCACCCCGCCCCGCGGGCCCCGGGCCAGGGCAGCGCCGTACATGTATCCCGCCCGGCGGGCCATCGCAGTCCCGGCATACACGTTCTCCGAGACCGCGTGCTCTACGAAGCCTTCGGGCGCGATGATCTGCACCTTCCCGGCATCGACATCCTCCTGGGACACCACCCCCTTCACCCCGCCGAAGTGATCGACGTGGCTGTGCGTGTGGATCACCGCGACGACCGGCCTGTCCCCGCGATGCCTGCGGTACAGCGCCAGTGCCGCGGCCGCGGTCTCGGTCGAGATCAGCGGGTCGATGACGATGATCCCGGTGTCGCCCTCGATGACGCTCATGTTGGACAGGTCATAGCCGCGGACTTGGTAAATCCCGTCGGTCACCTCGAACAGGCCCTGCCTGGCCACCAGCGTGGACTGGCGCCACAGGCTCGGGTGAACCGTCTCCGGCGCCTCCCCGGTCAGGAAGCTGCTGTAGGACCCGTTGTCCCAGACCACCTTCCCCGCCGCGTTACGGACCACCGGGTCCCCGGCACCGACGAGCCCGCGCTCGGCGGCCTCGAAATCGGCGGTATCCCCAAAAGGCAGCCCTGCAGCGTCAGGCATTCTCAACCGTCCCTTTGTTGCGCGATCCGGGTGCTCCCCAAATCCACGAGGCGAACGCTGGTCTCCTGGAGCAGACCACAGGACCGGGGCTGGCGGGCTCACCCCGGAAGGATGAAGGTCGCTATCGCGCCGCCGCCCGCCCAGATCACTGCTTGACGCCCCATCTGCCGGATGTAAGGCTCACCATGAGCGGGGATGACTCTAGGCCGGCACGGCGGACGCGCGACATGCCTTCCGGTTCGATCCTGCCTCATTCAGCAAGTCCGTCTGAGGGGATGACGGTGCAAGGAATAGCGCTGCGCGGCCTGAGCACCCGTGCCGCTGTGGTGGCCGGTGCCGTGGCGCTGGCGGGTACGGCGGCTGCGTTGCCCGCGGACCACACGTCGTCGGCCTGGACTGCTGACGGACGCTGACCAGAGCCGAGCCCGGCAACGGGGACTTGTCCGCCGCGGTTATGACCAGATATCGCTGGCGTACCGGAGCCACGCCGGGGATCCGCACCCTTCCTCGGCTGAAGACACCGGTCGTTACGCGGGCTGGGTCGCCGGGCTTGCCGAGTTGCTGCCAGCCCGGGCACAAGTCGCCGACCTGGGCTGCGGTGCCGGAATACCGGCGACCAGCGAGCTGGTCGCCCGCGGGCTGCACGTCGTCGGGGTCGACTTCTCGGCTGTCCAGCTCAGCCGGGCACGGCGACTGGTCCCGGGAGCAGCGCTGGTGCAAGCCGACATGACGGCACTGCAGCTGAAACCCGGCAGCCTCGACGCCGTGGTATCTTTCTACGCCCTCATTCATGTGCCGCTTGCTGACCAGCAAGCTCTCTTCCCGCGAATCCGGAGCTGGCTGCGGCCGGGGGGCTACTTCCTGGCCATCGATGGCGCCCAGCGGTGGACGGGGATAGAGAGCTACCTCGGGGCCGACATGTTCTGGGACCACGCGGACACCGCGACGTACCTGCGATGGCTCCAGGCGGCACAGCTGCAGCCCATCTGGGATCGCTTCGTCCCGGAAGGAAGCACTGGCCACTCCTTGGTCCTGGCCCAGGCATCGTGACGGCCTGCTCAGCATCGAACCGCCGCCGCAAAGCGTGAGCACCACGTTCGAACGACGTAGCTGATCCGGACATTCGTTTCTTACTAAGAGCTGCCGAGTCTCTCGTTAAGAGATGACTCATGCAGGGATCCTCAGCCGAGAATGCCTGGGCGGACCGCGGGCGGTCGGGCCGTCAGCGCCCCGCTGTAGCGCCGGGAACCCCATAAGGAGAGGCCGAGCAAACGGCTGATCTCGCGTATGCCCTTGGCGGCGTCGGTGAAGTGGACGGTGGCCATGCCGAGTTCCTCGGCGACGGGGAGGTTCGCCGCGGTGTCGTCGGCGAACACGCAGTCCCGCGGCGGGACACCGAGTTCGTCAGCGGCAATCAGGTAGATGGCGGCGTCCGGCTTGCGCGTTCCCGTGTCGCCGGAGATGACCACGGCGTCGAAGACGCTGTCCAGGTCGTAGCCCGCGTACGGGTCGAACTCGCCGTCGCCCCACGAATTCGACAGCAGGCCGACCCTGATGCCCGCTTCCCTGGCGCGCTGGATCAGGCTCAAGACCTCGGGGCGCGGACGCAGGCCGCCGAGCGCACGGGCCAGCAGGCCGTGGTCATCGACCCCGAGCAGGCGGCCGATCGTCACCTCGAACTCGCGCTGGGAGATCTTGCCGGCCTCGACCTCCTCGAATGCATGGCTGCCTGCCGGGTCGCCGGTCAGCACCCGGGCGAACGCGCCGGGCTCGAGGCCCTCCCTGACGCAGAACGCGGACAACTCCGCGTACAGGTCCGTGGTGACAACGCCGCCGAAATCGAGAACGAGGCCTTGGTAGCTCACGCGGTTCAGCTTAGAAGGCGGCGGCCCAAACAGGCTTGCCTCCGGTTCCCGGGCGCGGTTAACTTCGGATTGCCTGTCGCACAGGCATTTCTTCTCCGCGCTCCTGGCCACCGGTCACCACCCCTGACCGGTGGCCAGGTCCATGTGGAGCACCCCTTCCTGACACGCGCTGCACGCCCTTCTCGCATTCTGGGCCAGTCTGTGTGAAGATGGTGAATCGCGGGGATTGACGTCGGTACCGGCGAGCCGACGAGCCGGCGCGAAGGGGCAGCCGGGACCCCCGCCGGGCAGCAGGGCAGGGCCTGGTCCTCGCCCGTGGCCTGGCTGGTGGCGATCGTCCCTGCGGTCGCGGGCCTCATCACCGGCGGCTACCACGTCGGCCGCCCCCCGATCTGGGGCGACGAGGGTGTCACGATGGCGATGGCGGCCCGGTCTGTCAGCCAGCTGCTCGCGACGATGCCGCACGACGATATCGTGCACGGCGCCTACTACCTGGTGGTGCACGTCGTGGAGACGGTCGCCGGGGAGTTCCGCGCCGACCGTGCTGCGGACGCCGTCAGTGGTCGCGATGGCGGTGGCGGCGGCCCTCACCGCGCTGATCGCGCGCCGTCTCGCCACCATCGCCGATTCGCCGTACCCCGCCATCACCGGACTGGTCGCTGGCGTGCTGTTCGCGCTGCTGTCGGCCGTGATCCGGTACGCGCAGGAGGCGCGCTCCTACGCCATCGTCACGATGCTGGCCGCGATCACCACCTATCTCCTGCTCAAGGTCATCGAGGACGGCGGCCGGTGGTGGATCGGGTACGCGGTGGCGGCCGCGCTGACCGGGCTGTTCAACATCTGTGGATTGCTCATCCTGGTGGCGAACGGGGTGTCGCTGCTGATCGCGGCGCCGGGTCTGCCCGGCTTGTCCGGGCGGCGGCCCGTCGGCGTGCTGGCCCGCTGGGTCCTGGCGGGTGCGGCCGCGGTGATCGTCCTCATCCCGATCGTGGCCTGCCGAGCTCGCGCGCGGACAACCTGGGGCTCGACTCGCAGATCGCCGCGGACAACGCCAAGCCGGGAGACATCGTCTTCTTCATCCCGATGAGCTACCGGCCGATCACCGCGGAGTACCCCGCCCAGTGGCGCGGGATCCGCGACATCGCGCTCGGCCAGTCTCCGGTGGCCTCGGACACGCTCTATGGCATTGACGTGAGCCGCGCCGAACTGCTGCAGCGGTTCACACACGTCACGCGGGTCTGGGTCTACACCGAGCCAGGGAACGCCGCCTACATGGCCTCCGTCAGGGCCACTCCGGTGGACAAGGAGGAGATGGCGCTCGTCGGCCGCATGAAACTGGTCCACCGGTGGGTCAACGGCGACAAGGTACTCCTGCTCTATCAGACCCGGTAGTAGTCAGGGCCCCTACCTGGGATATACCTTCTTCAGAGCATTGGCTGGCCGAGGAGGTTTGATGCTGGTACCGGGCGACTGGGTAGCCGTTGGTATCGACAATGGCGGTACGTCGAACAATGGCACAGTTCTTACCTCGGACGGCAGGTTCCTCATAGACACGATGGCGGAACTGCCCAGCCTCGTCCGCGAGGGACCGGACAAGGCCATTCAGGCGCTGGCCGATTCGCTCGACAAGGTGCTCGGCATGACCGGCGTGCCGAGGGAGAAGGTGCTCGCGGTCGGCCTGGATACTCCAGGGCCGGCCAGCGCCGCCGGGGTCCTCGCCACCGGGGGCGCGACCAACTTCGGCCACCCTGGCTGGCACACGTTCGACATCAGGGGCGCGCTCGAACAGCGTCTCGGCATCCCGGTCGTGTACAACAACGATGCCAACGCGGCCGCGATCTACGCCCACCACGTGCAGCATGGCTCCGAGTCGAGCCGGCGCAGCTCGGTGTCCGCCATCGTCGGCACCGGCCTCGGCGGCGGCGTGGTCCAGGAAGGGCGCATCGTCAAGGGCGCGGCCGGGATGGCCGGCGAGCTTGGGCACATGCCGATCCCGATGGACGGGCTGCTCGAGGAGGGCCAGCCCATACCGTCGTGCAACTGCGGGCTGTTCGCCGACGCCGAGTCGGTCGCCTCGCTGACCGGGATAACGCGGAACCTGCTGCCGTACTGGCTGACCAGGTTCCCCGGCCACGAGCTCGCCGACGCGCCCATCGCCCAGGGCGCCAAGCTCGTCCGCGGCTACGCCGAGCGGGGCGATGAGATGTCGCTTGCCATCTTCCGCCAGCAGGCCATGGCGATCGGCCGGGTGTTCTCGATCGCGGCCAAGTTCACCGACCCCGACACGTACTTCGTCGGCGGCGGGGTGATCGAGGCTGCGCCGCACTTCCGCGACTGGTTCCTCGGCGTGGTGCGGGAGAATACGTGGCTGTACGCGGAGCAGGGCGAGCTAGCCGAGATTACCCTGGTCCCAGACCTCGACATGGCCGGAGCGCGGGGTTCCGCGATCGCTGCCGCCGAGTGGGTTCAAAAGCGGTAAACCGGCCGGGCCGTCAGGGCTCAGTCGTCGCTATCGCCCTTGTCCGGCGTGAAGATAAGTCCGCACACCTCGAGGTACAGCTGCTCGGGATACGGCAGATGGTCCACCTCGCGCAGTGCCTGGTCCTGGCCGGCCGACTCCACGACGAACTTGCCGTACCCCAGCAGGCGGCCCGTCGCGGAGCGCTCGAACCGCATATCCGTCACCTTGGTGAGCGGCAGCATGTTCACCGACTTGGAGAAAACACCCGTCGCCAGCATCATGCGCTTGGACGTCACTACGAAGTAATCGTCCAGCCATTCCCAGACCTTATATAGCAGCCTGAGCACGACTAGGAACCAGATCACCCAGATGACTAGCAGCGCGGTACCGCTGTTCCGGGCGATGGTAGTCGAGAGCAGGCCAGCGATCGCAAGACCGATAAGAACCTCGGCGACTGGCCTGATCAGCACCGCGGGGTGGAACCGAACGGTAATGACTTGCCGCTCGTGCGGCAGCAAGTGCTTATAAACGGTGGCCGGTACCGTTTCGTTCGGTACGACCCTAATGCCCATTGTAAATCCCTAAACGCTGGCAATGAAGTCCGAAAGACCATGGGCGGCGCTGGTGAGCACGGACCCGATGTTATGTACCAGGTGCGCGGCACTGGTCGGCTGCTGGATGATCCACCATAGGACGAACGCAACGGCCGCCCATGTGAGGACCGTCTTGAGGTTCACTGCCGCCTCCCTGGAAGCGCGAACATCTCCATTTTCGCCAGTATCCCCTTATCCTAGCCCGAAACCCGGCCTGGATGGGGGTCCAGGCCGACGCGGTCCTCGCCAAGCTCCGTGCCTAACGGCTGCAGTATGCCCGGAACCCTGTGACGTTACGCATGCGCCTGGTTAAGAGTATGCCGCCCGCGGGGGAAGTATGGCGCCGCTGGTGGCGGACTGGAAGCAGCCACGCCGGCGCATCACGGACGGGCGGGCTGCCGGTCCGTTCTGTGGCGAATTTTCGCGGTGGGCATCCGTGCATCCGCACGTTCTGCTTCCTTGATGTTCCTCGATCTGACAACATTCCCCCGTGCAGGGCATGCTTGGGGCATGGCGATGCCTGAGGTAAGCGAGACTGATTTTGCGATCAGCGTCTTCCGCGAAGACGACCAGTGGGAAGCCGACGTGCTGCCGGTGTCGGTCACGGCAGACCTCACCGGACTCCTGCGCGTGCTGCGGCAACAGCCCAGCATCGCCGGAACTATCGGGCTCGCCGGGATCGACGACTACTTCTTCGTGGCGATCCGGGTGATCGGCAGCCAGGTGTCGGTCCTGCTGTCCGACATCGGGGCGGCGCTCGACTACCCGCTCGCGGAGCAAGTGCTCGAGTACCTCGACATCCCGGTCCCCGCTGAGGAGGACCTCGACCAGGTGCTCCCGGTCGGGGACCTGTCGATCTTCACCGACCTTGGGCTCGACGAGATGGAACTCGCCGCCATCTGCAGCCGGCTGGACCTGGACTCCGACGACGATCCGTGGGACCACGTGGAGGACGCCGTGGAATCCATCGCGGCCAGGCTCGGGTTCGGGCCCGCGATGGAGCGCGCGCTCGACGTAGCCCTCGGCTCCTTACCTCTGGGTTCCCGGCTCACAGTGCCGACCGGGTACGAGGCTTCGTTCGAGCCCGCGATGCGGGCCGCGCTCGCGGAGGCGGCGGCCGCGGCGGACTCGGGCGACGTTCCTGTCGGGGCGGTGATCCTCGACGACACGGGCGCGGTGATCGCCCTGGGACGCAACCGCCGGGAGGCGGACGCCGATCCGACGGCGCACGCCGAAATCCTCGCGATCAGGGCCGCAGCCCGCGCCATCGGCTCCTGGCGGCTCGACGGCCTGACGCTCGTCGTGACGCTCGAGCCGTGCACGATGTGCGCGGGCGCGATAACGTCCGCCCGGCTGGGCAGACTGGTCTACGGAGCGGCCGATCCGCGGGCAGGCGCCGTGGGCTCGCTCTGGGACGTGGTGCGCGACCAGCGGCTCGTGCCGGTTCCTGAAGTCATCGGGGGAGTACTCGAAGCCGAGTGCCTGAACACAATCCGAACTTTTTTCACGGAACGGCGATAGAACCCGACTCGTTGTTAGTGGCGAAGGTCAGGTATGCTCACCGGCGGTGGAGTCGCCTAGTGGCCGAGGGCGCACGCCTCGAAAGCGTGTGAGGGGGCAACCTCTCCGTGGGTTCAAATCCCACCTCCACCGCCCGGCTCAAGAACCGCATGGCGAGCGTGCACAGGCGACGCGCGTCAAGGCGAGGAGTGCAAGTGCTAGAACCGCAGGGAACGCTTTTCTTCCTGCTGCTGATGGTGGCGTTCGGGGCGCTCGTCACCTGGCTTGTCCTCACTAAGCAGGTCGTCTTCCGCGTGTTCGCCGCGTGCCTGGCATTCATCCCGGCCATGGTGTTCGGCATCGCCGCAGTGAACAAGTACTACGACTACTACCAGACCTGGGGGGCGCTGTTCAGCGACCTGTCCGGGCAGGCGCAGTCGATCCCGCACCTGTCGGCAGCCAGCCTGAAGCGCGACGGTTCGCTGCAGCAGCAGATCGGCGGCACCAACGCGGGGCTCGACGCCCAGTTCGGAGACCTGTTCAGCACCACGATCACCGGACCGCACAGTCACATCACCAGGGAGGTGTACGTCTACCTGCCTCCGCAGTACTTCGCCAAGGAGTACGCGACATACAAGTTCCCGGCCATCGAGCTGCTGCACGGCGCGCCCGGGCAGCCGGCCACCTGGGTCAACGTCATGAACGTGATCCCGATCTACCTGAACCTGCTCGCGGAGCACAAGGCGTCCCCGGCCGTGCTCGTGATGCCGGATACCGACGGCGGCATGCAGTACTCGCTGCAGTGCCTCAACGACCCGCACGGCCTGCAGGACATGACCTTCGTGGGCAAGGAGGTCCCCGCCTGGGCCGCCGCGAATCTCCGGGTACAGAAGCCAGGCCTGCTGTGGGGCATCGCGGGCTACTCGGAGGGCGGCTTCTGCGCCGCCAACATCGGCCTGCAGGACGCGACCGGGTTCGGGTACGTGGGCGTGGAGAGCGGGTACTTCGCGCCAGACACCAGCCAGGTCCCGATGAGCGGGAAGGCCGGCGGCAAGCCGCACGACGTCAACGTGTTCGCGCATAATCAGCGGCTGCTGGAGCTCAACACCCCGGACGAGTACATCAGGACCATCCCGGTCGGGATTTCGGTCCCGGAGTTCTTCCTCGCGGCCGGCGCCGAAGACCAGTCCGATGTCCAGGCCGCGGAGTACTTCAGGCAGCTGCTCCTGCTCCGGGTCGCCGACGTGCCGCCGGTGGACGTCGTGAGCGGCGGGGGACACCAGGCCATGGTCTGGCGGTCGGCGCTGACCCCGATGCTTGAGTGGATGACCGCCGGGCTGAACTGGCAGATCCAGCACTTCGGGCTGGGCCCGGGTGAGAAGCCGCACACCGCACATCACGCGCACTCCGCTGGCAAGGTGACCGATCTGGCGCCCAAGACGGCTCACCCGCCGGTCCCGCGCCCGACGATCTGATTTCACCCGGCAGTCGGCGCATGGCCGCCGGCGCGTTCCCGGACGCTGGCAGGGTCGGCAGCAGCCAGCAGTCGTACACGTACGCCGCCACGTCGCTGGCTTGACGGCCGGGTAACCCTGGCGGAGGTGCGAGACTAGGCTGCATGAGTGATCTCGCACCTCGGTTCCGCGCACTGCTGGACGCGTTCACCTCGTACAAGCCCGGCAAGATGCCGCCCGCGGTAGCCGGACAGTCGCACAAGCTGTCGTCCAACGAGTCACCATACGGGCCGCTGCCGTCGGTCGCCGAGGTGATCGCGGACGCGGGCCGCGGCGTGAACCGCTACCCCGACAACGGGGCGGAAGCGCTGACCGCCGCGATCGCGGAGCGGTTCGGGGTGCCCGCCGGGCACGTCGCGGTCGGCTGCGGGTCGGTGGGTGTCCTCAAGCAGCTCGTCGAGGCGGTCAGCGATCCCGGCGCCGAGGTCCTTTACGCCTGGCGGTCGTTCGAGGCGTACCCGCCGCTCGTCGCCCTCGCGGGCGCCACGTCGGTCCAGGTGCCGCTGACGGACGAGACGCACGACCTGCCCGCCATGGCGGCCGCCGTCACCCCGCAGACCAGGCTCGTCCTCGTCTGCAACCCGAACAACCCGACCGGCACGGTCGTCGGCCGCCGCCAGCTCGCCGAATTCATCGACCAGGTGCCCGGAGACTGCCTCATCGTGCTCGACGAGGCTTACCGGGAGTACATCCGCGACGAATCGGTTCCCGACGGCGTGGACCTGTACCGTGACCGGCCCAACGTGGCCGTGCTCCGCACGTTCTCCAAGGCATACGGGCTGGCCGGGCTGCGGGTCGGGTTCCTGATCGGGCACCCGGCGGTGGCGGACGCCGTGCGCAAGACAATGCTCCCGTTCACGGTGAGTTCGGTCGCGCAGTCGGCGGCGGTGGCGTCGCTCGCCGCGGAGGCGGAACTCCTCGAGCGCGTGGAGACCGTCGTCAAGGAGCGGGACCGGGTGCGGTCGGCGCTGCTCGCCGACGGCTGGACCGTGCCGGTGACGGAGGCGAACTTCGTCTGGCTCCGCCTCGGCGAGCACACCATCGCGTTCGCGGCGGCCTGCGAGGGCGCCGGCGTCGCTGTCCGCCCCTTCGCCGGCGAGGGCGCCCGCGTCTCAATCGGTACCCAGGAAGCCAACGAAACCTTCCTGGCGACCGCCCGCGCCTTCCCGCACCGCACGTAGCCGCCCTGCTACCCGCCGGGTAGGTTAGGCCATGTGGGCCACCTGGCACACTCGAGGTACTGGTCTATCGCCGCGGGACTGGCTCTCGCCGCGCTGCTAGGCGGCTGCGCTTCGGGAAGCAGCACCGCCGGCTACTGGACGCGCAGCAGGCTGCTCGGCGCGGAGCCCTGGCGCGAATGGACGCCGAAGCGGATTCCCCCCGGAGCCATGCGGACCGCGCACAGCCCGCTGCTGGCCGCGCCGCGAGTCGGCGCGCTCTTCACCCACGACGCGAACGGCAACCACTTCTGCACGGCGAGCGTCGTCGCCAGCCCCGGGCACGACCTGCTGATGACCGCGGCGCACTGCATCAACGGCGGCAACGGCGGCGGCTACCAGGCGGACATCGTGTTCATCCCCGATTACCAGGACGGCGCCGCGCCCTTCGGCGTGTGGACGCCGCGCAAGCTGCTCGTCGCCCCGCAGTGGGCGTCGTCCGCTGACCCGGACTTCGACGTGGGCTTCGTGGTGCTGCAGCCGCTGGATGGCAAGAACATCCAGGAAGTCCTCGGTGCCAACCAGATCGGCTTCGACGCTGGCTTCGACCACGTCGTGCGGGTCACTGGCTACCCGTCGAGTGCGAACGCCCCGGTGACCTGCATGAACCAGACCAGCCAGCAGAGCGCGCGCCAGGTCAGGTTCGAGTGCGGCGGGTTCTTCGACGGCACCAGCGGCAGCCCGTGGGTCACCGGCTTCGACCCGCGGACCCGCACCGGCACGATCGTCGGCGTGATCGGCGGCTACCAGGAAGGCGGCGACACTGACGCCATCTCCTACAGCGCGTACCTGAACGGCGATATCCGCCAGCTCTACGACCAGGCAGCCGCTGCCTAGCCGGGCCTTGCCAGCGGCTAGCCGATGACGGCCGGCTCGTGCTCCTCGGCGGTGATGTCGGCGCCGAGCGCCGCGAACCGCTCCGCGATCGTCGCATGGCCGCGGTCGATGAGGTATCCGCCGGAGACGACAGTTTCGCCCTCGGCGGCCAGGCCCGCCAGTATCAGCGCCGCGCCGCCGCGCAGGTCGTGCGCGGTGACCTCGCAGCCGAGCATCGTGCCGGCCCCGCCGTGCACGATCGCGACGTTGTTGTCGATCTCGATCTTGGCGCCCATCTTGTTCAGCTCGGACACCAGGGTGTACCTGCCGTCGAAGATCGTTTCCCGGATGTAGCTGGCGCCGTCGGCCAGCGTAGCCACCGCCATGATCGGCGACTGGAGGTCGGTGGCGAATCCGGGGTACGGCGATGTGACCACGTTGATCGGCCGCAGTGGCCGCTCGCGCCTGACCTGCAGCACGGCGCCCTGGGACGCGAACTCGACGCCCATCTGCTCCAGCTTCCACCGGACCACGCCGAAGTGATCCAGGTTCGCCCCGACCAGGTTGATCTCGCCGCCCGCGGCGGCCGCGGCCATGGCGAACACGCCCGCGTCGATCCGGTCCGGCATCACCGTGTGCTCCACGGCGGTCAGCTCAGACACCCCGTGCACGGTGATGAACCCGGTGCCGCCGCCGCTGATCTCCGCGCCCATCTTGGTGAGGAACGCGATCACGTCGAGCACCTCGGGCTCTTGCGCGGTGTTGTCGATGATCGTGGTGCCCGGCGCCAGCGACGCCGCCATGATCAGGTTCTCTGTGCCGGTGTGCGACGGCGTGTCCAGGTACAGGTGCGCACCGCGCAGCCCGGCGGGCGCCGTGATCCTGATAACCGAGTCGCCTTCGTCCACCGTCGCGCCGAGCCGCGCGAAGCCGCGGTAGTGGAAGTCGAGGTTCCTGTTGCCCAGGTTGCAGCCGCCGACGCCCTCGATCACCGCCTCGCCGAACCGGTGCAGCAGCGCGGGCACGAACAGCACCGTGCCGCGGAACCGCCGCGCGATCTCAGCGGGCAGCACCGGCGAGGTCAGCCGCGACGCGTCCACCACCAGGGTGCGCTCCGGCTCATGGAACTCGACACGGGCACCGACCGCCTGCGCGAGCTCGACAGCGCGCCGTACGTCCTCGATGGGCGGGACGTTCCGCAGCACGGTCCGGCCCCGCGGCGTCAGCAGCGACGCCGCGATCATCTTGAGCGCCGCGTTCTTGGCGCCCTGGATGAAAACCGTCCCGTGCAGGGTCGTGCCGCCGCGTACGCGGTAGCGGGTCTCGGTGCCCTTGGTCATGTGGATGGACTCCTGTCCGAGGGGTAACGACGAGAGCGGCGCGCTCCGCGAGCACACCCGTGCGAATGCGTTGTCCAGTATGCCATCCGAAGGCCGTGCTCACGTGAGCCTCGCGACACGCTCAAACACACCCCCCAGCCGGGCTACGTAGCGTTCCGCGTCAAATGCCCGGTCAAGGGCCTGTTCATCGATGGCCATCTGCCTGCTCTTCCCCTGAGCGAGCAAAGAATCCCGGAACGGGGTCTGGTTGTCCCAGGTGTCCATCGCGGCGGCCTGCACCAGGGCATAGGCGTCTTCCCTGGACATTCCGGTACTGACCAGCTCAAGCAGGGCTCCGGAGGAGTACAGCAGGCCGTTCGTGACGTCCATGTTCGCCCGCATTCTGGCGGTGTCCACGACCAGTCCCTCGACGAGCCCGGTGGTCAGGTGCACCAGATAATCCGTGGCGATCGCCGCGTCCGGTAGCGCGACCCGCTCCACGCTGGAATGTGAGATATCCCTCTCGTGCCACAGCGGTATGCCCTCGGTGACCGGAGTTACGTACGACCGCACGATCCGCGCGAGTCCGCAGATCCGCTCCGAGCGGATCGGATTCTTCTTGTGCGGCATCGCTGACGAGCCCTTCTGCCCGGACCTGAACGGCTCGGCGAGTTCGCGCACCTCGGTCCGCTGGCCGTGCCTGACCTCGAGCGCCACCGCCTCGCAGACGGTGGCGAGCACCGCGAGCGCCGACACCCATTCCGCGATGCCGTCGCGCATCACCACCTGGGTGGCCACGTCGGCGGCGCGCAGCCCGAGCGCGGGCATCACCTCAGCCTCGATGGCCGGGTCGATGTTGGAGTAGCTGCCAACCGGCCCGGACAGCTTGCCGGCCGCGACCGCCTCGCGCGCCCGCCGCACCCGGTCCCTGGACCGCGCCGCGGCGAACGCGAAGTCGGCGACCCGGTGGCCCCACAGGTCGGGTTCGGCGTGCACGCCGTGGGTCCGCCCGGAACGCAGCGTGTGCCGGTGCTCGAGCGCGTGGTCGCGCAGCGCCGCGACCAGCCGGTCCGCCTTCGCCACGATGATGTCGGTGGCCTCGGCGAGCTGGATGGCGAGCGCTGTGTCGAGCAGGTCGGACGAGGTCATCCCGTAGTGCACATAGGCCGCCGCGGACCGCGGTTCGGTATTGTCTGCCCAGGCGGTGAGGAACGCGATCACGTCGTGCTCTGTCACGGCTTCGATCGCTGCCACCGCTTCGGGGCTAGGCGGAGGTGCGGAACGTACGGGGCCGACTGCGGATGCGGGCACTGTTCCGGCCCGGGCGTGGGCCTCGAGCACCAGCGTCTCCACCTGGCACCACAGCTCGTACTTGTGGGCGTCGCTCCACACCCGCCCCATCTCGGGCAGCGTGTACCTCTCGATCATGTCTCAACCGTAGCCTGCTCGGCAGCCTGCTCCGCGATGAGCGCGGCTGCGACCATGGCCGTGAGCAGCGCGATCCCGGCCGCCGCGTCCACCGCCATCGCGACGGGCCAGGCCGCGAGGGCGGCCAGGGCGGCGGCCGCGCGGTACCATGGGACCCCCGTGTCCGGGAGGTCGGTCTGGGCCGGTTCGCCGGGGAAGCGCAGTACCCAGCGGAACAGCACGTCGCCGGCCAGGAACACCGTTACGCCGGCCGCCAGGGCCAGCGCCGGCCCCGCTGTCAGCGTGGTGCCCGGGTGGCCGATGGCCGTCTTCAGCCCGGCCGCCATCGCCACGATGCCCAGCAGTATCGGGATGTACGCGTAGAAGTACGCGACGAGCACGAGCCTGGGCCGTTCGGCGCGGTCGGCGCGCGCCAGCGACCGCGCCGCGCGGTCGTCGTCCGCGGTACCGAAGAACGCCCACCACAGCGACGCGGTGAGCGCCAGCCCGAGCGCCGCGGACAGCGCGAGGCTTACCGTGACACGGTGCCCGCCGGCGCCGATCCCGACGTCGGCCACCGACTCGCCGAACGCCACGATCAGCAATGAACCGAGCCGCTCGACGAAGTGCTCAGGCTGGATCTGGAACCGGCCGGCGAGCCGGACGAACACCGCGGCGAACACCTGGAGCGCGAAGGCCGCTTCCCACAGCGCGTAGGCGGCGGGGGCCGGTGTCAGGCCGGCGATCACCAGCAGCAGCGCGGACCCGAGGTTGAACGGCAGGATCCGCCAGATGTTCCGGTTGACGCGCAGGTAAAGCCCGCTGTGCACGGCGACGACGAGCAGGTAGCCAAGCCCGAACGCCAGCCCGTCCCTGCCGCGCTCGCCGGCGCCCCCGAACGCGTGCGGGATCGACAGGCCGACGATCAGGAAGCCGACCATGCCGAGCAGCAGTAGCAGGCGCTCCGGCGTGCGAGACGGCGTCCTGGCGTTGCTGAGCCAGACGTACCCGCTGTGCATCCACCACAGCAGGCCGAAGATCAGCAGCACCCGCCCGGCCGCCGCCAGCGTCACGTGCTCCGCGAGCATGCTGGTCAGCTGCGTGATCGTGAAGACGAAGACCAGGTCGAAGAACAGCTCGAGGGTGCTAACCCGCGTGGGCGGGTCAGGTTCCGGCTGCGGCCCGTTCCGCGATGTCATGCCGGTACCAGCCGCCGCGCATCTCGACTGATTCCGCGACCTCGTAGGCCGCCGCGCGCGCCGCGGCCAGATCCGGCCCTGACCCGACCGCGTTCAGCACCCGGCCGCCCGCCGTGACCAGGTGGCCGCCGTCGAGAGCAGTTCCGGCGTGCAAGAGGTAACCACGGGCCCGTGCTCCTTCACCGGGGGAGCCACCCCCCGGAACCCCCCGATGGCCAATCCTTATCTCATCCCCCTTGACCGGGGACTCGGGATAGCCTTCCGCGGCGAGCACCACCGCGACCGCGGCGCCGGGCAGCCAGCCCAGCGCCGGGGCGGCGGTCAGGTCGCCGGCCGCCGCGGCGTGCAGCAGGACGCCCAGCGGGCTGGCCAGCCGGTCCAGGATCACCTGCGTCTCCGGGTCGCCGAAACGGGCGTTGAACTCGACCACCTTGACGCCCTTGCTGGTCAGCGCCAGGCCGGCGTAGAGCAGGCCACGGTACGGCGTGCCACGGCGGTGCAGCTCGCCGATGGCCGGCCCGATGACGGTGTCCAGGACAGTGGCCGCCAGGTCGGGCGGGGCCCAGGGGAGGGGCGCGTAGGCGCCCATGCCGCCGGTGTTCGGGCCCTGGTCGCCGTCCCGGGCCCGCTTGAAGTCCTGCGCGGGCAGCAGGGGGATCGCCGTGGTGCCGTCAGCGAGCGCGAACAGGGAGACCTCGGGGCCGTCAAGGAACTCCTCGATCACGACCTTGCCGCAGGAGGCGGCGTGCTTCCGCGCCGCCGCGAGGTCCTCGGTCACCACGACGCCCTTGCCGGCCGCCAGCGCGTCGTCCTTCACCACGTAAGGCGGGCCGAACGTGGCGAGGGCGACGTCGGCTTCCGCTTCGCTGTAGCAGGTGAACGAGCGGGCGGTGGGAATCCCGGCGTCGGTCATGACCTCTTTGGCGAACGCCTTGGAGCCCTCGATGCGGGCGGCGGCGGCGTCCGGGCCGAAGGCGGCGACGCCAGCGGCACGAAGCGCGTCACCCGCCCCGGCCACCAGCGGCGCCTCCGGCCCGATCACCACGAGGCCGGCATTCAAGTGCCTCGCCAGCCGGGTGACGTCAGTGGGATCGGCGGGCTTGACCTCGTGCGGCTGCGCGAGCTCCGCGATGCCCGGGTTGCCAGGGGCGCCGTGCACCTCGCTGACGGCGGGGTCGCGGGCCAGGGCGCGGACGATCGCGTGCTCGCGGCCGCCCGAGCCGATCACCAGTACTCGCACGTACGCGACCCTATAGAAGCGGGCGGAGCCGCAGGGTCTGATCGCGGCGCGGGCCGACGCCGATCGCGCTGATCGGCGCGCCCGCCAGCTCCTCGATGGTCTTGACGTAAGTTTTCGCGGCCTTCGGCAGGTCGTCGAAGCTCCGTGCCTGCGAGATGTCCTCCCACCAGCCGTCCAGGTACTCGTAGACGGGCTTGGCGTGGTGGAACTCGGTCTGCGTCATCGGGATCTCGTCGTAGCGCTTGCCGTCGACCTCGTAGGCCACGCAGACCGGCACCTTGTCCAGGGAGGACAGCACGTCCAGCTTGGTGACGAAGAAGTCGGTGACGCCGTTGACCCGGGTCGCGTAGCGGGCGATCACCGCGTCGAACCAGCCGGTGCGCCGCGGCCGGCCCGTGGTCACGCCGTACTCGCCGCCGGTCTTGCGCAGGTAGTCCCCCTGCTCGTCCTTCAGCTCGGTCGGGAACGGGCCGGCGCCGACCCGGGTGGTGTACGCCTTGACGATGCCGATCACCTTGGTGATCCTGGTCGGCCCGATGCCCGCGCCGACACACGCGCCGCCGGCCGTCGGGGACGAGGAGGTGACGAACGGGTAGGTGCCGTGGTCCACGTCGAGCATGGTGGCCTGGGCGCCTTCGAGGAGCACCACCTCGTCGTTGTCCAGCGCGTTGCCGAGGACGAGGCCAGTGTCAGCGACGTACGGCTTCAGCCGTTCGCCGTACGTGATGTACTCCTCGGCGGTCTTGGCCGCGTCGATGCCGCGGCGGTTGTAGACCTTGGTAAGCAGCTGGTTCTTATCGCGCAGGACGAGATCGAGTTTCTGGCGGAGGATGCCGGGGTCGAACAGGTCCTGAACCCGTATCCCCATCCGAGCGACCTTGTCCCCGTACGTGGGGCCGATGCCGCGGCCGGTGGTGCCGATCCTGGCGTTCCCGAGGAACCGCTCGCTCACCTTGTCCAGCGCGCGGTGGTGCGGCATGATCAGGTGCGCGTTGGCGGAAACCAGCAGCTTGTCACAGCTGACGCCGCGGCTTTCCAGGCCGTCGATCTCCTCGAAGAGCACCTTCGGATCAATGACGACGCCGTTGCCGATCACGGGCGTGACGTTGCTGGAGAGAACCCCGGACGGCAGCACGTGCAGCGCGTAGCTTTCATCGCCGATGACCACGGTGTGGCCGGCGTTGTTGCCGCCCTGATACCTGACGACATACTGAACGCGGTCACCGAGCAGGTCGGTCGCCTTGCCCTTACCCTCGTCACCCCACTGAGCGCCGATAAGCACGATGGCGGGCATCTTTTATACGCCTTTCACACGACGAAAGCCCCTGGCAGCGCAAGCGCACGACAGGGGCTCTTGCGTCATGAGGGTACCCGCGCAGGTCTCGTGGCCGCAAAGACGCACCGCCGAGGCGCGTGGCAGACTGCGGGCTATGAGCACGCATGTGAACCTGCTTGGCGAGCCGGCGCCGACGCTGCTGCCCGCGCTGCCCGAGGCCGATCAGCTCGTGTCCGCCGGCACCCCCGCGACGGAGGTCGCGGCCAAGTACCCGGCGTACTCGCTGGCCTGGGCGCTGCTGGCGGAGGCGGCGCTCGCGGACGACCGGTACGTCGACGCCTACGCCTACGCCAGGACCGGGTACCACCGGGGGCTTGACGCGCTGCGGCGCAACGGCTGGAAGGGCCACGGGCCGATCCCCTGGTCGCATGCTGGTAACCAGGGGTTCCTGCGGTGCCTCGCCGCGCTGGCCAAGGCGGCGGGCGCGATCGGTGAAGCGGACGAGGCGGATCGGTGCTGGAAGTTCCTCGCCGACAGCAGCGCCGAGGCGTACGCCGACCTGTCTAGCTGAGCTTGCTGCCCGCCGACAGCAGGTCCTCGCAGGCCTCCACGACGCGGGCCGACATGCCGCCCTCGGCTGCCTTGCCCCACGAGCGCGGGTCGTAGTCCTTCTTCCTGCCGACGTCGCCGTCGACCTTCAGGACGCCGTCGTAGTTCGCGAACATGTGCCCGGCGACGGGCCTGGAGAACGCGTACTGCGCGTCGGTGTCCACGTTCATCTTCACGACGCCGTAGGTGATGGCCTCGCGGATCTCCTCGAGCGCCGACCCGGAACCGCCGTGGAAGACCAGGTCGAACGGCTTGTCCTTGCCGTACTTGGCGCCGACGGCATCCTGGATCTCCTTGAGCACCGCCGGGCGCAGCTTCACGTGGCCTGGCTTGTAGACGCCGTGCACGTTGCCGAATGTGGCGGCGAGGATGTACCGGCCGCGCTCGCCAAGTCCGAGCGCTTCGGCCGTGGCCAGCGCGTCGGCGGGGGTGCTGTACAGCTTCTCGTTCATCTCGCCGACGACGCCGTCTTCCTCGCCGCCGACGACGCCGATCTCCATCTCCATGATGATGCGGGCCTTGGCGCACTTCTCCAGGAGTTCACTGGCGATCTCGAGATTCTCCGTGAGCGGCACGGCCGAGCCGTCCCACATGTGGGACTGGAACAGCGGCTCCTGGCCGTTGCGGACCCGCTCCGCGGAAATCTCGAGGAGCGGGCGCATGTAGCCATCCAGCTTGTCCTTGGGGCAGTGGTCGGTGTGCAGCGCGACGTGGATGGGGTACTTGTCCGCGACGACGTGGGCGAACTCGGCGAGCGCCGTCGCGCCGGTGACCATGTTCTTGACCGCCTGGCCGGACAGGTACTCGGCCCCACCGGTGGAGACCTGGACGATCCCGTCGCTCCCGGCGTCGGCGAAGCCCTTCAGCGCCGCGTTCAGCGTCTGGCTCGAGGTCACGTTGATCGCCGGATAGGCGAAGCCGTTCTGCTTGGCGCGGTCCAGCATTTGCGCGTAGATCTCAGGGGTCGCGATGGGCATGGCCGTGGCTCCTGTTGTCCGTCAGGGATGATCTCAGGAAAACTCTAGCTGGCCCGGCAGGTTAGGGTTTGACCTGAACGTGTCTGAGCACCCGTGCCGATGCTGTACAAAGGTGGCCATGCAGGGTTTCCTCGTGTCGCACGCGATCTATGCGATCGTCATCTTCGGCGTGCTCGAAGCCATGTGCATTCCGATTTCATCGGAGCTCACGTTCCTGCTCGGCGGCGCGATCGCCTCCGGCGGCGTCGCTGCCACGCACCAGCACCCGAGCCTGCTGCTCGTGATCGTCCTGGGGACGCTGGCCGAACTCGTCGGCTCATACATCTCCTACTTCATCGGCCGCGTGGGCGGTCGCCCGCTGGTGCACCGCTGGGGCAAGTACGTGCTGGTGACCGAGGCGGACGTGGCGCGGGCCGAGCGGTTCCTCGTCGGCCGGGGCTGGTGGGCCGTGCCTGTCGCGCGCATGCTGCCGTTCGTGCGCGCGTTCGCGTCGATCGTGGCGGGCATAGTCGAAGTCCCGCCGCTGCGGTTCGGCCTGCTCAGCCTGCTCGGCACGTTCATCTACGTGGTCGTCCTGTCCAGCATCGGGTACAGCCTCGGCAGCGAGTGGAGCAAGATCAACCACGGGCTCACCACGGTTAGCTACATAATCGTGGCGGTCGTCGTGCTGGCGATCATCGGGGTCGTGGTCTACCGGGTGCGGGAGTTCAGGCGGGAAGCCGCGATCGCCACCGCGCGCGGCGCGGCACAGCCCCAGTCCCAAGCCCAGGCCCGGCCCGCGGAGCAAGCGGCGCGGACGCGGCCGGGGCAGCCTGGACGGCACGCCCGCTAAGTCCGTACCCGGGGGCTTAGAGCCCGAGTTCGGCGAACTCGAAGACCGCGCGGTAGGGCAGACCGCGGTCCAGCACGCGCGGCCGCGCGCCGCGCTCGACGAGGACCGCGACACCCACCACCTCGGCGCCCGCTTCCTGCAGCGCGTCCACCGCAGTGAGCACAGAACCGCCGGTCGTCGAGGTGTCCTCGACGGCCAGGACGCGGCGGCCCGCCACGTCGGGCCCTTCGATCCTGCGCTGCGTGCCGTGTGTCTTCTCCGCCTTCCGCACCACGAACGCGTCGAGCGGAGTGCCCCGGCTGGCGGCGGCGTGCAGCATCGCGCAGGCCACCGGGTCGGCACCGAGCGTCAGGCCGCCCACCGCCTCGTAGGCCAGGTCCGCCGTGGCGTTGAGCATGACACGCCCGGCGAGCGGGGCGAGCCGGCCATCCAGCGTCACCCGCCGCAGGTCCACGTAGCTGCTCGCACGCCGCCCGGACGACAGCACGAAGTCGCCATGTACCACGGCCCGCGCCTTGATCCCGGCCAGCAGTTCG